>Ga0194051_1000659_pt1 | contig 19406 bp, 12 predicted proteins | sample SepL2320m_MetaG_FD_161275 | JGI IMG/M metagenome (GOLD analysis project Ga0194051, IMG submission 161275) | Anoxic zone freshwater microbial communities from boreal shield lake in IISD Experimental Lakes Area, Ontario, Canada - Sep2016-L239-20m | ecosystem: Environmental > Aquatic > Freshwater >... | reverse complement strand
AGGCAAGCCACTCACTCAAGCAAAGGCCCCTGTGGTCAAAGCCCCTGTGGTCAAAGCCCCTGTGGTCAAAGCCCCTGCGGTCAAAGCCCCTGCGGTCAAAGCCCCTGCGGTCAAAGCCCCTGCGGTCAAAGCCCCTGCGGTCAAAGCCCCTGCGGTCAAAGCCCCTGCGGTCAAAAAGAAATCAAAGCAGTAGTTCTGCTCTGAAGCCGAAGGCAGCAACCGCGATCAGACAATCGTTCCGGACTGGGGGTCAACGCCTATTCCCCCGGTGAGTTTTACGAGTTGCTCGAGTACCGCAATCAATGCAGTTGGGTCGAGTATTTCATCGGTCGATTCTTCTTCGTCTGATTCTACTTCGATCTCCTCGAAGTGCAGAACGTCGAAACGAGCGTCGAGCTTTCCAAGCAGATCAATTTTTTTCCGATCCTCTGTGGTGGAAATGGTCGATCCAATCTCAATCGCGATTTGCGCATTCTGTTCACGGATATCCGAGTCATCCTCGTATGAAATATCCAATGCCGCATGATCTGACGGTGAACGGCATGTGAGTGATTCAAATCTCCCGTCGGCGTCTCCGTGGACATGATCTATTAAGAAATGTTCGTCGACAGCTTCGAGGGCGCATCGCATCTGTTCAACCGTTGGCCGTCGCTTTTGATCAAAGGCGACGAAGTAGGTTTCTCTCCACTTAAAATGGGAATCTTCAAAAAGTGTCATCGTGCATTCTCCTGTTTCGGTTGAATTCTGATCTTTGAAATAGTTGATTATTCAGGACAACGAGGATCTAAGAACGAGTTGCAGCCTGTCCAAGTTCGGCAGATCGCCGAGCAGCCGACGTGACCGCATCCATGATGGCTCCACGAACTCCGGCCTGTTCGAGAACTGCCAGCCCGGTGATTGTGGTTCCACCAGGACTTGCTACACGGTCTTTGAGTTGTGCAGGGTGCTCGCCGGTGATTCTTAAGAAAGCAGCTGTGCCCTCAAACGTCTCAATCGCAAGTGACCATGCAAGTTCGCGGGGTAGACCTGCTCGAACACCTCCGTCGGCCAAGGCCTCCACGATGATCGCAAGAAATCCGGGGCCCGATCCGGAAAGCCCTGTAACCGCATCGAGCAGGCTTTCTGCAGCCTCATGGACGGTTCCGACCGAACGGAGTAAGTCGTTAACAGTTGTAAGTGTTTCGTTCGTAACAGCATTGCTGCGGCACACGACGGTCGTCCCTTTGCCGACAAGACAAGGAGTGTTGGGCATGACTCTCACCACTCGAGGAGAGCCAGAAAGTTTTTCAAGCGAGGCGATTGAAAGACCTGCCACAATCGAAACAAGCGTGCATCCTTCACCGAGCGTTCCGAATACATCACTGCACGCAACAGAGGCCTGCTGCGGCTTGACGGCAAGAAAGGCAAGGTCGACTCCTTGAATTGCCGAAAGGTTGTTGTCAGCGATGCGGATTCCTGGAATTCTCTCCGCAAGTCGTGTGGTTGCGACAGGCTGAGGATCATAAGCACTGATTTGCTCGGAACGGACAAGACCGGAACGGCAAAATCCCTCCGCGAGTGCCATTGCCATCTGGCCACCGCCTAGAAAACCAATTTTGAGATGTCTGCTGGTCATAACAAGATGGGCCCCGCGCAATCAAACAAACTTTTTTAACAGGTGGAAAACAATCGACTCACCGTCGGCAAACATCAAACAGAGTTATCGAGCGATCTGCGAAGACTAGAGTCGTTTTGGTGCGAATGCAAATTGAGAGTCGTGTCTCTCGCAGAGAACAAATACAAACAGACGATGGAGACGTTGAAGAAATCATTGTTGCTGGGGGAGCGATAAAGCGGCTGCTCGGTTGAGAGAGAGTTCAAGGGCATCAAGATTTATTGTCGAGAACCAGAGTTGGCTAACTCGATCACTGCTGCGGCTAGCAGTCCACATCAAGTGATTTCCATCGGGAGAAAACACCGGTAACACGTCGGCTCCGGGGTGATCCGTCATGCGGATCGTGGGCCCTGGAATGAAATTGTCACCATCCACAGAATACCGCATGAGATAAAGATCGTAGTTGGGACGTTTTTCAGGATCGGAGTGATCCGCGCCGGTCCAGATCATCCACGGCTTTGTAGGATGCCAGAAAGGAGCCCACTGAACGGATTTTCCATCAGTGAGGGCTTGATCCCCTTCCCCGTCGGATCGCATGACATGGATGTGCAGCATATCTTTTTCAATTCGATCAGAGCGAAACGTAATCCATTTTCCGTTAGGCGAGAAAAAAGGACCTCCATCGTATCCCGCCACATTGGTTAGCTGTCGAACGCCAGAGCCGTCGGCATTCATCAAGAAGATGTCTGGATCGCCATCGCGATCGCTGACAAACACAATGGTCTTTCCATCTGCGGAAAAAGAGCATTCAGCGTCATAGCCTGGAGCGTTTGTGAGACGCGTCAAAGATTTGGAATCAAAGTCAAATGCAAAAATATCAGAGTAAGGATCGAAATCCCATTGGTATCTTCTGCGACGACCTGACTGCGCATCCTCTTTCGCCTGATTGATTGCAGCGTCTTCTGTCTGTTGCATATTCGGATCGAGGTGACTTGAGGCAAAAAGAAGTTTTTGATTGTCTGGAGAAAAGTAGCTGCATGTGGTTCGTCCACGGCCCGGACTGATTCGCTGCGCCGAAGTGGGCTGCGGCGATTGCATGTCAAATGGCTGTGTAAAAATTTGATAAAACGGATATCCTTGAGGAACTCCCTGATAGCAGATGCGCTTAGAGTCTGGTGAGAAATACCCCTCACCAGCTTTGGTGAGACCCTGTGTGACTTGAATGGGTGGCGAAAAGTAACTGGCCTCAAGCTCAGATTGTTTTTGATCATCTGCGGCTTCAAGAACACCCCTCGACGTGATCAAGACGATCGCCAGAATGCACGCACAGTGAGCGACGAGTTGGACAACCGATCGATCACTTCGAGTCGGAGTTCTATGTGTTGTTTTTTTCATGGGAATCAGATTGACAAGAGAGCGTAAAAATTCTTGAAAAGAGAAGGAGTAACCTTGTGTCGGATATAAATTGAGGGAGTCACGAAATTAGTAACCTCGCCGGAATGTTCAATGTTTTTGCAGGCAGAAGGTTTTTTTGCAAATAGGATGAATCGCTTTTGAACTGAAGTGGCTCGAACCACAGGAACTTGAAAAAAGTAATTGTTCGAGAAGTCTGGGCGAGTACCGGTGAACGATGGGAAACGCAATGAAAGTGTATAAGACTAAGACGAGCCGGCGTGGTCCTTGTGCGAATTTTCTGGGGATAATTGAAGTATGAAAATCTACACAAAAACAGGAGATACCGGTGATACGGGACTTTTCGGCGGCCCGCGGGTTCGAAAAGATCATGCAAGGATCGAAGCCTTCGGAACTGTGGATGAACTCAACAGTCATCTGGGGCTTGTAAGAACATACTCCTTGCCGAAGGATTGTGATGCCCTGCTGAGACGTATTCAGTGCGAACTGTTTGACCTTGGTGCGCAGTTGGCAACGCCCGATTCAAAAGGTGAGCGAATAGAACGTCGCCATATTACGGCACTTGAAAAAGCAATTGATCTGCACGAGTCCGGTCTCTCTCCACTGGACTGTTTTATTCTTCCTACGGGAACTCTGGCGGCTGCTTCGTTGCACGTTGCTCGAACGGTCTGTCGCCGAGCGGAACGTCGTGTGGTGACACTTGCATCTCAGTCGCAGACCACGATTCCATTGAGTGCAATCGAATATCTCAATCGACTGGGAGATCTTCTTTTTGTGCTCGCCAGATTTACAAATAAGGATTTCAGTGTCGCAGACGACCAATGGCATCCGTCGTGACCGATGGAGGTAAGTCGCTTGAATAGCAAAGGCGATCCTTTGTGAAGGGACAACGTTCCACATGATTTCCGACCCGAGCGTTCATCTGGCCTCCGAGGATAATACAGTTCATTCGAGGCATCGAATAACGCTGGCAGCCGACAAACTTTCCGAAGCGCGCAAGACAATCGCATCACAAACGGCCTCAGGTGCCAAGGGATTGCAGACGTTTGCTCTCCAAAGCGATTTAATCGATGGCATTGTGCTCTCGGTGTACAAAGCGATTACCGATGAACTTCCTCTGTATCAGTTGCATTTGCTCGAAGGTCGAGTCGCGTTGGTAGCTCTTGGTGGCTACGGCCGTCGAGAAATGGCGCCCTTTTCTGACATCGATCTGATGGTGTTGCACGATGGCACTTGCGGGGATGTTGTGCCGACAGTTGCCCGTCGGCTTGTGCAAGATCTTTTTGATGCTGGACTGCAGGTTGGTCAAAGCGTGCGAACGTCGTCAGAGGCATGTCGTTTGTCGATTGGCGATGCAACGATTCTCAGTAGTGTGCTCGATGCCCGTCTTCTCGCTGGCAATGCCGTTCTCTTTGAGCGGCTTATGCAGCGGCATGCACGGATGATAAGTCGTCGACGGCGAATGCTCGCACAGAAGATCATTCATGCACGAACTGAAGAGCGAATGCAATTTGGTGAGACAGTCTCGCTCCTTGAGCCAAATATCAAACGATCGCCGGGGGCTCTTCGCGATATTCAGTTAGTGCATTGGATTGGCGCCGTGATCTTCGGTGAGTCGACCATGGAGGAACTTGTTTTCTCGGGAGCCATTTCAAAATCAGATGCCGATCTGCTTCGCGCGGCGGATGAATTTCTCTCATCCTTACGGATCGATCTTCACCTGTCGGCCGGCCGTTCGAATGATGTTCTGACGCGTGGGGAACAGGTGCGCATCGCGCAGCAGAGAGGTATTACATCGCGGGCGGGATTATTAGGAGTGGAGAGATTCATGCAGGAATACTTCCTGCACACGCGGCATGTGATGCAAGTGTTGGAATACTTTCTCGAACGCAGTCTTCCGTCAGGAAGAATTATGGGATGGTTGACTCCCATTGTGGGGCATCGCGTTGAACGGATTTACTGCGTTGGACCGGATCGGATTGCGGCAGCCGTTGGACAGATCTCACAAGTCGCCGGGAGTCTGCAGTCAATTCTGCGTCTACTCGAACTATCGTTGATCTACGATCGTCCTGTCGATGGAATGCTTTGGAGAACAATTCGATCTACCGTATCGAGTCTGCCTTGCCGTCTCGACGATCAATCGGCGGATCGATTTCTCTCACTGATGAGAGGATCGAACAGGCTTGCCGATACGCTTCGGAAAATGCATGAGATTGGACTTTTACAGATAATCATTCCACAGTTTGAACATGCAAGACATCTGCTGCAGTTTAATAATTATCACAAATACACTGTAGACGAACATTGCATTCACGCCGTTGAAAAAGCAATTGAATGCGCGACTGATCCGGGATGGCTCGGCGATGTGTGGCGAGAATTAAAACGAAAGCGTCCACTTTTGATAGCGCTTTTGATTCATGATCTCGGAAAGGGATTTATTGAGGATCACAGTGAGGTGGGACTTCGCATTGCGGGAGATGTCTGCTCGCGACTGCACGTCCCCGCTGCGGAGCAGGAGATTGTTGAATATTTAGTGCATAAGCATCTTGCTATGGCGCATCTGGCATTTCGTCGTGATACCGGTGACGACAGCTTGGTCATTCGTTTTGCCGTTGAAGTGGGTTCACCGGAGATTCTTCGGATGATGACTCTTCTCACGGTTGCAGATGTTTCAGCGGTCGGGCCAGGAACATGGAACCGTTGGAAAAGCGATCTTTTGGCTGAACTTTATTTTCGCGCACTCGGATACCTCGATGGAGAGAGCCCGTTTGGAAAGGCTCAGCGAAATCGACAGGTCGTGGAAGGTCTTCTTGTGAAGGATCCACCGGATCAAGTGGTGCTCAGGATGTCTGAGAATCTTCCGCTCTCATATTTACATGACACTGCGCCAGAACGATTAGTAGCAGAGCTCAAAGCGCTTGCAGGGTTGGCTGAGTCGAAATCATTTGTCACCACGTCGTGGGATGTCGATAACTCAACGCTTGAAATTACCGTTGGCACTCGAGAGAACGTTGCGACAGGTATTTTCCATAGGCTTACTGGAGCACTGACAAGTCAGCGACTGGAAATTTTATCAGCAGATATTCACACACTCAAAAATGGATTTGTGTTAGATCATTTTGTGGTTCAAGATCCAGATTTCTCAGGGCAGCCTTCCGCAGAACGGTGTGAAACAATTCGGGAAGCGATTTTTAATTCGCTTGAGTCCAAGAAACCACCCACGTTTCCAAAGCAGTGGAAAGCTTTAACGCCGCCGAGCCTCACACAAAACCGACTTCCACCGCGAGTGAAGATTGATGAAGAAAGTTCTGATCACTCGACAATTGTTGAGGTCTTTGCCCACGATTCGCTCGGCCTGCTCTATCGCATTGCACTGGCAATTTATGAGGCCGGTCTTTCGGTGCGTGCCGCTAAAATTGGAACGTATCTCGATCAGGTGGTGGATGCATTCCACGTCACCGACACACTCAATAGTAAAGTCATAGATCCTGTAAAACTCAATCAGCTTCGGCAATCACTCGAACGAATTATTGCCGAAGATTCATTGGAAGATGCGTGAATGAACAAAGACACGAAGGCTCATTGTCGAGCATGTAGTCAAAATATTACGGAGTGTTCTCGACAGCCGGCTGCCTGAGAGAGCTTCCAGCCGAGAGGTTTGTAATCGAAGTTCTCCACAAGCGTTCAAAATCCTGAAGCGGCATTCCAACGAGTTTTTCAAACCGTACGATACCCGGAAGACGAGACTTCGGGTCGCTGAGATCCGCCAGTTTTTCTCCAGAGAGAATAGGATCAAGGAGGGCCACGTGAAGCGCTAATCCCCACGAGTATAGATAGAAACGGTCGCTTGTGGACTTGGAGTCTGCATGGCCGACCAAAAATCGTGATCCGTCTGCAGAGAGCACGTTTGCCAACCAGAGTGGTTGCGGTGAAGCAAGATCTGCTTTCAACGCTTTGAGTCGTACCGAATCGGGAGCATCAAGACGAAGCTCTCCCGACTCTAATTGAGCGGTCTCAAATACCTGCGCGAGTCCTTCGTCGAGCCAGCGAGGCAATCCTTGCACTGCTGTTCCGGTGAGGTGTCTTGCCGCGTACGCATGCCAGACTTCATGGTAGAGCCGAGAGAAAAACCGTTTTTTTGCAGACTCAAGACTCAGTCGATTCTCGTTTTCTGCAGAGTCAAGTTTTGTGAAGGCTTCGGACTGTTCTCGTTGCGAGCGATTGCGGGTACGACGAACAATCTCGGAACGCTGCGCACTCGGAACGCCCTGCCGCTCAAGATCCTGTGTAAGTTCCCGCAATCGTTCGTCGAGCTGGCGTCCGAGTTGCTCGTAGGCCCGTCGTGAAGACGCCAAGCTTTCTTGCGCAGTGTGATAGTGCTGGACCAATGCCGGCACGTCACTTCCTGCAACTAATAGATGACGCGCTGGAGAGAAGAAAGCTGGATTATCGATGACCAGCCCGAGCGTATCCTGTTCGCGCCGATATTGGGCAGCAGATCCGCAAAGCTTTACAGTGAGCACCTCGGAAGGAAACTGCCGGGGTGGAATCAGGCTTTCAAGGGCTCCAAAAACTTGAGTGAGACGAACAACAGCCTCTCGGGTAAGAGGGACATCAGCAGAGCTTTGCATCACAAACCATGAACCGCGATAGATCCAAGGCCCATCTTCACCCGTGCGCTCGAGATCCACTTCCATTTCAGCAGCCCGCTGAACGTCGCGGTGTGCTCGAAAAGTCTCTACGCGTCGAACTAAAACAGCGTGGTCTTCCGGTGATAGCTTTGAGGCAGACTCGATTCGTGAGGGATCAAGTTGAGTCCACGAAATCAGATACATCGGCTTTCCGGCCGGCCGCACGACTTGAGTGAAGAGAGTTCCCCCATCCTCGCGCTCTTCAAGAAGTCCATAGAGTTTTCTGCCGTCAGTGAATTCAATTGTTTCAAGCTTCCATGCCGCTGCCGAGAGCGCTTCGGTCTGGCCAGAAACTGTTCCCGAGAGCCAGCCCCAAAGGCATACAAGAATGCAGACAGCCTGCAGAATCAGCCTGCTTTGGTGAGGCGTAGTAAAAATGTATTGGAGTCCGTCAAAATCTTCTCGACCTGTGCTCTGGGAGCAGTTCAAAGATAGGTGTTGATCAGATTTTCGAAGAGTTCCTGTCGACCGCTTGAACATGGCGTGGCATCTCCACTCTTCAGCATCTGCTTTTCCAGAGACACAAACGACTCCGAACCATCTTCAATACCTTTGCCCATGGAGGATGACCACGAAGCGTAACGCTCGTCAAGCAACTTCTGAACTGCGCCGTCGGCCCGCATTGCCGCCGCGATAGTGAGTCCTCTGGCAAAAGCATCCATGCCGCCGATATGTGCATGAAAAAGATCGATTGGCTCAAAACTTTCGCGACGAACCTTCGCATCGAAGTTTACACCCCCGGGCGTAAGTCCACCGTATTTTAAGACTGTATACATGATCTGAGTCGACAGATAGAGGCTCGTTGGGAATTGATCGGTGTCCCATCCCACCAGTGTGTCGCCCGTGTTGGCATCGATAGAACCCAAAAAGCCCTGCATGCCGGCATACTCGAGTTCGTGCTGCATCTCGTGCCCAGCCAGCGTGGCATGATTGGTTTCCAAGTTCATCTTGATGTGCTTTTCAAGACCGTACGTTCGAAGAAAGTTAATGCAGGTGGCTGCATCAAAATCGTACTGATGCTTCGTAGGTTCCCGCGGCTTTGGTTCGAAATAGAATTGTCCGGTGAAACCAATCTGCTTTGCGTAATCAACAGCCATGTGCATGAAGCGAGCGAGATGATCGACCTCACGTTTCATGTCGGTGTTCCAGAGGCATTGATACCCTTCTCGGCCACCCCAAAACGTGTAGCCGGCACCGTTGAGTCTGTGCGTGACTTCAATTGCTTTTCGCACTTGAGCTGCTGCATAAGCAAAAGATTCCACGTTTGGACTGGTGGCGGCACCATGAACGTAACGAGGATGACTAAAGAGATTGGCAGTCCCCCAGAGCAAACGAATACCAGAACGTTTTTGATGCGACTCGAGAAGGTCGGCAACCGCGTCGAGGTGTGAGTTGCTTTCGGCAAGCGTGCGCCCCTCTGGAGCAACGTCGCGATCGTGAAAACAGTAGAAACCCACACCGAGTTTTTCCATGAACTCGAACGCGACATGCGTGCGGTTGAGGGCCACGGTCAGCGGATCGCCGGCGGTTTCCCAAGGACGGATCATGGTTGGAGATCCGAACGGATCGCTGCCAGTACCGCGAAACGTGTGCCAGTAGGCAACTGCGAAGCGAAGATGATCTCGCATCGTTACACCCTCAACGAGCGCGTCGGCATTGTAGTGGTGAAATGCGAGCATGTTCTTGCTTGAAGGGCCCTCGTAACGAATTGGGCCGATCTCTGGAAACGCTTCTTTCACTTCCGCCATAAAGTTCTCCGTGACTAAAATATTTCTGACAAAGTTTCTTGAGAGAGTGCAACTGGAGTCTGGGTGCTGACGCACACGGCGAATTTTATACACCGAGCCGTGCGACAATGCATGAGACTGTCACAATCTAGCTCCGTTTTCGAGTCTTCCGAAAAAGAATTGCACGTCCGAGCGAAGGAAATAATTCGATCAGCCCTGCAAGCCACGCTGCTTGCCGCGGCACGACCAGTTCTATTTTTCGGTCGCGACATGCATCGAGTATTTTTTCAGCAAGCCAGTCCGGATTGATCGCGGCAAGACGCACTCCTCCTCCCGCCAGAGCCGCATCGACGGGAAGCCCTTCCTTGCTTACCGATAGGTCATAGCGGCTTTTGCCATCAATCGCATCGAATCGCTGAATCGGTCCGCAAGAAACTAAAAGAACATGGACGCCACGAGGTCCGAGTTCCAATCGCACTCCGTCAACGTAGGCAGCAAGTGCCGACTTGGCGACACAGTAGACGCCCATGAAAGGTGTGACGAGTTTTCCAGAAAGCGATCCCATATAGACAAGATGACCTCGGCTGCTCATCAAGTCTGTTGCGGTTTGTCTGGTGATGTGAAGAGCTGGATGAAGATTGTCCACCAGCGACTGGCTGATCTCCATGACCCCGGCATTGAGCAAAAGACCTCGACCCGAGCGGCCGGTGCACATGAACACATCGTCGATTCGTCCCTGAGCCGTGCGGCACGCGTCAACGATGCGCTGACAGTCTGCTTCCTGTGATAGGTCACCAGACAATCCAACGACTTGCGATCCGGGATGAAGTGAACGAATTTTCTCACAAGCGGCGAGAAGGCGCTCTGGAGAACGACCGACAATGGTGAGAACGCATCCTCTCGCTGCGAGAACCTGCGAGAGAACGAGGCCAAATCCACCGGTGCCGCCGGCAATCAGCACAGAGCGATCTTTCCACATTGGTAATCCTGTCATGAAAAAATCAGTCACACTCAGTTCGCACGATGGATCACTCTGTTCATTGAGATTGGACCGCCCGAAGCAGAAATGAATTCAACGTATGTCGGGCAAAGTGTACCGATCAACGTGAGGCTCTTCCAATAAATCGCAAGAGATCGTTACGCTACGGTTCAACGTGCCCCAATCGAAATCAAATACCGCAGCGTGACAATCCCGCCACACTCCAATCGCCCCCCTGCTTGCTTTCGACCCAAAGAAAATCGACCACTTATGACGAATCGATCCCCCCTTGTTTCTTTTTCTGAATCTGCCGCCTCGATTGTTCGCACCAAAATCGTCGCTACTGTCGGTCCTGCGTGCCGCAGCGAACATATGATTGAGGAACTCATCCGCGCGGGTGTCGACGTTTTCCGAATTAATATGGCGCATGGTTCGATTGCAGAGCACGAAGAATCGCTCACACGCATTCGTGGAATTTCTGAAAGTTTGTTCCGTCCGGTCGGCGTGCTGGTGGATCTTGCAGGACCAAAGATTCGACTTGGTGAGTTGCCGAATGGCGCGGTGGAGTGCATCGAGGGGGATCTGAAGCGATTTGTAAGAGGAACTTGTTCGAACTCACCGGAAGAGTTTGTCACGACCTACGAGCGACTCGTCGATGAACTCTCAGTGGGTGATTCGGTCATGCTTGCTGATGGCACGATCAGCCTTGTTGTCGAGAGCCGATCCACCACTGAAGCAACATGCAGAGTTATTCAGTCTGGCACGGTGCGCAGTCGGCAGGGAGTGAATCTTCCAGGAGCCAAACTCTCAGTGCAGGCGATGAGCCCGGTCGACTGGCAGCATGCCGAATGGGCGGCAACAGTGCAGGCAGATTTCGTGAGCCTCTCGTTTGTTCGAACCGCTGTTGAAGTGAGACTTCTGAAAGAACTCCTTCGTACTCATGGGTCAAGAGCGCGCGTTGTTGCGAAAATTGAGAAACGAGAAGCAATCGACAATCTTTCCTCGATCGTTGATGCGGCCGATGTTGTGATGGTGGCAAGAGGTGATCTCGGAGTTGAAGTCGATGTCGCAGTCATGCCGATGCTTCAGAAAAAAGTGGTGACAATGTGTCAGCGGTATCAAAAACCAGTGATTGTTGCGACGCAGATGCTCGACAGCATGCAGCACTCGCGCCGACCAACACGAGCTGAAGCAACAGACGTTGCCAACGCAATCCTCGACGGTTGTGATGCCTGCATGCTTTCTGGAGAAACTGCGATCGGAGAGCACCCCCGACTGACGGTGGAAATGATGCGTCGCATTGCGATGGCAACCGAAGCTCAATATCTCTCGAGCCGCTCTGCAGGTGGCTCCACATCCCCTGAGGTACTCGTTGAAGGGCTTCATCCGATCACGCAGGCGGTGGTCGATGGTGCAAGCAAAATTGCAGGAGAACTTGACGCCCGATTAATTGTGGTTGCGAGTCGAAGCGGCATCACTGCACAGTCGCTCTCAAAGTTAAGAAGCGGCGTACCCACAATCGGAGTCAGTGATAATGTTACAACCCTTCGACAAATGGCACTCTATTGGGGAGTCACGCCGTTGGCCGGAGTCGATTCACTCGACGCGAACCAGCTGCTCAATTACGTGAGTTCGTGGGGGCTTCGAGAAGGACGCCTGACGCGAGGCGACCGTATTCTCCTCGTCGCGGGTATTGGATTTGGAACCGGTGGGCACAACATGGCGCTTGTGCACGAGGTATGATCGCGTGAAACAAATCGAGTCAAAAAAACAGAAACAGAGCGGGAGTGGATGGTTATGACGAAATGCGTGCTCGCGTACTCGGGTGGTTTGGATACCTCTGTGATTCTTGGATGGCTCATCGAAAAGGGCTATGAAATCATTGCGGTCTATGTTGATCTCGGTCAGCCCTGCGAAGACCGCGAAGCAATTCTTGCGAAGGCGTTGTCCTGCGGCGCGGTATCAGCAGAACTCGTTGATGCTCGTGAGGAGCTTTGTCGCGACTATGCGTTTCCAGTCATGCAGTGGCAGGCTCGTTACGAAAACACATACCTTCTTGGAACCTCGATTGCCAGGCCGCTGATTAGCAAAATCTGTGTTGATAGAGCGCACCGGGAGGGAGCCACAGTCTTTGCTCACGGCGCGACGGGAAAGGGAAATGATCAATGTCGATTTCAACTAGCAGCTGAGGCGATTGACCCTTCAATTTCGGTGCTTGCTCCTTGGAGAATGAAGGAATTTCGTGATCTGTTTCCAGGCCGAACCGAAATGCTTGCATTTTGTGAGCGGCACCATATCGCGGTAAAGGCTTCGCACAGCAAGCCGTACAGTTCCGACGAGAACTGCCTCCATACCAGCTACGAAGCAGGACAACTCGAAGACTTAAACACCGATGGTTTTGCATTGGTTGATTTCGGCATGACCGTTTCTCCCCAAGAGGCACCTGACCGAATGGAAACGGTAACGATCCATTTTGAATCGGGCATACCTGTGGCAGTGAATGGCAACAAGGCCTCAGCGCATGAAATTGTGCTCGCGCTCAACACTATTGGAGGCCGCAACGGTATTGGGCGATCCGATATTGTTGAAAATCGTCTCGTCGGAATGAAAAGCCGAGGTGTCTACGAGGCCCCCGGAATGACGATTCTTTACGAGGCGCACCGATTAATTGAACAGATAACGCTCGACAGAGATCTCGTGCATCTTCGAGACCGGCTCTCAGGTGAAGTCGCTGAGTCAGTCTATTACGGATTTTGGTTTTGCGCAAAAATGGATGCGTTGTTCTCATTCATTCGGCAAGCTCAACAGCCGGTAACCGGGACTGTCGAACTCAATCTGTACAAAGGAAACATCATGGTGAAAAGTCGTTCGAGCCCCATGAGTCTTTATGACGCTGCGATTGCTTCCATGGAAGGAGGGGGTTCTTACGATCAGAGTGACGCAGAAGGATTCCTTCGGATTCTGGGACTTCCGCTGCGGGTTCAGGGGGCTTTGCGACCGAGATCCCCACGAGAACCCCAATAGACGTGCAGTGATCGATGAACACTGTTTCTGACGCACCGCAGAACTTTTATGCGACACAGGCCCGCCTTTGCGAGAATCGATCGTGTTGATGGAAAGACGCAGTCGCGGTCGGATCGAAGTCTGACGAGAGAATATTTTCTTCTGTGGGTTCTTCTTGTACGCATCGATTCGCGGCGAGTATCGTCGTGGCTGGCAGCAGCAATGGCATTCATGGCGGCAGGTCTTGCATGGTGGTTTCATGCAATCGTTGGGGACAAAGCAGCTGAAATAGTTTTGAACACGAGCGGTTTTTTCTGGATCGCCGGATCGTGGGCGGGCCTGATATCACTCGGGAGCCTCCCGCTGGCCCTTCATGTTCAATATTCTGAAAATCATCGTGGCTCATTAAGAACGCGATTCAACTGGAAAACGATAGCGATCTGGTCGATCGAGAGAATGCTCTGGCCGATTGGATGTGTATGGGGAATATTTTTTATAACACCCGTGTTCACAAACAGTTCGCCCAGCGAGAGTCTTGGAGCGATTGTACTTTTCTCAGTTGCTTTGGTTCTTACCAATAGTTACGTGATCGTAGGGCGCTGTCTTGGAATTGCGCTTGCCGACATCAAGAGCATGGCAATGCTCGGGGCACTTGCGACTGCGTATGCGTCGCACATTTTTACGAATGTTGCAAACCCTGTAATTCATACAGCAAGTGTTTTTGTATCGGTTGTCTGCGTGACGGTTCTTCTGTTGGTTGGTGTGTGGCAAGCGAGACTGTTTCAAAAGCGACGAGAAGAAACTGTTGACAGTGACGCACTGAATGAAGCGAGACATTCTTTCGGAAGGATCGAGTCGCCTGTTCAGAGCGAACAAATCGAACAAGCACGAGGAATTTCAGAATCCTCAGCGCGTGTTGGCCTGAATCGACTTGTCATGATTTCCGCACTGATTGCAATGTCAATGTGGTTGTTTCTTGATTCCCATCAAGTGGAACGTTACGGCGTCGCATCGTCGCTTGTGCTGTTCTCAGTCGTAGGCCCGTTGGTAACGCTTCAGACCCATTCATTTCAGGATTGGCCACGAATGCACGTGTTGAAATGGGGATTAGCACCACGAGAGGGAATAAAAAAGTCTGGAAATTTATTGAAACAACGAGTGATCAGGCGTCCTTCGTGGCGTATGAGAACGGCGATCCTCTCGGCGGCCATTGTTACCTGGCCCTTGTTGCTTTTTGCGTTCCTCAAAGCAACCGATCCCCAACAGGGGCTTGCCTTGCTGTTTGCCGTGTTGCTTGTTGCAGAAGCGGCGGCGTGTGGCTGGGTTGCCGATCGAGCCGCAATGATGGGCATTCGACAGGAAACCACCTTCGCAGGTCTGCTCTTTGCTAGTTTCTGCGTAGTTACACTTTGCAGGATTCGATTCTAGAAGGCTTTCGCGAGCTGCTGCCTTTGGTTTTGAAGTCCAATGAGCAAAGGAAAGATTCTTGATTTGAGAGAATCGACCAAAAATGCCACACTCGCCTATCTTTCTTAGCTTCGCTGGATTCGTGAACAGAGTGTGAGAAAAGTGATACCAACGAGAACCTTCGTATCACGAAGGGGCATCGATTGAATCGATAGAATTCATAAGTTATTTCGTAAGCATAGAAAACGTGTTTCTGACATCACGAGTTGCGTAAAGCACGTTCTCTACAATTCAGAAACGCATAAGTCGTAAAAAAGTGTCGGTTTTGAAGGAGCATATCGTGGTCGCAAAAAGTATTCGGTTTGAAAAAAACAGGCATCTTCCGAAAAATCGGATACCGATGAGATGGTTTTTGGGATGCATGATTCTCACGAGTGCATTTGCCGCGATTGCCGTCACAGAGGCCGCTGGTGTTCAACCAAGCGAAAGAGTTTTTCCGACGACCACCCGCGCGTGGATCAGCGTGCCAAGTACCGAAGCGTTGAAGGAAAGTTTCAATAAAACTCAATACGGCCAACTTCTTCTCGACCCGGTGATGAAACCGTTCTTGGATAGTTTTCGCGATCAGTTGCGAAAAAGTGGAAACGAACGACTTGGAAAGATTGAATTGACACTTGAGGATCTTGAGCAAGTGCCGGGGGGAGAAATGGCTCTGGCGCTCATTGAGTCGCAGCCTGGAACACTTGCGATGGTGCTCATGGTTGATACGACCAGTCACGAAGCCGAGGCAAAGGCCGTAGTTGATGGCATTATGGAACGCATGATCGCACGCGGAGCAAAACGTCTTTTGGGAACCCCGCCAGGAGTTACGGCCTTTGAAGTGGCGCCCGATACCGCTGAAAAAATGCCGAAAGTGCGCCGAGTAGCGTTTGCAACAGGCCCGTCGATTCTTCTTGTTGGCGACGATCCCATAACGGTCAGTCAGACATTCTCAGTGCTCGCGACAGGCCGAAAGGATTCGCTCGAGACTCTCGAGTCATTCAAAGCCGTCATGAAGCAGTGCAAAAATGACAACATTCAAACGCCGGCGCATCTGCGATGGTTTGTTGATCCATTTTCCTATCTGACAATCGTTCAAAAAATGAATGCGTCGCGCGAAAAACGGAAAGGTCCGGATTACACGGCTATTCTCAAGCGGCAGGGATTCGATGTACTCAAGGCTGCTGGCGGTCTTGTCAGCTTTGACGACGGAATCTATGAGGTAAGACACCGAACCATGGTGTATGCGCCACCGCTGCCAGGCCGAGAGTCAGACGCAATCGATCGATTTGACATGGCGGCACGAATGCTGAGATTTCCTAATCAGGAAGCGATCAATCCATTTCCATGGATTCCTCAAGATGTTTCGAGTTGGTCAAGCGTGGAGTGGGATATGAAGACCGCCTTCGCTTCAGCCGAATCGCTTATCGATGATGTTGTTGGTGAAAAGGGTGTCTTTGATGATGTTATTGCAAGCCTCAAAGAAGATCCGGACGGTCCTCAGATCGACGTGGAGAAGGATCTTGTAGAACGACTCGGGACTCGAGTAACAGTGATCAGCGATTATGCAGAGCCGATGGGAACTGATAGCGAAAGATTGCTTTTTGCTATCGAAACAGTCGATCCAGAAACCGTTGCAGAGACTGTTGCCAAAAGCATGTTGACCGATCCTGACATGCAAAAGATCGACATTGCTGGGCACGTGGTCTGGGAGTTAATCGATCGTTCACACGAAATGCCAATTTTAGTAGTAGAGACTCCTGGAGGTGTGATTGAGCATGAGGATCATGCCGAAGACAAGAAGAACAAAGGACATCATCGCCTTCGAGAGAAAGATGAAAGGCTCCTGCCCCATTCTGCTGTAACCGTAGCCCATGGGCATCTCCTGATCGCCTCGCACCGCGATTTTTTAGAGCGAGTGCTTTCAACCAACGGTGGGCCTGAAGCCCTCGCTGGGGTTACGGATTTTGAAATCGCCAATACAGAACTCACTCGAATTATGTCGTCGCCAAAGGCGATGATCTCCTTCAGTCGATCCGAAAAGACGATTCGTCCCACGTACGAACTGTTACGAAAAGGCTTAATGCCAAAGTCAAAGAGTGTTACCGCGCAGTTGCTTAATGTCATTCTTGGAGACGGCAAGGAAGGAAGCGTTCGAACGCAAAAAATTGATGGAAGTTTGCTTCCCGAGTTCGATATGGTGCGACGTTATTTTGGATCTGCTGGCATCTCCATGCAGTCGCTACCGGAGGGATGGTATGTCTCCGGTTTCGGTCTTCCAAAATCGCTTGAAGAACCGGAAGTCGCGAGAAGTCCGGTGACGCTCATCGAACGCTGACGAGCGTTCGTAAAAAGAGCATCACTGACTTTTTCGAGTAACTGATTCGATCTTTGCCCAGAACGGATGCTGTCGATCACCGCGGGTTCGCAAATCTTCAAGCATGACCTCCAAGTCGGCTGAAAAATCACCATTCCAGCGACGCTGGCCATCAATTGTCACGCTGAGCGGCTTTGAAAAGTCAATCATATCTGGCGAAAGCCAGACCGTCACTTTTTCCGCTCCGCATCGAACCGATATCGAGTTCCCCGGGGTGGTTTTGGCACTGATCTCCAGTGCCCGTACGCCTGAAGACGGAGGCCACTGGGCTGGAAGTACGATTGTGCGAACGGGTGCCCGCGACATTTCTATCCACCAGAAAAAACTGTCCCATGGTCGCATCGAAACAGCTTCGACTGAATTTGGAAAAAAGGATCTCGTTTTTCGTCCCATCCAATCGAAGATCCGATGAATATCATCAGAGAAATGTTCGTGGCCTCGTCCGAGATATTCAACGTAGGTGGCATCAAAGCCTTTTTGAAAGTAACGATCGAGGTCCATGGCGTTGCGAACAAGTCGATCGCTGTCAAGTTCGCCACCAACCAGATACATTGGTAGTCGATGTGCATTTTTCCAGTAATGATTTACATACCGTGCAGAAGTCGGCACGATCCCGACGAGTCCAGCCCATAAATCCGGATGAGAAAGCGCCACGTCCCACGCTGCGTCGCCTCCCATAGAATGTCCAGATAAAAAGACGCGGTCGGAGTCAATCGAAAAATGCCGATTCGCTTCGCGAAGGCTTCCAAGTACTGCAGCATGTTCGCGAGCTGAATACTCGTACGAGGTCTGGTGTTCCTGTCCCCAGAAGGGCGCTACCACGATGTATCCCCTTCTGGATGCTTGTCCCAGTCTGGATCCATCGTTCCCCGGCATGCCTGCCCACCATTCAATTTGATTCAGTGGAGTCGACCAGGCTGCATGTAAAGTTACAACCGTCGGATATTTTCGCAGCGGATCGTATTCTGGGGGGAGTTGAACCAGGCAGCGAACAGGGGGATCTCCTTGAATGCCCTGCACCATAATTTCATAAAGCCCCCGATCCTTCTGAGGCGGTAATGGCTGGGGCGGTTTCATGTTCGATGCAAGAAGTGCGACGGTGGCGGCATCAAATGTCTCCTCTTCCCGCAGACGTGCCAAAAGCGAGGCTCGGCTCGGCTTATCCACGGAGGTCATATATTCGCACAGCATGTGGCGCACGCGCAGGCTTGAAAGAGCAATGATGAGGTTGTCTGAAGCGTTGTCTGATCCAAGCAGCCAACCACTGACAGCCAGTGCAGTCGCGCGATCAGCCGAAAGATCCTCCTTCAAACCGAGTTGCTTGAAGGATTCCAAGCGATCCAACGAGGAAAAGGAAAGTTCTCGGGCAATTTCACCACTCATTTCCAGAACCGATTGGCGTTGATCCTCATCCTCAAGCTCAGCGGCGCGAGCAGAGATCGCTGCAACCAGATCGCGCCCTTCATCCCGACGGTTGCGATACTCGTCACGTTTTTCGCGAACTATTTCTAGAACCTCACCGTCAATATCGTCAGAAGGAAAGTTTTCAAGCATCGACATTGCCATCCGATCCTGACCCGAGGATGAACGGAGAAGAATTTCATCAATGATTGTTTTGGCCGCTAGTTGTGATAATGACCGTCGCTCAACGGCCAAATCAGCGAGATCTGGAAAGTCGGAAAGCACCTCGTCTAATTCGCTCTTGGCATCCTCGTATCGATCAGATTGCAGATACAGTCTGACGACACGAAGCCGATGGTCAGGATTTGTTCGATCGATATTTTGGTCGATGACTCTGCGCAACACATCTCGTGGAATTGATGAAGTGGCCAGACGCATGTCGAGGATCAATGATTTTTCAGTTGCCAATCCTTCGATGCTGGTCCACAGCGGTGTGATCATTGTGATGCCTTGAACCATATCGATTCTTCCAGCAGCACTGCCGACTGAAAAAATCCGTCGGCCAAAATTATCGAACGGAGTTGTCTCTAAAATCACACCCACAGAAGCAAGTCGACGGCCGTTTTCGGCAATTTTCTGAGGAATTGGAATACGTTCCATGCCAATTCCAACCGCCCCGGGCTCTACGCGTTGAACGTTTCGTTGAGAGACCATGGTGCGGGTGAGTTCGTCGTCACACATAAGAATGGGAGTGCCTGCAGTGTCGCTCGATCGC
>Ga0194051_1000658_pt1 | contig 19427 bp, 19 predicted proteins | sample SepL2320m_MetaG_FD_161275 | JGI IMG/M metagenome (GOLD analysis project Ga0194051, IMG submission 161275) | Anoxic zone freshwater microbial communities from boreal shield lake in IISD Experimental Lakes Area, Ontario, Canada - Sep2016-L239-20m | ecosystem: Environmental > Aquatic > Freshwater >... | reverse complement strand
GAATATGAGGAGGCACATTTTGTGGCTCCAGGGTGCGTGTAAGGTGGGGGAGGTTGGATGTAGACCACGACAAAGGCAGGCGTTATTGCACTGGGGGTATGATAGTCGGAATCTGTAATGGCGGTGTTTGTTGGACAAAGTTCGAAACTATTTCGAGCAAAGCCCCTGCGGGCTTTGTGTGAGGGATTCGAAAAGGTTGAGTATATCGCACGGAGCGTAGGGAGTACGACACGAAACCTGTACCGAGTCTGTAGGACTCGAATCCCTCCGTCTCCGCAAATCTATATTTATACTCTAAGGACTTTATAAATCTTCTATTTTCAGTTACTATACCCACCAAGGAGAAATGGATGAGTGGCTTAAATCAGCGGTTTACTAAACCGCCGACCCGTTAATTCGGGTCCGTGAGTTCGAATCTCACTTTCTCCGCCAAATAAGGAACGCAGTGACTATATTTTGTGAGAGTGTAGTTCAAGGAGCGAAAGCGACCATGAACCCACCTCCGCCAACAACCCCTAACAAAAAAGCCCCACTTATTATAGTGGCGCTTTTTTGTTTAAAGTATTTTGTCTTACTGACCCTTCTTCGAATCCCCTCTTAGAGTCATGAAGGCTTCCTGAACAGTTGTCATGAATTGCGCTGGGAAAATAATTGTTGAATTCTTTTCGGTCGCAATTTCTGCCATCGTCTGTAACGTTCTAAGCTGTAGCGCCACTGGATGTGCCGCGATTAAATCAGCCGCTTCGCCTAATTTTTGCGCAGCTTGGAATTCCCCTTCTGCTGCCACAATCTTTGCACGTCGTTCTCGTTCTGCTTCGGCCTCTTTTGCCATTGCTCTCTGCATATTTTCAGGAAGGAAGATGTCTTTAATTTCAACCGCTGTAACCTGTGCTCCCCATGGCTCTGTGTGCTGGTCAATTACATCCTTAATCTGAACATTGATATCCCCTGTCTGTGAAAGTAGCTGATCAAGAGAGAACTTTCCAACTACATTTCTAACTGTGGTCTGACTGATCTGATTAACCGCATCATAAACGTTTTCAATAGAAATTACAGATTTTTTAGCATCGACAATGTGATAGTAAGCAACCGCCGCAATATCAATAGAAACGTTATCCTTGGTGATAATTTTCTGTGAAGGAATGTTCATTGTGATAGTACGCAACGTCACCTGTGTCATCTGTTCTAAAATAGGAACCAAAATAATAAGCCCAGGACCACGTACGCCTGTACACTTACCTAAAAAGAAGATCACTCCACGGTCATACTCTTTCACAACTCTTAATGATAATGCGAGCAGAACCAGGATGACTACAATTATTATATATACCATAGAGGGAGTATAACACTGAACGCCAATCTGGCTATAGAGACGGCCGGATTGATAAATCACACATATAGTTATAAGGTTTAACCATTCCAATACATATTATAGGAATATTATTACCACCCTAAATTAAAAAATAAAAATGAACGCCCTAAGTGCCCTGCAACAAAATTACCGATATCTTAAAAACAAGCGTGCTCGGAAGGAACACTTCTCAGTACGGTTTATAAAATATGCAAAAATCAAAAATACCGAATTCTGCAATTGTCTTTATATTGGTGCTAGTTGCAGTGCTTGGGGTAGTCTTGGTGAAGGGATTTAATTATGTAAAAAATAATTACTCAAACATTCATCTAGCAGGCAACAAGGATCAGGTAACAGCTTCTTCAACATCTGAAGCTATGGAACTCAATGATAAAGGTATGGACTATTATGACAGCCGAGATTACCCAAACGCTGAAATATTCTTCCGCAAAGCCATAGCTACTGATCCAGCTTTGGCTAATCCTTATAACAATTTAGGAATAGTGCTCGCCCTTAGAGGTGTTCCTGAAGAAGCACTTGCAAACTATCGCAAAGCAATAGAGATCGCGCCAACTTATGCCAATGCGTACAGCAACATTGGAGCTTACTATAGAGAGAAAAATGATTTCCCAAATGCAATCAAAAATTTCACCCAAGCAATAACCCTCGATGCGAATTTGTACATACCATATATTCAACTTGGTGATATATACACAACTCAAGGTGACTATGTTAAAGCTAAGTCTTTTTACCAAAAGGCCCTAGAATCAACACAAATAACCCCTCAAATGGTGGACGAAGTAAAGAAACAGTTATCTTTCATAAAGAGTCTGAAGTAGAGAATACTTAGTTCTTCTTTCTGATCGCGTTCTTGATATCGTCAAAGGTCCCTCCTACTTTCTTTCCTGGATTAAAAATATTTAACGGATCAAAAATGTTTTTTGTCTGCTTGAAAAGGTCCACAATTTTTATACCGAACTGTTCTGTGAGGAATGGGGTGCGAATAATACCATCATTATGTTCTGCGGTAATTGATCCTTTATATTCATGAACCAATGTGTACACTTTTTTAGACAGTTCAAGAATGGTGTCAGCTGAGAATGGAGAGTCGAGATCCATGAGAGGAATAAGGTGGAAATTTCCATTCCCTAAATGACCCTGAACTGTGTAATCCAATTTGTATTCATCTAATAACGCCTTAATCTTTGGTAAAAATTCAGGTAAGTGTTCAGGCAGCACAATAATGTCATCGATAAATGGTGCAGTTCTCTTGCCCTTAACGTGTTTTCGCAAAAGGTTAAAACTTTCGTGACGAATACTCCAATATTTATTTGCCTCGGCCATAGAACGAGCAATTCTAGTATGGAAACCAAAATGTTTAATTTTATCTTGGACTTCTTTTAATTGTCTTTTTATCTCATCTTCAGATTCTCCAGTAAATTCAACCATAAGAACTAATTTTGGAATTCCGCCAACTAAAATCATCAGTGTTTCTGGTACGAATTGAATGCCTAATTTAATCGCACCCCAGAATCCCAATTGTTTAAAGAAATCAAAAAAGAACCGAACAGCAAGAATCATACTCTTGTCATCATAGGTTTCTAGGCTATCTGGCTTGAAAGGTAAAATTTCAGTGACCAATTTACTGACATCATCTAGCGATGGAAGAAATACAGCAAGAATATTCGAATAGGGATGAGTCGGAACCAATCTAAAATTAATTTCAGTGACGAGACCCAGTGTTCCTTGCGAACCGACAATTAACTGGCACAGATCAAACTTGCCTGTAGTTTTGTTGTATACATTCCACAAATAATATCCTGCAGAGTTTTTTGAGACATTTGGTTTTGCTGACACAATTTCATCGTAGTTATCATTAATGAGATTGAATATTTTTGTATAGAAATCTTTCTCAAAACCAAAAGTGAGGTTAAGTTTGTCTTGCACTTCTTCTTTGGTCAGGGATTTAATTTCATACTCATTTCCATCTGAAAGGACCACTTTTAGACTATTGATATACTCATCCACTTTTCCATATTTGATTGCCTTTTCTCCCCCACTATTGTTTCCAACCATTCCTCCTACTGCATTAATTTCACGTGAGGCAGTGTAAGCTGGCATAAACCGATTAATTTTTTTAGTCTCTTTGTCTAAATCTCGATAAAAACATCCTGGTTGAACGATAGAATAATCGGGCTTAACCTCAATAATCTTATTCATATATCGCATACAATCCATAACAATTGATGCGCCGATTGCACCACCCGACATGTCAGTTCCTGCCGCACGCGCGGTGATCGAAAGAGTTGGATCTTCTTGTTTGTGTTCGTTAGCCCACTTAACCAATGTCTTAACGTCTTCGGCATTTTTTGGATACACCACCACTCGAGGTTTTATTTCAAATAAACTCGCATCATGAGAATATGTTTCTAATGTCTTTTCAAGCATGTCGAGGTCTCCTTGAAATGCTGGTTTGAGTGAGTCAAAAATATTTTTCATGTGATTTTGCGAAATCATGCCACGCAACGTCGATTGAAGCGCGGCTGTTCTCACTTATTATAGCGCATAATATATCAATTGGTAATAAATATATGGCTACTATATAATTATGGGTATGAAAGAATCTCCTGAATTTAGGATTGTTGGGGATGATACTCCTGAAAATAAAGCAGCCCTTGTGGCAGATTTGAATGCAGCATTTCATGAGAATACGATGTTTGGAATAAAACCAGATATCCAGGAAAAAATCCGAGATCAGGAAATTGAGAAGTCTGAGCTCGCACTTGAAGTAATAGACTATGTAAACAAAAAGGTTGATGAATTGATGATGGATCTAGGTCTGGAAGCTGTAGAATTTCCAGCAGAAAATATACATATACTACCCGCTCAACTGTACTCAGAAATAAACGGCCCCTCTTCATCAGGTCAGGCAAAACAGGAAAATCAGGCAGTTTTCGTTAATTCTGATTTTTTAAGGAGGAGTCCGACTTCTGGTGCGGCAACAATGTATCATGAAGTTCTACATCTTAATGGGCATTTCGCTGGAGAAATGAACAAAGATACACCACACACCACGTTCTATAGAAAAGGCTTGGTGATCTATCCGTTGCAAGCAAAACGAGAACAAAGAATAAATACTCAGTTGGAAAAACCTTGGACTTTATTTTGGGGATTAAACGAAGCCATTATACAACGTGCCACCAGAAAATTTAACTTAGAGATACTAGATGATATAGAATTTGAAGGTGAGACAAAATGGATGAAAAGTCCAGAATACATAGAAGAAAGGGTAAAAATTGCTGAACACCTTGGCATTGATCCGAGTGAGATTGATTGGATAAGTGAGGATAGAAAAAATTACACCTTAGATAGCTATCCCGAATACAGAAAAGTGTACTCATACGTACTTGAAGAGATAGCCAAAAGATTTCCCGATGAATACAAAGATACGGACACTGTTGACAAAGAATTTTTAAAAGCGACCTTTACAGGTCATATGGTAAAGATCGGGAGGCTAGTAGAAAAAACATTTGGTCCTGGTTCATTCAGAACACTTGGAAACATGCATAGTCAGAAACCTGATGAACCATTCTCTGCACAAGAGACAATGGAAGAACTGAAAGAAATGCGTACCACGTTCATCCAACACACTCAAAAATAAAATGTCATTACCCTACTATCTCGGAATCATCTCAGGAATATTCTTAATTACAGGTTATATTCCATATATATACGAAGTCATCAGAGGCACCGACATCCCAAATCGTGCCAGTTGGTGTATCTGGTCACTTTCAACTTTAATTATTTTATTTGGAGTGCATGAGACAGGTACACACGAAGCCATCTGGGTCCCCATTGCTGATGCAATTGGCTGTTTTGTTATTTTTATCCTCTCACTTCGACTTGGCACAGGTGGGTGGTCCAAAACAGATAAAATATCTTTAGTAGTTTCTCTGCTTGGTTTAATTATTTGGCTTATGACTGGAAGTGCACTTATTGCACTTGTCGCCAATTTAATTATCTATATAAGTGGGTATATACCCACAATTAAAAAATCTATCCGAAATCCTAGAAGTGAAAGTCTCCTGGCTTGGACCATTTTTTTAATCGGGGTCATTTTAAACTTAATCACTGTCATGCTCGGTCACGATTCTGGTTTTGCAGTCTGGTTGTATCCAATCACCCTTGTTGTCACAGTCGGGACTTTATATTTCTTTCTTATTAAACGTTTTTGGAGGAAATAGAAATTACCTCCAATCAATTTCCCCTACTCCCTTCTCTTTCAAATATTTATTCACTTTACTAAATGGTTTCGACCCAAAAAATCCATTATGTGCAGAAAATGGTGACGGATGCTGAGACTCTAACACTAAATGTTTTTTGCGATCAATGATTGAACCTTTTTGTTTTGCATAATTTCCCCACAAAATAAAAACCAGACGTTCTCTTTCCTCTGACAATTTTTGAATAACTGCATCCGTGAAATCTTCCCAACCCTTTTTTTGATGCGAACCCGGAGTTTGTGCCTCCACAGTCAGAGTCGCATTTAATAATAAAATCCCCTGTTTGGCCCATCTCGACAAATCTCCATTTTGTTCTGGTATAAAACCCAAATCACTCTCGATCTCTTTAAAAATATTTTTTAGTGACGGCGGAATTCTAACTCCTTCATAAACTGCGAAACACAGGCCATTTGCCTGGTTTACTCCATGATAGGGATCCTGCCCGATAATCACTACTCGTACTTTTTCAAATGGACACAGATCAAAAGCCCTAAAAACATCTTTTGGATTCGGATATATAGTTTTATGTAAATACTCTCCCTTCACAAATTTTGAAAGGTTGTTAAAGTAAGGTTTATCGAATTCCTCCTTCAAAGCGACTCTCCAGGAAGCCTCCATTTTCACATTCATGCCGATATTGTAACGGATTTTACCCTTACAATACAGCCAACTTGAGATGTGCTAAAATGGCCCCATATTAGCCTAAAATACACCCATGAATCCAAACCAAAACAGCAACCAACCGCTCGTCGCCGAAAGACTCTCCACCTCAGACGATACCCGATCTTTTTTTCAAAGAGTATACACGTGGATGTGTGCCGGCCTCTTGCTGTCAGGGCTTGTGGCATATTTCGTTGCTTCAACTGACTCCTGGGTTAATTTTATTTTTGGAACTCCATTTTTATTTTACGGATTACTCATTGCTCAAATCTTGCTTGTAGTGTGGCTTAGTCGTGGAATAAATAAAATGTCTTCTCACACCGCATCCGTGGTCTTTATTCTTTATTCTTTCCTGACAGGATTAACGCTATCGACTGTATTCATGGCTTACACTACAGAGTCGATTAATACCGTCTTCTTTATTACAGCTGGAATGTTTGGAGTAATCAGTATTTATGGACACATCACCAAAGCTGATTTATCAAAAATTGGCCAGATTGCTTTTATGGGTCTTATCGGTCTCGTTCTTGCTGGCCTTGTGAATTTGTTTGTAAGAAGTTCTAATGTAGATCTTGTACTCTCAGGCATAGGGGTACTGGTATTCACAGTACTTACGGCATACGACACTCAAAAAATTAAAAGCTTGGCTGCAACAGTCCGTCAAGATTCTGAATCAGCAGCAAAGGCGGCCATCATAGGGGCACTGACCCTTTACCTAGACTTTATAAACTTATTCTTAGACCTCCTACGCTTCTTTGGAAGAAGACGTAATTAGGCATATAATACAAAGCATATGTGGTGGCGTCATGGACTAGCATTTATATTGGTAATCGTCTTTGCAATTTTGTTGCTTGTACCTGTTGCATGGTGGATCTTTAAAGGTTTCTCTGTCTTTCAATCTTTTGATATTGCTACGACTGGTAAAGTCTCTACCTCTTCAGATGAAGTTTACTATCCAAATGTCACACCTGAAAATACCAGACCAAACAAACAGACGCCCAGAACCCATCTGAACCCTTAGATAGAAAACCTAATTTAACAACAACTGATGAATTTCCTAGACACCCCGATTACCAGCATCACACGACCTCACCCTGAGACATTATTGGGTTTAAAAAAAATTGGCATTCAATCAGTACGAGATCTCTTGTACTATTTTCCTCAGCGTTATGGCTCGGTTTCCTCTGGAACATTTATTCGTGATGTGAAGCCGAGGGAAACAGTAACACTGTATGGCCAGGTTTCAAAACTGGCTACTAAAAAATCTTTTAAAAGTAAAGTAGCCATGGCCGAGGGAACGCTTTCAGACAGTACAGGAAAAATTAAATTAATGTGGTTTCATCAACCATACATAGCTAAAATAATTCAAGAAGATTCTTTGGTTAAAGTTCAAGGAAAAATTTCAGAACGTGCAGGTAATTTTGCAATTTTAAATCCAGAAATTGAATCGGTTGCGGTTATTCCAGATAATATTGGTGACGGATTATTTGGAGAAGGTGTAAAAGAAGGCATGAATCCAGTGTATGCAGAAACTCGAGGAGTGAGTACCAGTTGGATATATCACACCCTGCAAAGAATTTTTAAGGACAAAAGTTACGCGAATATCCCAGACCCTATTCCTGACTATTTACGAGAAAAATATAATCTACCTACTATCCAAACAGCTTTGATTTGGATTCATGGACCAAAAAATAATGACGACGCGACCGTCGCCCGTAAACGCTTTGCCTTTGAAGAAGTATTGTTTATTCAACTGAAAAATCAACAAATCAGATACGAACTAGCCAAGGAAAAGTCATTTGTCATTGATACTGGATCCGAGGGTATAGAAAAATTTAAAAATCGATTCGGCTTTCCGCTGACCGACGGACAAGTAGGTGCCCTTGCTGATATTTTGAACGATATAAAAAGTGGATCCCCCATGTCACGTCTACTTGAGGGTGATGTAGGGTCTGGAAAGACAGCGGTGGCAGCCCTTGCCTCTTATGCCACCATTACAACTATTCCTAAAAATCAGAAATATGGACACCTCCAAGTTGGTTATATGGCCCCGACCGAAATCCTCGCAAATCAGCATTTCGAATCTTTTATAAAGCTATTCTCGCATATGCCAATTTCAATCGGACTGATCACTGGAAATGGCTGCAAAAAATTTCCATCAAAAGTCAGCCCATCCGGATGGACCAATATCTCGAGACCTCAATTTTTAAAGTGGGTTGCAAGTGGTGAAATTTCCATTGTCATTGGTACTCACGCATTAATTCAGAAATCTGTTAGATTTAAAAATCTTGCACTAGTCATCATTGATGAGCAACATCGTTTTGGAACAGCTCAGCGCCAAAAATTGACGCGAAAACATGACCTTGTTCCTCACCTCCTTTCAATGACTGCGACTCCAATTCCCCGCACTCTAGCTCTCACTTTGTATGGAGACTTAGATTTATCAGTACTCGATCAAATGCCAAGCGGTCGAAAGAAAATCATTACAGAATTGGTGACCGAAAGGAACCGCAAAAATGTTCATGAAAAAGTTTTAGATGAATTAAAAGCCGGACGCCAGGCTTATGTCATCTGTCCTCGCATTGAAGAGTCAGATCCTGACAAAGTTGGTGCACTGATTGCAAAATCGGTTAAACAAGAGGCATTTAAATTAAAGAAAGGAATTTTTAAAGATTACAGAATTGAAATCATGCACAGCAAAATGAAACCCGCTGATAAGGAAAAAATTATGAAAAAATTTTATGCCTACGAGATAGACATTCTTGTTTCAACCTCGGTGGTAGAAGTGGGAGTGAATGTGCCCAATGCTAATATTATCTTGATCGAAGATGGTCATCGCTACGGCCTCGCTCAATTACATCAATTGAGAGGACGTGTCGTTCGAGGAAATCACCAGCCGTATTGTTTTGTATTTACGGATAGTAAGAGTGAAAAAACCTCAGATCGTCTTGATGCATTCAAAACTGCCAAAAACGGTTTTGAGTTGTCCGAACTAGATTTAAAACTTAGAGGAGCTGGTGAACTATATATAGGAAAACAATGGGGTATTTCTGATATCGCCATGGAAGCAATTAAAAATTTAAAAATGGTTGAAGCAGCAAGAAAGGAAGCGAAAGAAATAATTGCTAAGGATCCACAACTCAATAAAAATCCACTCCTAGGCGAAGAGGTCGCAAGGAGAGAGGATGTACATTTTGAGTAAACTGGTGCGAGTGCATGGATTCGAACCATGGACCGGACGTGTATAAGACGTCTGCTCTACCAACTGAGCTACACTCGCGTGAGTCTATAGTACAGCGAAGAAAGAGTCTTCGCAATTACGCCAACTCCCCTGCCACAAACTCCTTCTTTTTCTTCACAATAATTCCATTCGCAGTCAAAATCTGTTCAAAATCATGTCGCTCTAATGTCTCCTTTTCAATCAGTGTCTTTGCAATAATATCTAGAACCTTTCTGTGTTCGTTCATAATGATCTCGTAGGCCCGATCATACGCCTCTTTCATCAAATGACTAACTTCCCCATCAATCGTTGCGCCCACTTGTTCTGAATAATCTCTTTCAGGAAAAGCAACAGACGGATTTAAACGTGCCCCTTGGAAAGTTTCAAATGCCACTGGTCCAATTTTATCTGACATTCCATATTTAGTGACCATGTCACGTGCCAATGCTGTAGCAACTTGTAAATCATTTGAAGTCCCTGTTGTTAGATCATTGAAAATATTTTTCTCTACAACATAACCACCCAAAGCAACTGCGAGGTCATCCTTGAATTCATTCTTCGATTGTAATTTTCGATCTTCGAGTGGCAACTTCAATGTATACCCCGCGGCTCGTCCACGTGAAATGATCGAAACCTTGTGGACCGGATCAGCGTGCTCCAAGACCGAAGCCACAATCGCATGTCCCGCTTCGTGATATGCCGTTAATTCTTTTTCACGCTTTGATAGCAGGTGACTCTTTCTCTCGGGGCCGAGCATCACTTTTTCAATCGAACGAATTAAATCATATTGGCCAATTGTTTTTCGGCTCTCTCTCGCTGCAATGATTGCAGCTTCGTTTGTAAGTGAATGCAAATCTGCACCAGAAAATCCAGGAGTTCGCTCTGCGATTACATCCAAATTTACATCCTCTGCAAAAGGTTTGTTTCGGGTGTGTACCTTTAAGATTTCTAATCTATCTGTACGATCAGGTAAATCAATTGAAACACGACGATCAAATCGTCCAGGTCGAAGAAGTGCTGGGTCTAACACATCTGGTCGGTTAGTAGCCGCCATCACAATCACTTTTTCATTCGGCTCGAAACCGTCCATTTCAACCAAAATTTGGTTCAAAGTCTGTTCACGCTCGTCATTTCCTCCTCCATAACCTGAACCTCTTAAGCGTCCGACTGCATCAATTTCATCTATAAAGATAATCGCGGGAGCGGTATGCTTGGCCATTTGGAACAAGTCACGTACACGTGAGGCACCAACACCCACAAACATTTCTACGAATTCAGAACCCGAGATTGAAAAGAACGCTACACCTGCTTCCCCTGCAACAGCTCGTGCAAGTAATGTCTTACCTGTTCCTGGTGCACCCATGAGGAGTATTCCCTTCGGAATTCGCGCACCAATATCTAAAAACTTTTGAGGATTTTTTAGGAAGTCTACAATTTCAGCCAATTCTTCTTTGGCTTCTTTGGCACCTGCAACATCTTTGAATGTCACTCGTGATCCTTTATCTTCTGGATTAATCATACGAGCTCGAGATTGCCCAAATGACAAGGCCTGAACATTCGCACCCTTAACCTGGCGACTGAGGTACCACACGATAAATATAACCAGAAGTATCGGCAATAAGAACGGCAAAATGTTTCCTAACCAGTACAATAGGCCCGTATCGTCCTTATTAGTAATCTGAACCGCTGCAATTTTCTCTTTTGCGACACCGAGGTTTGCAAGTGATTGCGACAATGAATCCTGTGTCTCCTTTTTGGCCTGCTTTTCAGTTTTATCTACATATTGAATTGTTAAGTTATCACCTGTTACTACAATACTAGAAACTTTTCCTCCGGAAATATCATTGGCAACATCGGACAGACTAATAGTGTCGATCGGTTTAGTTGAGCCAATAGTAAAAGTATACAAAACTACCAAAAACGCAAAAATTAAAATGCTACCGAAAATATTATTGAAAAATAGGTTCTTTGAGCTCTTTTTTGGTAAGGGTTTTGGTGCTTGCTGACCACCTCTTTGTGGTCGCTTGTTTTGGTTGTTTGTATTCGTCATATCCGACGAGTATATAACATTTTGAGGAACTTTGGTATTATTGAGCTCTTATGAACCAGAAACAGCTGATCTACAACCGAAAAGCCACTTTCACCTATGAAATTCAACGTACAATTGAAGCTGGTATTGAATTGCAGGGTTTTGAAGTGAAAGCATTAAAAGCGGGCAAGGCCTCCCTCGACGGATCCTATATTACCGTCCGCCAAGGTGAAATATTTTTAGTCCATGCAACCATATCCGCATATCAAGCCAATAACCATCCAGCTGACTTTGTGCCTGATCGTGAAAGAAAATTACTTATTTCAAAAAAAGAGATTTCTGAACTAGATTCAATTGTAGGAACAAAAAATAGTGGACTGACGCTTATCCCCCTCTCTGTATATATGAAGAATAACCGAATTAAAATTGAAATAGCACTCGCAAGAGGTAAGAAAAAATTTGATAAAAGAGAAAGTATTAAAAAGCGTGAAGCGGGAAGAGATATTGCGAGGGATTTAAAGTAAAATCAAAAACCAGCACACTGTTATCTCCTTATCAGGAAACAAAAGGGTGCCGGTTTCAGAAGTTGATTTCTTGGACTGCTGGTGGGAAGCTTGGGTGGCCGTGTCCGTCCATCTCACAAAGGAAAGTGCGAGGCTTAACACAATGAGTGCCAAAAACCCTAGCTCCTTCACTCATGACAAGACGATTCGTCACCCCTAACAGTTTCGCAGCAAAACGCTTGTGTGCATCCATCCAATAGCACACAGAGATATTGTCAGGACCAAGGCCGATGGCATCCGCACCAGTAGACCAACTGATATGGATCGAAACATCTTCAAGGGGCAACCTGATGTGCACAGCCCTGCTTCGCATGTAAACTGTTTCGCCTGGAACATCCGGAATACAAGCGATGCCGATTCCGCGGCGTTTAAGCACATAAAGGTTCCAGATGCTTCGCTGATGTTCAATGATACTCCTTATTGCCAGCTCGATCAGCTTGTAATCTTGACGCCTGATCCCCCAAATTTTTTCCTGGATTTTGCCCCACAGATCATTCGGTTTGATTGGTGCACCGAATAGCACCGTTTTCCTACGGAGAAACATAATCTTGTGATTGGTTTGGTTTCCAGAAAGTCAGCCCTAACGTTCATCGTCAAGGTTCTTTCTACCTACTAGCCTAGACCTGAATTGACGATTGGTCAACAATACTATTTCAATTTTTTAACAATATCTAAAAACTGATCATTACGGTCATACTCATGTTTAAACATCCCAAATGAAGCAAAACCAGGACTAAATAGGATGACATCATTTTTATTCGCGAAGGAAATGGCTTTTGAAATAGCCTCTTTTAAGCTTGAAACTTCCATCTTCGCAATATTTGGAAATTCAGTTTTCAATCGATCCGTACCAGAACCCTTAAGAAAAATTGATATTTTACATTTCCCTGCAGCTTTGCAAAAGGATTTCAATACTAGTTTTTTATCCGCTCCTCCAGCAATCAAAATTATTTTTGATTTGGGATATGCACCAAGCACGGCTTCAACACCTGCCAAAGTTGCTTCAGGCGTAGTGGCGTTATTATCATTGATAACATGTAAACCTTTTTTCTTCCCTACATATTCCAATCGCCCCTCTAACCCTTTAAACGAACTAAGGGATTTTTTTATACTTTTATTATCAAGCCCAAAGTACTCTCCTACTTTACACGCATAAGAAGCATTTTCCAGATTATGTTTTCCTATAATGTGCATTGGAATTGTTTCAACATCTTTTATATCTCCAAGTTTTACTTTTCCCTTATACACCGTAGGAATTTTTAGATTTTTATTGGCAACTAAAACTCCATATTTATTTTGATATAAAAATATATTCTGTTTATCAGCTAAATATTTTTTCATGTCGTCCTTATAATAGTTCATATGATCAGGCATGAAACTGGTAAATACGGCAATTTCAGGAGAAAACTTTTCATCCCTAAAACCTTGGCACTGCCACGAATCCAATTCGAGCACCACGACATCACCATCTTTAACTTTTTTTAAAAGTGGCAAAGTGGCTTTTAACCTCATATTTCCACCTATATATACATTACAACCTAGCTTTTTCTCATTTGATTTAAGAATGTGATAAATAATTGCTGTAGTCATAGACTTACCTCTCGTTCCAGTTACCCCAACCAGTCGGACATTTCTTGCAATTCTGGCAAATAATGAAGCGTCCATCGCAATATCAATTCTATTCTTTTTTGCTTCAGCGATATATGCAGAATCGAGCGGCACTCCTGCTGATTTAATCACCATATCGGCACTTTGAAAATCAACCAATTCATGTCGACCTAGAACATATCGAATATTTCCATATTTCTTTAAAGCTTTAATCGAGTTTTTCAATTTCTCCTCAGACTTTAAATCAGTCACAGTTAAGTCAGCCCCACATTCTGCAAGGAACGCAGTAACCTGAATACCCCTGCCAAGCACCCCTAAACCCATAACTGTCATTTTTTTGCCTTTGAAAAACGGTTCATAGAATTTTTTATTCATAAGCCAAAGTTTTTATGCAATTCTTCTACATCAGAAAAATGTACAGTTTTATCTTTAAAAATTTGATATGGCTCGTGACCTTTTCCTGCCACTAAAATAATATCTCCTGGTTTTGCACGGGCACAGGCTTTTGCAATAGCTTTTGCTCGGTCTACTTCCACATCGAGTGGCCTCGTACTGTCAGCGCCTACTGTTATATCAGCAAGAATTGCCTCTGGATTTTCACTGCGAGGATTATCAGATGTAAAAATAGTGTAGTCAGAAAGTTTTGTAGCAATTCCTCCCATTATTGGCCTCTTGGTTTTGTCTCGGTCACCACCACAACCAACAATAGTGATGATCTGGGTGCTCTTAGATTTTGTTTCATTCAAAGTTTTCAAAACATTCTCCAAAGCGTCTGGTGTATGAGCATAGTCAACAACACCGAAGACCCCACTTTTTGATTCGATGAATTCAAGCCTACCAGACGGAGCTGAAAGATCTTTAAACTTTTCAATAACTCTTTCTGATGATTCACCAAGTAAAACCACTGAAGCATAGATTCCAAGAATGTTGTATGCATTAAATTCCCCCACCAGCTTCGACTCTATACACTTCTCTCCAATTTTAATTTTCAAACCTTTCAAATTATTTTCCACAATACCTCCACCAAAATCAGCCTTCTTATTTTTCAAAGATATATAATGCTTCTTAGCTTTAGTTTCTGAAAGCATCAATTCGGCATTAGCATCATCAATATTAGCAACAGCAAACGCAGACTTATCTAACATATCAAAAAATCTCTTCTTTGAATGTGCATACGCATCAAAAGTTTTGTGATAATCCAAATGGTCAAGAGTCAGGTTAGTAAAAATCGCACCAGCAAAGATCATTCCATCAATACGATCCTGATCAATGGCGTGAGAGGAACACTCCATGAATGCATACTGGCACCCCTTTGAAACTGCCATATCAACAAATTGGGCCAGAGTGACAGGATCAGGCGTTGTATGATCCGTTGGAAAAACTTCATTGTTAATTTTGTTCTCAACTGTTGAAATGAGAGCACACTTGTATCCCAGATTCATAAACAATTTGTACAACAAAGTCGCTGTTGTTGTTTTTCCATTTGTGCCAGTCACCCCAACCAATTTTAATTTTGTAGTCGGATTGTTAAAAAAGTTCTGGGCAATTAAAGCCAATGCTTTCCGCGCATTTGAAACGACAATATATGCTACCTCGGGTTTAATGTCATGAATTTCTTCGCACACAATCACGCGAGACCCATTCTCAATTGCAGAATTGATGTATAATGACCCGTCTCCCTTATTGCCTTTTATAGCGACAAATAAAGAATCCTTATCGGCCTTCCTCGAGTCAAAGACAATAGAGCTGATCTCTGCATTCTCGTTCCCAACTATTTGTTGTACTTCAACTCCAACCAACACATCCTGTAGCTTTTTCATTGAGAAAAATTATATCATATAGGATATAAAAATAGATCCCCTAATCCTTGACACAGGGTGTATAATGGACAAATTTAAACTTGACTCGACTTTATTTCTTGCTATTATGCATTCACAAGTGCCTTCGGGCTTGCCCCTTTTATACAGGGGAGAACTGAAAAAGCATCAAAGAATCTCTTTGATGCTTTTTCTTATCATTTCAAATCTTTCAGCGTCAAGTACAGCAATTTTGTTAATTAACCTTTTTGTATCAATAACTTTGATTTGAGAAATTATAACCTTTGAGGCTCGGCCTTTTATTATCCCAATACTGATTCTAAGTACATGAGAATTATCAGAACTTGTAAGTGGTGCTATTAAGCATGTTTTACTACTTAATCCTTTTACTATCAGTACTGGCCTTTGAAATCCAAAATCTTTACCATCTTGTTCATACCCTATATTCACCCCCAGAGAACACCACCAAATATCTCGTTCTTTATAAAGTTTACTGCTACTGAAATTATGTATTTGAATTTTCTTACTATTCCAATTTGAAAAATCCTTCATTATCTAAAAATATCATTCTAATATTAATTATTTCATGAGAAACTATAAAACTGCTAGTTTTATTAGCTCATTTATTTTCATTGTTTTTTTTGGAATAGTTGCTTTGGTTGATCCTGATCTTTCAGGGTATGCTTTTCCAGTACTTATAATATTTAATCTTTTTATCAATTTACCTATACTTATCTGGGCATCAAAAAAATACGGCAAGGAATTTAAATCTGATGAGATAAACAATGTACCTGAAATTAATAATTTTCTGAGCTGAGGTAGCTTTTAAACCCTCATTTACCGGCCAACAAGGTTTGCCCTCCCTTTTATCATCATAATTCCGAAAAATATAAATACTAATCCTAATAAAGGTATTACCAAAACACCAAGGAGATTAAAATCATCAACATTGTGGTTTGTAGGGTTTTTAGGGTCGTAGGTTACAGTAACTTTTTTGCCTTCATAAGCCACACCACTGATTAACTCAACATCACTAACATCTTTTCCGTCCAAAGTGGTAAATTTTAATGTTACTGTATACAATATCGCAGAATTACGACCAGATCTTACATATTCCAAATTATGAATCTCCCCTGTAACCTTCTCCCCTCTAATAATTAAGGGTAAATCATGATTCAGAAATGAATCAATACCTGTATATAACAAAATCCCTCCGATTAAAAAACATAATATTGTTATTAGTACCTTTTTAAAAGATTGCATCAATTTAATTATAAACTATTTACTTCCCTGCCTTTACCGCACCTCTGATTAAATCTGCATCAAAACCCTGTGGCACTGTTCCGGTTTCAGCATACTCATAAAGGGCAAGCTTAAAAATTGAGCCAAGAGTAGAAGATATTATAGTAATTGCAACAAGATAGATAGCACATAAAATTCCAACAAGAATCACCATTCCAATTACAGGTACCAAAATCATAGCTCCAATCGCAAGTATCAAGACTGCTAAAGTCAACAGGCCAAAAAACAATCCCGTTCCAAAGTTAACAATAATGGTTTCTCCCCAATTTTTTCGAATAGTTGCAGCCGAATCCTTAAAAGATTCTTTGACTGATTTTTGTCCAATTATGAGAGCCGGTAGACTGAAATAAGTCAAAATGCTCCAAGCGGCACCTAAAATATATGCGACGACTCTACCTACAATCTTGAAGTTATCAGCAACAATACGAAGGACAACCCCAATCGTTGCGGAAATAAGAGACCACATGAAAATTTTACCCAAGTTTTTATTTGCTCCATTTATACCGTCAGTAAAACTGATATTTTGTCCTTTAAACCGTCCGTGAATAATAATATACATCCCCGCTAAGAAATAATTTGTGATTAAAAACATCACTAAATAATAAACAAAAAGAATTACATAACTAATAACATTTCCCCCTGTCTCTTTGATATTGTCAAAAGCATGAATATTTCCACCCATAACCACGAAGAAAAAGGTTGCAACCATACCAATTAGGGCGACAAGGCTTACAATCGCTGAAAGTACCGGAAACCATGCTAATCCTTTCTCATCCTTCAAAACTTTCCACGATTGGCTGACTATCATTCTGCTGGCTTTGAATTTACCAATTTTTATAATTGGTAGTTGAGAAACATTCTGTATTTCGGGTGCTGGCATAACCTGACCTGAAGAAGCGGGTGTGGCGTTAGGGGCAGAAGTAGGAGCCGATACGTTATCTTGAGGATTCATAATTTTGTTATTATATTTTAATTCTTAGTTAATACTTAAAGTATAACACAATAATTTGTGTTATAATTATATAGTATAAATTTATATTAAATAAATCAGATGCCTCCAATGCAACAACCAGGACAGATTTATCCAATTAGTTCTGTTGTTGGAATTACTTCCACGCCACCGGCCCCACTAAAAAAGTCCCACTTTAAAATATTTATTATTTTTATTTTAATTCTCTTAATACTAGGAGGCGCTGGCGGAGCTGCAAATTATTATTACAACAAATCTCACAATGCTCCCAAAGCGTACACCGAAGCAGACATACTTGCTTTAATACGAACAAAAATCATTCCGTCCATTGTTCAAGTTCGCTGTGCGGATGTCGATGGTGGTGATGAAGTAATTGGAGGAAGTGGAACTTATATGTTGGATGCTAGTAATACCCCCATGGTTAGAACTAATGCACATGTAGTTCTCGGATCTGATGGACTATTCCATGGTTGCCATGTTTACTTTCCTAGACCGACTGACGGAAGTTTTTATGATTCAGCTTATGTGGCAAGCAAAGTAAATACTTATAACGATCAGGTTTCGATTATAAACCTGTCACAAATAAACGGATTAGATTATGCAGAATTAATTCTCACAGGACCAGGGGAAGACGACAAGGGGGTGTCGTATCCATTTCCACCTGTCCAAAAAAATACAGCTTCTATTGTATCCGAGACTTGTAAAGGTGATAAGGATATAAATATAGGAGATAAGATATACGAAATTGGATATCCAGCAATTGGAAACGAATCTATAACCCTGACAGAAGGTATTGTAAGCGGTTTTACAGGAGAATTTGGAGAGATGATCAAAGTCTCAGCTGTTACCAATCATGGAAATTCAGGTGGAATCGCAATAGATGGAGCTACAGGGTGTGATTATGGAATACCGACTGAAGCTACATTTGCGAGCGGTGGAAATTTGGGACATGTGATAGGTTCCGGATTCATAGCGAATTTTCTCGATGGTATGACAAACACGCTTACTTATTCTCCACCTGCTGCTGCAAGCTCGACTGATGAATCTATTGGTATTAATGAAAAATATTATTTTCACGACTTTACTATGAAATATCCTGATTTATGGACTGCAACTTCCAGTACCGCAGATAAATATACTCAAGTTATTTTCGAATCCCCATTAGAAGGAGCTTTGGATAAGTTTCCTGAATCATTGTCGATTACCAGTATTCCTAATGCAGATGAAAATGCATACAATGCTGTAATAAATCGCTGGGAGTCTTATACCGCCGATGAAAAAATTAACTCCGGATACACAACAATAGACAATATTAAGGGTTATGTACGTGCAAGTAAGGACGATTCGTTAGTTACCTTTGCAGTCCCTGTTGTTAAAATGATTGTTTTGTTTTTATACAAAGGAACCTTATATCAAATTGCGGCGTTTGCTGATCACTCTGGACCTGTTTATAATGATTACAGAGCCTTGTTTAGAAATATGCTTGATTCCATCAAGTTCAATTAGACCCCTTGACACATACTGTATAATAGACCAGTTCCTTAACAACAGAACACATATGGGGATGATAGGCATCGACAGGTGTCATTTTTCCTTTGTGCGCAATCGAGTATTCTGAAAACTC
>Ga0194051_1000655_pt1 | contig 19498 bp, 15 predicted proteins | sample SepL2320m_MetaG_FD_161275 | JGI IMG/M metagenome (GOLD analysis project Ga0194051, IMG submission 161275) | Anoxic zone freshwater microbial communities from boreal shield lake in IISD Experimental Lakes Area, Ontario, Canada - Sep2016-L239-20m | ecosystem: Environmental > Aquatic > Freshwater >... | reverse complement strand
ACACCTCGCCAGCAGTGACCGGGTTCACCGTCTCGATTGCTCTGATCGGCTGTGCGATCGGAGCGTGGTTTGCCGGACGAATTGCCGATCGAATCGGCCGAATCAAAGTGATGACTCTGGCGGCCATCGTTTTCATCATCTCGGCCGTCGGCTCGGCATTTCCGGGCGGCATCTACGGGCTGATGTTCTGGCGACTCGTGGGCGGTCTAGCAATCGGAACCGCCTCGGTCATCGCCCCTGCCTACATCGCCGAGATCGCGCCGGCCCATCTACGCGGTCGACTTGGTTCACTCCAGCAACTCGCAATCGTCAGCGGAATCTTCATCGCACTACTAACCGGATACGTAATCGCACATGCCGCCGGAAGCGCTTCGCAGGACTGGCTGTTCGGGATCGAAGCATGGCGATGGATGTTCTTAGCTGAGATCATCCCTGCACTCGTATACGGCTTTGCCGCACGCACCATTCCCGAATCACCTCGGTATTTGATTGAAAAGGGTGAGATTGCGCAGGCACAAGCGGTGCTCGCATCTGTTGGCCAAGATGCGGACGACTCGTCTATCGCCGAGATTCAAGCCACTATGGCCGGCGAACGGGCGCAGAGCGTACGTGATCTGCGTGGACCCAGCTTCGGCCTACTTCCAGTTGTCTGGGTGGGCATCATTCTGTCTGTGCTGCAGCAGTTCGTGGGCATCAACGTCATCTTCTACTACTCCAGTGTGCTGTGGCAGTCAGTCGGTTTCGGCGAGAGTGACGCACTGAAAATCTCAGTGATTAGTGGCGGCATCAACATCGTCAGCACCTTGGTCGCGATCTCGTTAATCGATCGAGTCGGACGTAAGCCGCTGCTGCTCATAGGTTCACTCGGCATGACGATTGCCCTAACAACGATGGCTTTCATCTTTAGCACCGCACCACTATCGGAAGTGGCAGCCACATCCACCTGTGCAGCACCGTGCATGCAACCAGTACTCGCTGGCGGTACAGCCACGACCGCACTCATCGCTGCCAACGGGTTCGTGTTCTTCTTCGGATTCTCCTGGGGTCCGGTCGTGTGGGTCCTTCTCGGCGAGATGTTCCCCAACCGGGTTCGCGCAATCGCATTATCCGTAGCAGCCGCCGCGCAGTGGATGGCCAACTTTGTGGTCTCTACCTCGTTCCCACCATTGGCCGCGAAGGGCCTGGGATTTGCTTACGGGTTCTATGCATTCTTCGCCGCAGTGTCCTTGTTCTTCGTCTGGAAATACGTCAAAGAAACGCGCGGGCAAACCCTAGAGTCGATGGATACCGCATACGCACACGCTTAACTTAGGCATCCACCGACGCTTCACCCGGCGAGGATTTCCTTTGCATGGTCGCCGAACTCCCGCATCGGTCCGACCGGGCCAATCTCAAGGAATGTCACGCCGCCCACGGTCACGCCAGTGTGACCTGCCGGCCAGTGGTACACCTGTCCAGCCGTGACTTCTTCGACACTACCGTCGAGTTGGGTGACGGTAATGGCGCCGTCAATCACAATCCCCCAGTGCGGACTTGGGCATCGGTCGTCGGGCAGTCCGGCGAGCAGCGGGCCCATGTCCCCACCGGCCGGAACGGTGGCGTGGCGGATGGCCATGTCTCCGAGTTCGACGTACCGGGTAACCAGGCCGCCGGCCTCGAGTTCGATCGGCATGTCGTTGACGTCGTATCGCATTGATCTCTCCTTCTTGTTAAGAGGTGGAATGGCTCGGTAAGGCTTCAAGGACGAGGCAGAACTGGTTGCCCGCACGATCGCTCATGACCACCCGCGATGATGGGTCGATCGAATGAGCTCGCGACAACTGGGTGTCGTGATCAGCCGCGCGAACGACGCGAGCACCCATCCACAGCAGCTGACTCACAGCAACATCGAGGTCGGTGACGGCAACGTCGTAGTGCACGCGGTCGGGGTCGTCGCCGCTAGCAACCGACGACCTCTGCAGGATCAGCTGGTGCCGCCATGTCTCGGTCAGGTCGTCCTCCTCGCCGAGGTAGGCGAAGCGGAACGGCCACTCGGACGAGATCGGTGGAACGCCGATCAGGGCCGACCAGAACTGCAGCCCCACGGCTAGGTCGTCGACGTTGATGACGCAGCACCTCAAGGACCCAACGCCCTTCCCCAGTTCAGGGAGCGGCTCGGACAGTTGCCGCGCCGTCGTGCCGGCGTACCGAGCCGCTCGCGCGACGGCCCGCCACGTTGCGTCGGGTGCCGGCCCTTCGAGCGCCTGCCGCTCCAGCGCGGCGCGCTCCACGTCCTCAATCTCGCGAATGAGGCACAGCTCGTTACCGAAGGGATCAAGTGCCACTACCCAATCAATCTGCACCGGCCCTGGGATCGGCGAGTGGGGGCGTGGGTACACGGAGGGCTCCTGCTTGCGCCGACCACCGAGCGCCTCAACCTGCTCGAGCGCCACGTCGACGTCCTCGACGGTGATGTCGAGATGCGCCCGGTTCGGCTCCGGAGGTTTGCCTCCATCGGCCCGACGAAGGGTCAGCACCGGTCCGGCACTACCGAGTGCCGCCGCCGTCAACTCAACCCAGTCGTCGGGGCACTCGGACGGACGCGGTGCCAGGCCGGTCAGCCGCGACCAAAAATGAACGGCGACAGCTACGTCCTCAACGTCGATCGTGACCCGCGCCAAGCGGCCAACTGTTCGCATTATTCCTCCCGTGTTGACGTGAAGACTACTCGCATTGCGAGTAGTGTCAACCCCATGACGAAACATTCACCAGCGACGTACGGACTACTAGGTATGCTCGCCACCCGCCCTTGGACGGGGTACGAGCTGGCACAGCAGGTGCGAAGAAGCATGCGCTTTATCTGGCCTGTGTCCGAGGGGCACCTGTATCGGGAGCAGAAAAAACTGGTGTCCCTTGGCTGGGCAACCGTGACCGACATCGAAGCCGGACGTCGCACTCGCAAGCGCTACGAGATCACCGAGGCGGGGCGGTATGCGCTCGCAGAGTGGCTAAGGTCCGAACCCGAGGAACCCCACCTCCAGATCGAGGGACTGTTGCGCACCCTGTACGCCGACCACGCCGGTTCGGACGAGCTCGTAACCGCACTCATCACAACGGCAGAGCAAGCGGCAACCATGGTCGCTGACCTAGGCGAGTTCGCCCGCGAGTATCTCGCCGACGGCGGACCGCTCGAAATGCTCGAGTCCGGATTATCTGGCCCCGACGCCGAGCTGCGTGATTTTCGGGGCCGTCCGATGTACCCGACGAGGCTGCATGCCGTCGCTGTCGCCCTCGACATGACATCGCAAATCCTTGTCGCCGTCGAAAAGGCGTGCGGGAACGCCGCCTCCGACGTGAAGCACTGGGAATCGACCACAGCTGCGGAACTAACGCCCGAGACTCGTGTACGCCTCGAACGGGTAGCCCAACTGACTTCGCATCAAGGATGAGTACGCGCTTAACCAAACGGATTAGTGACGACGACGCAACCATAAAAAACGAGTGGGTGATCCGTTGAGGCTCACCCACTCATTTTCTTGACGTTTGTTGAAGTCTTTTACTAGGCCGTTAGCCGTTGAAGATGATGAGTCGTTCCTCAGTCATCTCACGGACCGACCAGGCTGGACCCTCTCGGGTGTTGCCAGAATCGCGCAGACCACCGTACGGCTGGTGATCTGCCCGCCACGTCGGCACCTCGTTGATCAGCACCCCACCGAAGTCCAATGTACGAGCTGCCTTCAAAGCCTTAGTGACATCGGACGTAAAGACACCAGCCTGCAAGCCGTAACGGGTGTCATTGGCTAGACGCAATGCTTCGTCGAACTCGTCGTATCGCGTCACGGCGACGACAGGGCCAAAAACCTCAAGTTCACAGACCTTCATATCCGGTGTGGCATCAACGATCAGTGTCGGCTGCAGAACTCCATCGTCACCGATCGCACCGCCCGTTGCGATGGTTGCACCTGCAGCCTTCGCCTCTTCGATCCACTCGGCCACGCGATCGCGTTCACCCTTGGAAATTAAGGCAGAAACATCAGTCGCCTCGTCAAGCGGATCGCCTACGACGAGAGTCTTGACGGCGGCCGTCAGTTCGGCGATGACATCATCAGCAATTGAGGAGTGAACCAGAAGTCGCTGGGTCGAGATACATGATTGGCCAGCGTGGCTAAATCCGGCCACCTTCACCTTGGCAACAGCGGTCTTCCAATCACCGTCGGCTTCAAGGATGAGCGGCGCGTTGTTACCGAGTTCCAGACCGACGCGCTTCTGCGGCGCCCGAGCACGAATTCCCCAGCCAACTTCAGGCGATCCGGTGAAGGTGATCAGGGCGACGTCGTCGTGGTCGACGAGCGCGTTGCCGACCACAGAGCCGGGGCCGGTGACGACGTGCAGGTAGCCGGCTGGAAGTCCGGCTTCTTCGAGCAGCACCTTGGCAAACAGGATTGACGAGAACGGTGTCTGGCCAGCCGGCTTGAGGACGACCGCACAGCCCGCAGCAATCGCCGGGCCAAGCTTGTGCGCGACGAGGTTGAGCGGGAAGTTGAACGGTGCGATCGCGCCGATCACGCCAATCGGGACCCGCATCGTGAAACCGAGTTTGCCTACACCCGCAGCGGCGGCATCAAGTGGCACAACCTCGCCAGCAAGTGAGCGCGCAACGGACGCGCTGAACTGCAAGGTGCTAATGGCACGTTGAGCTTCGGCCCGCGCAGTCTTGATGGGTTTGGCAGCCTCGAGTGCGATGCATCGGGCGAATTGTTCTTCGCGCGCCTGCATGGCGATCACGGCCCGGTCAAGAATCTCAGCACGGCGCCACTGCGGCAAAGGCTCGTCTTGCATTGCCTTCTTGGCCGCCGCCACTGCGCGGTCTACATCATCAGCCGTGAGCTTGGGCACCGAGCCGAGCAGACGACCGTCATACGGAGCGTGAACCTCGGAGGATTCGCTACCCGTAATCCAATCGCCATTGATCGGAACAGAGGTGACCACGTTGGGATCGATCCCTGGAATGCCTGTGGTGTCTGAAGTCATGGGGAGACGCTATCTTGCCGAGGGCTCGCGCGAGAAACCGAACGTCCGTGGTTACTGCGAAATACCTAGGCAACTCAAAGCCCAGGCGTAGACCTCGGCCTCGTACTCGAGCTCACCAAAACGGCCGGACGGGCCACCGTGGGCACCAGCACCCGTCTCCACGCGCAGCAGAACCGTGCCCGGTGAATTCGGTGACGTGGCGTCGCCAACCCCCCGCGCCGGATCGCTGGCACGCAGCCGGGCAACCCAGCGGGCTGGTTCTCGCACAAGAACCCGAACATCGTGCACAGCTCCCGTCGCGAGAAGAGGTGGCCGATCCTGCGCATCAGGTAGGTGGAGCATCGGTGAATACGCCGCGAGCCAGTCGTGCTGCTCGGCAATATGGGGATTCCCCCACTCAAACCACTCCTGCGCGGTCAAGGGCAGGGTGGAATCCAACATGGACGTAACTACATCAACGAAGGGGACCTCGGCGAGCACACCCGCCCAAAGTTTAGGATTGCGACCGTAAAGCGCCCCCTGGAGTAATCCACCTGCCGATAGTCCACGGGTGACGATCGACGACACGCGACCGGCCAGAAGGTACTCGCCGACGGCTGCCTGATCGTCGAAGGTGTTCACCTTCGTCTCCATGTGACCGCCGTCGTACCAATTGCGACCCATCTCACCGCCACCACGTGGATGACCGACCGCAAACACAACGCCGCGATCAAGAAGCGACGGCACCGAACGCCACCAGTCGATTCCCCAGTCTGGATCGCAGCTGGCCTCATAGGAGCCGTATCCGTAGAGAACACAAGGGGCTGTGCCGTCCAACGGTGTTGTGGCCAGCCGCAGAAGGTCGACGGGGACGCGCGCACCATCTGGACGCTGTACCCACTCGCGTTCGATGACGTAACGGTCGTAGTCGATGTTCATGACCTCGTTGCGGTGTCGCTCCGACCGTCCCCCAGCAAACGTGACATCGAGCCAGACCGACGGGTGAAGGAACGATTCCATGATGACCGTCACGAAGGACGCATCCCAGTCATAGTTGCTACCCAGATGCACTAGCCCGCCGGCATCTTCTGGGGTGATGTCCACCTGATTGCCAGATCGCGAGACCAGCCGAACCATCCCCACGCCATCACGTCGAAGCGAGATGGCATACCCGGCGGCGAAAGCTTCAACACCATAGATTCGCTCGGCCGGGTTTTCGGCGATGACGGTAGACCAGTCATCCGGGGCATCAGCCGACGCCCACATCACCTTGAACTCGGAGGCATCAAGATTCGTCGTAACGAAGAAACCGTCTGATCCATCTGGCCCATGACCGGGCGCATGCTCGAGTTCGTACTCGATTCCAACCTCACGTTCACGCACGACCATTGGGTCGGCCGTAAAGTCACTGGTGGGCACGAGCCGTACCTCCGTGAAGCCACGTCCACGGATCAGTAGGACGGCGAAAGCACCTGAGCGAGTTGCGAAAAGCTCCGTCTCCATTCGTTCGTCAAGGTCTTCGAAAATCATCACGTCTGAAGTAACGGAAGTGTGAAGTTGGTGGCACCAGACCTGATACGGCCGATACGTGTCGTCGTGGACGGTGTAAAGAAAAGCTGCGGAATCCGCCGACCAAGCAGCGCCGTAATAGACCCGCTCGACCACCTCGTCGAGGTCAACGCCCGTCGATAGATTGCGGAATCGGAGTGCGTACACCTCGTCACCAGCTAGATCTATCGACCAAGCGAGCCACTTACCGTCGGGGCTGATCTCTAGGTATCCCTCACGGCTATATGCGCTGCCGGACTCGTCATGGATGTGCTGAAGATCGATCAAAACGACAGCTTCCGACTCGTCACTGCCAATCGGCCACCGGATGAGTTGGTCGTATTCCAAACCCGGTGGCGTGACACGTCGGTAAATCCACCCAGCCGACTGCCACGCCGCTGACGGTTCAGATTCTGGAACCCGCGCGATCATCTCCGCGGAGAGCCGCTCACGAAGCGGAACTAAGCCCTTTGTCCGCTCGTCGTAGTAATCACGTTCGGCCTGCAGATACGCCATAACCTCTGAGTTGTCGGGATCGGCAATCCACGAGTAGGGATCCGTGGACGCGTGGCCATGCTGCTCGGACGTGGTCGGACGAACTGCAGCAATTGGCGGGTTGACGTCGGCAGTGCCGGTGGCGTGTGGGGTTGACATGCCACGACACGCTACTTGCTAACCGTTCGTGGCGCGACCACTTAGGAAGCGGTGCTCATGCACGTTGAATGAGATTTAACGAAGGCTGAACGAGGTTTTACGAAAAAGGTGACAACAAAGTGGTCACTCCCCTGCCACGAGGGCACTTCATGGGGTAGGAATTGGTACACGTCTTCCTGACTTGCGAGTCAGGATCGCTGGGAACGACTCAGCGAAGAGGTGGAGGGGTAATGCGCACAGTCAGCCGACGCGCTCGATTCGTTTCAATGGCAGGTTCAGCAACAGTGCTCGCCGCTGTCTTGGCACCAGGGATTGCGCAGGCCGATAGCGCCAGCCCAAGTGCGGATACAGCTCGATCGGTTTTCACGATCGGCGTGCTTCAGGACATGGACTCAGCAAATCCATTCACCGGCATCACCTCGGCCGCGTACGAGGTTTTCCAGATGGAGTACCCGACTCTGGTGTCATACGGAGCCAAGGACTTCGCAGCTGTTCCGGGAATAGCAGATTCATGGACCGAAGCACCCGACCACTCGTCGTGGACGTTCAAGATTCACCCGGGCTTGAAGTGGTCTGACGGCCAGCCCATGACGGCGAAGGATGTGGCGTACACCTACAACCGAATCCTCAATGGCAAGTACGAGCAGACAAACTTCGGTTCCTACGTATCTGCCGTCACCAAGGCAGAGGCACCCGACGATTTGACCGTCATCCTGTACACGAGCACTGCATCGCCGATCGTCCCCCACCCCGGCGTGTACATCATTCCGGAGCATGTCTGGAAGTCCATTGACGAGAAGGCCGTCGTCTCGTTCAAGAACGAGGGAACCCTCGATGCCCCCAGCGTTGCAGGTGGCCCGTACTACATGATTGAACGCAAAGTCGGTCAGTTCATTCGGATGCAGGCCAACCCCAACTTCTGGCGCGGGAAGCCTGCCGTCGACGAAATCGACTTCAAGCTGTTTAAGAACGGCGATGCGATGGCCCAAGCGCTAAAGAAGGGTGAGATTGACTTAGCTGAGGGTCTCGAGACCAACGTCTACAACTCACTCAAGGACCAGCCAAACATCACAACCGTGGCAACTGCCCCGGCATCGTTCAATGAATTGGCCTTCAACACTGGGGCAGCCCTCGACGATGGAACACCCATCGGTGATGGCAGCCCACTGTTGAAGGACAAGAAGCTACGTGCTGCTCTGGCCTACGCGATCGACAAGCAGGCGATGGTCGACAAGATCCTCGGTGGAGACGGCGTACCTGGAGACACCCTGATGCCACCTCGCTACGGCGAGTGGCATGTCGCACCCGAGAACCCTATGGCATTCGATCCGGCCAAAGCCAAGGAACTTCTCGATGCTGCCGGCTACAAGGTGGGTGCCGATGGGATCCGTGCTGATGCTCAAGGCAATCGGTTGAGTTTCCGCTTGCTCGGCCGCTCGGACAGCAGTACCTCGCAGAAGGCCGTGCAATTCATCAAGGGCTACTTCGCCGCGGTTGGCGTCGAGGCGAACGTCAAGTTCGTCAGCGAGGACAGCCTGACAGAGATTATCGGCCAGGGTAAGTACGACATGTTCGAATGGGGCTGGGGAGTTGAGCCCGATCCGAACTACATGCTCAATGTCTTCACCTGTGCGAATCGCTCCTACAAGCAAGACGGGGCGATCTTGGCAAATGTCTCGGACTCGTTCTATTGCAACCCTGCCTACGACGCTCTCAACGCCAAGCAACAGGTTGAAACTGACCTAGCGAAGCGTCAAGCGATCACCGGGCAAATGCAACAAATGCTTTATGACGATGCGCCCTACATCATCACCTATTTCTACGACGGTCATGAGGCTTACCGTTCCGACCGGTTCACCGGATTGGTGCACCAGCCAGAACCGGACGGTCCGCTCACCTTCCAGTGGGGCACGTGGACGTACGAGCAGATCAAGCCAGTCACGGCTGCAGACGCAGGTGGGTCAACCGACAACTCTTCAGGTGGATCAAGTGTGCCCTGGCTTCCGATCATTGGTGGGCTCATCGTTGCCGGTGGTGCAGGGTTCTTCCTGGCACGACGTCGGCCAGCAAATGCCGCTTCGGACGACCGCGAATAGGACTAACGTTTCACCGTGGCACTCCTGACTGAGACACCCGCTCGTACGCCGTCTTCGGCTGCGGGCGGGTGGTCAAACCCTTCGGTGCGCTATGCAATCAAGCGCACCGGAGCTGCGCTCAGCACGTTCATCTTCGTACTGATTTTCAACTTCTTCCTCTTCCGGATTCTTCCTGGAGATCCGGTAGCGCTTTACACACGTGGCCGCAACGTCGACCCTGAAAGCATCCGTGCTCTTGAAGCCAAACTGCACCGACCCATCGGGCAGCAGTTTTTGGAATATGTAAAGAACCCCTTCACCGGAAATGGCCCCTCGGTGAAGTACAACGCGTCTGTCTGGGAAGTTATCGCCCCCGCACTCTGGCCAACACTTCTCCTAGTCGGTACAGCGACCCTAATCGCCACGATCGTCGGCGTATGGCTCGGAATTCGAAGCGGTTGGAGTCGAGGGGAACGATTCGATGTCGTTTCCACGAACACCACCCTCGTCCTGTACTCGATGCCCGAATTCTGGTTCGGCATGATCATGTTGATTGTCTTTGCCGTCGGAATCGGTCCGATCCCGGGGATGTTCCCCACTGGCGGCTTGAGCGATCCCGGTGTGAATACATCGACGCCCGCAGGATGGCTCAACGTGGCGTGGCATCTGTTTCTACCAGTGACTACTTTGGCCGTTATCTACCTTGCTGAATACTCACTCATCATGCGCGCATCCATCATCGAAGAGCGCGGTCAGGATTACGTTCAGACAGCACGCGCAAAGGGCTTGATGGACAAGATGGTCCGACGTGAGCACGCAGTGCCCAATGCGTTGCTCCCCACTATGACGTTGGTGTTCCTCAACCTTGGCTTCGTCGTCGGCGGAGCGATCACCATCGAGTATGTCTATTCGATTCACGGACTCGGGTCGCTTACTGTCGATGCGCTTCAGGGACCTGACGTACCGCTACTTCAGGCACTCTTCCTCTTGTTCTCCGGTGCGGTCATTTTCGCCAACCTGGTAGCTGATCTGCTTTATGGCTATTTCGATCCACGGGTGCGCACATGACCATGACGCAACCAGCGATCGACGATCCCAACGCAGCATCACTCGGTGCTCGTGACGTCGTCAAAGCTCGACGTAAGGCAAGCCGCCAGCGATTTGCAGCGAGTTTCCGCCAGAACCGCAGCGGCATGCTGGGACTGACGATGCTGCTGACTTTCATCGCCGTTGCCATCGCGGCATTTTTCATTCCAGCTAGCTCACTGGACGTTACTCAGGTAACTGCCGACCCATTCCTGCCGCCGTCGCTTCAGTGGCCTCTCGGCACAGATGATTCAGGTCGAAGCGTCCTACTTCTGGTGGCCAAGGGCGCCCAGATCTCACTGCTTGTCGGATTCGCAGCAACGATGCTGTCGATGTTCATCGGCACATCCGTCGGCATCGTGTCCGGTCACTACCGCGGAATGACCGGCGGTGTACTCGATCGTTTCACTGACTGGTTCCTGGTGATTCCATACCTCCCACTAGCCATTGTTCTGGCTACGGTTCTGGGCCGATCACTACTAAACATCATTATTGTTATTGGTGTTACGTCATGGCCGGGAACAGCCCGGCTCATTCGTGCCCAGACCATGTCCGTCACAGCACGCCCTTATCTCGAACGGTCGAAGGCTCTCGGCGCTGGCAATCTTCATCAGATGTGGAAACACGTTCTGCCTAACGTGATGCCTCTCGTACTTGCCAACACGACGCTCGCCGTGTCGATCTCGATTCTTTCCGAGACAACACTGTCGTTCCTCGGCCTAGGCGACCCAACCGCGATTTCATGGGGGTCCATTCTTGAACAGGGATTCTCGGCCGGGGCAATTTCGCAGGGTGCTTGGTGGTATCTCGCGGCACCCGGCATCTGCGTTGTTCTCACGGTGTTAGCGTTCAACCTCATCGGAAGAGCGTTTGAAGACATTCTCGATCCACGGCAGGAGACGGCCTAATGGCACTACTCGAGTTTGACGACGTTTCGGTCACGTACCGTTCGCGCGGAGCCGATATCCCGGCAGTTCGCGGGGTTACTCTCAGCGTCAACGCTGGCGAAAGCCTTGGCCTTGCTGGTGAATCCGGCTGCGGTAAAACCACGCTCACGAGCACGGTGCTGCGTATGCAACCCAAGTCCGCCAAGGTTACCGGCGAAATCCGACTCAACGGCGACAACATTCTCGATATGACCTGGGGCCAAGTTCGCGCCCTGCGATGGGCTGAGGCGTCGATCGTCTTCCAGGGAGCAATGCACGCGCTGAATCCAGTGCAAAAGATCGGCGATCAGCTCTCCGAACCAATCCTCCTGCATAGCAAAGTCAGCAAGAAGGACGCAGATCGCCGGGTGGGTGAACTGCTCGAAATGGTGGGGCTACCCGCTCGTCGCGCCGAGGCATACCCCCATCAACTTTCGGGCGGCCAAAAGCAACGCGTCATGATCGCGATGGCGCTGGCCTGCGGGCCACAACTGATCATCGCCGACGAGCCCACGACAGCACTCGATGTCATGGTGCAAGCACAGGTTCTTAATGTGCTTCAGGGTTTGGTGAAGGAACTCAACGTCGGCATGGTGTTCATCTCGCACGACCTGTCGGTTTTGTCCAGCACATGCGACCGCATCGCCGTCATGTACGCCGGCAAGATCATTGAACAGGGCCCCGCTGCAGACGTATTCGATCATCCGCAGCATCCATATGCCGGCGCCTTAGCTGGTGCGTTTCCGCGAATCGGCGATACCCGCTATCGCTATTCGCCCTCGGGCTTGCCCGGCGACCCGCCGTTCCCCGGTGATCTACCAAGCGGCTGTACCTTTCATCCACGATGCCCGGTGGCCGTTGATCGGTGCTCAACAACAGAGCCACACCTTGTTAAGCACGCAAGCCACGAGACAGCATGCCTGCTCGTAGGAAGTGAAATCGCATGACGACCTACGCAGACGTAAACCTGCCCTCAACTCCGGAGAGTCAGGCTGCCGCGCTCGAAGCGCGCGATATCGTCGTCACGTTTCGGGGCCGCGGTGGCGGTGGCCAGGCTCGGGCAGTTGATGGGGTTGACTTACGCCTCGGCCACGGTGAAATCGTTGCCCTAGTTGGCGAAAGTGGTTGTGGCAAAACGACATTGGCTCGCACTCTGCTTGGTCTTGAACGTCCCGCTGAGGGCACCGTGCTCGTCGACGGTGAACCCCTTGACTATTCGAGCCGAGCGCTCAAGGCGTATCGTCGCCGCGTCCAGCTCGTACTTCAGGATCCAACGGGGGCGCTCAATCCGCGTCACACAGTTTACGAAGCAGTCGCCGAAGGCTTACGTATCCATGGGTTGACAGACAACGAGAACGAGCGTGTTGCCGAAGCACTGTCGTTGGCTGGGCTGCGCCCGCCCGAGAGGTTCTTCTTGCGCTACCCACATGAGTTATCAGGTGGCCAACGCCAGCGAGTAGTTATCGCAGGCGCCCTGGTGTTGAAACCAGATGTCATCGTTGCTGATGAACCAGTCTCAAGCCTTGATGCTTCTGTCCGCGGTGAGATCCTGGCGCTACTTCTTCGACTTCGAGACGAACTTGGCCTGTCACTTCTCGTAGTCACGCACGACCTCGGCTTGGCGTGGAATATCGCTGACCGGGTCGCGGTGATGTATCTCGGCCGCATTGTTGAGCAAGGTCCCACCGAGGAACTCCTCGCCGCTCCAAAGCATCCCTACACGAGGGCACTCCTATCGGTGGTGCCCGAGATGGGACGGGTCGAGCAGGTTGTTCTGGCCGGTGAGCCACCCGATCCCACTCGTATCCCAGCCGGATGCCGATTCCATCCACGTTGCCCGGTAGTCGCCTCAGGCGAAGCGGCCACTCTCGGAATCCTCGATCAGTGCACGGGCAAGGTGCTCCCACTTCTGCCACCAACAGGGGCTCACTCAGCCGCCTGCTACCTCGAACCATCGGCTGATTCACTGACATGACCAGCACGCACTACGACGTTGGTGTCGTCGGCCTCGGCGCACTCGGGTCGTCTTCGGCGTGGCATGCGTCCCGAAGTGGTTTGAGCGTTGTCGGACTCGAGCAGTTTGAGTTTGGGCATGAGCTCGGCGCAAGCCATGACACCAGTCGGATCATTCGCCATAGCTATCACCGGGCAAACTACGTCGCTCTCACATTCGCTGCGTACGACGATTGGTACGAACTCGAAGCCGAGACGGGTGAATCGTTCGTCACGCTCGCCGGTGGTCTCGACCTGTTCCCTGAGAACGCGTTCATCAATATCGATTCCTACACCGAGGCGATGACGGCACACGGCGTGCAGTTCGAAATCCTTGATGCTGAAGGGATCCGCCGTCGTTGGCCACAGATTCACATACCCGATGGGACCAGAGGACTTTATCAGGAACGCGGCGGTATCGTTCCAGCTGCTCTAAGTGTGCGCGCCATGCAGGCGCGGGCCCGACACTATGGTGCTGACCTTTTTGACCACACTGCGGTGCGTTCAATAACCCAGGTTGGCGACTCGTACGAACTCAAAACCGACACAGACACCTTCCTGGTCGACCATCTCGTTATCGCGGCTGATGCATGGACCGCTCCGCTACTCGCGGACTTAGACTTTCCGATCGAACTCAAAGTGACTGAAGAACAGGTGACGTACTTCGAGATCGCCGAGCCGGCGCAGTTTCGTCCGGGCACATTTCCGGTGTGGATTTGGATGGATGAGCCCTCGTACTACGGATTCCCGACGTACGGCGAAGACACCGTCAAGGCCGCACATGATGTCGGCGGGCCTGAGATCACACCCGAATCCCGCAGCGGCAAACCCGATGTGGACATGGAAAAGTCTCTCGCGGCATTCATGAACTCAACTTTTCCCGGCACAGGAGGGGTCGTCCGCTCCAAGCGGTGTCTCTACACCCTTCCGACTGACCGCGAGATGGTGATCGGGTCAGTGCCGAACCACCCCAAGGTCGCGGTTCTTTTGGGCGCAGCTCAAGGCATGAAGTTCGCCGCCTGCCTTGGCCGATTCGCCACCGAGCTGATCACGGGGCAGACCCCGTCGGTTGATATCGACGACTGGCGGCTTGATCGACCCGGAATCACCGATCCGAACTTCGTACCCGACTGGATGACGTAACGCCGAGCCGATAATCGCGCGATCACGTGAGTCGATCAGTCTCGATCCCAAGCTCGGCAGCCGCGGCACCGCAAACCCACTGCGCCAGTGTCTTCTTCGTGATTCGCTGATGCATCATGACCTGCACTGCAAGCCCATCGAGCAGGGCAGATAATCGCCATGCGCTTCCGGCTGGATCTGTGCAGACGAAATCGCCAGCCTCAACACCCAGCCGAATCTGTTCCGTCAGAACATCTTTCCAGCGATCATCTAGTCGAACATACGTTTCTCGCATCTGCGGTTCGCGCAGCGATTCCGCCCACGCGTCGACCCACACGGTCCACCCATATGCGTTGCCCTGCGGCGAGTAGAGCGCCAGAATCCGACGCACGGCGTCTACGGGGTCTTTCGCGCGGGCCACGGTCTCATCAAGTTTCGTGAGATCCCGATTTACCGCGAATTCGAAGGCCTCGGCCATCAGTTTCTCTTTAGTACCAAAGTGATAGAAGACCAACGAAGTGCTCACTCCGAGAGCAGCGGCCACATCCACAACGCGGGTATGTGCAAATCCGCGAGTTAGGACCTCGTCCGCCGCAGCGGCAAGAATCTCCTCGCGCCTTAAGTCCACTCGTCTACGCACCACGAACCTGACGATACTGTTGCGCCAGTCAGTTGCACGCCAACTCCCCTACGAAAGCTGATCTTCTTGAGCGCCGGCCACGCCAATCACTTGCCTATCAGGGTGAGTACGAGCATCGCCGTCGGCGTCACACTGGCACTCAACGGATTTGCATCATCGACGTGGATCTCGCGGATCCCAGCAACGCGAGACCGCCTCGTCGCTGAGCCACAGACTCTTGGCCTGATGCTCTTGATGACCGGAATCGGCGCGATCAGTTTCATGCCGTTGGCCGGACGACTAGCCACCAAATACGGGAGTCGACCAGTTCTTATCGGTTCAACGTTGTTGGCCACACCACTAATGATCTTGGCAGCCATCACCCCGACTTCGGTGACCACTGGCATGGCGATGTTTGCCCTTGGGGCTTGTTTGGGTGCGGCAGATGTCGTGATCAACGTGCAGGGATCGTTCATTGATCGAGTGCTCGACCGTGATTACATGCCCCGGTATCACGTGGGCTGGAGCCTAGGCGCCATCACCGGAGCCACTCTCGGTGCCATCGCTTCTCGATTCGAGTGGCCGCTATGGCAGCACTTCGCGTTGGCGGGCGTCATTGCAGCGGCCGGCACAACGTACTGCGCGGTGAAGTGGTACGTCGATGATCGCGAACCTGTCACACATGCGGATGGCGAGACGGCCAAGCCGAAAACGCCACTGCGAGAACGTCGCATCCTGGTCATTGGAGTTATCGTTCTGGCCGCTGTTTTCCTTGAAGGGACGGCCGGTGACTGGCTCGCCCTCTTCCTGCATGACGTTCGCGGAACCACGCAAAGCTTCGCGGCGATTGGTTACGCAACATTTGCGTTAGCCATGACGCTGGTGCGGGCTGCGGGCACACCTGTCATAACTCGGTGGGGTCGAGTACGCGTTATCCGGGTCGCGGGTTGCCTTGCTTTCATTGGCGTAGTCGTGGTTTTGACCGTACCTGTCACCGCTGCGGCGCTCGTCGGAATCTTGCTCTGGGGCATCGGCACTGGGCTGGTCTACCCGGCTGGGATGAGTGCATCCGGTGAAACACCGGGCCGATCTGCTCAGGCAATCGCATTGGTAAGCCTGATTGGCTACAGCGGCTTCTTGATTGGACCACCGATCATCGGCCTGATTGCCCAACACACAGGACTCCAGGGTGCCCTGTGGGTGGTGGTTCCTGGTGCTATTGCGATCGCCGTACTTGCCCCCGTTGTCGCACACCTTGCGGCCCCTGCTCTCGAGCCGGCACCTGAAACCACATGAGCTCATGTGGGCCGTGCACGGGATCCGACTACGCCAGATCTCGTGGGAACGATCTCGTCCAGGTTCGCGTGCCCATAACCGTCTCACCCTCAGCGCACGTGGACGTGACCGTGACCGCATAGGTTGTTGGCGTCGAATACATGTCTAAGCGCGCGTGGGACAGAACCGTTGTCGGCTGGCCAGAGCCGTCATCGCTGAAGGTAAGTGCCAGCTTCACCTCAGCCGTTGCGGTTTGAGCGTGGGTCGTCGTGTCCACGCTCACTCGACCCGAGTACGCCTCAACCATGGCTCCGTAGGGAGTCTCGTACTGGCTTCCCTGCGCCGTGACGCAGGCCGTTGTGCCAGCGAGAACATCACGTTCGATGCGCCACGTGACGCCATCGGCTGATTCAGACGAACGCTCATTTCCTGGAGTGAACGTTGGTGGAGTTGGTGAACCGGCAGCGTCGTACTTCGGCAGCAGCAACGTCGCTGACTCAATCGTTAACGTGAGGGGCTCCGGCGGCGCGACGGTGTTTGGCCAATCTGCGCCAGCGATCGCCAATCGAAGGAGTCGCCCTTTCGACCACGACCAGGTTGTCGCCTCGAGTTCGACCTGCACGTCATAAACCTCACCGGGGACGAGCGCCTCTGCTCGATCCATACCCTGCCGACGTGTGAGATTGAGGGTGCCGCGGGTGACAAGCGTCGACGTGCCATCTGGGCCTACATCTTCAAGTCGGACCGCGATCGTCGCCACCGGCGCGGACGACGAAACCGAAAGACGAACGTAGGCATTGCCGGCTATCTCAAGACCCTGCGGATCCAGATCCCACGTCAGTGAGGCCGCATCGTCATAGCGCTGGTCCGTCGGCTGACCCCACGGCAGATGTCCCGCGCACGAGATCCACGCAGCAGTTCCGACGTCAGGAATAACATGGTAGGTTCGTGGCCCGTCGAGCGGGAATTCAACCCAGCTCGAACGCGCAGACGGCCACGAATCGGCGCGCCACACACCCGGTACGTAATCAAGCGCAGGGGCTGGATCGTGAGAGGCACGGGCATACCAAACGGCTTCGGGGGCGCGATCGATTCCGTTATCAATGCCGCGCAGCCAGCGATCCCACCACGTCACCATTTCAGGGACGAGATCGATACGGGGGCCGGGTGCCGAGGTAGAAGTATCGGCATGTGCCCACGGCCCGGCGAGCAAACGGCGCGGAACATTGTTCTGCGCCAACTGCTGCATCATCCGGAATGAGTTGTTGCGGTATCCATCTGCCCAGCCAGCAACGATCATAGTCGGGATAGCGATGCGGTCGTAGGCGGGACGGACGGAACCCTGTCGCCAATACGCACCATCACGTGGATTCTCGCGCCAGGTCAGAAACCACGGCTCGTTCTTCTCGAAGCGAGCCTTCCACTCCTCACGCCAAGCCGGCCCGAAGACCGCAGGCGTCGGCGGCAAAACGTTGTAAGCCGTCATGTAGTGCGGATAGTCGACGAGGTCGATCCACTTGAGCAGACCACCCATGTAGTGGACATCATCGGTATGACGATCATCAGTTGCATAGATAGCGACAACTGCCTTGAGATGTGGCGGCCGTTCACAGGCCATCTGCAAGGAGTTGAACCCGCTGTACGACGTGCCGTACATCCCGATATTGCCGTCACACCATGGCTGCGCGACAAGCCACTCCATCGCGTCGGCGAGATCCAATTGCTCAGAAACGGGATACTCGTCCACGGCCCGGCCACCCGAATTGCCCGTCCCCCGGAGGTCGATGCGCGCCACGGCATACCCGTACTCGTCACGCAGCCGCTCGTACTCACTTTGATGAGAGAACGACGTGGCGTCGTCCTTGCGATACGGAAGGGCTTCGATGATGCATGGCTGTGCACCACGACTCGGATGCGGGATATACACGGTAGCTGCCAGGTACACCCCGTCGCGCATCGGTAGCCATACGTTAGCCATCGACCCAGCGGTGCTCCCCGAAGTTACAGACATCTCAAACTGTCCTTTCCAACAGACTGCGAACTCGATCAATGGGGAGTGCAGGCACGCTGCGCCCTTCGACTCCGGTGACGTCATGGGCGGCGAGCATAGAGGTGACCACGGCTTCCTCCGTCGCGTCCACCACCGCCTCGAAGTAGGGATCCAGTGCGCGACCTGCAAGTGGTGTGCGTGTTGACACCTCACCACGCGGAGCCCTCAAACCCAATGCGACGCCGAGAAAGATTTCACCCGAACCATGAGTCGCGACCGAACCGGTGCGAGCCAAGCCGAGCCCCACGCGTCGAGCCAAGCGCTCACAACCGTGATGGTCGATCGGCGCATCGGTAACCACGACACCGATACAGGACCCGGCCGGTGGTGGAGTGGGACGGCCGGGATCACCAAGAAGCGCACCGATTGGGTGGCCGGCCAGGGTGAATCGTGGCCACGATCCATAGTTCGTTAGCAGAACGACCCCAACCACGTGACCGTCTGGTAAGACTCGCGACGAACTACCGATTCCACCCTTGTAGTCAAAGCACGACATCCCCGTTCCTGCACCTACCGCACCATGCTCAGGGGCTACCCCAGCCCCGGTATTCACCCGAGCTGCGGCCAGTGCGGCCGCGACGTGCTCGTCAGTGACGTGCATATGACGCGGATCGTTGAGCCACGAATCATCGCATTCACCAACCGCAGGAATGATGACGTCGTCTACGCCAATCTGCGGTTGCTCAGCCATGAGTAGCCGGCAGGCGGCGTCGTACACCCTGCCTACTTGCATGGTTGAGGTGAGGAACACTGGCGTCTCGAGGATCCCCCACTCATCGATTTGTGAACGAGCGGTCAGTTCGCCAGCTCCGTTGAGAACGCTAACGCCGGCTGGCACGGGGCTCGCCCACGTATCGCCGAGATCGACAACGCTCACCCCAGTGCGTGCGACACCGCGCCCAAAAGGTGGCGGTGCATCGTCATAGATCACCGTCGAATGGCCAAGACCCACCCCCGGCACATCGGAAATCGAATTGGTCGGCCCACATGGCAGGGTTCCGATACTGACTCCGAGATCAGCAACGCGCGTCATACCTGCATCCTGCCCTAGGCGCTAGGGGACGCGCTCGAACTTGACTATGCGCGTCCCCATCGTGCTCGAAGTTTGGGATGCTAAAACCGTGAATCCTGAAAACTCCTTCGACCAGTCGAACGCCCAGAG
>Ga0194051_1000654_pt1 | contig 19529 bp, 17 predicted proteins | sample SepL2320m_MetaG_FD_161275 | JGI IMG/M metagenome (GOLD analysis project Ga0194051, IMG submission 161275) | Anoxic zone freshwater microbial communities from boreal shield lake in IISD Experimental Lakes Area, Ontario, Canada - Sep2016-L239-20m | ecosystem: Environmental > Aquatic > Freshwater >... | reverse complement strand
GCGATCGCGGCACGACGCTGTTCACCGGCGGAAATCTCCGAAGGGTAGGCGTCGAGATACCCGCCCAGCCCCATGCGATCGAGCAGGCTAGAAGCCTTGGCGTAGGTCGCGGCAGTCGACTGCCGCCGGCCCAGCATCGCCGGCAGGGCGACATTGTCGATCAGGCGCAGTGTCGGCAGCAGGCTCGCGAACTGGAAGACGTAGCCGATCCTTTCATTGCGGAAGGCCGCCAGCGCAGTCTCCGACAGGCGCCACACGTCGGTGCCGCCCACTTCCACCGTGCCCGCCGAGGGACGGCTGAGGCCGCCCACCATCGCCATCAAAGTCGACTTGCCGGAGCCGGAGCGACCGATGATGGCGACGAACCGGCCCGCCGCCACATCGAGATCGATGCCGGCGACGGCGGTCACGAGGCCGCGCTCGGTCTTGTAGCTCTTACTGACCTGGCGGCATGCGAGCATCGCTCAGCCCTCGCCGCGCACGAGGTCGTAGGCGTCGCGGCGGCTCGCCCGCCATGCCGGATAGAGCGCGCCCACGGCACCGATGGCCGCGGCCAGCACGATCGCCCCTACGGCGAAGGCCACCGTATGCGGCAGGTCGAGCCAGACGAACGGCACGCCGATATTGTCGAGGTAGTAGACCAGCGAGCGCTCGTAGAGACGCATCACCAGCACGCCCAGGGTCACGCCCAGCACGCCGCCGACGCCGGTGGCGATCACCGCCTCGACGACCATGACACCGATAAGCTGCGCACCGCGCGCGCCGATCGCTTTCAAGAGACCGAGTTCGGCCCGCCGTTCGGTGACGATCGCCGAGAACAGCACGCTCACCATGACCGCCATGCTGGCGAACATCAGCACCATCAAGGCGAGAATGCCTTTTAGCAGCGCTGCCAACCCCTGGCGGATGCCGGACAGCGAGGAGTCGCCGGTCACGACCTTGGCACCCTTGACCGCCGACAGGATGGCGAAGCGCGCCTGCAGCGCCGTGGCGCCGGGCGCCAGCTCGACGAGGAAGCCGGTGACCTTGCCCGGCGCGAGGACGGCGGGCCGTTGAGGCATGCTGGCGGCCAGCGCCTCCAGTGTGGCGAATGACATGAAGACGCCGCGCTCGTGGGTGCCGACGCCGGTGCGGCCGAGCTTGCCGTAGACGAGGTGCGGCTTGCCGAAGATGAGGAGCTGCGAGCCCAGCGGCGCATCGCGGCCGGCACCCAGGATCACGTCGCCGGCCCGTAGTCCGCGGCCGAGCTTTTCCTTGAGCCAGGGCTGGATCGTGAAGTCGAGCGCCGGATCGATGCCGATCAGGTCGACCAGCTCATGATGGCTACCGATGCCGGAATGCTCGACCCGCGCGATCTTCTGCGGTGCTGCTCGTGCCACGCTGGCGAGGCGCGCCTTGGCCAGGACATCGGCGTCGAGCACCAGATCGGTGGGCTCGACCGTGAGGAGTGCCGCGGTGATGTTGGTGAGCGCGCCTTCGGGCACCACCATCATGTCGGCGCCCAAGCGCGTGAAACCCACGGCCATGCTGTCGTCGATGCTGCGCATCAGGGTGGCGCCGGTAAAGACGACCCCGCTGCCGATCGCCACCGCGGCGATCAGCAAGAGGCTGCGCGCCTTGCGGCGTCCGAGGTTCTGCAGCGCCAGGTTGGCGAGCAGCCTCAAAGCGTGCCCACTCAGAGCGTACAGGAGCGCGTGTGCTTCATGTGCTCCAGCTTGGTCGGAATGATCACGCAGTCATGATGCCCGCCGTTGCTCGGCAGGATGCCGACCAGCGTGTCGGTCGAGGTGTCGACGATCGCGATGCCGCTCGACTGACGCTGGAAGCCGCTGAACGGCGTCAGCACATACTTGCCGTCGTAGGTGATTGCCGGTGTCTGCAGGTCGGGACCGATGCCCTGGATCTCCTTCAGGATCGTCCAGGTCTTGGTGTCGACCACCATGAGCCCGCTGTAGGCGGGCGACGGATGCAGGATGGACAGGTAGAGCTTCGAACTGTCCATCGAGAAGACCATGTGGAACGGATTCGGATACTTGCCGCGCCACAGCGGATCCTCGACATGGGCGATCTTGCGCCACTTGGTCGGATCCGGATCCTCGCAGCTGAAGATCGAGCAGTTGTTTTCCCGGAGGTTGTTCATCATCACCAGGAACTTGCCGTCGGGCGAGAAGCCGATCTCGTGGCCCGGCGAATGGATCTTGTCGAAGACGACCTTCCACGTGTCCTTGTCGATCTGCTCGACTGCATATTGGGCCTGCGAGTCCTTGTTGAACTGCAGGAAAGCCGCCGGATCGAAATTCTTCTCAGGGTCGAGGATGCAGATGCCGCCGCACAGACGCACGACGGTGGCGGCCCAGCGGCCCTCGGGATGCCAGATCGTGCCGTCGGCACCGGTGAGCGTGAGCGGCGCGTCGCCCGGCAGCGAGCCCTCCTCGACGAACAGCTCGCCCATGGGCACCATTTCCCAGTCGATCTTGTTGCCCTTGGTGCCGCGGTAGTCGTAGAGGCCGGTCGTGGTGTCGGGATAGATCTTCTTGATGGTGAGCGTGCCGCCCTTGATCCAGGCATCGCGCAGGTCCGGCACGTTGGGCGCCCAGTCGAACTTGAGCGCCGCCTTCACTTTCGAGGTCGTACGGTCGAAGCAGGCGGCGATGTCCTTCTGGCCGTCGGTGACGAAGTAGGATTGCGCGTCCTTCGGGTTGACCGTGACGTGGACGCCGAGCCCGAGGCCAGTGGTCTCAGAGACGTTCTCGACCATCTGCATCTGCGTGCCGTCGAAGCGGACGCGATAGATGTTTGTGCCGGGCGCCGGTTCCGTGATGGCGGTGGGGATGCCGTAGATCAGCGAGTTCTTGCCGCCCTGCGTCGAGTTGACGAATTCGAAGCCGTGATACGGATCGGAACTCGGGAAGGCGCAGAGGTGATGGCTGATCGGACTGAAATCGCCGTAGTTCCAGTACCAGATCGAGGCCAGCACGCGATTTGAATTGAGATCGAGCGCGTAGGTGCCGCCACCGAGCTTGGTCGGCAGCAAGGCGATCCACTGGCCAAGGCTGCGTCCCTTGATGTCGGCTCTCGAATCGACGATCTCGCGGGTAATGTGTGATTGTTGCGGGCCCGCACCGCTGGCCTGAAAGATGCCGGTGTCCGACGAGCCGCCGCCCAGCGCGTTGTAGCCAAGGACGGCCGCTTCGGCGACGCCCGCGGTGCCGACGGCGACGTTCAGCATCGTGCGCCGACTCATCCGGGTCTTGCGCGCCGGGACCGCGGCCTCAGCGGCCTTGGCTTTGAGGGTCGCCTCTTCATGCTTGGCGACCAGGTACGTCTTGAATTCCTCGCGGTCCTTCTCCAGCACTTCGGCGTTGCGCCTGAGGAACTCCTCGATCGAGCCCTTGCTCGCAGGAAGGTTCGGCGCCGCTTCGGCGGCGATCGGAGTGATGATCGGCGTTGCGTTCACATTGGGGGAAGTTCTCGTGGCAGGCGTTTCTCTGGTGGGTTCAACCATATACCGCACTCCCTCGTTACTGAACTTTGCGGATACTAGACGCAGGCCTTCGTGAAGGACATTCTGAAATTTGAAGAACTGGAGGCTGATTTTCGATCACAGCGCGAGTAGTCTCTGCCGATGGACTACGCCGTCATCATCAGCGCCATCGTGCTCGGCCTTTCCGTCCTGGCGACGGCAGCGAAATTCCTCGACTGGTTCATCCATACCGATCCGCAGACGATGGTGCGAGTCAGCCGCTGGATGCTGTTGCTTCTGGTCATGGCCTGCATTCCACTTGTCGTCTGGATGATCGTTGACGGCCGATGGTCGGCGGCCATGCTGATCGGAGCCGGCATGCTGGCCGTTCCGACCTTCCTGAAATGGCGAGCACTCCTTGCGCCGTTGCGCGGCGTGCTCGGCCGATTCAGGTCCAAGGTGCCGCCCTTCGACATGAAGGAATGGCCTGCCGACATGGCGGGCGACCCTGAGACCGTGCGGCGCGCCGCCGCCATCCTCGAAGCCTATGTGAACCGGCCGGCGCCGCAGGATTTCAGGCTCGCCTCCCGGCACGACGGCGCCGTCATGTCCAGGGCGGAAGCGCTCGACGTGTTGGGCCTCGGCGAGAATGCTGACGAGGCGGCGATCCATGCCGCGCACGAGCGCCTTGCACGGCTGGTCCATCCCGACCATGCGGGTGCGACCTATCTTGCAAGAAAGGTCGACCAGGCGCGGGACACGCTGCTGCCTCCTCCGCGCGAGTGGCGCCGCCTGTCGAACGGCTAATTCCGCTTACCCGAAAGGCCTTCCATGCAAGTCACCATCCTCGGCAGCGGCTCACCCATGGTTGCCGCCGATCGGGCCGGCCCTTCCACACTGGTGCGCATCGGCAAGACCGACCTGCTGTTCGATTGCGGCCGTGCCGTGCTGATGCGCGGCGTCGCCGTCGGCATGACGGCGCGCGAGCTTGCGGCGGTGTTCGTCACCCATATGCACAGCGATCACACCACCGACTACAACGACGTCATCACGACGCGCTGGATCACCAACACCGACCCACGGCCACTGACGGCGATCGGGCCGGTGGGGTTCAAGAAGTTCACCGACGCGACGCTGGCGATGCTCGAAAACGACATCCACTACCGCATGGCGCATCACCCCGACCTGCCGCACCGGCCCGAAGTGAATGTCTCCGAGGGTCTCGCCTGGGAAGCCGACGGCATCCGCGTCGTGGCGGCGCCGACCGACCACAGCCCGGTGCACCCGACGGTCGGCTTTCGCATCGAGGCCGAAGGCAAGGTGGTGGTGATCGCCGGCGACACCGTGCCCTGCCCTGGCCTCACGACCCTGTGCAAGGGCGCCGACGTCTACGTCCAGACGGTGATCCGCCGCCAGATGATCGAGAAGGTGCCGATCCAGCGCTTTCGCGACGTGATCGACTATCACTCCGACATCGCCCAGGCGGCGCAGACCGCCCGCGACGCCGGCGTGCGCACGCTGGTGCTCAACCATCCGATGCCAGCGCCGCGACCCGGCACCGAGCCGGAGTGGATCGCCGAGGCCAAGGCCCACTTCGATGGCGAAGTCCTGCTGGCCACCGATCTCCTGCAAGTCGAGGCCTGACGGTCAAGAAGCTGACGGTCGGGAGGCTGAGAGTCGTCAGGGCGCGTTCCGCGCCGCCCGCGCCTCGTCGTAGGCCTGCTGGGCGCCATCGGCAGCACGAACAGCACTATCGCGCTTTGCCGCGGCTGCCCCGTCGAGCCTGACGAGCAACGCGACGGATGCAATCAGGAATCCGCCGGCGGCATAGTAGCCCCAGGCCTCGAGGTGCAACCGGACCAGGAGGACGACGAATGGAATCGGGAAGAAGACCAGGGCAAGCCTGATCCAGGTCTCGCGGTCGTAGGTCCGAACCGCCGCATCGGCCTTCACCTTCAACGCGGAGGCCTCGTGGTGCAGCGTCTCGAGATCGGGGGCCAGGTCGGTCTCCACCGGAGGATGCGGGTGCCGACGTTACAGGATATCGCGCGATACAGGCGATACAGATTTCTGCTGGCGCGACCTGAGGGCCCCTCCAAGCGTACTCACGACATCCGTTCTCAAATCCGGGACTTCCAACCGGCTGCGGAAAAGCCCATCATTTGCATTCGCAAGGCGGTGCGATCACGAGTGCCGCCGGCAAATGATGGATGGGGAGGAAACCGGGTGACGCCAGCGCGACGACCGATGTTCGGCGAACAGCAGCGTTTCATGCTGTTGCTGATCGCGCCGGCGGCGCTACTGCTCGGGCTGTTCCAGGTCGTGCCGATCGTGATCGGCGCCAACGCGAGCTTCCGCGACTGGGCACTCTACAATCCCAAGAAGACCTGGGTTGGCCTCGATCACTACAAGGCCGTGATCACCGATCCGGCGTTTCTCGAGGTCGTGCTGCCCAACACCTTCATCTTCATGGTGGCGAGCGTGATCGGCGCCCTGACCCTGGGGCTCGGCCTTGCTTTACTGCTCAATCGGCCCTTCCGCGGCCAGAAGATCGTGCAGACCGTGCTGATGGTGCCATTGATGGTGGCGCCGGTGATCGCGGCCATCATGATGCGCTGGATGTTCAACGACCAGTTCGGGATCGTGAACGCGGTCCTCGAGGGGTTGGGGCTGGAAGGCCAGCCGTGGCTGGTCGAGCGCTGGAGCGCCTTCGGCATCATCGTGCTGACCGACGTCTGGCTGTGGACACCGTGGTTCACCTTGCTGCTGCTGGCCGGCCTCCAGAGCCTGCCCAAGGAGCCGTTCGAGGCCGCCGCCATCGACGGCACCTCGGCGTGGCGCGTGTTCAGCCACCTGACGCTGCCGATGCTGCAGCCCGTTATCGTGGTCTGCGTGGTGATCCGCGCCATCGATGCCTTCCGCACCTTCGACATCGTCTGGACGCTGACCGGCGGCGGCCCCGGCCGCTCGACCGAGCTGTTCAGCCTTTACGCCTATGTTCTCGCTTTTCTCAATCTCGACCTCGGCCGCGGTTCAGCGGCGGCGATCGTGGGCGGCCTCATCATCCTGGTGGTCGGCATCGGGCTCTATCGCCTGGTCGATCGCGTGACGAAGACCTGATCCGATGGCCATGGTCCGCACGCCCCTGATGTTCGCCCGCCTGCCTATTGGCGGCCGCCGCCTGCTGTTCGGGCTGGCGATCACCGGCATCTGCCTCGCCGTCGCCTTCCCGGTGCTGTGGCTGATCCTGACGTCGCTGCGCCCCGAATCGGGCGTCTACTACGTCCACCGCGGCACCGAGTTCACCCTCGCGAGCTACGCCGAAGTGTTGCTCGACGAGCGGCTGATCCAGGCCTTCGTCAATTCGGCGCTGATCTCGACCCTGGCCACCATCTTCTCGCTGCTGGTCACGGTATCGAGCGGCTACATGCTGTCGCGTTTCCGTGGACCGGCGGCGCAGACATGGTTCGGCACCATCTACGTCTTCCGCTGCGTGCCCTACATCTCCTGGGTGCTGCCGCTCTACTTCGTGGCCCAGAGCTGGGGAATCTACGATACCTATATCGGTCTGCTGCTGCCACACATCGCCGTGCACATCTGCTTCTTCTCCTGGCTGATGAAGGGCTTCTTCGACGGTATCGACCCGTCGATGGAACATGCCGCACTTATCGACGGCTGCACGCGCTGGGGTGCCTTCATCCGCGTCGCCCTGCCCTCGGCGATCCCGGCGATTTCCGCCTTGGCCGTCCTGTGCTGGCTGTTCACCTGGAACGAATTCCTGTTCGCCCTGATCCTGACCGGCAACAAAGTGCCGGTGATCACGGTGGTGATGGCGCAGTTCGTCACCGAAATGGGCTTGCGCTGGAACCTGATGGCCGCCACGGCCGTCATGGCGCTGGTGCCGGCCTTCCTGCTGGCGCTGTTCGGCCAGAAATACGTGATCCGCGGCCTCAGAATCTAATGAGGGCCGGATCTGAATTCAGAAACGACGGAGGGAACGACATGAGCATCAGACGAAGGACATTGGCCGCGGTGGCGGCAGCCGCCAGCCTGCTTGTCGCAGGCGGTGTCAACGCCCAGGCGATCAAGGAGCTGCGCATCGGCTACCAGCCGAGCCCGATCCAGGATGCTTCGATCGCCATGTTCGAGACCTGGGGCGCCAAGAACGGCATCAAGATCGTGAAGGTGCCGAACTCCTACGGCGTCTACGTCGAGAAGATGACGGCATCGCTCACCTCGAACTCCGACCAGTACGACGTCATCTGGCACAACGACGACTGGGGCCAACTCTGGGCGCATCTGCTCGAGCCGACCGACGACATCCCGGGCCTGCAGTTCGCCGAGAAGTGGGGTATGGACAAGATCGTGTTCGGCAACGCACAGGGCCAGAACACCGTCGTGCCGATGGGCCAGACGTTCAGCGTGTTCTTCTATCGCAACGACCTGGTGCAGCCCAACGAAGTGCCCAAGACGCTGGCCGACGTCGTCAACATGAGCAAGAAGCTGCAGGCCGCCAACAAGGCGAAATGGGGCTATGTCGGCGCCATGTCGATGAACAACAGCTGGTTCAGCTGGTTCTGGTCGATGTGGGGCAACAACTGCGACGTGCTGATGCCGTTCTACGAGCGCGACAACGCGAAGCTGGCGGCCGCCGGCTGGAAGTCGGGCCTCGACCAGCCCTGCATGAAGGAGACGGCCGAGTACTGGTGGGATGCGATCAACACCCACAAGATCTCGCCGCGCGGCATGCCGGCCTACGACCGCAACGAAGCCAACGCCATCTTCATGTCGGGTGACGCCGCCTTCACCGTGGCCGATTCTCTGTGGTGGGGCACGTTCAACGATCCGGCCAAGTCGAAGGTCGTGGGCAAGGTCTCGGCCGCGCGCTTTCCGCTCGGCCCCAACCGCCAGAAGAACTTCGCCTGGGACGACATCTGGGGCTGGGCGATTCCAAAGTCGATCGCGCCCGAGCGCAAGGCGCTGGCCAAGCAGATGCTCGCCGCCATGATGGTCGACGAGGAAGGCCAGATGAAACTGTGGAAGGCGACCGGCGCGCCGCCGCCCAACACGCAGTTCTGGCCCAAGATCGCGGCCCAGGATCCGTTCATGGCGCTCCTGAAGGAGGCCGTGCTCGACTCGCCCGACAAGGTGCGCGGCGCCTACTACTTCCCGCAGTGGCCGGCCGTGCATAAGGCGTTCAACGACGCCGTCACCAAGGCCATCACCGGCAAGCGCGAGGACATCGCCAAGGTGCTGGCCGAGGGCGCGCCGCTGGTCAGCAAGGCGGCAACGCCCTAGCGGTCCGAAGACAACGATCCCCGCCGCGCATCGGTGCGGCGGGGCCTTTTTTTGAGAAGCGTCACGAGGTCGGCGGGAACATGGCAGCGATCGTTCTAGACAAGCTCAACAAGCACTATGGCTCGCTGCACCATGCCGTGAAGGACGTCGATCTCACCATCGCCGACAAGGAATTCGTGGCGCTGGTCGGACCGTCGGGCTGCGGCAAGTCGACGACGCTCCGCATGATCGCAGGTCTGGAGGACATCAGTAGCGGCGAGATCCGCATCGGCGATCGGGTGGTCAACCATCTGCCGCCGCGCGACCGCGACATCGCCATGGTGTTCCAGAATTACGCGCTCTATCAGCACATGAGCGTCTACGACAATCTGGCATTCGGGCTCCGCAACAAGAAGATGCCCGAGAGCGAGATCAAGGCCGCGATCGATCGCGCCACCGAGATGCTGGGCCTGCACGAACTGCTGAAGCGCAAGCCGCGCCAGCTCTCGGGCGGCCAGCAGCAGCGGGTCGCACTCGGCCGCTGCATCGTGCGCAACCCACTGGTCTTCCTGTTCGACGAGCCGCTCTCGAACCTCGACGCCAAGCTGCGCGCCCAGATGCGGATCGAGATCAAGCGGCTGCATGCCCAGCTGCCCACCACCTCGGTGTTCGTGACCCACGATCAGGTCGAAGCCATGACCTTGGGCGACCGCGTGGTGGTGATGAAGGACGGCCGAGTCCAGCAGGCCGGCACGCCGCTCTCCGTCTACGGTCACCCGGTCAACAAATTCGTCGCGGGCTTCATCGGCGCACCGGCGATGAACTTCCTGGAAGTCACGATCGCCAAGGAAGGCGACACGGTGGTGGCGCAGTCGCCGGCGGTGAAGCTCGCGGTGTCTGAGGCGAGCAGCCGGGCGCTGGAAGCCTACAAGGGACGGCGCGTGATCATGGGCCTCCGGCCGGAGCATCTGGCGCTGGGCGATGGTGTGGTGAGCCGCAGCTTCGCGGCCACGGTCGAGGTGGTGGAGCAGCTGGGCTCGGAAATCCTGCTGGAGACGCGGGTGGGCGATGCGCGCGTCACCGCGGCCAGGGTGCCGCCCGAAACGGCCGTCGCCGCCGGCGATCAGGTGCGGCTCTCGGTCCAGCCGGGCCGGCTCCATTTCTTCGACCCCGAGACCGAGAACGTCATTACGGCGTAGCCGCGCCTCAGGGGCCGGCTGCCGCCAGATCGATGGCACGGCGATACATGGTCATCGCCGCCTCCGGCGTGTTGTAGCCGGCGTGCGCCGTCAGCGTGACATTATCGAGCTTCAGGAGCGGGTCGTCGGGCGCGGTCGGCTCCTTGGCGAAGACGTCAGTCGCGTAGTGGCCGATTCGGCCGGAGCGCAAGAGATCGAACAAGGCCGGCTCATCGACGACGCCGGCCCGCGCCGTATTGACGACGATGACGCCGGGCTTGGTCTTCTCGAGCCGGGCGCGACCGAGGAAGCCACGCGTCGCATCGTTCAGTCCGAGATGCAGGCTCACGATGTCGGCCTTCGCCAGCAACTCGTCGACCGAAACCATCGGCACCGGCGCGTCGGCCAGGGCCGAGCGGTTGTAGGCGATGACTTTCAGGCCGACGCCCTGGGCGATACGTGCCATCTCGCGGCCGATGCCGCCCAGACCGACGATCCCCAGGGTCTTGCCGCGAAGTTCCATGCCCTGCATCGGCCGCCAGCCACCCGCGCGGACGATGTTATGCATGGTGGCGATATGGCGCGCGGCCGCGAAGACCAGCCCCATGGCATGCTCGGCGACCGTCGTGTCGCCGTAGCCCGCGATGGTCGAGACCTTGATGCCGAGGCGCTCGGCGGCCGCGAGATCGACGAAGCTTGCCGCCCCCGTTCCCAGGAAGACGATGTGCTTCAGCCCGGTGCAGTGCTTCAGCGTGGCCTCGTTGAAGTAGGACGCGTCGTTGATCACCGTGTCGTAGCCCTCGACCTTGCCCGGCACGTCACCCTCGGCGACCGGCCCCATATTGACCACAACAGGAATGTCGTCCGGTCGGTGCACCTTTTTCCAGACGAGATCGATATCCGGCGTCGAGTCGATAAAAAGCGTCCTTGGCATTCGCACAATCCCCCAGTCGAACCGCGCGATCATAGCCGATATCGCCACGCGTCCGTCGAGCGGGATCGGAATCGACCGGTTCGTGCTTGCCCGGTAGTGCTTGCCTAGGCGGGCGAAGGCGCCGAAAGCTGGTCCATGTCGGAGCCGTCTTTCCTCGCCGGGCGATTTCCGCCCCATCGTGTCCTGACCGGCTGGCTGGGAGAGGCCCAGGCGGCCTCCTTGTTGGCCTACACCCTCGCCGCCGAGGCACGCTTCGCGCCGACCAGGCTCAACGATCACGGAGCAGGCCGCTTCGATGCGGTGGTCCGGCAGTCCGCCGTGCTGAAGGATCTCGGCACCTTCGCCGGCCCGTTGCGCCGCAAGGCGCTGGCGCTGCAGGCCGGTCTCGAGACGGCTTTCGAGATGTTGCATACGCCGGCCAACAGCACGCAGATGGAGATGGTGGCGCACGGCGACGGCGCCTTCTATCGGCCGCATACCGACACCTACACCGGCGACGAATACACGCCCGGCGGCCGCCGTCGGCTGACGATGGTCTACTATCTCCACCGCCGGCCGTGCCGCTTCACCGGCGGACGATTACGGCTGTTCGATCTGGGCGGAGAGCAGTCGATCCGGATCGAGCCGATACACGACAGCCTGCTCGTCTTCCCCTCATCCGCCCGCCATGAGGTGGAGACGATCTCCTGTCCCGACGGCGAATTCGCCGACGGCCGCTTCGCGGTGAATATCTGGCTGTGCGGCTAGCCCTATTCCGCCCTGATGCCCGCGGCCTTGATGACCTTGCCCCACTTCTCGGTAGCCTCCGCGAGGATCTTCCCGAATTCCGCCGGCGTGCCACCCACCGGTGTGCCGCCCAGGTCGACGATCCGGCTCTTGACCTTGGGATCGACGAGGGCGGCATTGAGCTGCTTGTTCAGCAGATCAATGATCTCGACCGGGGTGCCCCTGGGCACGCCGATGCCGGCAAAGCCGCTGGCCTCATAACCGGGCACGAAGTCCGCAATCGGCGGAACGTCCGGCAGCACTTCGAGGCGAGCCGTGGTCGTCACCGCGAGCGCGCGCAGCTTGCCGGCCTTGATCTGCTGGATCGACTCCGAGATGGGCGCGAAAATCACCTGCACGTGACCGGCGATCAGATCAACGACCGCCGGCGCGCCGCCCTTGTACGGGACGTGGACCAGGTTCAGCCCGGTCATCATCTTGAAGAGTTCGCAGGCGATGTTCTGCGGCGTGCCCTGCCCGGCCGAACCGTAGTTGATCTTGCCCGGGTTGGCCTTGGCATACGCCATGAACTCGGGGAGTGTGTTGGCGGGCACCGACGGGTTCACCACCACGACATAGGCGAGCCGCGCCGAGTAGATGACCGGCGCGATGTCCTTCATGAAGTCGAAAGGCAAATGGCTGTAGAGCGCGGCATTGATCGCGTTTGGCGTCACGACCTGCAGCAGCGTGTAGCCATCGGGCGCCGCCTTGGCGACCGTGTCGGTTCCGATGTTGCCGCTGGCGCCGGGCTTGTTCTCGACGATGAATTGCTGGCCGAGACGATCGGTCAGCCATTCGCCCATCAGGCGCCCCTGGATGTCGGTCGCCCCACCGGCGGGAAAGCCGACGACGATGCGTGCCGGCCGCGACGGATAGGCTTGTGCCCGGGCAACGCCGGACTGGACCGGCAACGCAGCGGCACCCGCAGCCAGATGCACGAATGCACGGCGGGGAAATTTCATGATGCTCCCTCCCACAGTTTTTTCTTGCGTTATACGCTGGTACGCAACTCAACTGGACGCCTTGCAGGAACAGGCTACACCGGTCTTGTGAGGAGGCGGAAGGGCCAATGCCTCAAGCGCACCGTGGGAGGTGTCACATCCCAGAGTGTCACACCAAGTTGAGACAAATGTTGTGACACAGGCCAATCGCCCACCTGTGACATCGTCGGGAATCTGACCCTGTGGCCCCACCTCGGGCAGCCACAGATGACCGTCAAAACTTAGTCCTCGGGCGCGTTTTTCGCGCTTCGGTCCACCCCACTGCCGGACGGATCGTCGGCGGGGGCAGCCTTTGCTTATCTACTCACGGCTCAATCAAGGCCGCGGGACCTCCCCTGGTCCTCCAGGGAACTATACCCGGCGGGCGCGCCGGGCGGGGCATGGCCAAAGGTTCGGAGGTCGAACGAGTTCGACCTGTAGGTGCCTGCTCGAAAATGCAGGCAGCATTGTCATCCCGAGCGGCAGCGAGGGATCTTTGCTCATGGCTCAAAGATCCCTCGCTGCCGCTCGGGATGACAGTTGTTTGTGTCAGCGCTATCCGCCGAACAACTTGTGACACCAAGAACGATAGCGGCGTTTGTGTCAGAAGTTGTTCGGCATTGTCCGCTCCACGCGGTTCTGGAGTCCCCGAGAAACCGGCGATCCCCTGAAGTGACCTTCCCGAGGTTCGACCAGGTCTTGCGTCCCGCACCCCATGATTCAAGAGGCTGCGGTCGGGTCGGCCGGGCATGTCCGGCGGGACAATCCGCCACCCAGGACCCCCAACGTGACAAGTCACGTGGAGCAAGGATGGCGAACAGCCCGCCGCGCCAAAGGTCTATGGCTGCGCGCGCATGCTCGATTCGCGTCAGATTTGCGACGCCTCCCGGACGGCCGGATAAGGGAGGCCTTCGACTATGTTCTTGATCGACAGCGACGACGCCCTGCCCCGAGTGACTCCGCGACCGCGTCCTGAGACTTGGCCCCTTGCATCGCCCGCGTGGAGAGCGGGAACGTCACCCAGCCACGACAAGAAGCCGTCCCGGGCAAGTGAACGGGCGGCTCGGCCTTGAACAGACCTCGTGCGACGATATCAGAAATATAGGACGAAATCGGCAAAACCTGCAAATATCCTATCTCAATCCTGCCATGCGATTTTCACCAGGCTGCTGGCAGTGCAAGCGGTAGCGGCCTAGGACGGCATGTTCCGCAATAGCCGATCGATTCTCGCTCGCAGACCTTGTGTCGCCAGCAGCGCGAACTCCGGCTTGAAGGCCGCCACCATTTGGGGAGTTCTCCGCTCGATCGGCCACTCGGCCCACATGATCGAATGATTGCCCCTCATGAAGTCCAGCTCTTCCAGGGACCTCACTGCTTGCAAGGCATACTCGCATTCCCAGCGATCGGGATTGCGCGGCCATCGCTCCAGTACCTCGATGAAGCGTTCGATGCGCTGTCTGAGGGCGCGGTAATCAGTGACCTGGGAGGAGGGCATGCGGGACGGCGCTTGAACGGCTCTACGGCCACTAGGCTGCACGCCATGGGAGGAGATTGTGAAGCGGTACAACCTTCACTGCGCGCGCCGCCTCGTCAAGAAGGTTCGCTAATCCGCAAGCGCTTGGTTGAGATGATCGAGCAACTGCCGGGTCACGCATTGCGGGCGCCGTCCGGGCGATGCCCGGCGTCAGCCCGCGATGGCGGCCCTGATGCGGTCGACCGCGGCATCGGGCGCGGTGAGCACCGGTGTCCCGACCACGGCGATGACGGCCGCCAGCGCACGCGACGTCGAGAAGTGCGCGAGCATGATGGCGTCGCAGTGCGCGAGCTCGGGCGCCCGCGCGGCGATCAGCGCGTTGTGCCGGTCGGCGTCGCCCTTGCGCAACGCGTCCATGGCCCCCTCGACGACGATCGTCTCGAGCGTCGCCCTAGCACCCGCCTCGCCGCCCGCCTCACCGACGAACTGCTCGAACTCCTCCGTCATGGTCAGCACCGACGGCGCGAAGGTCGCGAGCATCCCGATCCGCCGCCCCCGGCCGATCGCCTCCCGGAACATCGCTTCGTTGGGCTTCAGCACGGGCACCGGCAGTTCCCGTGCCATCCGCTCGATCGCCGGCCCGAACGCCGAGCAGGTGACGAGGATCGCCTCGGCTCCGATGCGATGCGCGTAGCCACCGAGCTCGACGAAGCGCTCGAACATGCGCGGCGTCAGGTCATGGTCCTTGGCGCGATCGACCGACAGCGAGTCGTCGAGCAGGTTGACGATCTCGGCCTCGGGCCAACGCGTGGCGAACGCGCGCTGGATGGGTTCCACGGCGACGGGTGTCCCATGCAGGAGGACGACGCGGGGCTTCTTCGACATGCATCAGGTCTTTCCAAAGGAGAGCGTTTTCAGGAATGCGGCAGGCGAGATACCAAACCACCATCGCCATAGGCCTTCGCCGCGGCGGGCGAGGCGAGCAGCGCCATCAGCGCGGCGGCACCGTCGGGGTTCGCGGCATCTGCAAAGATGGCGGCATCGAAGGTAGAGACGGTCTGGACCTCCGACGGAAACGGACCGGCGACGGCAACGCCGGGGACCGACATCAGTTCGCTCACCTGCTGGATCGCAATGTCGGCCTCGCCGCTCGCGACCTTCTCGCCGGTGAAGCCCATCGGGATCGCGACGGCGCGCGCGTTGACCTCCGCGGCAATACCCAGCCGCTCGATCAGCGCGGTGAAGTAGATGCCGCTCGCACCCGCCCGGGAGTAGGCCACCCTCGCGCCGACCAGAGCCCGCTTGAACGCCTCGACCGTCGAGACATCGGGCTTCGGCGCGCCCTCGCGGACGCCGACGCCCAGGATCGAATCGGCGAGACAGAGGCGGGTCTCGGGACGCACGATGCGGTCGGCGCAGAGCTTGTCCATGGAGCCGTCGATGGCGATGACGACGTCGGCGCGCTGCCCTTCGGCGATCGACTTCATGATGGCGGTGGTCGGACGCCAGTCGACCGCCAGGCGATAGGGCGATGCGGCCTCGAAGGCCGGCTTCAGCCAGCGATTGACGGCCACCTCGAGGGCGAGACCGCTCATGACGGCGACTGACGACGGCGATGCCACTGGACTTCACTCCTCGCACAACGGACACCCCCAATATAGCGCGATGCCGCCGTGAAGGGCGGCAAAAGTTGATCTATCGACCTTGGCCATCTCTGGGGGACCGGTGCACCTGGAACCAGGCCGCGTACTCATAAAATCGACGGCACCAATCGATGTCCGCTTGTCCCCGAGAGCGACGCAAAAGCGGACGTTGCCTGACTTCCGAAATGGGCCAACAGCGGTCATCGCGTCGCAATGAAAAGCGCCCTGAAAGCGCGCTCCAAATAATCATCTATGGCTGCGCGACGAAAGCCATCGAAAGCGTGTTCTCGTAGCCGACATCACTGCGTGGGGCGCACATTCTTTTGCCTTCTCCGCCAAAGCGGTCTCGCTTCGCTCTCGAGATTGCAAGTCGCGGAACGCCTGCTCTGCGATGTGCAGGTCAATGCTAATTGGTTCACGATCATTGGGCAGAGGATACGGCTGCGAGATTATCCGTGACATCGTTCAGCGACGCCTGAGCCAGTCGGATTTCGAGAAACTCGTTGGCGAGGCCGCGAGTTCAGAGGCCTCACCATTGTCGGACATAGGCCTTCATGAAGCTGCCCGTGCCTTCTGGAAAGCGTTGGCTGATGGTTAGTCCCGCGGCGCAGCAGGTCAATGTCTGCTTTGGGTCAGGCGCGTTGTTCTGAGGGCGCCTCGATCACTTCCGTTCTACCCCCACGAACAGACATCGCCGGAAGCCAGAGGGGGGGGTCGGTTTCGTGCCAAACCCAGAAGTCGGTAGCAGTCGCGACTGGGGGCCCCAATCCGCGAAAACTCCTCAAATTCCGGGTTCTGCGGCGGGGGAGACACGGATGACGGCGTTTCCTAAGATGCGATCCGGCCAGGTTCTAGGGACGCCCCGATGAGGCCGGGGGATTTGCGGACGTTGGGGGCTTCTTGACCGGCGAGCGCGTGACGAGGCGTTTGGCAGCAATTCTGGCGGCGGATGTCGTCGGTTAGCGACGATCGCCGGGCAGGGGATCTTATGAACAATTTGCAAAAGATGATGCGGCGCGCCGTACCCGAGCGCGCGGGGCTCCCCAACTGGGCCGAGAAGCTCGCCATGGGCGGGATCAGGAATAGCGACCAGCAAGTGATACGGCGCCAGCGCATGGTCAACATCTTTGCGTACGCGTCGGGTTTCAATGCTCTGTCGCAGGTCGCCGTGCTCGGGGTCTACCAATTCGAGCGTCTCGTGGTATCGCATGCGATTTTCACCGCGCTCGCGCTCGCCATGATGAGCATCCCGCGCCTGCACAGATTTTCCCCGAATCTTGGCGCCCACGTGCTGACCTTTCTCTCCCTCGTCGCGATCACGCTAGCGACTTGGTTCTATGGCCGCGACGCGCAGATCTATGTCTATTTCACCTTGTCGGGCATGCTGCTGTTCATCTTCGGCATCGACAATTGGCGCCATTGCGCAGCATGGTTCGTCATCCTGGCAACCGCAATGGTCGCCTGCCTGGCGCTGATGCCGCCCGTGGGCGTCATGCCCGTAACGGCGGCCCAGCGCGACATGCTTTCCGTCCAGGCCTACCTCAACACGTTCGCCGTCATGGGGCTGGTGACGTACTTCGCGCTGGCCTCGTTGCGGAGACAAGAAGTCGAGCTCCAGGTGCAATACGAGCGCTCCGCTGCCCTGATTAATACCGTGTTTCCGCCATCGATCGTTCAGCGCCTGACTTCTGGGGAGGAGGATCGCATCGCCGACAGGATTAACGGGCTGTCCGTCCTGTTTGCCGACTTGGTGGGGTTTACGACGGCATCGCGCAACCTTCCACCCGAGCAGATCATCGACTGGCTGGATGGAATGGTGCGTCGCTTCGATCAGCTGGCGGCCGAGCACGGCGTCGACAAGATCAAAACGATCGGTGACTGTTACATGGCGGTGGGTGGAATTAGGGGCAAGCCGGAGGAGCAGGCCGCAGCGCTCGGCCGCTTTGCCCTGGCGATGATGGCGGCCCAGGCCGAGACGCCGCCGCTCGGCAGCACGAAACTTGCCCTTCGGATCGGACTGCACATCGGCAGCGCCACCGCAGGCGTCATCGGCGATACTAGGTTTTCGTATGATGTCTGGGGCGATGCCGTTAACGTGGCGTCGCGGCTTGAGTCGCATGGACTTCCGGGAATCATCCAGGTGTCGGACGAATTTCGGACGGCCGCAGGCGCCGACTTTTCCTATACGGAGCGCGCCAACGTAGAAATTCGTGGCATTGGCCCGATGCGAACCTGGCTTCTAAAGGCGGCATGAGCGCGTTTGAGAAATCATTTCAATTCGAGCCGGACGTATCCGCGGAGTCTAGACGAATGCTGTGAGACTGCTCTCACGACAGCAAGCTGACTGACACCTATAGAGCACTTGGCCGAAAGACAAAATCGAGTAGAAGGCAGATTGGCACTGGGTCGGTTTGGTACGAGGCGCGAGCGCGGCCGTCATGTCCGCTTCGGGTCATTGGCGTCGGTTTCGTGATGTCAGCGGTATGTCCGCTCTGCCCTCAGGAGCGGACATGCGTGGGGCTCGGCGGCACGTCTGAAATGGGCAAAAAGCGACCGTGAGCAGACTGCGATAAGCTAGCGCCGCGGCGTCCTTCCGCGGATGCGGTCGAAGCCCTGCTTGATCGCGGCGAAGCGCCTGTCGATCGTGGCTTCGTGCTCGGTGTCGGTGAAGATGTAGGGCCAGTCATTTTCGATGGCCTCGCGAACCAGTTCGCCGACATAGAGCGGATCGATGCCAAATTCGTTGATCCGCTCCTGGAGTGCCTTGATAATATCGGCGATCGGTCCTTCCGTCGGCGGACTGCCGATCTTCTCGACGATCCGCTGCGGCACGTTGCGACGAAAATTAAAGATCTGAGTGCGGACAACGCCCGGACAGAGGACGGATACCCCGATTTTCCGCGGCGCGAGCGCCTGACGCAGTCCTTCGGACAGAGCCACCACTCCATGTTTGGTCACATCATACTGCGGACTTCCTCCAGCGATCAGCCCGAAGACGGACGCCGTGGAAACAACTTGCCCTCCTTCGCCGTGCGCCTCGATCAGCGGACCGAAAATCTCGATGCCCCAAATCACCGACATCAGATTGACGTCGAGAACCCAATTCCAACCCGCATCTGTCCAATGACCATAACCCCGGCCGCCGGCGACCCCCGCATTGTTGACCAGAATATGGACTTTTCCGTAGCGCGACACGGTGGCATCCGCTGCGGCTTGGAGGTCTGCTTTAAGCGATACATCCGCTCTCACGCCGTCAACGTCGGCGTTGGTAAGTTTCAATTTCGCGACAGCCGTTGCCAACGCCTCTTCCTCGATGTCGCATAACATGACATTCACCCCGGCGTGCGACAGCGCCGTGGCGATCCCTAATCCGATACCTGATGCTGCTCCGGTGACGAAGGCTGTCCGTCCGGTAAGGTCTTGCATGTGCGTGTTTCCGTTGCTTTTGCAATTGGCCTTGGCAGATACCTATCCGGGTTCGCCTTCCATCCGCAAACAGTAAGTCCTTGCGCACCTGCCCCGTCATCCAGGACACTCGCGGCATGAACGACATCACCACCGGCAACGAACTTTCCGAGCGCATTTCCGCAGCCGCCCTCGAGATCGAGGACAAGGTCATCGCATGGCGGCGCGACATTCACGAGAACCCTGAGCTTTCCTATCAGGAGACGCGCACCGCCGCGCTCGCCGCCGAGCACCTGAAGAAGCTCGGCTACGAGGTGAGGACAGGCGTCGGCATCACCGGCGTCGTGGGCGTGCTGAAAGGCGGCAAGCCCGGCGGCGTCGTGGCGCTGCGTGCCGACATGGATGCGCTG
>Ga0194051_1000652_pt1 | contig 19553 bp, 23 predicted proteins | sample SepL2320m_MetaG_FD_161275 | JGI IMG/M metagenome (GOLD analysis project Ga0194051, IMG submission 161275) | Anoxic zone freshwater microbial communities from boreal shield lake in IISD Experimental Lakes Area, Ontario, Canada - Sep2016-L239-20m | ecosystem: Environmental > Aquatic > Freshwater >... | reverse complement strand
CAGCAGAGCGGCGCGCTGTGGAGTGAGACTGTTCAACATGAGGTTACGCTTCCAGCAATGCCTGAATACTTCACGACGATATAGATCAGGATGACGATCGCCGCCACTATCGCCGCCAGCAGGCCCAGACGCTTCTCGATGAACGTGCGTATCGGATCGCCATAGCGGCGCAAGGCCCAGGCCAGCGCGAAGAACCTTGCACCACGCGCCACGATGCAGGAGACCACGAAGAACAGGAAGCTCACCTCGGCCACGCCGGCCAGGATCGTCACGATCTTGATCGGCGGCAGATGCGCGAGCCCGGAGGTGACGAGCAACAACATCAGCGTGTCCTCGCCGGTGCATTGACGCAGATGGTCGAATTCGTCGAGCTTGCCATAGAAGCTTAGAATTGGTTTGGCGAATGCCTCGAAAGCGTAGTGGCCGAGCAGGTAGCCGGCAATGCCGCCAAGAACCGATGCGACGGTGGCGATGAGCGCGAAACGGTATGCCCGCTGCGGTCGCGCCAGCGCCATGGGCAGAAACAATACGTCGGCCGGGATAAGGAACACCGAGCTTTCGACGAAGGCAATGATGGCGAGCCAGACTTCGGCGGTCTCACGCGCGGCGAGCGCCAGTGTCCAGTCATAGAGGCGTTTCAGCATTGGAGACTCAATCCGTGTCAGGTCGTGAACTGCGCAGCCGTTTGGTCTTGGCGTGCTTCGTCTTGGAATCGAGACGTCTGGTCTTGGACGCGCGCGTTGGTTTCGTGGCGATACGTCGCTTTGGGCGATGAGCTGCCTTGCGCAGGAGCTCGACCAGCTTCTGCAATGCGATCTCGCGGTTGCGCTCCTGTGAGCGGGTTTCCTGGGATGTAATCACCAGAACCTCGTCCTGCGTAAGCAGTCGCCCAGCCAGTGGCCGCAACCTGGCCTTGAGATCCTCCGGCAGAAAGGCCTTGCCGACGTCGAAGCGCAATTCGACGGCCGTGGAGACCTTGTTGACGTTCTGGCCGCCCGGCCCTGAGGCGCGCATGGCAGACCAAGAAAGATCGTCCTCATTGATGGTCAGTGAGTCGGTGATCCGGATCATGGAAACGCTTCTCCCCCTTTACGGTTGACGGCGCAAGGGCGGGCAACTATGCGGGTCCGGCTTGCCTCTGTGGCGGAATGGTAGACGCGGCAGACTCAAAATCTGTTGCTCGCAAGGGCGTGGGGGTTCGAGTCCCTCCAGGGGCACCAGCAACGCATTGTGGCTGCCGCAGATTGGACCGATTCCTGTGATGACAGAGAGGCTTGGCCCCATCCGCCTGACCTGGAGCAGACCTCTCTTGCCGACCCTCCGACGCATCCTTCTCGCGCTCGTCCTGATGGGTATGGTGCCCCCTGCCTTCGCCGCAGGTCCGACCCTGCTGTTTGATCCCGCCACGCAAGAAGTGATCTCCCAGGATCGTGCCGGCGAACCTTGGTACCCTGCGTCCATCACAAAGCTGATGACGGGCTACATCATTTTCCAGAAGCTCAAGAGCGGCCAACTCAAGCTTGATCAGAAGCTTCCGGTCTCCGAACTCGCTCATTCGCAACCGCCGAGCAAGATCGGCGTGCCAGTCGGACAGACAGTGAGTGTCGACTTCGCACTCCAGGCGCTGCTGGTCTATTCCGCCAATGACATGGCGTATGTGCTGGCCGAGGGAGCCGATGGCAGCATCTCAGCCTTCGCGGCGGAGATGAACGCTCAGGCCCAAAAACTCGGCATGACTGGCAGTCATTTCGTCAACCCAAATGGCCTGTTCGATCACCGCCACATCACCACTGCGCGTGACATCGCGATTCTTGCTTCGACCATCCTGAGGGAGTTTCCGGAATACGATCACTATTTCTCGCAGCCCTTCCTCAGCATCGGCAAGCGTCGCCTTTCCAATCGCAACTCCCTGCTGCGGCAGATGAAGGAGTCGGACGGCATGAAAACCGGCTTCGTGTGCAATTCGGGCTTCAACCTCGTTGCCACAGCCACCCATGACGGGCGGAGACTGGCTTCAGTGATCTTCGGTGCTAACAGCGGCAAGCACCGCGTGGATCTTGCCGAGATGCTGCTGACAGATGGCTTCTCGCGCCCGGTGGCCGCGCGTTCGAAGCTGCAATCCATTCCTAATGTTCAGACCGGCAGCATTGTGCCGACGGACATGACCTCGCAAGTGTGCAAACAGAAGCCAGTGACCTTGGCCATGTCCAAGAGCCTTGGTGGCTGGGGTATCTCATTTGGCAACTATGAGAATTCATCGACGGCTGACATGGCATTGCGCGGGCGCATGCTGAGCGCATCGGGAATGCAGCTTTCAGGGACGCCCGGTGTCATTCGCCTGCCCGAAGAGATGGGTTTTGCCGCCGCGATGTGGAATCTCGACAAACCCACCAGCGAAGCAGCTTGCGAGCGTTACCATGCCGAGAAGGCGCCGTGCGAAGTCATCCCGCCGGAAGCCTTTGCAAAGATCGCGGCTCTGGTTCCTGATCCCGCACCATCACCTATCATGGCTGACCCCGAGAACGACAACGTGAAAAAGTCTGGCAAGAAGAAATCAACCGCCAAGAAAAAGAAGAAGAACTGATTGGGATGATAAATCGGGCGGGATTGGGGATTGCCTGCGCACTTGGCGCAGCCGGACTTTATGGCCTGGTGCCCAATTTCGTGCGTGGCGCAATCGGCAATGGCGTTCCGGCGATCGAAAGCACGCTGTTTCGGACCTTCATGATCGCCATCGTCTTCTCTGTGATTGCCGTGGCGCAGGGCGAGCGGATGGTAATCCCGAAGCGTGCCTTGCCAAGCTTCATTGGCCAATCAATTGCAACGCTCTTCGTTTCGGTTGCCTATCTCGGGTCGGTGCAGTTCATTCCGGTGGGGCTTGCCGTCATCATCTTCTATCTCTTCCCGGTACTGATCATGATTCTCGCACCGGTGGTTGAAGGTCGAAATCCTGGTATCCTGCGCATCCTGATCGCCGTGACTGCCTTTGCCGGACTGGCGGTCGCCGTGGGTCCAAGTTTCGACAGCCTCGACATAAGGGGAATTCTTCTGGCGGCGCTCGGTTCCGCCGGTGCCACCCTGCAATTCTTTTCAGGCCGGGCCATTTCCCGCTACATGACGCCCGCCGCCTTCGGCAGTCTCGTCCACATCGTCATCATGCCTCCCGTCCTGCTCATTGCCCTGTATGCGGGCTCGGGCACGCTGCGCTTCCTGCCTGGCGGACCAGCTACGACAACGGGGCTTCTCTTCATGTCCGGCGTGGCAGTCGTCTACATCATCGCCTACATGGCTCAGATGCTGTCACTGCGTTTCGCCCCGGCCTCTACCGTCGCTCCGTTCTACAATCTCGAGCCGGTGGTGGCGACGGCGACAGCGGCCATGATCCTCAGTGAAAGGCTACAGATGAACCAATATGCCGGAGGCGGACTTGTTCTCGCCGCTCTTGTGGCATCGAGCGTTCTCGGAAAGTGGAAGAAATAGTTTCATGGCCTATGCTCCCATTCCCGTCGCGATCCTCACCGGCTTTCTTGGGGCCGGGAAGACCACGCTTCTCAACTTCCTTCTGAAGGACCCGTTCCTGTCAGGTGCCGCCGTCATCATCAATGAGTTCGGCGACGTTGGTATCGACCACCTGCTGGTCGAGCGGGCGGACGAGAACGTTATCGAACTGGCATCTGGCTGCCTGTGCTGCACCATCCGCGGTGACCTCATCGATACCATCCACGATCTGCTTGCACGACGCGGTCGGGGAGAGATCAAGGCGTTCAACCGTATTGTCATCGAGACGACGGGCCTCGCCGATCCGGCTCCCGTGCTGCACGCGGTGATGAGCGAGCCGGGATTGCTCGCGGCCTGCCGCCTTGAGGGCGTGATCACCGTGGTCGACGCCTTCAATGGCATGGCGACGCTCGATGCCCACCCTGAGGCCGTCAAGCAGGTAGCGGTTGCGGATCGCATCGTGCTGACCAAGGTGGACCTGCTGGTCGGCCGAGAGGGCGAAGACATGCTCTTCGCCATCATCGGACGCCTGCGCAAGCTCAACCCGGCGGCGCGGCTCCTGACCACCCATCGCGACGAGGCCACCGCTGAGCGGCTGTTCACCATGGGGCTTTTCGACCCCAAGACGAAGACGGCGGACGTTCAGTCCTGGCTGGCGGCCGAGGCCTACGAAACCGGCGAGAAGCGCGGACGGCGCGGTCGCCGCGGCCTTGACCATGGGCACCATCATAGCCACGATCAACATGATCACGACACGTCACGTCATGACGAACACATCCGCGCCTTCATTTTCAGCGAGGCAAATGCCATCAGCCCGCAGGGGTTGGAGCTGTTCATGGAACTGCTGAAGTCCTACCACGGCGCCAACATGCTGCGCATGAAGGGGATCGTGAAGGTTTCCGACGATCCGTCACGCCCGGTGGTCCTGCATGGGGTCCAACACGTGTTCCACCCACCAGTGAGGCTTCCTGCCTGGCCGGACAAGGATGAGCGGACCCGTCTCGTGTTCATCGTCAAAGACATCGAGAAGCCCATGATCGAGGGGTTGTTCCGCGCCTTTACCGACCAGATCACCGGCGGGGCGGAAGCTTTCACGGACAAGACCCTCTCGCTCAACAGGTAAATGGCGCCATGACCCTCAAGCTTTACGGACTTTCCAAATGCTCCACCTGCCAGAAGGCCATTGACTGGCTTGATGAGCACAAGATCAGGAACAGCTTCTCTGACGTTAAGGAAAGCCCCGTTACCAGGGACCAGGTTGCCCAGTGGTCCAAGGCGCTCGGCGGCTGGGAGAAGATGATAAATCGGGCTGGTTACACCTGGCGCGGCCTGCCGCCGGAAAAGACGGCGAACCTCACCGAGGCCAAGGCCGTGGCGCTTGCGGTGGAAAATCCCTCGCTGATCCGCCGGCCAATCATCGAGCACAAGGACGGTAGTGTAACGGTGGGTTTCTCGAAGAAGATCCAGGAACTGCTGGCTTAGGAATCGATGGCCGGGGTTTTCCCGGCCATCGAACTTCTGGTCAGGCGCGGACGAGCGGCCTCGTCATGCAGGTGGGGCCGCCCTCTCCCTTTCGGCATATGTCGTAACCCTTGATGACGTCGACCTTGACGCCCGCCGCTTTCATGCGACGTTCGGTTTCGGGGTTGCCTTCGACCATCAGGGCATGACGCGGTCCCAGCGCCAGAACGTTGCATCCCATGGTGTCGAACTCCTCTGTTGGAACTTCCACGAAGTTGATGCCGCGGGATTCGAGGAATTCGACCTGCCGGGCGGCCATCAGCGGTGGGTAGACGACGGCGAGGTCATGGTCCAGCGGCGACAGGCAGGACATGAGATGGAACACGTCCGACCGGCCCTTGTAGTGCGGCATGTCGAACCACAGAATTTCGACGTCCGGACCCGCCAGTTCACCGAGTTGCCGCAACCCCTCGAGATTGGTGCGGTAGCCCACGCCGGCCATCAGTGTGTAACGGTCGATCCACACGAGATCTCCGCCCTCGACCTTGCCTTCGCCGGTGATTTCGCCCGCGATGGGGAACCCCAGGGCTTCGAGCGCCCCGCCATTGATCTCGGATTCCTTGCGCCGCTGCGGCTTGCCCATGCGCGGCTTCACAAGGCCCCGCGGGGTAATGATCAGGGCATCATGTGTGTAGATCGAATCGAGCGTCAGGCCGGGTGCGGCGGGAAGCTTGATGACTTCGGCGCCAGACGCAGAAAGAATGTCTTCCACGACCTTGTATTCCTTGCGTGCACTGGCGAGGTCGGGGCGCGAATGGAAATTCAGGTCTTTCCATTCGGCGTCGATCTTGGCGTCGCTGATGAAAGCCTGGTCAACGTCGCGGATCGCCACCTTCTTGAGGCTGCCCCAGTTGTTGAATGCACCGAAATCGAAGCTCATTTCCGTCTGATCCTGAATATGTGGGCAGGGCCATCCTTTTGCTGGTCCAGCAGCGTATGGCCCTGCTCGTTGCAGAAGTGGGGCATGTCTATTGCGGACATGGGGTCCGTGGCAATGACCTTGAGAATTGAGCCCGGATCCATGGCCTCCAGGCGCTTGCGGGCTTTCAGCACGGGAAGCGGGCAGAGCAGGCCTGACAGGTCGAGCGTGTTTTCGGAATGATTTTGGGTCATGCTGGCGGTAGAGTTTAGCATTGCCTATGGGGGAGATACAGACTTGCCGGAACTTCTCACGAAACTTGCATTCGAGGGCACCGTAGACTTGCTCCTCGCCAGCCCCGACCGCGACACCGGCCTTGAGAAACATGAGGTTTCGGAGGCGCGCTTCCTGTTTATCGGCATGGCGGGCGATTGCCATGGCGGCCTCACCCGCAAGTCCGACAGCCGCATGCTGAAGCAGTATAAGCGTAACACCGAAGTCAGGAACTCGCGCCAGGTGTCGATTCTTTCGGTCGAGGAACTGGCCGAAGTCGCGGGCGTGATGGGCATCCCGGTGGTGAAGCCCGATTGGGTCGGTGCCAACGTCGTGACGAGGGGCATCCCGGACCTTACCCTTCTGCCACCCTCGACGCGGCTGCAGTTTCCGTCCGGGGCAATGATTGTGGTCGATGCGGAGAACCATCCCTGCCGCTACCCTGCGGATATCATCACCAGGCACCATCCGGAACAGAAGAAGGGATTCGTCTCTGCCGCCATGCACAAGCGCGGCATTGTGGGTTGGATCGAAGCGGAAGGTGTCATCCGCAAGGGTGACTGGATCACCATCTGGATTCCCCCACAGCGGATCTATTCACACGCATGAGGGTTTGTGCCGTCATCGTCGCTGGCGGACGGTCCTCGCGCATGGGGCGGGAAAAAGCACTTGAATTGCTCCGTGGACGGACCGTCATTGACTGGATCATTACTCGTCTATCTGTTCAGACTGATGCAATTGTACTGAACGCGAATGGTGACGCTGGTCGCTTTGCCCGATTGGGCCTTTCCATCATCAATGATCTGCGAGGCGATATTGGCACGCCGCTCGCCGGCCTCCACGCAGCGCTGGTATTTGCAAAGAACAATGGTTTCGATGCTGTTCTGACAGCACCATCCGATGCCCCGTTCCTTCCGGCTGATCTTCTGCAAAAACTCCTTGCCTCGGACCGCGAGGCCGCCATTGCTGCATCAGCTGGGCAATCACACTATCTCACTGGGCTGTGGTCACCGGCGCTGCTGCCGGCGATCGAGGACGCAGTTCAACAATCACGAACGCCCCGCCTGCAGGATTGGTGCAGGACATGTAGTGCCGCCATCGTCGAGTGGACGACTATGCCCTATGACCCGTTCTTTAACATCAACACCCCCGAGGAGCTTGCGGAGGCAGAGCGGATTGCGGCAGTGTTCAATCCATGAACAAGGTCATCGGTGTTGCCGGATTCAAGAATGCGGGAAAGACCACACTGGTCGAGAAGCTGGTCAGCGAGCTTACGCGGCGTGGTCATCGCATATCGACTGTGAAGCATGCCCATCACTCATTCGATATCGATCATGAGGGGCGGGACAGTTTTCGTCATCGCAAGGCGGGCGCTTCCGAGGTTGCGGTCGTATCGCGCCACCGCTGGGCGATCATCCATGAGTCGCGGGAGGAGCCCGAGCCTTCGCTGGAGGAAATCCTTGGCAAGCTGGCACCCTGTGACCTCGTCATTGTTGAAGGCTACAAGCGTGACTCGCATGACAAGATCGAGGTACGCAACCTGGAGCTCTCGCATCCCGATCTTGCCGGGGACGACCCAACCGTGGTCGCCATAGCCGCCAATGGAATGATTGCCGCCGCACCCGTGCCCGTGTTCGACCGCGATGATGTGACCGCACTTGCCCGTTTCATCGAAACGCACATGAGGCTCACATGACACCTCATGATGTGACTGACTTCTGGGAACAGGCCGGGGAGAGCCGCTGGTTCTTCAAGGATCCAGCCTTCGATGGCGCCTTGAGAGTACGCTTCGGCCAAGCACTTGCGCAGGCGCGCGATGGAGCCTTCTACACATGGGGCGGGACCCCTGAAGGCGCTCTGGCCCTCATCATCCTGCTTGATCAGGTGTCGCGCAATATCCATCGCGACAACCCTCTGGCGTTTGCCGCCGATGCCAGGGCGCTGCGCCTCGCCAAGCGCTGGATCGGGCAGGGTTTCCACCAGAGGCTTCCTGCCCCCCGCGCCCGGTGGCTGATCATGCCCTATGAGCACGCAGAGGACCTTGATGCCCAGCACAGAGGCGTCGCGCTTTTCCAGACCATGGGACTATCCGAAATGGCCCACTGGGCGAAGGTCCACCTCGACATCATTGCCCGTTTCGGACGCTTTCCCCACCGAAACCCGGTTCTGGGGCGGGTATCGACACCTGATGAACTGGTGTTCCTCAAAGCCGGCGGTTTCTCCGGTTGAGTGTCGGATTCCGCCCTGCCCCGGTCGTTCCACCTCACGACTGTTGAATGGGGCTCACTATTGTGCGCTCAATTCCATTCCGGGGTTCTTTGAGGGATTTACCCATGAAATCACATGCGCGCGTGGTCGTCATCGGCGGTGGCGTGGTGGGCGTCGGCACGCTCTACCACCTGGCCAAGAAGGGCTGGAGTGACGTCGTCCTGATCGAGCGGAAGGAGCTGACGTCCGGCTCCACCTGGCACGCCGCGGGTCTGCTGCCGCTGTTCAACCTGTCCTACTCGGTGGGTCAGATCCACAAGTACTCGGTCAAGCTCTATGATTCCCTGGAGGCCGAGACCGGACAGCACGTGGGCTTCAAGAAGGTCTCCAACATCCGTCTCGCCCGCACCAAGGACCGCTGGGACGAGTTCATGTATTACGCCGGTGTCGCCGAGACCATTGGCATCAAGGTGAACATGCTGACCCCCGCTCAGGTCAAGGAGATCTGGCCGCTGTGCGAGACGGACGGTCTTCTGGGCGCCATCCAGCATCCCGATGACGGTTATATCCAGCCGGCTGACCTTACCCAGGCGATGGCCAAGGGAGCACGCGCGCGCGGTGCCGAAATCTACCGTAACACCACGGTCACCGGTATCGAGCAGAAGACCAACGGCGAGTGGCTGGTAAAGACCGACCAGGGCGACATCACCTGCGAGCACGTCGTGTCTGCCTCTGGCAACTTCGCCCGCAAGACGGGCGCGATGGTGGGCCTCGACGTTCCGGTAATCCCGGTCGAGCACCAGTACATCGTGACTGAGCCGCACCCGCTCATCCGCGAGCGCCAGGCCAAGGGACATCCTGAGATGGGCGTACTGCGCGAAGCCGATTCCTCCTGGTATATGCGAGAGGAAAACGGCGGCCTGTTGCTCGGACCATACGAACATGGCGCGCCCTGCTGTTACATGGACGGGCCTTCGGACCAGAGTGAATACGAGCTCTTCCAGGAAGATCTCGACCGCTTGGCGCCGCACATTGAAACCGCCATTGCCCGCGTTCCTGCCTTTGGCGAAGTGGGCATCAAGAAGGTTTACAACGGCGCCATCGCCTATACTCCTGATGGTTCACCGATCATCGGCCCAGCATGGGACAAGAAGAACTTCTGGCTGAATGAGGGCCACTCCTTCGGCGTTACTGCTGCCGGCGGCGCTGGCTGGCAGCTGGCAGAGTGGATTGTCGAGGGCGAACCGTCAATCGACATGATGGGCGTCGACCCGCGCCGTTTCGGTCCCTATGCGACGCGAGGCTACCTCAAGACCAAGAACGAGGAAGCCTATGCCAACGTCTTCACGCCACATTATCCTGACGAAGAGCGCTCCGCCGCCCGCCCGTTGAAGCGCACTCCCGTCTATGATCGCATGAAGGATCTCGGCGCCGTGTTCGGTTCCGTCTATGGCTGGGAGCGTCCGGGCTGGTTTGCGCCGAAAGGCTACGCACTCACCAAGGAACAGCTGGCGAGCCCAGACGTGCTCACCAACCACAATCATGCCCCTGCAACCAACGATGGCCGGATCGTGGAAAAGTGGTCGTTCCGCCGTTCCAACTACTTCCCCTTCGTGGGTGAGGAATGCCGGAACGTGATGAACAACGTCGCGATCCAGGACATGTCGGCCTTCGCCAAGATGGAAGTGTCAGGTACCGGCGCGCGCGAATGGCTCGAAGCCATTCTCGCCAACAAGATCCCTAAGAAAATGGGCCGCATCGCCCTGTGCCATCTTCTCACCCCACGCGGCGGCGTTCGTTCCGAGTTTACCGTGTATGAGTGGGCGCCTGGCCGCTTCTATCTGGTATCCGCCGGCGCATATGAGCGCCATGATCACGACTATCTCAGGAAGCTCTGCCCGACGGATGGCTCGGTGCGTCTCAATGCCATTACCACGCGCTTTGGTGTGCTTGTGCTGGCAGGCCCCAATTCACGCAAGATCCTGCAGAAGTTGACTGATGCAGACCTTTCGAACGAGGCCTTCCCCTGGCTTTCGGGCAAGGAAATCAGCGTAGGCAACTGCACGGCGCATGCGCTGCGGGTGAACTTCGTCGGTGAGCTTGGCTGGGAATTCCACCACCCGATCGAGCAGCAGATCGCGCTATTCGACGCTCTCATGGAGGCGGGTAAGGAATTCGGCATCCGCCTCTATGGCATCAAGGCCATGTCGTCGCTGTCGATCGAGAAGAGCTACCGTCTCGTGCCGCGTGAATTGTCGATCGAATACAATGCCTATGAGTCAGGGCTCGATCGGTTCGTCCATCCCAACAAGGGTCAGTTCATTGGCCGTGATGCGCTGGTGGAAGCCAAGCAGAGCGGCCTTGGCTGGAACTTCGTCACGATGGAAGTGCACGGGGTTGGCGACGGCGACTCGGATGCTCGTGGTTCCGAACCGATCTATCGCAATGGCCAGCTCATCGGGCGCGCGACGAACGGCGGCTTCGGCTTCCGCGTGAACAAGTCGTTGGCGCTGGGCATGGTGCGTCCGGACCATTCGGCCATCGGTACCGAGCTTGAAATCAAGATTCTCGGCAAGCTATTCAAGGCCACAGTGATCCCTGAAAGCCCCTACGATCCGGAGAACAAGGCGCTCCGCGCCTGAGTGCACACTGAAGTGTAAGAAAGAGGCCGGGTGAATAGCCCGGCCTCTTTTAGGCGACAACATCCGCAAGCGTTGCGGAACGACTATCTGGCGGGCAAAACTTGAATTCGAACGGAGCGAATCAGTCGACGCCCATGCGAGCAGGAACGCCGGGATACGGAACGGGAATTCTACTCGTGATGGGCGCCACCGTCGGCTGGAGCCTTGCCGGCATGTTCGTGCGCATCATGCCCGGGCTCGACGGTTGGCAGATCAATTGCTGGCGCGGCTTCTGGATGTCGGTCTTTCTGCTCGCCTATCTGGTCGCAATCTATGGCAACCAGACGATCGCCAAGTTCCGGGAAATTCCCTTGCTGGCCATGCTCACCGTGGCAGGTTTCTTTTCGGCTGGCTCTACGCTCTATGTAACCTCGCTAACCTTGGCGGGCACCGCCACAGTCTCCGTCATTGGTGCGCTATCGCCAATCTTTGCCGGACTGCTCAGCCCCTGGCTCACCCATGAGAAGCCGTCTCTGGCCTCTTGGGCGGCGGCCATCATGGCCGTGATAGGCGTTGGCATCATCGCTTGGGACGGGTTCTCGGCCGGTAATGTCATCGGCATTCTGGTGGCCCTCCTCGTTCCACTATCATTCTCAGTTCAGACGATGATGCTGCGACGTTATCGTGCCTTTGACATGGTGCCTGCCATCTGCGTTGGCGGCTTCGTCACCTTCTTTCTGGCCGGTGCGCTGGGCTATGTCTTCGGTGGGCATCCGGGCGGCGGCTTCCAGGTCAACATTCATGAGATTCTGCTGCTGGCTCTCATGGGCCCCTTGCAGCTCTCAATCCCACTGGTCTGGTATGCAAAGGGTGCCAAGACCGTACCCGCCGTGACGTTGACACTCGTCGCAATGCTTGACGTGGTCCTCAACCCGTTCTGGAGTTGGTTGGGCGTGGGAGAAGTTCCAGCTCATGCGGCATTCGTTGGAGGGTCTATTATTGTCAGTGCAGTACTGATCTCGATCTTCGGTGACCGCTGGCTCAGCGGTCGCAGGCAACAGGCGGCCTGATGCGCCGTTCGACAGCAACCCTCATTGGCTTCACTGCGGTCCTGATGTGGGCCCTGCTGGCGCTGTTGAGCGCTGCAAGCGGCAAGGTGCCGCCGTTTCAGCTCGCGGCCATGACGTTCCTGATCGGTGGCCTGATGGGCGCCAGCACGTGGCCTTTCCGCAAGGGAGCGATCTCAGCACTGCGGCAGGGCTGGCAGGTTTGGCTGCTCGGCGTTGCAGGGCTCTTTGGTTATCACTTCGTCTATTTCAGCGCCATCCGTGCCGCACCAGCCGTTGAGGTGAGCCTCATTGCTTATCTGTGGCCACTGTTCCTTGTTGTTTTCTCGGCATTTCTCCCGGGTGAGAGGCTTCGTCTCCATCATGTCATCGGTGTCGTGCTGGGGCTTGCGGGCGCCGTTCTCATCATCACGCGTGGCAAGGGCCTGTCGTTGACCGAGGGTTTTACCTTGGGGCACGTGCTCGCCTTCCTGTGCTCCATCATCTGGTCTGGCTATTCGGTTCTCTCACGCCGCTTCGGCGAGGTATCGACGGATGTCGTAGCGGGCTTTTGCCTTATCACGGCATCGCTCTCCGCCATTTGCCATGTCTTGTTCGAGACGACAGTGTGGCCGGCAGATGCAACGCAGTGGGGCGCTGTGGCCGGTCTTGGCCTGCTGCCGGTGGGCGCTGCATTTTACACCTGGGACCACGGCGTGAAGCACGGCGACATCATGGTTCTGGGCGCTGCATCCTATGCATCACCATTGCTGTCGACACTGGTTCTGGTGTTGGCAGGCTATGCATCCTTCACGTGGCCGGTGGTTGCCGCCTGCCTGCTCATCACGCTCGGAGCAGTGATCGCAGCCAAGGACATGCTGTTCAAGAACGTGCCTGCAACTATTTGAAGCTGTTTTTCCGTTCACGAAGCTCGGCGAAGACTTCCATGTCGTTGGCGTGCTCCATGCCCAGCACTTTCCTGATCTCGGCACTCCCTGTGCGGAGGAAGGGGTTCGTTGCCTTCTCTATTCCAATTGTGGACGGGCATGTCATCTTGGTCTCCGCGCGCAGTCGGTCAACTTCGGCAACCCGGTTCACGAGGTCAGTGTTGCCAGGCTCGACGGACAGTGCAAAACGCGCGTTCGACTGGGTGTATTCATGACCGCAAAAGAGTTGCGTCGTAGGTGGTAACAAAGCGAACTGGGTGACGGAGCGATGCATTTGCTCCATCGCGCCCTCGAACACCCGGCCGCAGCCGAGTGAGAACAGTGTATCGCCGGCGAAGACGGCTTCTTCCGCCGGCATGTAGTAGGCAACATGCCCGAGCGTGTGCCCCGGGCAGTCCATCACTAGCACTTCGCGTCCGTCCCAGCTGAAGCGGTCGCCGCCCGATACCACTTGGTCGATACCAAGAATTTTGGCGGCCTCATCCTTCGGGCCGGTGATGTTGCAGCCATAGCGCTGCTTGAGGGGGAGGTTGCCCTCCACGTGGTCGCCATGGTGGTGGGTGGTCAGGATATGCGTCAGTTTCCACCCCCTGGCATCGAGTTGGCGTTCAATCTCGGCGGCATCGGGGGCGTCGATCGCGGCGGTCGCGCCACTCTTGTGGTCATGTAGCAGAAGGCCGTAATTGTCGGATCGGCAGATGAACTGATGAAAGGTGAGGCCTGTCATGACGCTTCCCGATGCTGTCTTGCTGAGTGAACCGTTTACTGCGGTGGTTTAGATTGGATCGTGATGGATATCGTTGACCTGAGAGAGTTCTACGGCAGCCGGCTCGGAATGGCCACCCGTCGGTCACTGGCCGGCCAGTTGAAGCCGAAGCTGGCTGGCATGTCAGGCGCCCGAGTCATGGGCCTTGGCTATGCCATGCCCTATCTCGCTGACTGCATCGAAAAGCCCGAAGCGCAGCTCGCCTTCATGATGGCCCGGCAGGGGGTCTTCCGTTGGCCCGAGGGTGGCGCCGTCCAGTCGGCTCTGGTGGATGAATGCGACCTGCCGTTACTGGAAAGCGTTCTGGACGTTGCCCTGGTCGTTCACGGGCTCGAATTGACGGATGCTCCCCAAGAAATGCTGCGCGAAATCTGGCGGGTTCTTGCGCCTCAGGGGCGTCTTTTCCTGGTGGTGCCGAACCGGCGTGGAGTGTGGGCGCGATTCGATACTTCACCATTCGGGCACGGCCAGCCGTTTTCTAAGCCTCAACTCTCGTCCCTCATGAAGGAGTGCCAGTTCTCGGTGGTATCATGGTCCTATGCCCTGTATTTCCCTCCCTCCACGATGGGAGCGGTACTTTCGGCCGCTCCCGCCATTGAGGCGGTCGGCTCCCGCCTCATGCCGGCGCTGTCGGGCGCCATAATTGTCGAGGCCACAAAGCAGGTCTATGCGGCGGCACAAGGCAAGCGGCTGCGTCGTATCCCGGCGCGTAGCCGCCCGGCTCTGGCGCCCGTTCCCGCAAAGGGCGCATGGCGGCATCCCTAGGTCAGGATTGCATTTTTTGGTCCGGTGCCTATGAATAACGCGCCCCGGCGACCTTATTCACCGGGCTGCTGCGAGCTCGCCGATCAATGACGAACGACAATCCCGATACCTCTCTGGACGCCATAAGGCGGGAGATCGATTCGATCGACGACCAGATCCTGGCCCTGCTGATAGAGCGCTTTGCCGCCACCACCAGGGTCAAGGCCTCCAAGGCGCAGGACGGTACAATCGCCGCCTCGCCTTTCCGCCCGGCCCGCGAGGCCACTATGATGCGCAGGCTGATCGCTGCTGCCGGTACTTCGCTTAGCCCCGAACTTCTGGTGCGTCTTTGGCGGGTGATCCTGTCAGCTTCCAAGCAGTCACAAGCCCCGGTGACACTTCACATGGATTTCGCGTTGGGGAGTGATCTTGGTGCCCGGCTCCTCGTCTCCCAGCATTTCATCGGCATGAAGGTGGAACTCCATCACAGCCCTGGCCAAGCTTTAGAGGCAGTGGGCAAGGTGAATGGCGATCTTGCGCTTATCGCTCCCAGTTCGGAGTGGGCAGCAGGTTTCCTTTCAGGTGCCGTGCGCACCGCGCAGGTGATAGCCACGCTTCCCGCAATCATTGGCGACAACCAACCGCAAATACTGGTCTTTGGCCACTCCACCCCACATCCAAGCGGTGACGATGAGACGTTGCTTCTGGTTCCGGGGGAACTGGCAAGCGTTCCCGGCGCGCTCTGGCAGACACGGTCCGGCAGTGTGTGCCTCGCCGGTCTGCCGGGCTTTCTCGACGACGGCGTTCTCAGTCTTCACCACGGCGCCAGGCGCGCCGGTCGCTATCCCCGTCCCATCAAGGTATCGCCATGACCCGCTCTCGCCCGCAACCAAAGCCTGGCATCCTCGATATTGCAGCCTATGTGCCGGGAAAGAGCAGTGCCAAGGGCAGCAAGGTGCACAAGCTTTCGTCCAACGAGTCGCCCATAGGCGCAAGTTTGAAAGCGATCGAAGCCTACAAGGCGGCTGCTGGCACTCTCGAGCTCTATCCAGACGGATCAGCCACCCTGTTGCGGAAGGCCATCGCAGGGCGCTTTGGACTCAAGGCTGACAACATCGTCTGCGGTGCAGGCTCGGATGAACTGCTCCAACTGATCGCACACGCTTACCTGAGTCCCGGCGACGAAGCGATCTACAGCCAATATGGCTTCCTCGTGTATCCGATTGCCATCCAGTCTAACGGGGCTACGGCTGTTATTGCACCCGAGAAGGAGTTTTTGGCTGACGTAGATGCTATATTGGCGCGGGTGACAGAGCGCACGAAGATCGTCTTCCTCGCCAATCCCAACAATCCCACAGGATGCTATCTTCCCTTCAGTGAAGTAAAGCGCCTCCACGCCGGCCTCCCTGCACATGTGATGCTGGTGCTCGATGCCGCCTATGCGGAATATGTGCGGCGCAACGACTACGAAGCGGGAATCGAAATCGTCTCCACGTCAGACAATGTCGTGATGACGCGAACCTATTCCAAGATATTCGGCCTTGCGGCCTTGCGACTTGGATGGGCCTATTGCCCCGCCCATGTGGCCGATGTGCTGAACCGGGTGCGCGGCCCATTCAATGTCAGCGCTCCTGCTATAGCTGCCGGCATAGCGGCCATCGAAGACCATGAATTTATCGAGCGCGCTGTTTCCCATAACGAAACGTGGCTTCCGTGGCTGACCAAGGAACTTTTCGCGCTAGATCTCAAGGTAACGCCGAGCGTCGGCAACTTCGTATTGGTGCATTTCCCAGCGAACGAGAAGCACCACGCGCATGTGGCAGACGCATTCCTGCAGGAAAATGGCTTCGTGGTGCGCCGTATGGATGCGTATGGGCTTCCAAATGCGCTTCGCGTCACTGTCGGTGCTGAGGAAGCGAATCGTGGCCTGGTAACTTGCATGAGAGACTTCTTGTCATGAGCAAGCTTTTTAACCGTGTTGCCCTCATTGGCATCGGGCTGATCGGTTCGTCGCTCGCTCATGCGATACGCAAGCAGAATCTCGCGGACGACGTCACCGGCTTTGCCCGAAGTGAGGCCACACGGGCAAAGGCGCTGGAACTCGGCCTGGTCGATCGGATCTATCCAAGTGCTGCAGAGGCAGTGAAGGATGCCGATCTGGTGTTCCTCTGTTCTCCCGTCGGAACGTATGGCGCGCTGGCGCAGGAAATCAGCGCGACACTGAAGCCCGGCGGAATTCTGACCGATGTTGGCTCGGTGAAGGCTGCTGTTGTCAAGGACGTCCTGCCCCACGTGCCGCAAGGGGTGCATTTCATTCCGGGCCATCCTATCGCGGGCACAGAGCAATCTGGCCCTGAATCGGGCTTCGCGGAGTTGTTTGTCAATCGTTGGTGCATCATTACTCCGCTGCCAGATGCAGATCCAAGAGCAGTGGAACGCCTTGTCGAATTCTGGCGTGCCTGTGGTTCCAATGTTGAGCTTATGACGCCAGAACATCATGATCTGGTGTTGGCCATCACCAGCCACTTGCCACACCTCATCGCCTACAACATCGTATCGACAGCAGCGGATCTCGAGGAGGTGACGTCCTCTGAAGTCATCAAATTCTCGGCAGGTGGCTTCCGCGACTTCACCCGCATTGCGGCCTCCGACCCCACCATGTGGAGAGACGTGTTCCTCAACAACAAGGACGCGGTGCTCGAGATGCTGGGTCGATTCTCGGAAGATCTTTCTGCTCTTCAGCGCGCTATCCGCTGGGGCGATGGAGACATGCTGTTTGATGTATTCACGCGATCGCGTCAGGTCCGCCGAAGCATCATCGCTGCCGGTCAGGACACGGCATCGCCGGATTTCGGCCGCGGCGCCCCGAAAAATCAGTAGAGCGGCTTGAGCTCGGTGATCTGAAATGGCCCGAGATAGAGGGTCCCTTCGCGGGCGATAATCGGAGCCTTTGCATCGTTACCCAGCAGACCCAGCATTGTGCGCAGGTTTGCCAATTTGCCATCCGTTAGCCCAAGCTGGGGTCCTGCGATGCTCAGAAGCGTCCTGATGTCATTTGTCTCCGTGTCGATCTGGCCCGAGATCCGGTTTTGCTCGTCGAGGGCCAGCTTGCCAGATCCCCAATATCGGAGTTGGCCCTGCCTGAGTTCGAGCTTTTCGACCGTGACGGTCCTGTCCATCTTCAGCGTCCCTAGCAGGCTACCAGTATCGATGTCGATCGTCGGTCTGCCTTCCGGCCGATAGGTCACGCCTTCTCCCTCAAGAGCGAAGTCCGTCCCGCCCGAAGTGCCTGGTCGTGTGAACAGCATGAGCTTGTCGGCTTCGCCAAAGCCCCCTGCCGATGCTGCGGGCAGTTCCATCGAGAAGCTTGGTTGCCATGACGAGTCGAATGTGGCCGCGGCGAGCGCTCGCTGATGTGTCACCTCGATAGGTGCAATCGATAGGCCTGATATAGTTGTTGGCCCATCGATAAGTGCTACGACCTGCCATGGTGCGTATGCGAGCGCAACGAGTAGCAGGTTGGCGGAGCGGATTTCTACTTTCCCCGCGTATTGGACTATGGGTGAACTGCAGGAGAATTCGAAGTGGAATGGATAGCCTGACCAGCCTTCCTGCGTGCAGGTCATTGTCAATCCCCGCGCTGCGAGCTTGGCACGTTCTTCGACAAGTAGATCCCTTGCCATATCCGATGCAACGAACCAGTAGATGGTCCAGAGCAGAGCGAGCAGAAGGAAAATTGCCAATGGCAGGAACATCCTCCACGGGCGAGGGGCAGCATTCAACATTTGAACCCGGCTCTGCTTTCGCGTTAGTGAAGTCGTCAGAATGGAGCAGTTCTGGATTTTTGGCTATGGTTCGCTGATGTGGCGCCCGGGCTTCGATTTCGTTCGGAGCGAGTCGGCGCGCGTGCATGGCTATCACCGCAGCCTATGCGTCTACTCCCATGTCCACCGCGGGACTCCGGAACGACCGGGTCTGGTGCTTGGCCTCGACCGCGGCGGATCTTGCCACGGCATCGCCTTTCAAGTCATGCCGGAAAGCTGGGAAAAGACGATTGCCTATCTCCGGGCCCGCGAGCAGGTGACCAGTGTATACCTGGAAAGGCGCAAGAATATCAAACTCACCGAAAGCGACAGAACGGTGGATGCCGTAACCTATGTGGTTGATCGCGCGCACAGCCAATATGCCGGAATTCTGAGCGATGAAGCCCTTGAGCACCATGTTCGTCTTGGCCAGGGGGTGTCGGGTCATTGTACCGACTACGTCATGAATACGCTGGCGCATCTGCGGGAGATGAGTATCCATGATCCGGCACTGGAGCGCCTTGGTCATCGACTGGGATATCAGGCCGCCAAGAGTTCAAGCTGAACCGGCTTACGCCAAATCTTCGGTTCAGCCAGCGCCGGGCCACCATCATCCAGTGCCGCTTCCAAATCGCCCCGCACCTTCCCTGCAGCATCACTGTCTCGGGCTAGAAGATGAACGTGAATCTCATCACCGGCGGAGTGCGCGCACATCCCCTGCGGCCCTAGCCCATCGGCGTCGAAGCGACCCACGGCAATAGCTGACCGTGTCCCTCCCGCCTTGCGGACGATTACAAAGACCGCCCCGGCAACTGGCGGACAGTGATCGGGTGAATATATCGAATGAATGTAGGACTGGCCCGAAGCGCCGCGCCAGTACCAGAAGCGTTCACCGAGGCCAGAATCCTCGGGCAGGGTAGCGGAGAGGGAGTAGCCTTGCATCATGAGAACAAAAATAGAACAAATATCGACATCCGTCAAGTCCTCAGCTGCACTTGGAGTAACCGCAAGACAAACAGGTCATGCAACCCTCCTGGCACACCAATGTAACGCTGCCGCACCCCGGACACGTGCTTCCGCCCTGTTTCTCCATCGTGCTAATGGATAGCTGTTGTTGACGCTCCGCATCAATAAAGCCGGTCAGTAGTGTCCGGTTTAATTCATGATCAATCGCGAAGAAGCCAATAACGACGGGGTGTCTGGCGGTTTTCGGGGTGTCCACGATTTGAAATTCGTTCCGCTCTTTTGCGATGCTCTTGGGCTTGTA
>Ga0194051_1000651_pt1 | contig 19563 bp, 18 predicted proteins | sample SepL2320m_MetaG_FD_161275 | JGI IMG/M metagenome (GOLD analysis project Ga0194051, IMG submission 161275) | Anoxic zone freshwater microbial communities from boreal shield lake in IISD Experimental Lakes Area, Ontario, Canada - Sep2016-L239-20m | ecosystem: Environmental > Aquatic > Freshwater >... | reverse complement strand
ATGAGCTTGAAAGGGAATTTAACGAAAAGTCGGAATATTCAATCGTTTTGGTAAAATAGAAAGGGCCCGTTGGGAAAACCAACAGGCCCTTGGAGGTTTAGGTAAGAAATGGGTTACTTTGCTCCGCCCATCTCGCGGCGGTATAATGGTAGATGCCTGTAATAAACTTCCATGGTAAGAAGAGCCATAGATGTAGCCATAATCCTACCACCAGCATCAGCGTGGGCGCCAAGAGCATCCCAACTACCAGAGAGCATGATCTTTTTAGGATCTGCACCTTGAACCTGCTTGGCAATTAAAATATCACGAACGCCGTTTTTACGAACGCCACCGACTTCGGGGCCTAAGTTCCAGAAATCCCAAGCTTCCCCACCCATATGGTGCATTACTTGAGTAGCGTAATAAATTTGGTACATATTGTAATTCGCAGGGCTAACTCCAGGGTGAATCTTTTTCATAATTTCCACGCCTTTTAGAAGCCCCGGGTTTCTGGGGTTAACACCCATGTACTGCCTGCAAAGCATACCGATAGCGGTCATAGCAGGAGCTGCACCGGGATCGGTATAGCCATAGCCACCAGATTTTGGATCGTGTACACCATCAAGATACTTTTCAACCATTTTGTATCGTTCGGTAGGAACTTTAAGGCCAGCCATTTGGCCGCTCTTTAATGCCATAGTGCACCAACCAGTAACGGATGTATCGCCAGGTTGTTTAGGTCCATAGCGCCAGCCACCACCATCATGTTGGGCATAAATCAAATAATCTAGGGCTCTTTGAGCAGAGATTTTGATAAGGGGATCGCTTGTCATGCCATAAGCTTCGCACATAGCAATGGTGGCTAAAGGGTGAGAGTAAAGCCCCCCTCCATAATTACCATCCTTGCCTTGTTTTTTAATAAGGAAGTTGACTCCACCCATAACGGTTTTGCTGTAGTCTTCTTGGGATTTTTTGCCCGAAGGCTTATGGGTGATACCCGCAGCAAGGAAGGGTAATAAACCAAAGCCTGTTCCCGCGATATCGTTACTTTGAGCTTTTTCACCCGTATTGTGTTTGATTATTTTAGAGGCAGGATTTCCGATGGGTGCAGTTCGATAATGATCACCGTATTTATCAAGTGACCAATGGCCATCATCGGCTTGGTGCAGGGCAAAAAACTTAAGTCCACGAGCAACAGCAGCTTCGGAAAGGGCATTACCACCACCTTCGTTAAGAAGCTTTTCGCGAGTAGCACCGCTGCGGCCTGCAATACCACCGGGGGCATAAACCCCGCCCATTCCACCAATTGAACCAACATTACTGCCAAGGCCAGAAACATCCAAAGAGGGAGCGGCTCCTGTACCACCGCCAAAACCTGGAGGGGGAGGAACATTAGAAGCAACAGTTTCAGGTGAATTGGGAATGCCAACAGTTTGAGAAGGATCTTCAGGGCCGGGCACACTCATCTCATCTTTGCGATCCACATTGTATTGCGTAGGAACTTCGATATCGTTGCCGATGTCTGTTACTGTGAGGTCGGGTTCTGGTTCGGATTCTTCGATTTTAGTTGGTTCATCAAGCTTTGCAGCTTGAACTGGAGCGTTTTCAAAAGGAATAAGCATAATTAAGAGAATCAGCAAGCCGTGCATTGCAGCACTAATAACACCTGCCCCCATGGCCCAAATAATATTTGCATAACCACTATTATCTTGAAGTGTTTCGGAAAGTTCAACGCGGCCTGCTTCGTGGCCAATGCCTGCAAATACCGCCAACCCCATAACGGGTTTCGTGGCCGCAATCGCGGGTACAGCTCCTTCGAGCAGAACGGAGGTAACTTCGATCCCCCTGTCACGGGCAATCATTTCAGCGTTTTTTTCACTTTGAGCAACAATCTTGGATTCAATGGGCTTGCCAGTCCCCTTGATTGTGCCTTTAACAATGTAATTTTGTGACATGAATAACTCTCCTAAACTTTATTGATAATTAATTATTGCATGTATGGTTAGGGAAATCAATCAAATCCTGTAATTTGGAAAGGTTGAATTTCCAGAGTCATTATCTGGTAACTTAGACGCTGAAATACCTATTTGGTTCCCAGTATTTACCGAATAATCCTTGAAAATAGGATCAACTTCGATTTGCCTGTTTCTTAACCGGGTTGAAATCTTCCGGTCGCCACGCATAAACCAAACAATCAGTCCTATAATTCCAGAAAGGAAAACCAAAAATACCCCGGTAAACAAGGGCAGAAGTCCTTTTGCCCAAGAAACACCTTCTTCGGGAGAGTCGATCGACCCTCTTGTAACTTTTAAAGTTTTCCCAATTATTAAAGGGGTATCTTTCCAAGGGTTTTCGCTACCACTATTTGCTGTCATGTAACGATATTTTTTGAAAAAGTAACCTTGGAATTCAATCAGGTAGTCATTTTTTTCAAAAGGTTGAATGTTGTCAGGCAATTGCGTAAGCAAAATACAAACAGGGTTAGGGCCATACATCTCCTGAAAGACCCAGCCTTCGTAAAGCTCGGAAACACCAACATTGTATAATGCAACGGGTGGCACAATCTTTCTCAGGCGCCTTAGCCTTCCTTTGATCTCAACGACCTCGCCTCGATTAGTCTTGGGTTTGACCATAAGATCGGAAAAAGTGAGATCTTTACGAGCCGATTGTGTGAATGCTAATGCCGATGTTTGATAAGCCATCAACACAAATTCGCAATAAGCAGAGGCTTCCAAGTCATCAAAAGAAGCACCGTAAATAGGCTTTTCATCTTTTACCCGTTCGAGGAATTCTTCAGGAATCGGTCGAACAACATCAGAATTAATCAAAGACCAAAAATCTTCCTCATCGCCAATCTTTAACAAGCTAATTGATTCAATCCCAGCCATAGCAGAACCGGCAGGTAAAAGAATCAAACCGCAAGTAGCGAGAAGGGTTTTATCTCTTCTGGAAGAAAAAGGTGCGCTAAAAGACCAGATATTAAAACCCGCATCGTCCCCACTAACTAAAGTGGAAAGAGAACCTAACAGACCGATTCCTGGCGTGGTTCCCGAGCCAATACAAAGGGTTGCTAAATAGCTTTGTTCTGGCTGAAATAGCTGAAATAAAGGAACCGTGTCTATGTCTTGCGCAGGGGCGAATTTAGTTGGAAATGTACAAACGAGATACAGAAAACCCAAGGCAATGAATTTACAAAAGTTGTTGTGCTTAGCCATCTTTCGTGCCTGGAATAATTAATTAACAACGCTGATGTTGAATCCCGGAGGTTCAACAAAACTGACATTTTTGAAACCAGCTTTGCGGCAAGTGTCTGCTACCATGACAACATTAGCCCATTTAAGCTTACTTGCAGGCTGAATTTTAACAACCTCTTTTTCGGTAGCGGTCTCATTGGCTAGTTTGAGTTTTTCAAACAGCTCTTTGAGATCTCCCACGATGACCGAACCAGAATTCTGTTTGATATGTATTTTTGCTATTTCACCCCGATTGATATCATCGGTGACGGCTTCCACCACAATTGTAACATCAGCTTCGATTTTTGGAGGAGCATCAGGATCTGGGGGAGGAGGAGGTGTTTTGGTTTCCTTGGCAGCAGCTTCATTATCAGAAGGCAAGCTTAAATCAAACTGACCTTCCATCCCTGAAGGATTGTAAGTGAAGATAAAAAATGTCAGCAATTGAAAAGCCATGTCCAACATGGGTGTGATGGGCAATATAACTTCCGGTGATGGTTCTTCGTTCTTGTGCTTACTCATATTGGTTGTGCCACGCTCTTTGTTACAGCTCGGAGTTTGATTTGCCTAAAACCTTCAACTTTGCACATTTGCAAGACACGATAAACCTGGTCATAATCAGTAAGTTTGTGTGCTCGCATAACGATTGTGGTTTTTACTTTGCCATCTTTACTTGTTCGTTTAAGGGTGTTGAATTGGTTTCTTAACCAGAACTTAAATTCATTGAATCGCATGGGTTCTTCACCAAGGATAATGATAAAGGGGTCGCCCTCTTTAAACTTATCGGTAAGTTTTTGAAGAGCGGTAGCACCCTTGGATTCATAATCCTTGAGTATAAAAGGTCGAACATTAACGAATAAAACATCGACTTCATTCTTGTCCATGGGCACAGCAGACATAGATTCTGGAAGTACAATTTCTTCTGATACCTGATTGGTAACAAAATTGACGCACATCATGAAAAACATTAGAAGCTGCAACACCACATCCAAAAGCGGAGTGAGGTTCGGTTCCATGTTTCCTTCGCCGGATCCACCATGACTCATGCTACTTTAACCCCTGTTTGAGTTTAATCTTAGTCTTTAACTGCCCTGTAAATAACCGTGATGAGTGATGACCATTTTAATTTTGGCCCTAACTCGATAGGTAGTTATTTTGCAGGGGCGCCTGCGCCTGCTGCTGTAGGAGCAGGGGCGGCAGGTTGCCCAGCCGCTTTTTTGGTGCTGTGATACATTTGGGTTAAAAGATCATCTGCGATTAAGCTGGTATCCATCGAAATTTTAATTAATCGATTGCGGTAAAATGCATGAAAGAAAATCGCAGGAACTGAAAGCCCAATCCCAAGAAGGGTAACTACAAGTGCATGCGAAATACCATCTGCAAGCTTATCTGGCCTTGGTGTAGAACCGGGCCTGCCAAGTTCCATAAAGCTAAGAATCATACCAAATACGGTTCCAACCAAACCAATCAGGGGCCCAAGTGTTCCGATAGTTGAAAGATAAGTGATTGATACTTCTTTGCTGGCTTTGATGCTGTCAACCATGTTGTAGGCAGATTCTCTGGCATCTTCGATACCATATTGAAGCCTAGACATACCTTGGCTCATCACTCTGCCAAGGAATGATCCATCTTCTTTGGCGATGTCGAAAGCTTGTTTGAATTGTTTTTTGTTAACAAGGTCGGTAAATTCTTCTACAAAATTGGGTGGAATTGAAGTGGCCATGCGTAACTCCATCGCCAAAAGGCAAACAAGCGCAATAAGTGCAATGGAAATTGCCATAATCAGTGGGCCGAAAACCCATCCTGCAGATTTAAGAATGTGCATGAATAAGCTGGTATTTGCGGCGGGTTTATTGTCGCCTTCATCTTTCTTTTCGGCAGCAGGAGGTGCTCCTTCTTGAAAGGCATAGGAACTATTCGTGCTGAATAAAAATGCAACAAGAACAAGTAAAATAACACAAAACCGTGACAAAGTCCCTGACATGAAAATCCCCTTAATAAGCGTTAGCATCTTGTCAACCCTTTTAAAAACAGCAAAGCCTTTTTAGAGTGAAAGTCTGATTGGAAATTTAAGAAACTTAATTCTCATCAAACTTTCATACCAATTTTGACACAGCCTAGCAGACATTAGTTCCATTAGAATCAAAATCATTAAAATTAAATCAGCTTTTCTTATAACAACGATGAAACCATGTCTTGTCAAGGAATTATCGCTCTACTTTCGTGCGATTTTTTCTTGGAAGTGCTTCAGGGTTTTTGTTAACCCTGCGGTTCGTTGTATTTTTGGCTCCCATCCTAAAAGCTTTTTTGCCCTTGATATATCAGGCTTTCGCACTTTCGGGTCATCCTGAGGCAACGGGTGAAATATGATTTGGCTTTTGCTCCCCGATAAATCAAGTATTTCTTTTGCGAATTCCAGTATGGTTACTTCGCTGGGGTTGCCTAAATTTACCGGCTCATGAAAATCTTTGAACAATAGCTTTGTTATGCCTTCCACTAAATCGTCAACATGGCAAAAACTTCTGGTTTGGGAACCATCTCCGTATACGGTTAAGGGCTCACCCCTCAGTGCTTGGCCCATGAAATTAGGGAGCACTCTGCCGTCGTCGAGTCTCATGCGATTACCATAAGTATTAAATATCCGGATGATGTGTGTGTTAATGTTATGGTAACGATGGTAGGCCATAACCATAGCTTCAGAAAAGCGCTTGGCTTCATCATAAACACCACGAATGCCAATAGGGTTAACATTCCCCCAATAATCTTCGCTTTGTGGGTGTCTTTCGGGGTCGCCATAAACCTCACTGGTGCTTGCCAGGAGGTAGGATGAGTTTTTGGCTTTTGCCAAACCTAGGGTGTTGTGGGTCCCTAAAGATCCAACTTTAAGAGTTGGAATGGGGTGTTTGAGATAATCAACCGGGCTGGCGGGAGAAGCAAAGTGTAAGATGTTGTCGATTGGGCCATCGATTTCTAGGTGGTGACTGATATCGTGGCGAATAAAACTGAATTGCGGATTGTTTCTAAGATGTTCAACATTTCCTAGGCATCCGGTAATGAAGTTATCAACGCAGATAACTTCATGGCCCATGGCCAAAAAAGTTTCACAAAGGTGAGATCCTACGAATCCAGCACCGCCTGTAACAAGTGTTCGCACTATTAGAGTCCTTTCAAGCGTTCTTATCAAAGAAGCTTGCTTTTAAAAATTTCCGCAAGGTTCAATTGACAAGCTTCATAACCATAACAATTATTTCTATTATTTATGTAGTCTTGTAAACTGGTTATATGTTATCTAATATTCGTTGAAAGGATAATAGTTGTTTTATTTATTCGACAGTTGTTAATTATTTATTGTTTGTCAAATAGTTAAGGTTGTACCTTTTTATTTTGTTATGTTTACCTAAATAAGAGAGGCTTATGAGCACAAATCCCACTCGTTTTTACACCGTAGTTCCCAGCCTTCCAGCGCGATTGAATGCACTTCATAAAATTGCCATGAATCTTTGGTGGTGTTGGAATCATCAAGCGGTTGAACTCTTTCGAAGAATTAATCCCGATCAATTTGAATTGGTTGATCATAGCCCCGTTCGCCTTTTAAATCAACTTTCGCAAACGCAAACAACAGACCTTATTTCGGATGAAGGCTTTCTCAATCATATGGATCGTGTGGAACAGGATTTTGATCGTTACATGTCTGCGACAACTTGGTTTCAGGAAAATTATTCCAAAGATAAGAATCTATGCAGAATTGCTTATTTTAGTGCTGAGTTTGGCATCCATGAAAGTATTCCTGTTTATTCAGGGGGCCTCGGTGTTCTTGCAGGCGACCATCTAAAAGCTGCGAGCGATATTGGTATTCCGTTGTATGGTGTTGGCTTGATGTATCGCGAAGGGTATTTCAGGCAATATTTAAATGCAGATGGCTGGCAGCAAGAGCGCTATCCAGAAAATGACTTCTTTGGATTACCAGCTGTTCAGGTGCTCGACAAGGCTGGGCAAGTTCTTGTTGTTAAGGTTCATTTCCCTGGTAGAGATGTGCTTGTTAAGGTTTGGCAGATTAATATCGGCAGGGTTCCTTTGCTTTTGCTTGATACCAATATTCCCGAAAATCAGGTTGATGATCGGGGGATTACTGCAAGGCTATATGGTGGCGATACTGAAAATCGTATTCGCCAGGAAGTAGTTCTTGGAATGGCAGGCGCCAAGGTTTTGCATGCGTTGGGGATCGATCCAACGGTGTTTCACATGAATGAAGGCCATAGTGCGTTTTCATGTTTGGAGAGAATTCGCTGCCTAATGGACGAGAAGAAGATTGATTTTCGCAAGGCCAGAGAGGCGGTGGCAGCAGGTACGGTGTTTACCACGCATACGCCTGTTCCTGCGGGGAATGATCGTTTTTCGCCTGCTCAAATCGAACATTACTTTAATGGATTGATGTCATCTTTTGGAATGAGTAAGGAAGATTTTCTTGGTCTTGGGCGTGAAAATCCTTCCGATTCAACTGAAACTTTTTGCATGACAGTGCTTGCTGTTCGTCTTTCGAATGTAAGCAATGGCGTAAGCAAGTTGCATGGTGAAGTTAGCAGGAATATGTGGAAAAACATTTGGCATGGGTTGATGGACAAAGAAGTGCCCATAACCTCGGTTACCAATGGGGTTCATACCAGTACCTGGGTTTCTCCGGATATGGTTCAGCTTTATGATCGGTATTTGGGTGCGGGTTGGGGTTTGAAGCCCAATGATGAGCTTTTGTGGAAACGCATTGATTCCATTCCTGATGCTGAGCTTTGGCGAACCCACGAAAGACGCAGGGAAAGGCTGGTTTCCTTTGCCCGTAGAAGATTGAAAATGCAGCTGAAAAATCGTGCTGCTACCTCTTCTGAAATATCCCGTGCAGATGAGATTCTCGACCCTGAAGCTTTGACCATCGGGTTTGCTCGAAGGTTTGCAACCTACAAGCGTGGCGCACTTATCTTCAAGCATATCGATAGGCTTGCTGCTCTTGTTAATAATAAAGATCGGCCCGTACAGATTCTTTTTGCAGGCAAAGCACATCCGCAAGACAACGGCGGAAAAGAGTTGATTGCTGAGATTCTTCACATGACCAAGCGTGCAGAGTTTAAGCACCGTGTTGTTTTTCTTGAAGATTATGAGATGAATGTTGCCCGCTACATGGTGCAGGGGGTTGATGTTTGGCTCAACAATCCGCGCAGGCCTTTGGAAGCTTCTGGTACTAGTGGTATGAAGGTTGCAGTTAATGGAGGGTTGAACCTTAGTATTCTTGATGGATGGTGGTGCGAAGGGTTTAATGGGCAGAATGGCTGGGCTATTGGCGCGGGAGAAGAGTATTCGGATCTTGAATATCAGGATGAAGTTGAAAGTAGGGCGATTTACGATCTGCTTGAACAGGAAATCGTTCCCCTCTTTTACAACCGCGGTACCGATGGTTTGCCCAGGGGTTGGATCAAGATGATGAAGAATGCCATTAGTACTTTGGCCCCGGTATTCAGTACATCTAGAATGGTTGCGGAGTATACTAAAGTTTGTTACTGGCCTAGTTCAGTTCGTTACAACAAACTTTCTTCTAATAACTTTCAGGGTGCGGATGATCTTTCTCAATGGCGTCATCGTCTTCATGATCAATGGCGTCATTTGGGTGTGCATGAGATTTCAAATCCCCAGCATGATCCTCATAAGGTGGGGACTAAGTTTCACGTGAAAGCCAAGGTTCATTTGGGCCAGTTGAGCCCTGCAGATGTTGATGTGCAGATTTATTATGGTCCTATGGATTCAAACTGGGAGATTCAAGAAATCCACCTTGCTTCCATGAAACAGGAGAAGCAGGAGCATAATGACTGGATCTTTTCAGGCGAGATTCCATGTAATTCTAGTGGTCAGCATGGGTATAGGATTCGGGTATTGCCTAAACATCCCGACCTTGCAAACCAATTGGAACCCGGGTTGATTCTCTGGAGTTGATTTAAATATCGCGCCTTGCAAACCAAAGCATTCCAAAGCTTGATATGCCCAGCGATATTCCCAATGTCCATATAAACAATCGTCCCAATGCTTGAATGTCATATTCTCCTTTAACCATGTGGGGTAAAGCCTGCATGGTTACTTCAGGAGATAAATGAACGCTCGGGAAATAACTTAATCCGAGGGTTACACCGTATAAAAGAACCCATACGGTGATGATGCCCAAAACCGTACTGTTTATGATTGCGCTTACGGTTACGCAGCATGTGACCACTGTAAATAAGAGCGCACAAATCGCAGCAAGTGCAATCAGGCATCCTTTGAGTGATAGATCTTCGTGCAGGAAAAAAATGCACCCTATGATCGTGATCGAACCTAATAGTAAAAAGGTTCCTATTACTGTCACAAGTCGGGCGTGCCATTTACCTAAGAAATATTGATACCTGCTTATGCCTCTACTAAGAACAGAGTCTGCAAGAGTTCCGCGTTCGGAAGAAATACATCCGGTAGTAAGAACAACCACAAGAGTCATGCTTCCCAAGATTGTCCAGCGCAGCGATTGAAGAAAGAAAAGTGAGCCATGCTGAATAATGCCCGTTTCTTTGTAAACTCCGAAACGATAAGTGAAGAAGCCCGCAAGAATTAAAATCGAAGCTAGCAACCATAACCTGTAAATCCAGGTGTGAACAGTTTGTTGCATGTCGGTTTGGAAAACGGCCCAGTAGGGCAGCCATTTCCTGTATTGTTCAGCTTTTAGTGTGCCAGTGCTCATGGGTCATGTTCTCTTTCGAACTTCCTGCAATCAGGCAGCTTCCTGCTTGTAAATTCTTGCAAATCCGCGTGATTCTTCCTGTTCCACAAGGTCGAGGAATGCTTCTTCTGTCTGCTGCCCTATACTCTTGATGCTTAACAAATTTATTTTGCTATCAGTCAAAGTCATAAAAAGGTTTGCCAATGCAGTGGATGCAACCACATCATCATTAAGGTATATTTCCAGCTTTTTTTGCTTAAGGGAAACAGTCTTAAATTCATTAAGAGTTTTAATAGTTTGGACAGCTTTGGTGATGGATTTCTGATCTCCTTCGAGATCAAGTTCATAATGGTTTTTGCGCATCCTGCCTTTAAGGTCTTGTAGCGATCCGTAGAAAATGAGCTGCCCATGGCTCAATACTGCAGCATGGTCGCAAACTTCATCAATGTCGCTGAGGTTGTGCGAGGAAACGATCAATGTTTTTTCTTTACTAAGAGACTTGATTAATTCCAGCATGCTTCTGCGGGCTTCTGGATCTAGTCCGTGGGTTGGCTCATCCCAAATTAGTAGGTCTGGTTCATTGATAAGACTTGCAGCTACAGCAAGCCTTGCGGTCATGCCATTTGAAAAACCGGAAATAGGATTGCCTGATGCCCCTAATAAATCCACTGCTCGAATTAATGATGCAAGCCTAGGTTTACGAACATCTTCAGGCAGACCGAATAATCTTGCCATGTAATCAAGGTAAGTTATTGGAGTCATACCCTTAGGAAACTGAGGATTGGTAGGGATGTAGCCAATTTTTCTGCGTAGTTGAGCAGAGTTTGGAGTCATGTTCTTATCAAAAACATTAACCCAACCAGCAGTTGGCCTGTGCAAGCCAATAATTAGCCTGAGCAAAGTGGTTTTACCTGCGCCGTTGGAACCAAGTAAACCAAGTACGGTGCCCCGTTCGATGCGAAGGCACACATCGTTTAATGCTATCTGTTTGTTTTGGTAGATCTTGGTCAACTTGTAGGTTTCTACGACCAGATCTGTGGACTGGTCTGCCGCCACGAGGCTCCCTCCTCAGGAACTTAAAACCGACCCTTAAGCGGGCGGAGTATAAGTAACCGGTTAAAATGTTCATAGTCCAATACCTATTTATTGTTATCGGCATATTTGATCTTTATAACGCTTTAAACAAACATGCCAGTTTATCTAATTTGTTAAAATGTGCCGATTGTAATGGTTTTGACAAGCCTATTTACCATGCTTGGGGTTTTCAAAAATGAAAGGAGTGGTTATAGGCACCATCTTAACGGGATTTGTTTTTAAGAAAGCAGAGTTAAAAATGCGCAAAATAGCGATACTAAATCAAAAGGGCGGAGTGGGGAAAACCACCACCGCAGTAAATTTAGCTGCAGCTTTAGCTGGCATGGGTAAAAAAGTTTGCCTGATTGATCTCGATCCCCAAGCCCATGCGAGTGCTCATCTGGGTGTCTCTCTTGGCGTAACTTCCATTTATGATGTTTTGGTTCAGTCCAAGCCTATTGGGCAAGCTAGGCTTCAAATTGACAAAAATCTTTTTCTTGTTCCCTCGGATATTAATCTTGCTGCTGCTGAGGTCGAACTCGCAGGGGTTGTTGGTAGAGAGCTCCTTTTGCGGGATGCGCTTGATAATGATAACGAAGATTTTGATTATATAGTGATTGATTGTGCACCTTCGTTGGGCATCTTAAGCCTTAACGCACTTGCTTGCGTTCATGAAATATTAATTCCTTTGCAACCGCATTACTTCGCATTGCATGGCTTGGGGAAATTGTTTGAAACCACAGGATTGGTCGCTCGAAGGTTGAATTCAGCGGTAAAAGTTTTAGGTGTGATTGTTACCTTATATGAAGCGAATACTAAGTTGGGTCAAGAAGTTGTTACAGATTTGCACGAGTTTCTTGAAAAGAGTCAGGGGCAAAATGTTCCTTGGGCTAATGCCAAAATCTTTCAAACTAAGATCAGGCGCAACATCAAACTTGCTGAGTGCCCCAGTTATGGGAAATCAATTTTTTCCTACGCACCTTCGTGCAATGGTGCAGAAGATTATTTGAGGTTGGCGCAAGAAATTGAAATGAAACAAGTTCCTCTTTTTTCTGCAACAGCGCATGTGAACGAAAGAACCGGTGAAGTCTCGTTGGGGCTGGAAGCAGAAGAATCCTTGGTATGATAATTCATAACTAATCCATTTCATTCTTAACGGGAAAAACTATGCTGGAGATTGTCATCGCCAGGCAGGTCAAAATATCTGTTTTTACAAACAAGAAAATCATAGAGGTAGGCAAAGAAGTTCTTTTGAAAGAGGGAATTAAAAGTGCCTTGATCAGTGTAGCTTTGCTTGATGACAAAGGGATTCACGCTGCAAATAAAAAGTTTTTGGATCACGATGAGCCAACTGATGTGATTACTTTTCCCCTAGATGAAGAAAAAAACAAAATGACGGGTGAGATTCTGATAGGGGTTGGCGTAGCTCGCAGGCATGCAAAAAAGGCCAGGCATCTTCTTCAGCATGAACTGACACTTTATTTGATACATGGATTACTTCACTTGTGTGGGTTCGATGATATGGACCCTGTATCAAGGAAAAAAATGCGTAAGCGAGAAAGGTTCTACCTTTCAAGATTGGGTTTGCCTGATATTGCCCCTTTACAATAACTATTGAGGTCTTTTTGTCTCTCGAAAAGACGGAATCATTGGTTTTACGAACGATCGATTGGAGTGAAACCAGTCGCATTTCCACATTGTGGACAAAAAGATTTGGAAAAGTAAGGGCTTTGGCTAAAGGGGGCAGAAGACTCAAATCTTCTTTTGAGAATGCGCTTGACTTGCTTACCCACTGCAATATTGTGCTTCTCCGCAAAACATCTGGTTCGTTAGATCTTCTTACTGAGGCGCAGGTTCTGCATGGGTTTTCTGGATTAAGAAAAGATCTGAATGCTTTGCACGCTTCTTATTACCTTGCGGAACTATTATCCGAGTGGACTGAGGATTACGATCCGAACCCTGTGATTTTTGAGCAAGCATTGCTTGCATTGACTAATTGGAGCGAGTTGGGGGATGGCAAAGAATATGCAGACCAGGACGAGAGGCAAGGGAGAATAGCTGCGGTGCTATTTCGGTTTGAATTTATTTTGCTAGTAGAATTGGGCTTCCGTCCTGAGTTAAAAATGTGTACGGGCTGTTCTGAAGCGGTTAATGAAGTTCATAAAGTTTTTAGTCCTGCTGGAGGCGGCGTAAAATGTCGAAGTTGTTCTCTTGCAGACAGGACTTCTTTCAAAATCTCAAGCGAAAGCTTGCAGGTTCTTCTTTCTTTGGAAGGTGTTTCAATGGAAAACCTGCAAATCATTCCTTTGCAAATCAGAAAAGAAATCAGGAAGATTTTCGGCCGTTACATTACTTATTTAATGGGCAGAAGGCCGAAACTGCTTACCTACCTGGAGGCAGGATGTATTTAAATTTACCCAAAAAAATTGAACCTTCTAAGAGCATGTTCATGTCCAAATTAGCTGGATTACTTTTCCCAGGTTTCTTCTTGCTTGCCACTACTGGCTGCGTAACAGATGGGATTCCTTTGATTGGATTACCTGGCGCACCTCCGCCCCCGAAAGAAAGTTTTGTACTTGGTGCGGATGGGGGGGTTTTAGATAAGCCCATTGATCCTGCTAGCCCCGAGGGCAAGCTTGCGGGTGCTAAGGAGCTTTTTAGAAACAAAGAATACAGTAAGGCTGAGAAAATATTTCACAGGCTTGCAGATGATAAAAAAAATCCGCTTACTGCTGAAGAAGGTACTTACTATGAAGCGGAATGTTTGCGACTTCAGGGCTATTATCCTAAAGCTGCGGACACCTATGTTAAATTATTGAAAAACTTTGAACGCACTGCTTTTAGAGAGCAAGCTGTTCAGCATATGTATGATATCGCTAACTATTGGCTCGATGATACTCGTGAACAAATGCGCGAAACCAAAGAATATCGCGATGGAAAACGGTGGTTTGTTACTCCAAGGTTCCTTAGCTTTGATAAAACCAAGCCTTTGATCGATAGAGAAGGTCGGGCGATCGAAAAATTAGAGCAAGTTCGTTGGAACGATATTAGTGGCCCACTAGCTGATAAAGCCCTTTTCCTTGCGGGTAGCGTTAAATTCTTTAATGAAGATTATCGCGAGGCCGATCATTATTTTACACAACTCGTTGAGAGGCATTCAAATAGCGAGCTTGCGCCCCAAGCTGTTGAACTTGCAATTATTTCGAAACACATGAGCACTGGTGGTTCGGATTACGATGGTCGTAAAGTGGCTGAAGCGAGACAGATGGTACATTCAGCTTTGCAGAATTTTCCTGTACTAGCAGAGAAGAAAAAGGATTTTCTTTCCAGGCAGTTAGTTGGTATCACTTTCCAGCAGGCTGAAAAAGATTTCAAGATGGCAGAGTTTTATAAGCGCACTGGGCATCCTGGTTCCGCATACTTCTATTACGAGTTGGTCCGTCGGAGATACCCCAATACCAAGTTTGCAGAAGAATCAGACAAACGAATGGCAGAGTTGAAAACCAAGGCAGAGAAAGAGCACGGTTATCTTCCTGGTGGTCCAGATCAGCCAAGAGAGCAGGCACCTTTGGTCCCTGAAGTTGCCCCTGCACCAAAACCCCTTGATAGATCGGTTGAGGAAGGCCCAGCTCCTGTGCAAACTCAGCAAGGACTTCCACCTCATCCGGATGCCAAGCCCGTCAAGGATGCCAAGTCGGTTCCAATGCCTAAACCTCTGGATTAATGGTGTTACCAATGAAAAAGCCAAATTCAGCATGTGGATCAAAATCCTTTCTAATGGTGTTGTTTGCCAGTTTGATTGGTTTTGTTTGCCCTGCTTGCATGCAAGATGGGCATTTAAAAATCTTTAGATACACCACCAAAACAAATTTTGATTCCAACATTCGCACGGTTCGAGTTCCCTTGTTTAAAAATAACACATTTACGCCGGGTGGTGGTGCAGGGCAGGGCCTCGAAAATGAGCTTACTCTTGCGGTAATTCGGGAAATAGAATCCAAAACTCCATACAAGGTGGTTAATGGCAATACCCCTGCAGATACGGAATTGACTGGAAATATTGTCAATTTCTCAAAGAACATCATCAATCGCAATCAGCTTAATGAAATTCGAGAAGCTGAAACAAACCTTGCGGTTCAAATTGTTTGGAAAGACCTTCGTACGGGTGATATTCTTTCCCGACCCAAGGCGGATTTGAACAAGGGTACTCCAGTGGCGCTTGGGGGCAATCCTAATGTTCAGCCTGATACGACTCCTGTACTTGTAACTTCGCTGACTAGTTTTATTCCTGAACTTGGACAATCAATTACCTCTGCTAGAAAAACGAATGTTGATGTTCTCGCAACTCAAATTGTCGCTATGATGGAGATTCCTTGGTAACGGAGTCTTCGTATGTTTTGGAAAGTTCAAGATAAATTATTTGATCTAACAGAACGCCCTTTAATCATGGGCATTCTTAATGTTACACCCGATAGTTTTTCTGATGGCGGTGAGCATCTTGCCATTACCTCAGCCGTTGATCATGCATTGCGAATGGAAGATCAGGGCGCTGATATAATTGATATAGGTGGAGAATCTACTAGGCCTGGGGCCTTACCTGTTTCTCTTGACGATGAAAAAGCCAGAGTTCTTCCCGTAGTAGAAAAGTTGGCAGGCAGGCTTAAAGCCTGCATTTCAATTGATACGACTAAAAGTAAGGTGGCAGCGGCAGCGCTAGATCTTGGCGCTCATATTATCAACGATATTAGTGCGCTTACTTTTGATCCTGCAATGTTGGAGCTGGCAGCGAAGAGGGCTTGTGGTTGGGTTATCATGCATATCAAGGGTACACCTGAGAACATGCAGCAAAAACCATCTTATGATGATGTTGTTTCAGAAGTTTCAAGTTTTTTGAATCATCGATATCAGATAATGGTCAGTGCAGGAGTTGATCCGTTGTCGGTAAGCATTGATCCGGGTATAGGATTTGGGAAAACTTATGATCATAATCTTGAATTGATAACCGGGTTTGATTCATTAAGAAAAATTGGATTGCCTATTTGTCTGGGAGTTTCTCGAAAAAAGTTTCTACAGACTTTGTTGGGAAGGAAAATGGAAGATAGGCTTGCAGGAACACTTGCGGTATTGTCTTATTCCTTGTTGCATGATTCTGCCCAAATTTTTAGAGTGCATGATGTAATTGCTGCTAAAGACCTGGTGACTACCATCAAAGCGTTGCAATCTTTTACGATGAAACGAAATCTGGTACTTTAATTATTTAGCTTTGGGGAAGTTTTATTTTGTATGAAAGAATCCTTCACACTTGGGAAATGCTCGACGCACGGGCTGTAGTTCAAATTGCAATCCTTGCAGTTGCTATTTTCTTCCTACTACAGTTCTTGGGGCGGAGTCGAGGCATGGGAGTTGTGCGTGCCTTTGGGTTGGTTGTGGTTGGTATCTTTCTTTCTGCCCAAATTCTTGTCAGCATTTTCAACCTGACCGTTGTAGGTAGAATTCTTGATTATCTTCTCGCTACCATGCTTCTTGCCTTGCTTGTTATTTTTCAGCCCGAATTAAGGCGCGGGTTGATGTGGTTGGGGAAATACGGCGTGTTGTATGCCATCACTTCTTCTAGCAAACGACCGATTGTTGATAAGCTTTCCGATGCTGCAGAAGTTCTTGCAGGGCAATTTGTTGGCGCGTTGATTGCCGTCGAACGGGAAATTCCACTTACGGTTTATGTTGAAACAGGCACGCGCGTTGATGCCGAAGTTTCTCCCCTTTTAATCCGGGCCATTTTTCAAAAGCAAAGCCCTCTTCATGATGGCGCAATGATTGTAAGCAATGGGAGAATTGTTGCCGCTGGGTGTCAGTTGCCTTTGTCTCCCATTGAAGTGAGTTCAAAAAATCTCCATGGTATGAGGCACCGGGCTGCCTTGGGTACTAGTGAAGAAACAGATGCTATCTTGCTGGTTGTTAGCGAAGAAACAGGCAGAATCACTCTGGCCTCAGCGGGAAAATTGGAGGTTGTTCCAAGAGAAAATCTTTCAAGAAGGCTGGCGGAACTGCTTGAATCTAATTCTTCCCATGTTCGTCCAACCAAAGCAACGATTCCTGAAAATCAAGAATCCGACCGAGTTGCTTGATTAGCCTTGAAGGGTAATATATGGACTATAAAGTTTTCTCTAATTGGTTGAAGTTTAAATGGGTCGATCGCTTTAGTTCTTTAGCTGTTGCCTTTGCTTTGGCTCTTATGGCTTGGTTATATGGCAGCAACCGAGATCAGGAAATTATCGACAATGTAACCATACCCGTTGTGGTTACATTGAATCCACTGCAGCAAGATCATTTCATGCTGGATGTTGTTTCGAACATGAAAGTTCATGTTTCTTTTTCAGGTGCCCCTTTAAAAATCCGAGAATTTCGCAGGGCACTTGAGCATGACGAATGTGTTTCAAAAATTGAATATAGTGTTACGGAAGAGCGCTTGGGGGAATTCAAGTTTGGCGATAATGTTGTAATTGCAGAAAGTGATATCCCGGTTCCACAGGGAGTAAGGGCAAGGCTGGTCGATGGGAAAAATAAAATCCCTGTAACGGTGTATCGGTTGGGCGAGAAATTAATTCCGGTGCGATTGGAGAGTGGCATGGAAGGTTCGGTATTAAGTCAGATTTTAATCGAGCCTGGTTCGGTATTAGTCAAGGGGCCCGTCGAAATATTGGAGCGTACAAAAAGTATACCCACGCATTTCACTGCTATTCCTTTCAGCCCCATGGGTTTCCAAAACAATATTTCGCAGTCGGTTCGGGTTGCAGTGGTGGATGAATTAGAAGGAAAGCCTGTTAAGGTTTTGCCTGCTAAAGTTTTTGTGAAATCGATTCCTGAGCCCAAAAAAATATATGAGATTTCAGATGTTTCCATTCGCTTTCTTTGTCCCTCGAATTTTGCTTTTAAACCACGATTTACCGACGAAAGATCTGCAAAAATCGATATTAAAATCCAAGGTCCGGTTTTAAGTGATCTTCCCAAGATCCTTGCCTATATCGATCTTACAGCCAGGCCAGGCACTCCCGGTCTGAATGTAGAGTCGGTTAAATTGCAACTTCCTCGAGAATTTTTGTTGCTAGAAGAGATTGCAAGGGAAAGAACCATAGAATTAATACTATTGGAAGCTGCGAAGAAAACTACCGGCCCTTTAGGTGCTGCGCCCTGATGAATATTTTAGGTGGGATCATTTGATGGATATTAAATCGTACTCTCAGGATATTGCTTTAAAAGCCAAAAATGTTGCTGTTCAGCTTGCTAGTTTAAGTACTCAGCGCAAGAATGATTGGCTTTTGGCTGCCTCTACTCGCTTGTTAAATGCTTCTAATAGCATCCAAGACGCTAACCAGCTTGATCTATCTAATGCTAAGAAATTTGCACTCAGTGTTTCTCAAATAGATCGGCTCACTATTACTCCCAAAAGATTAGCCGATATGGCTAATTCTATGGTTGAAATTGCCACTCTCAAAGATCCCATTGGAAGGGTTTTAGAAGGTGGGTTCCGCCCTAATGGGTTGCAGGTCCTCAAAGTCGGAGTTCCATTGGGAGTGTTGTTTTTTATCTATGAGTCGAGGCCTAATGTTACCTCCGATGCTGCTGCACTTAGTTTTAAAAGTGGAAATGCGATTATCCTACGCGGAGGCAAAGAGGCTTTAAACACAAATAAGATTCTGGTTGAAATCCTTCGGTCAGAGCTTTTAAACTCTGGCCTTCCAGTTGATGCCATTCAGCTTGTTCAAATTCCTGATCGGGAAGTAGTAGGCGAACTATTACTTAAATCTGATCTCATCGACCTAGTTATCCCACGAGGTGGGAAAGATCTTATCAAACGGGTTTCTTTGGAAGCCTGCATGCCCGTTATGAAACACTTTGATGGTAACTGTCATGTTTATGTTGAAGGTAGTGCGGATCTGGAAATGGCAGCAAAGATACTGGTGAATTCGAAATGCCAAAGGCCGGGAGTTTGCAATGCAGTTGAAAGCCTGCTCATTGATAAGGATATTGCACAGCTCGCTTTACCTGTTCTCCATAAGGCTTTGATTGCACATGGGGTGGAAGTGCGGGGGTGCCCATTAAGTTGTTCCATCGTGTCAGAATTAAAAAAAGCTTCTGAGCAGGATTTTTCAGAAGAATTCCTTGACCTGATTATTTCTGTGAAAATTGTCGCTGATATAGATGATGCAATACAGCATATCAATAAGTACGGTTCAAAGCATACCGATGTAATTATTACCTCAAATTTGGCTGCTTCCCAGCAATTTATACGCGAAATTGATTCTGCTGCAGTAGTTGTCAACGCTAGTTCAAGGTTTAATGATGGAGGCCAAATCGGGTTGGGGGCTGAGATTGGTATTAGCACAGATAAGTACCATGCTCGGGGTCCTTGCGGATTAAATGAACTAACCTCCTATAAATATGTTATCATAGGAAATGGGAATATAAGACCGGAATAACTTTTACAAAGGTAGCATCAAACCTTAAGCAGGAGAACATCATGGATCCAATGTTAATCATGATAATTCTGTTTCT
>Ga0194051_1000647_pt1 | contig 19608 bp, 22 predicted proteins | sample SepL2320m_MetaG_FD_161275 | JGI IMG/M metagenome (GOLD analysis project Ga0194051, IMG submission 161275) | Anoxic zone freshwater microbial communities from boreal shield lake in IISD Experimental Lakes Area, Ontario, Canada - Sep2016-L239-20m | ecosystem: Environmental > Aquatic > Freshwater >... | reverse complement strand
GGTGAGCGGCGGCGCCGGTCCGCCCGAGTCGGCGCGCAACAGCGAGGCGAACGTCGGCAGCAGGATCAGGGCCAGCACCATCAGCAGGTCCTGGACCACCAGCCAGCCGGCGACGACGCGCCCGCGGTCGGTGTCGAGGATGCGTCGCTCCTGCAGCGCGCGCATCAGGACCACGGTACTGGCGATGGAGAGCGCGAGGCCAAACATGAAACTGGCGCCCGGCGTCCAGCCCAGCAGCCAGCCGATGCCCATCCCGAGCAGCGTCGATACAGCCGTCTGCAGCAGCGCGCCGGGAACGGCGATGAGGCGCACCGCCAGCAGGTCTTTGGGCGAGAAATGCAGCCCGACGCCGAACATCAGCAGGATCACACCGATCTCGGCCAGATGCGACGCCAGCTTCTGGTCGGCGACGAATCCCGGCGTGAACGGCCCCGCGACCACGCCGGCCGCCAGATAGCCGACCAGCAACGAGATCTTCAGCCTATTGGCGAGTGCGCCGAAGACGAACGCCAGGACGAGGCCGACGACGATCGTGGCGATGAACGAGGTTTCATGCAGCATCGCCCGCGACCCTAGCGTTCATCTTCCCGCGCGGCCATCCCTCACCCGCCCGGCGGCACGCTTGGCGGTACGCTGGGTGGCACACCGGGCGGCACCTGGATCCGCTCGGCGATGAACTTCGTCAGCACCGGCGCCAGCAGCAGGACGGCGATCATGCGGACCGTCTGCATCGCCATCACGAAGGAGACGTCGCAGTTGGTCGAGGCCGCGATGATGGCGATCGAATCGGAGCCGCCGGGGCTGGTCGCGAGATAGGCGGTGAGCGGATCGACGCCGGCCACGACAACGAACAGTGCCGCGATGCCGCCGCAAATCGCGATCAGCAACAAGGTGCAGACGAGGATGCGCGGCAGGGCGCGCGCAGCATGGACGAGCAACGGCCGCGTGAAGCGCAGGCCGACGTTCCAGCCGACCAGCGCGTAGCTCGCGGCCAGCAGCCAGGTCGGCAGCTCGATCGTCATAAAATCGAAATGCGTGAGGCCGATGCCCACGACCAACGGCACCAGGAAGGCGCCGGCGGGAATGTTGAGCGTGCGCGCCACCAGGGGCCCCAGGATGGCGAGCGCAAGTGTCTCACCGAGCGGCAGCCAGTGGACCTCGGGAAACCACACGATTGCCGCCGCACCATAGGACGAACTCACGCCAAACATCCGCGCCACCAGGGCCGCGATCCCCGCCACCAGGAAGATGCGGAGATACTGCATCAGCGCCACCAGCCTTATGTCGGCGCCGTAGGCCTCGGCCATGAAGGTCATGACCGAGGCGGCGCCCGGGCTGATACCCCACAGCGCCGTGGTGCCGGGCAGCATTTGCAGGCGCGTCATCAGCCAGCCGAGCAGGCAGCTCGCCACCAGCACCGAGACGACACCGGTCGAGAACAGCACCCAATGGCCCAGGATGTCGCCCATGATCGAGAGCGGCACCATGCGCGCGATCATGCAGCCGACGATGCCCTGGGCCACGGCGAAGATGGACACGGGAAACTTAACCTTGCCGCCCGCCGAGGCGAAGACGATGCCCGCCACCAGCGGCCCCAGCATCAAGGCGGCTGGCGCATGCAGCCAAAGCAACAATGCGGTCGCCGGCACGGTGAGCCCGATCAGGATCGGCCAGGCCATTTGGACTACCTCATCCTGAGGAGCGAGCGCAGCGAGTGTCTCGAAGGATGGGCCACACGGCCACCGCTTGCCCATCCTTCGAGACGCCGCACTACGTGCGGCTCCTCAGGATGAGGTTTTTGATGATGCGCAAGGACGACTATTGAACAAACTCCTCCGCCTCGCCATTCATGCCGCGGATCGTGGCCATCAGCTCCGACGCGGCTACCGCCAGCCGTGCATCATCCGTGCCGCGCAGCACCAGCGAGACGCTGGGCTTGCCGTTGCGAAAGGCAGGGTAGCTGCCGATGTCGAGATCCTCGTAGCGCTTCTGCAGCGCGCCCAGCGGCTCGGCGATGATGCCCTCGGGCAGGTTGGTGCGCACGGTACGCGACACGACCGGCGTGCCGCCGACCAGCCGGTGCTTCATCGACTGGAACATCGCCTCGGCGACCTTGGGGATGCCGGCGAAGGTGAAGACGTTCTCCATCTGGAAGCCCGGCGCCACCGAGACCGGATTGTCGACCAGGATGCCACCATGCGGGACGCGCGCCATGCGGCGGCGGGCCGGCGTGAACAGCGCCACGTCGCCGTAGTGCTTGGTCATGCGGGCGACCGCCTCGGGATGCTCGGAGATGCCGACGCCGAAAGCTTTGGCGATGCAGTCGGCGGTGATGTCGTCATGGGTCGGGCCGATGCCGCCCGTGGTGAAGACATAGTCGAACTTCCGGCGCACCTCGTTCACGGCGGCGACGACGGTGGCCTCGATGTCGGGGACGACCCGGCATTCCCGGACCTGGACGCCGAGCTTGCCCAGTTCCAGGGCAAGGTACTGGATGTTCGAATCGCGGGTGCGGCCGCTCAGGATCTCGTTGCCGATGACCAGGATGCAGGCGGTGACGACTTTTGCCGGTTCGGACATGGAGACCCTCAAAACAGATGACACCTCCTTCTTAGCAAACTTCAAATATCTAGTCCGAACAAGCTCTTAGGCGCTGGCCTTGTTCATACCAGAATCGCATGCCAAATAAGGCCCATGAGCAGCCCACGCGACTTCGTCGACGACAGCGACGACTACTGGCGGCGCGACGACCGCACCATCAAGCTTCACGGCCCCGAAGGCTTCGAGGGCATGCGCCGTGCTGGCCATCTGGCCGCCGAAACGCTGGATTTCATCACGCCCCACGTCGTGCCGGGCGTGTCGACGGAAGAGCTGAACAAGCTCTGCCACGACTACATCGTCGATCACAAGGCGATCCCCGCTCCGCTCAACTACCGCGGCTTCCCCAAGTCGATCTGCACCTCGATCAACCACGTCGTCTGCCACGGCATCCCGTCGGACAAGCGGCTGCAGAACGGCGACATCGTCAACATCGACGTCACCGTCATCCTCGACGGCTGGTACGGCGACACCAGCCGCATGTTCTATTCGGGCGACGTCGGCGTGAAGGCGCGCCGGCTGTGCGACATCACCTACGAGGCGATGATGCGCGGCATTGCGGCGGCCAAGCCGGGCGGCCGCGTTGGCGACATCGGCCATGCCATCCAGAGCTACGTCGAGGCCCAGCGGCTTTCCGTCGTGCGCGATTTCTCCGGCCACGGGCTCGGCCGCATCTTCCATGACGCACCCAACATCCTGCACTACGGCAAGGCCGGCACCGGCCCTGTGCTGAAGCCGGGCATGTTCTTCACCGTCGAGCCGATGGTGAACGCCGGGACCTGGCAGGTGAAGGTGCTGGGTGACGGCTGGACCGCCGTTACACGCGACAAGCAGCTCTCCGCCCAGTTCGAGCACTCCGTCGGCATCACCGAAACCGGAGTCGAGTTCTTCACTGTATCACCCAAGGGCCTGCTCAAGCCGCCCTACGACCTCAGCGAGACCAAGACGCTGGAAACCGCGACCGCCTAGTCATCGCTGGGGGCGCGCCACTCCAGTGGCGCGGTCTTCCATTGAGGCAGGCAATGACGCGCGACACAGGGCGGAGTTTACTCCGCCCGCAGAGCCGCGCGCCCCCAGCGTTACTCCTCGACGGTGAACGTCAGCTTCTGGATCCCGGGCTCGGCATCCGGTGACAGGATGATCGTGGCCTTCAGCCGGCCGCGCTCGCAGGCCAGCGTGAAGCAGCCACCCAGCACGTGGACAGGCTCGATCTTTTCCAGCCGGCCCTCGCCCAGGCGCAGCTTCAGGGACGCGAGTTCGGCGTTGCGCGGCCGTGCCGGCATGTCGAGCAGGAAATTCACTGCAAACGCGTGCCGGGCGGCCGCAATGTCGCCCGCCACATACGCTGCCATCACCGCCTCGACCGCGCGCTCGAGATAAGGAGATGTCGCGACCTTCGGCTTCGGCAGCGACGGATGCAGGATCGTGGCGAGCTGCAGTGTCAGTCTCGACATCGGTGCATAGGTGCGGTTGCCGAAGGCGAAGACGCCGACGCCCTTGTCGGGAATCATCAGCACATGCGAGCCGTAGCCCGGCAGCCCGCCGGCATGGTGCAGGCGGCGACCGAGCTCGGCATCGGCGGCGTTGTTGAGACCGTAGCCGTAGGCGCCGGGCGGCGACGGACGGTTGGGATCGTCGGCGTGCGGCGGCGCATGCCACAGCCCCATCTCGCGCACGCTCAAGCGACGCACCGGACCCGACTCCGGATCGTCGCGCGGCGGCCAGGCGCTCAGGAGGAACGCAATGTAGCGCGCGTAGTCCGGCGCGGTCGTCGCGAGACCGCCCATGGCGCCCACCTCTCCGTCCGGCTCGATGCGCTCGCGCGACCAGGCACCGTCGTCGAGGCGATAACCCCAAGCGTAGTCGCCGCGCGACGCCTCGATCGCATCGAAGGTCGTCCGCCTCATGCCGAGCGGCTCGAGGATCGTGCGTCTGATGTAGGTCTGATACGGCATGCCGCTCACATTGGTGATCGCGCGTCCGATCAGCGCGTAGCCCAGGTTCGAGTATTCGAAGGCGAGGCCCGGCGGGCGGGCGAACAGTTTTCCGCGGGCGATCAGCGCGTCGAGCTTGGCCGGCGTCATGCCGAGCACGCGATCGCCCCACGGATCGTCGGTGACGAAACCGGCGACGTGCGTCAGCAGGTGGCGCAGGCTGACCGGCGGACTGTCGCTCGTGGCGGGCGCCACCGCGGCGAACTGCGGCACGTATGTGCTGAGCGGCGCGTCGAGCGCGAGCCGGCCCTGGTCGCGCAGCGCCAAGATGGCGAGCGCCGTCATGTTCTTGGTCATCGAGGCGATGCGAAAGGCCGTGCCGGCCGCGACCGGGCGCGAGCCTTCGATATCGGCCAGGCCCACCGTCGTGGCGTGGACGAGGCGCCCGCCCTGCACGATGCCAGCCGCGAGGCCCGGGATCTGCTGTTCCTGGGCGAAGGCCGCAACGGCCGCGTCGACCGCGGCAAAGGGGGAAGCCATGTCGCTCAATGCCGCGCCAGGAAATGCATGACGTTCTCGTTGAACTGCCGGGGATCCTGCAGGAACGAGAAGTGGCTGACCTCGGGCTGGATCAGCAGCCCGGCGCCGGGAATCCCGGCCGCCATATATTCGATGTTCTCGCGCTTGATCGCCTCGTCGTGGTCGCCGTCGACGATCCAGGTCGGCGTCGAAATGCCCTTGAGCTCTGCCGCCGTGTAGTTGGGCTGGGTCGCCCACATCTTGCCGATCTGTTTCAGGAACGACTCGTACTGGCCCGGCGTCGCCGACAGCGCCTCGTATTCCGTCGCGGCCCGGGCGATGAAAGCAGAGAAGACCGGGCTCTTGTCGACATCCTTCACTGCGCTCGGGTCGGAGTTGGCGGCGAAGGCGAAGAGCTTCGAGAGCCGCGCCGGGTGGCGGATGGCGATCTCGAGGCCCAGGATCGCACCGTCGCTCCAGCCGACCACGGCGGCCTTGGGAATCTTCAGGAAATCCATCAGGCCGAGCACGTCGGACGCCATCAGCTCGTAGCCGTAGGGCCGCTCGTCGCGCGTGCTGCGGCCGTGACCGCGGCTGTCCATCACGATCACGCGGTAGCGCTCGGCCAGGACCGGCACCTGATGGCCCCAGTAATTCGCATTGGCGAGCCCGCCGTGCAGCAAGATGACGGGATCGCCTTTCCCGAAGGTGGCGTACCAGATCTTTATGCCGTTTACGGCTGCGAGCCCGCTCTCCTCGGCCTTGGGCAGCGTCGGTGTCGGCGGCAGGGTGAGCCACTGCGGCTCGGCATGCGCCATCCCTGCGACAAGCGACACGAGCAGGCAGAGGGCAAGGTTGAGAACGCGCATCGCCGCATCTTCGAACAGGGCGCCCGACCCGTCCAGCGGACTCAGCGCATCATCCCCGCCATCTGCGTCAATCCCAGCGCGACGGACAGCAGGTCCGAGCCGCGGGCCATGCGGGCGGACGGCGCCGCTCGCCCGATCGCGGCGCGCACGGCCGGCACGCGGCTCGACCCACCGGTGAGAAAGATCGTATCGATGGCGGCAGGACCGAGGCCCGCCGCCGCGATGCAATCGACCGTCGCCCTGTACAGCCGATCCATCCTGGCTTCGATGGCGTGGTCGAAATCGGCGCGCGTCGCCGTGATCGCGAGGCCCGCCTCGAGAAAGCTCAGCGGCACGACCGCCAGTTCCTCGGCGCTCAGCGCGATCTTGGCATCCTCCACGGCGAACGCCAGGCGATGGCCGAGCCGTTGGCGCACCACGGCCAGGAGGCGTGCGACCTTTTCGGGCTCGCTAGCCAGCGAGACCAGCTCGGCGATCTGGCGCTCGTTCTTATAAGTGTACGCGAAGTTGATCGTCGGCCAGGTGGCGAGCTCGTGGTAGAGCGCGTTCGGCATCGGCAGGTTCTTTTCGACGAGCTGCGTGCCGAGTCCCAGGAGTGGCATCACCGCCGCGAGGCTGAGCGCGGTGTCGAAGTCGGTGCCGCCCACGCGCACACCAGCGGTCGCCAGCACATCGCGATTGCGATCGGCGCGCGCGCGGTGCTGCGGGCCGACACGGATGATGGAAAAGTCGCTCGTGCCGCCACCGATGTCGGCGATCAGCGCCAGCTCTTCGCCCTGCACAGTCTGTTCGTAGTGGTGAGCCGCCGCGATGGGCTCGTAGACGAACGCGACGTCGCGAAAGCCCGCCCGTCGGGCAATGGCTTCCAGCACCTCCTGCGCCCGCGCATCCGCCCGGTCGTCATCGTCGACGAAGCGCACCGGCCGGCCGTGCACGACGGAAGTGATCTCCTGCCCGGCAAAGGCTTCGGCCTTGTGTTTCAGATGCCGCACGAAGATTTCGACGACTTCCGTGAGCGGCACCTTGCGGCCGCCCAGGCTGGTCTCCTCGTTGATGAGGGGAGAGCCCAGGATCGACTTCAGCGCGCGCATCAGCCGGCCTTCGGTCTGCCCGACATAGGCCGAGATGGCCTCGTTGCCGAACAGCACCCGGCCTCTGGTCTCGTAGTCGAAGAACACCGCGCTCGGCATCAGCGTGTTGCTCGCCTCGATGGGCGCGAGTGCCGATGTGTTGTCGCGCGCAACGCCGATCGCCGAGTTCGACGTGCCGAAGTCCAGTCCGCAAGCGATCATCTCTGTCCCCATCAGGTGCGAAGGGGCTCTCATCTATACGAAGCGCAGGAAGTTGCCAGACTGTTTCTTTTCGTTTATTCTGTCCTCGATAGTGGGATGTCCGAGAAATCGGGCGTCCCTTTTTTATTGGCGCGGCCCCACGGCCTGACGGGAGCGCCCTTTCAGACATTCCTTTGCCGTGTTTCCGCCGCGGTTGCGGTGGACCGTGTCGGCATGGGGAAGGCTAAGCGGGCGGCTCTCGATCCGGTGACAGGCGATGATGCTCTGGGGGACGATGCCCTGGTGGCATTGCTCGCGGCCGGCCTTCGCCTCAAAGCATCGGACAATCTCTGGCGCGTGAGCGGCAACACCCTGCCCCACCGCACGCTTCTGCGCGAGGCGGGCGGTGCCTGGAACAGGCTGGATCAATGTTGGGAATTCGCGGGCGAGGACCCGACGATGAAGCTGGCCGCGGCGCTCGCGGCGGCACCTCCCACGACCGGCCACAACAGCGGCCAATACGATGGAGATGGGGCCGAGGCGCCGCGACCACATTACTTCGGCCATCGCGCGCGGGTGCGCGAGCGTGTGCTGAAGGCGGGCGTCGAGACGCTGGCCGACTACGAGTTGCTGGAACTGCTGCTGTTCTATTCGATCGAGCGCATCGACACCAAGCCGCTGGCCAAGGCGCTGCTCGAACGCTTCGGCACGCTGGGCGACGTGTTCGCCGCCGAGCCGGCGCAGCTGCGCGAGTTCGAAATCGACCAGCGGACGCTGGTGCACTTCAAGGCGATGCGCGAGGCGGGCCGGCGGCTGGCCGAGCGCAAGGTCAAGGACATGCCGGTGCTGACCAACTGGCAGCAGCTCATCGACTACTGCCACGCGGCACTCGCGCACGAGAAGACCGAGCAGTTCCGCATCCTGTTCCTCGACCGCAAGAACGTGCTGATCGCCGACGAGGTGCAACAGCGTGGCACCATCGACCACACGCCGGTCTATCCGCGCGAGGTGGTGAAGCGCGCGCTGGCGCTCAATGCCGCGGCACTGATCCTGGTGCACAACCATCCCAGTGGCGATCCCAAGCCGTCGCGCGACGACATCGAGATGACGAAGGAAATTCGCAAGGCTTCCGAGGCGCTCGGCATCACCATTCACGACCACCTGGTGATCGGCCGCAAGGGCCACGCAAGCTTCCGGAGCCTGGGGTTGCTGTCTTAGCGCGGTTGCCAAGACCTGAATGCACGATCACATTCCACCTTGAGGGTGGACCCTACGGAATAGTCGCCGCACGCATATGCCCAAGTTCCTTCGCATCGGAATCCATCAATCGAACGTTTCCGGATACACGTCCAAGGCATGGTGGATCCGCCGGGCCGGCACGACGGTTTTCCTGAAGTGGGGCGCGGTCGACGTCGATGGCGTGGGAGATGGGCGAAAGATCTACTGGACGGTTCCACCGCGTGAGAAAACAATTCGTTACCGCACGGTGCAGCCTGCCAAGGACTACGTAAAAGACGCAATCACCCGGCGTCGCAGCCATCGCTATGAACCGCTGGCTGGAAACATTGCGATCCGGCGCCGCCCTGCCAATCGTGACGCCGAACTCGAACAGGTGCTTGCCACGATCCTGTTTGTCGACATCGTCCGGTCCACGGAGAAAGCCGCGCGGCTCGGCGATTCTCGTTGGACAAAGATAATGAATCACTACTTCGCCGCCGTCCGCAAAGAGCTGAAAACGTCACGCGGGAAGGAAGTCGTGACGACAGGGGACGGCCTGCTCGCGACGTTCGATGCGCCGGCGGCTGCGGTCCGGTGTGCGACCGCAATCCGCGAGGCAATGCGCACGCTCGGGCTGGAGATCAGGGTGGGACTACACGCGGGCGAATACAAGGTGAGCGGGCCCGATGTGTTCGGTCTCGCGTTTCACATCGGCGCGCGCGTCGCCGCGAAAGCGCGCGCAGGCGAAGTCCTGGTCTCGAGCGCTGTCAAGGATCTGATGTCGCCGTCTGAAATCCGGTTCAAGGATCGCGGCGTTCACCAGCTCAAGGGCGTGCCGAAGCGGTGGCGCCTGTACCAGGTCTATCGATAAGCGAATTGCGGGCGCCTGCGATACTGCGCCACGGTTCGGTGCTGCTCGTGCCGGTATTGGCCCGGGCAAGCCGATGCTAAAATGGAGCGCCGCCATTCCGACGAGGAGACTGGAGGACCATGACGCAGCGCAAGCCTCCGGGGATGAGCTGGGAATCGTGGATCGAGGCGCAGATCCGCGTCGCCCAGGAACAGGGTGCCTTCGACAACCTGCCGGGCGCCGGCAAGCCGCTTCCGGATCACGATCAGGAATACGACCCGCTCTGGTGGGTAAAACATCTCGTCCAGCGTGAGCAGATTTCCATGCTGCCGCCATCGCTCGAGCTGCGCCGCAAGGTGGAGACGGAACTCGCCACGATCGAGAAGCTCCCTGACGAAGCAACCGTCCGTCGTCGGGTCGCCGCACTCAATGTCGAGATCGCCAGAGTGAACGCGACCGCACTCGAGGGGCCGCCGACGAACCTCGGCACGCTGGACGTCGATCAGGTCGTGGCGCGATGGCAGCAGGGCCGCTCCACCAATCCCCGGTAGCCCTCCGGCCGCACGGCCTCCCGAAGCGACGAAGTGACGAAGCGCGGGTCGATCAGACCCGGACGTGCGTCCCCACGAACTCGACCATCCGCCCGAACATGGCGCCGCACTTCGACAGGTCCGGCGAGGAGCCCGCCTTGCGCTCCATGTCGACGTATTCCAGCGCGATCGAGCCGCCGGCCTTGGCATACGCGGCGCAAAAGCGCTGCGGCTCGTTGCCGTCGAAATCCGCCTCGACGTCCTTGTAGTCGTGCATGATGTCGCCGTGGGCCTGGTACCAGACGGCCGGCGGCGTCAGCACCTTCTCGGCCCTCTCGAGCGCGACCGTGGGGCTGCCCTCCGCCATGTTGGCTTCCGAGCGCCAGTAGGAATCGTGGCGCGCGATGATCGACTTGGGCCATTCCGGCGGCGGCGTTTGCATCTGAGCGCGCCTGGCGTGGCGATAGCGGCTGAGCGGGTTGATCACCGGCCATGACATGACCACGCATCGCACGCTGGCGTCATGAGTGGGGGCATCATGAGTGGGGGCATCATGCGCGGGCGACCCTGATGGCAGTGCGATCGCGGCATAGCGCGGATCGTGCGGGCGCATGGCGACCAGCATCGCGAGATGGCCGCCGCTCGACTGACCCGACAGGCCGACGAGGTCGGGCCGGGTCTTCAGCGCGCGCGCGTTAAGCTTAGCCCAACGCACCGCATAGTTGATGTCCTGCACCGAGGCGGGATAGGGATCCTGGTCGCCGGAGCGGAAATCGAGCGCGATCGACACGATGCCGTGCGATGCCATGTATTCGTGGCGCAGCTTCTCGGTGGTGCGGTCGCTCATGCACCAGGCGCCGCCGTGGCACTCGACCAGGGCCGGGAACGGCCCGGCGCCGCGCGGCTTGAACACGCGCGCCAGCAACGGCTTGTCGCCATGGCGCAGGTATTCGACGTCTTCGACGTCGAACCGGGCGGTCCTGGCTTCGAGGATTGCAGTCGTCATGGCGCGTTCCCCTAAATGTCTTGATTGATGGCGCCGGCAGCCTAGCGCGAATTCGGCAGGCGTGAAATCGGGTCGGCTGCCTCCTGTTGCGCCCCTTATGCGATCGTCGAATACTGCGCGCCCCACGGAGGAGGAAGACCGATGTCATTCTACCGAGGCATAACCTGCGAGAACGTGACCATCACCGGCGACAAGGGAACCCCGATCACCGCTTACGTAGCCAGGCCGGAAGGCAAGGGTCCCTTCCCTGGTGTCGTCCTGATCCACCATCTCCCGGGCTGGAGCGAGCTCTACATCGAGACGACGCGGCGGTTTGCGCACCATGGTTACATGGCGATCTGCGCCAACCTCTATCAGCGCGAGGGCGGCGGTAGCGACGGCAACCCGGACGACGTCGCGGCCAAGGTACGTGCCGACGGCGGCATCGCCGACGCCCAGATGGTGGGCGACACCGAAGCCGCGGTACAGTGGATGCGCGCGCAGCCCGATCACAACGGCAAGGTCGGCCTGTTCGGCTCCTGTTCCGGCGGCCGGCACGCCTTCATCTATGCCTGCCAGAAGAAGGACGTCGATGCCTGCGTAGAACTCTGGGGTGGCCGCGTGGTGATGCCCAAGGAGGACCTCAACGCCAAGACGCCGGTCGCGCCGATCGATATGACGAAGGATCTTAGCTGTCCGCTGCTCGGCCTGTTCGGCAACGACGACCGCGCGCCGCCGCCCGAGCAGGTGAACCAGCACGAGGCCGAACTCAAGAAGCACGGCAAGGCGCACGAGTTCCACCGCTACGACGGCGCCGGCCACGGCTTCTTCTACTGGCACCGGCCGCTCTACCGGCCCGAGCAGGCCATGGACGGCTGGAGCAAGGTGTTCGCCTTCTTCGGAAAGCATCTGGCGAAATAGGAGGCGCGGACATGTGCACGTCGATTATCGAGATCGCCCGCGCCGAGGGCATGGCGAAGCGCGGCGACGACTGGTTCCCACTCACGCAGGCAGTCGTTGCCTACGACCACGCGCGCCATGCACCGTTGGGCGACGTCATCACGCTCGACTTCATCAACACCGCCCTCGACCCCGGCGCGCGGGCCGGGATCGAGCTCTCGCTGGAGACGGCGAAGGAACTGCGCGCCGCGCTCGACCGGGCGATCGCCGCCGCCGACTTCGAGGAGGCGGAAGTGCGCGGCAAGGGAGCCATCCCCCGCCTCGTTCGGGCGGCGTGACGCACGATATCGAGACCGCCATTCTGACCACCGACTTCAGGAACGCGCCCTACTGGTGGGACGCGGCACCACTCGCCGAGAGTGCGGGTGGCGGGCTCGCGCCCTCCTACGACGCTGTCATCGTCGGATCTGGCTACACCGGGTTGCGCGCGGCCTTGACGCTGGCGCGGGCCGGGCGAAGCGTGGCGGTGTTCGACAAGGAGCGACCGGGCTATGGCGCTTCGCGCCGCAATGCCGGGTTTCTGGGTCGCACGCTGAAAAAATCCTATGTCGACCTGAAGGCTGCCAAAGGCGCCGCCTATGCCTCGGCCATCTATCGTGACCTGTCGATGGCCTATGAGAGCACGCTCGCCTTCATCGACGAGGAAGGCATCGACTGCCATGCCGTCCGCTGCGGCCGTCTCATCGCGGTGACATCGGCCGCCCACTATGCCGGGCTGGAACGCGAGCTGGCGGGCATGAAGGCCGATCTGGGACTGCCCTACGCCATGGTGCCACGCGCCCTGATGCGCGAGGAGATGGCGACCGACCTCTATGACGGCGGCGCCGTCATTCCCGATCTCGGATCGCTGCATCCGGGCCTCTATCACCGCGGCCTGATGACGAGCGCGCTGGCTGCCGGCGTCGCGATCTTCGGCAATTGCGAAGTCACCGCGGTCGAGCAGACCGTCCAAGGCGAACGCTTCCGCGTCACGACCATCGCTGGACAGACACGCGCACGGGATGTCGTCGTCGCCACCAACGGCTACACGCCGAAGAGCTTGCCCTGGCATGCACGGCGCGTCATTCCCTTTGTCGGCTATATGGCAGCGACCGAGCCGTTGCCGCCGGCGCTGCTGGAGAAGCAGCTTCCGCACCGGCGCACGGTGATCGATTCCAACCTCGACATCGATTTTTTCCGGCCGGCGCCCGATTCGCCGCGCCTGCTGTTCGGCGGCGCCACGGCCAACGGTCTAAAAGATCCTGCGGCCATCGCGACACTCCTGCACGGACGTCTCGCGCGCGCGCTGCCCGACCTCGCCGACGTCAAGCTCAGCCATGTCTGGACGGGACAATGCGCCGGCACCTTCGACATGATGCCGCATATCGGATGCCACGACGGTATATGGTACGGCATGGGCTACAATTTTGCCGGCGTTCCGATGGGATCGTACTTCGGGCTCAGGATTGCGCAGAAGATTCTCGGACTTCCAGTCGAGGCCAGCGCCTTCGAGGCGGCCACGTTTCCCACCCTGCCGTTTTATCGCGGCAATCCGTGGTTCCTGCCGATCGCCATGCGCTACTTTGCCTGGAAGGACGCACGCTTGGCGCGAAGCGCCTGACCCTTTATTTGTGCGCCGCCTTCATCGCCGGCAGGACGTGGCGGGCGATGCGCTCAAACACCGGTTTCTGTTCGTCCGCGATCGGATAGTAGAGGGCGATCTCCGTGATGCCGAGCGCGATCACCTGCTCGACCATCTGCGTAAATGATTCCTCCGAGTCGTAGTAGTTGACCCTGCCGCCGCTCTGGCGGGCCGCAGCGTCGAACATGAGGTAGGAGCGCCGCAGGGTGGCCGGATCCCGCCCGATCGCGGCGCAACGGGCGTCGAGGGTGGCCACGCGTCCGCGCGTCTCTTCGAGCTGGGCCTCGAAGGTCTTGGCGAAGCTGATGCTGTTCCAGATATCGGCATACCGCGCGGTGTGCCCCAGCATGACCGGCCCCATCGCGGCGATCATGATGGGGGGACGAGGCGACTGGACGGGGCGCGGACCGAGCGCCGCGCCATCGACCTGATAGAAGCGCCCCTTGAACGTTGTCTCCTCCTGCGACATCAGCCGGTCGACGATCTCGACATACTCGCCGAAGCGGGCGACCCGTTCCTTCGGGCTCCAGTTCTCGATGCCCATCATCCGATACGAGGGGTCGATCACCAGGCCGGTGCCAAGGCCCACGTCGAGCCGGCCGCCGGAAATATGATCGGCGGTCAGCGCCTGCAGCGCAAAGTGAACCGGGTTGCGCAGAGGGATCTGGGCGACCAGGGTCGTCAGGCGAACGCGGGTGGTTGCCTGGGCGATGGCCGCCACCTGTGTCCACAGCTCGAACCAGGGTCCCTTGTTCCCGGCCCAATCGACGAGATGATCGGCGAGGCCGATGGAATCGAAACCAAGCTCCTCGACCTCGCGGCAGCGGCACAAAAGTTCAGGCCAAGGCACGTTGGGCAGCACGAGCACGGAAAACCGCAGTTGACTGGGCACCGTTTCATCTCCTTCTAGCCGCTGTTGTCATCCCGCCTTTGGCTCGGGATGATACCGTATTCTGTTCGGGAGACATCCATGGCAGGCAAGATCTTCGTCGGCATCGGCGGCTGGACGTTCGAGCCGTGGCGCGGGGTGTTCTATCCCGACGACCTCACGCAAAAGCGCGAGCTGGAGTACGCCAGCCGCAAGCTCACCTCGATCGAGATCAACGGCACCTACTATTCCAGCTTCAAGCCCGCGAGCTGGGCCAAGTGGCGCGACGACACGCCCGAGGGTTTCGTCTTCGCAGTAAAAGCCTCGCGCTTCTGCACCAACCGCCGGGTGCTGGCCGAGGCCGGCGAATCGGTGCAGCGCTTCGTCACGCAAGGGCTGGTCGAGCTCGGCGAACGACTCGGCCCCATCAACTGGCAGTTCATGGGCACCAAGAAGTTCGACCCCGAGGACTTCGAGGCGTTCCTCAAGCTGCTGCCGCGCGAAGTGGGCAAACTTCCGCTGCGCCATGCGCTGGAAGTGCGTCACGACAGCTTCAAGGACAAGCGCTTCTACGATCTCGCGCGCAAGTACAACGCCGCCATCGTCTACGCCCACGACAAGGCCTTCCCGGAGATCGACGAGCCCACCGCCGACTTCACCTATGCCCGCCTGATGCGGGCCGAGGAGAAGGTGAAGACCGGTTATAAGCCCGCCGAGATCGACAAGTGGGCCAAGCGCGCCAAGGCCTGGGCGAAGAAGGGCGACGCCTTCGTCTACTTCATCTCCGGCGCCAAGGTGCGCAACCCAGCGGCGGCGCAGGAGCTGATCAAGAAGCTGGTGTGACCTGTCGCAGGAAAGTGCGCTCCTCCGACAGGATGAAGCGCTCGCGTTTGGCGAATTCGAAGTTGGCCACACCCTCGGGGTCTTTCCGCAGGTTGGCGCGATAGGCCTCGTAGGACGCCAGGCTGTCGAACGAGATCAGCGCCCAGCCGATGTTGTTGGTCCCTTCGTGCGGCATGAAATAGCCCTTCAAGTCGCCGCCGCAGCGCGGGATGATTTCCAGCCACTTCTGGCTGTAGCGCTCGAACAGCTCGAGCTTGAAGGGATCGAGAACGTAGCGGATGAAAACAGTGACGGTCATGGATGCCTCCCATCGGAAGGCATGACCATAGGCGCCACACGACGGCTCATGCTTCGGCGGCTGCCGTAGCATTCAGTGTGACGCCTTGCCCTCCGGCCCACGGCGGAACGAGATGGCGATGCGGTTGTAGGTATTGATCAGGCCGATCGCGATCGTGAGATCGGAGAGTTCCTTAGGCTCGAACTGCGCCTGCACCACGGCGAAGGCGTCGTCGGGTGCCGAAGTCTGCGCGATCAGGGTCACGGCCTCCGTCCATTGCAGGGCCGCCCGCTCTTTCTCGGAGAAGATGTCGCCTGCCTCGCGCCAGGCCGAAACCAGCATCAGCTTCTCGAGCGGCACGCCCTCCTTCACCAGGTCGCGGGTGTGCGAATCGATGCAGTAGGCGCAGCCGTTGATCTGCGAGGCGCGGAGGAAGACGAGGTCGACCAGCGCCTTGGGCAGGCCGCTGTTCGACACGTACATGTAGACCCCACCCAGCGCACGCACGCCGGCGGGGGAAAGCTTTTGATAGTCGAGACGCTGAGTCACAGTCGGCACTCCGGGAAGGGGCTGGCATGGTAGATCTGGCCGTTTTCCCGATCTACTGCGGGATCACCCTTGACTTGGTCCGGACCGATGCCTAATCGTTAACTTTATGGTTAACTATCAAAGCCCCGTCCTCGACCGCACTTTCGCCGCCCTCGCCGATCCGACGCGCCGCGCCCTCCTCGCCCGGCTCGACGAACAGGGCGGCGTCTCGGTCAGCGATCTCGCCCGGCCATTCTCGGTGTCGCTGCCGGCCATCATGAAGCACCTCGACGTGCTCTCCGATGCCGGCCTGATCGCGCGCAAGAAAGTCGGCCGCACCGTCACCTGTCAGCTCAAGGCCGAACCGATGGAGCAGGCAATGAACTGGCTGGCCAAATACGAGCGCTACTGGACGGAGCAGCTCGACCGCCTCGCCGCCTTCGTGGAGGACGACTCATGGCAAACAAGCCCAGCCTCGCCCTCAAGCGCCGCCTCAAAGCGCCGCCGGAAAAAGTCTACCAAGCCTGGACCGTCCCGGAAAAAATGATCCGGTGGTGGGGCGTCACCGATCGTAAGAGAACGCCCATCGCCGAATCAGACGTCAGGGTCGGCGGCGGCTTCCGCGTGCAGTTCTGGACGCCCAACGGCGAGCATCAAAGTGTGAGCGGCATCTACCGCCAGGTCGTGCCGGCCGAGAGACTGGTCTTCTCGTGGGCCTGGCAAACCACACCGGAACGCCAATCGCAGGTGACAGTCGACCTGAAACCCGACGCCGGCGGCACCCTCCTGACGCTGACGCACGAACAATTCTTCAACGAGAAGGCGCGCGACGACCATCGCGGCGGATGGACCACGGCGCTCGACAATCTGGAGCTTGTGTTCGCATGACTCTCGATACCTCGGCCCTGGAGGCTTGGCGCCACCCCGTGGCAATGAGCGATGCCGGCGCCCGGGCGGCGCTGTTCGACGGGCTGCCGGACGACGCGGGCGGGCTGGCGGAGGTCGTGCAGGGCGTGATGATGCACCAGCATATCGCCTCGGCCTATGGCCTCACCCTCACGCCCGAGCAGCACGCCGAGGCCCACGCGAGGGCAGTCGGCGACATCCTGGACGGCATCGTCGGGCACGACCCGCGGCCGCTCACCGCCCAGCGGCCGGTCGAGGCCCGCCAGGTCGGCGTGTGCCGGCACTTCACCCTGCTGCACGTCGCCATGCTGCGGAGCCGCGGGATCGCCGCGCGGGCGCGCTGTGGCTTTGGCGCCTACTTCGTCAAAGACATGTTCATCGACCACTGGGTGACGGAATATTTCGACGAGGCGGCGCGCCGCTGGGTGCTGGTCGATGCCCAGCTCGATGCCCGCCAGCGCGAGCTCTTCAAGGTGACGTTCGATCCGCTCGACGTGCCGCGTGAGCAATTCCTGGTGGCGGGCGAGGCCTGGCAGCGCTGCCGTGACGGCAAGGCCGAACCCAAGGCCTTCGCCATCCTCGACATGTCGGGCCTGTGGCTGATTGCCGGCAACGTCATCCGCGACGTGGCCGCCCTCAACAACCGCGAGATGTTGCCGTGGGATGCCTGGGGTGGCATGAGCCGGACTGACGACGAGATCGACCTTGGTTTCATCGACCGCCTGGCCGGGGTGAGCCGGGCGCCCGACGCCGATTCACAGGCGCTGCGAAGTGCCTACGACGACCTGCGGGTCGTGGTGCCGGCCACTGTCTTCAATGCGGTTTTGGGCCGTCCCGAGCCCGTCTCCTGACTTTCTCCGCCGCCCGATTCACCCTAAGCTGGTGCGCCCCAGATTGGCTCATTCGGAACGGTAGGAGGCATCGATGCCCGCACTCTCGCTGGATCACTGGAACGTCTACTGCAAGGACCTGAAGGCCACCGTGCGTTTCTATGAACGCTATGTCGGCCTGCGCGACGGCGATCGCCCGCCGTTCCCCTTCCCCGGCGCCTGGCTCTATGCCGGCGAAAAGGCGATCCTTCATCTCGTGTCGGAGACCGGCCGCAAGGATCACGGCGGTGGCGCCATCGACCACGTCGCCATCAACTGCGCCGACATCCGCGGCACGATCGACCAGATCAAGAAGGACAAAGTCCCGTTCGAGGTCCGCAAGGTCCCGGCGCGGCCGTTGCAGCAGGTCTTCCTGCACGATCCCGACGGCGTGATGATCGAGCTTAATTTCTGGGACGAAGCCGACGTGCCGGAGATCGACGCCTCGCGCACGATGCCCGGCGAACGCATGCAGAAGGCCAAGACGAAGACGAAGGCGAAGGTCGCGGCCTGATGCGCCTTGCTGCCCTGGTGGTTCTGGCGGCGACCTGCGTCGCCGGAATCGCCCAGGCGCAGCAGCACGAGACCATCTCGTTCGAGAGCCGCCAGAAGGGCCAGCCGGTCCAGGTGACGGCCGAAATCTACTGGCCGGCCGCGACCGGCCCGGTGCCGGCCATGGTCATCCATCACGGCAGCAGCGGCCTCAGCGATGCGCGCGGCGGCCGTGTCGCGCGCGAGATGGTGGCGATGGGCGTGGCCGCCGTGGTGATCGATTCCTTCAAACCGCGCGGCGTAAGTTCGACAGTCCAAGACCAGTTCTCCGTCACCGGCGAGGATTTCAACCTCGACGCGCTGATGGCGCTCAGGGCGCTGGGCACGAACGCCCGCATCAACAGGACGCAGATCGGCATCACCGGCTTCTCCAAGGGCGGCACCTCGAGCCTGATGGCGTCACACGAGCGACTGGTCGTGGCCGCCGGCGTTCCCGCCGGCCTGCGCTATGCGCTCCATGTACCGTTCTATCCGGCCTGCGCCGTGCAGTACTACCGGCCGATGACCACCGGCGCGCCGATCTACATGCTGCTGGGCGGGGCCGACACCTATGTCGGTGTCGAGCCGTGCCAGACCTATGCCGAGGCGTTGCGGGTGGGCGGCGCGCGCATCGAGGTCATGGTCTTCCCCGGCGCCATGCACGGCTTCGATGGCGGCAGGGCCTACTTCACCCCGCAGGGCGAGAACTACTCCAAATGCGTCCTCCAGCAACAAGCCAACGGCTCCTGGGTCGAGCGCACGAGCGGCATCATGACCACCGGCGCCGACGGCAAGACGATCCCGGGCGCTGGCGCGAAAGCGCTGGCCGCCTGCCGCACGCTCGGCGTCAGCGGCGGCGGCAACGAGGCTGCGGCCAAGCAGTCGATGGACGACCTCAAGAGCTACGTGCGCCGCCACCTGCAGGGCGGCTAGAATCAATCGACCGTCGGCGCGGCCTTCAACCGTTCCAGATAGTCCGCCGGCAGCAGGTCGCCGCCGGCCAGCAGGAAGCCGAGATAGGCGCACGTGGGCTTGAGGTCTGCACCCACCTTCAAGGCCACGTAGGTGATTGCCTCGACGGTTTCGCCGTTGTCCGCCCGAATCACTGCCACCGTGCGCCGCTCGTAGTGACCTGCAGCCACGCCCTCATGGATGTCGAGAACCTCGAACCCCTTGGGCGGCAGCGCGTTCAGGGTGCCGTGCACGGCCTCGCCCGCGGCTGGGACGATGTTGCCGGCGCCGGCGCCCGGCGGCGCATCGGGCCGCGTGACCTGCTTGTCGAAGGTGAGCCGCCAGCCGTCGAGCCGGCCGCCGATGCGTTCGCCGGCCGCGACACCTTGCGGCTTCAGCCGGTCGTCGAACAGGCGCCCGGCGTCCATGTTCGAGCCATAGGCGAAGTACCAGATCAAGCCAGGCGCCATACCCGCACCG
>Ga0194051_1000646_pt1 | contig 19713 bp, 22 predicted proteins | sample SepL2320m_MetaG_FD_161275 | JGI IMG/M metagenome (GOLD analysis project Ga0194051, IMG submission 161275) | Anoxic zone freshwater microbial communities from boreal shield lake in IISD Experimental Lakes Area, Ontario, Canada - Sep2016-L239-20m | ecosystem: Environmental > Aquatic > Freshwater >... | reverse complement strand
GATTTGGGCTTGCCAGAAGTGGCGTATCGCGGCAGGGTCTGGGCAATGCAAGCGCCGCACGCATCAGCAGTCCCGCCCGAAGTCGTGTCCGGGGCGTCAGCGTCAACCGGCTCCGGGTCGGGCGCGTCGCTTCAGGGCGAACCCGCGTGCCCACCGTGCGGTTCGCCAGGCTTGCAAGGCCAAGGCGGAACCGGGTGCGGGTGTAAGGGGTGCCCACATACGGTCGCCAGTGAGTTGTTATGCGTAGCCACAATTATGCAAGGACTACTGGCAAGCGGTCACTACACCAACAGAGTCCGCGATGATGGAGAAGACGAACCTGAAGCGCGACATTTCGACAATGGCAAAGAGTGGCGAAGGGATGGTTTTAATCACAGATTCGATGCATATTCCGTCACTGAAGCAGTCAGGCTGTTTGAGGAACTCAAGCGGCATATGCGACGCTAACAACCACACACCATGACCGACGGACCATCCCCCGAAACCCTCCGCCATCTGGCAGCCATGCTGCCGGGCATCGTGCGCGGCCAGCGTGCTGGCAGCATTGGCAAGTCTGGTCTGAAGCTGGTGCCGACGGCGACGTGCTCCATCTGCGGGTGCGCCCACAGCTACGCGGGCACCAAGGCGGCGGCGCTGCCCTTGAGCGCGCCCTGCTCGACGTGCTTGGAGTTGCTGGAGTCGCACACAGGCTTGAAGGCCAAGGACGGGCGCTACGCCTTCATCGCGTCGCCCAAGTTCCCGACGGGCAAGGTCATCGTGATCGAGAACGCGGACATGGACCGGGTGGATGAGCGGCTGCGGCACGACTTGCACACGGAGGCGGTGAAGCGAGTGCTGGCGCTGACCGGGCTGCCCCAACTAGACGGCGGCACGGGCACACAACAGGCGGAGGCGTGGGAGCAACTGCGCGCGGACGGCCACACCGCCTTGCTGGCGAAGGACTGCGACTGCACAAAGGAGAAGTCCAAGTGAGCCTGATCGCCCATCTCGACCGGCTGCCCCCCGCCGTGTGCCTCGCGCTGGCGCGGCAGGACGGGCGCACGTTGACGCTGGAGGAGGTGTCCGCCCGGGCCGGGGTGCCGACCCGCACCTTGTCGCGCATCGCAGCCAAGCGTTCGTGGGCCGGGGTGAAGCTCAAGACCATCGAGGCGATTGCCGGCGCGTGCGACGTGGACCTGCTCAACCAGTCCAAGGACCGGGAGCGGTTGCGCAAGTCCGTGATTGGCCGGCGCGACCCGCTGGGCGGCATGACTGGCACCGGCATCGCGGCCTACTCCAGGGAGCGGCGGAGGCAGGGCGTGTTCCGGGTGATGGCGGAGGCGGTGAAGTGAACACGCTCCAAGACTATCTGGCTGGCAATGGAGCCGACGAGGCGAGGGCGATGGACGCGCTTCAGGAGGCTGGGGTAATCAGTGACAACGCGGTGTGGGCGCGCGATGTGGCCGAGGCTGATTGTCCAGCAGCGGTGGAATTTCTCAAAGCGGCACCGCAATAATCCCGCCGCCGCCCTTGGGCCGGTTGGTGTTCATGTCCTGTGAGATGGCGCGCTGGAGTTCGTCGTAGCACAGGGCGGACAGGGCGTAGGTGAGGGCGTCGAAGGCGTGCTTGTGGTCGGACTGGCGGTCCACGGCGGCTCCGTTGCGGCCCTTCTTCAACCCCTGCAAGCTCTGGATGAGCATGGGGCACTTGTCGTTGTTCACGAACAGCCGGTCCTGATGGAGGAGCTTGCGCACCAGGTCCACGCGGAAGAACACGCTGCCGTGCTTGCGTGCGACACCCTGCATAGTGATCTCCCCGTGGCTCGCCAGCTCAATCTCCTCGAAGTGGTAGCGGTCGGAAATCGGCTCGCGCGCATCGAAGGCGGAACGGTCGGAGTAGTGCGTCCAGCGGAACTTGCGGCCGGCGACCGTCTCCCAGTAGCGCATTTTCTTGAGCATCATCTCGGTGATGTCGCCCACCGTCTCGTCGCTGCGGATGAACACGATCTCGTCGAGCACCTTGAAGCCGGCCACGCCCTCGGTTTTCCCAGCCGCAAGGAACCGCTCGATGATGACGACCGCGTGGTTGGAGTGGCCCAAGTCCCAGCCGGTGTATAGCTCGTGCGTGCCCTCCTCCGGCAGCATCATCTCCGGCTCGGGGTTGGTGGGCGTCTCGATGTCGCCGACGACGTGTATGGCCGGCCGGAACACGTCGTAGAAGATCGAGTCCCCCGCCGCCGTGGTCCACTTGCCCAGGTAGTAGCGGTTCCAGAGGTCGGGGCTGTGGGCGTATTGCGCCTTGAGCAGGGCGAGGTCACTGGCGGTCAGGTAGGGGTTGTCGCCCACGAAGACTTCCAGCAGGTCGAGTTGGTCGCGCAAGGCCAGCAGGTCGGTGCCCTCCAGCCCACGCTCCTTGGCGGCGGCGTTCAACTCTGGCAGGTCGAGGTTGCGGAACTTGTAGAAGAGCTGGTAAATCCAACTGCGCTCGCCTTCATCGGCGGGGTTGGTGTCCAGCAGCATGACGTGCTCGCGCCCTTGGAGATGCGGCATCCGCAGACACTCCATCACCATGTCGAAGCTGGAGCGTTGCTTCACCCATGAGCCGACTTCCGACCAGTAGAGCATGGAGAACGCCTTGCCCTTGAAGCGTTTTCCGATCTCCCCCTCGCCCTCCTTCATGGACTCCAGTTGGAACGTCGTGGTGTTGCCGTGCCGGTTGGTGATGGAGCACTTCAGCTTCTTGGACACGCCTTCCTGGTAGGGTTCCCGCACCCATTCCAAGCCGAAGTCGGCGGCAATCCACTCGGGGATGATACTATTGACGAGCTGGTCCCACGGGCCGGCGTCCGACGCGGCGGTGATGGAGGGGGAAATGATGCAGACGCGGCCCCGGTCAGTCTCCCAGGCGTGTTGCACGATGGCGTGGAGGCAGCCAATGGTCTTGGAGGACTTTCGCGGCCCGGACACACACACGAACTTCTTCTTGTCCGGGTTGGAGGGAGAGCAACGCCAGCGAATCTGGTCCTGCATGGGCGAAGTGGCCGGACGCCACGGAGCGGTAGGTGTCATTGATTCCGCTTGCACTTTATCGTTAATCGCGACAGATTGCAACCCATGAACACGTTGACGCTCGATACCAAGGACGAACGCTTCGCCGCGCTGGCGGACTGTGCGGATGGCGAAACCAAGACGGTGACGGTCACAGGCACCGTGACGCGAGACGCCAGTGGTGGCCTTTCGCTGGCCGTGGACAGCGTGGATTACGAGGCGAAGGAACCGGAGGAGGAAGCTGTGGAAACGCCGGTGGCGGAGAAGCCGGCCAAGGGCGGTCCCGACCATGCGGCGGTGATGCTGTTGGTGAAGAAACCCGCCAAAGCCTGATGCCATCCCCGGAACTCTTCGAGAAGCACAAGTGCGACGACGCCGCGCTGAAGGCCATCTTCACGCTGCCGGAGACGGACCAGTCCGACAAGGTGCGCGAGTTGCGGGGGTTGATCCGGGACCGCATCCAATCGGGGCGCGAGAAGAACCTGCGGGACCATCGCATCTGGTTCGCCATTGATACGGCTTACGAGGCACCCTACGCGCAGACGACGCCGACGCTGGTGCAGCACGTCCTGGGCAGCCTCGACCGCACGGCCACCTACGAGCAGGCCATGAAGGCGGGCAAGGAGTGGAACCTCGACCTGGCGAACTTCTTCTGCGACGTGAAGGGGGCCAACGGCAAGACGGTGAAGGCTCCGTTCGTGCCGAGCTTCTTCAAGATTCTCATTCCGGCGGTCAAGAGCTACGTCACCATCCGGCAGGCCAAGCTGTTCACCGACCGCAACCAGATTCCGCTGTTCAAGTATGAGGCGCTGAAGAGCACCACGCAGAACCGGGTGCGCTGCGAGATCATCACCGACCTGGTGTCGGCCATGACAGCGAACTACGGCTACGCCAGCGTGCTGCGGGACGCCATCTTCAAGACGTTGCTCTATGGCGTCATGCTCCAGTTCCCCGAGGAAATCTGGCACGTCGAGGAGCAGGAGGGACCGGACGGCAAGAAGCAGACGGTGAAGGAAGGACTGCGCTACCATCAACCGCACCCGAGCCGGTTCTTCTACGACCTCACGCACAGCCTCGCCACGTTCAACTCGGACAGCGGGTGCGAGTATGCCGGCTACTGGAGCGTGCGCCGCTATGGCAGCATCAAGGACAACCCGCTCTACTACAACACCGAGGCCATCAGCTACGGGCGCAACTGGATGGAGAGCGGCCTGAGCGGTCGCTACTTCCAGACCATCTACCCGTGCTCGATGAAGCTGCCGTGTGCCGAGCCTACGCGGGAGTCCGACCGGGAGCAGCGCGCCGCGTTCTACACCAAGGCGAACGATGACGAGGCGGTGTTCCTCACGCGCGTCTGGATGAAGCTGGTGCCGAAGCGCTGGGGGTTGGGCACCTACGATTGCCCGGTGTGGTTCGCCTTCGACGTGGCGAGCGACGACACGATTGTCTGGGCTGGCCCGTGCGCCTACTCCCCGACGCTCTACTGCGGCTACGACGCCGACGAGCTGCGCGACCGTAACAGCAGCCTCGCCCTGGAGATTATCCCGTTCCAAGACCACCTCGGGAACATCCTCTCGCAGATCATCCTCACGGCGAAACAGAACCTCGCCAACCTTCAGTTCTACGACAAGAACCTCATTGACCAGACGGACATCCTGCAATTCCAGAACGCGAACGAGATGATGTTCCGGGGGTTGAACTTCGCCGCCTTCGACAGCCTCAAGGCCCAGCGCGCCGGCACCAACCCCGCTGCGGCCGTCATCCCCGTCACGCTGGCGAAGATGAGCACGGCAGAGCTGACGGCGACGCTCTGGGCGACGTTGAACATGATGGAGCGGATGCTGCAATTCTCCGCGCAGGAGGTGGGCAGTGCGGCCAGCCACCAGCAGAGCGCGCAGGAAATCAAGGCCATCTCGGCCAACACCAGCACGCGCGCGGCCTACACTGGGACGTTCGTGGACGACTTCATTGATGCGTGGAAGCGGCAGCTTTACGAGGCGAACCAAGCCTACTCCGACGAAGAGTTCGACAGCCAGGTCAGCACGGACATCCCCGACCTCGACGCCAAGCTGAAGGACATGGGATTCACGCTGGAGGATGACGATGTGGACGGGCGCAAGCGGGGCGTGAAAGGCAAGAAGCAGCAGCTTCAACTGGAAGCGTTCGCCTCGACGCGGGACGGCCCCGACCGGGGCGACGACGCCCAGAGCGCCACGGTGCTCATGCAGACGATTCAAGCCGTGGCCGGCAACCAGTTGCTCGCACAGGCCGTGGGGCCGAAGGCGCTGCTGGATATGCTCACGCAGGCCGCGCGCATGGGCGGGGCACCGCGCGACTTCGAGTTGCGGGCCAGTGGCGAAGGCCAGATGGCGGAACAGGTGAAGGCCATGCAGGAGCAACTGGCGAAGATGGCGGAACAGATTCAGCAGGGGGCCGTGCAACAGGCGACGCAGGCGGTGGGAGAACAGGTCGCCAAGCCGGTCGCTGAAGCCCTCGCGCAGACCCAGCAGGCTGTGCAACAGAACGCGGAACAGTCCGCCGCCGCCATCAGCCAGACGCAGGCGGCGGTGCAGCAGAACGCGCAGGACGCCGCGAGCGCGCTGGGCCAGCAGCAGCAGGCCATTCAGGAAATCCAAGGGGCACTGCAACAGTTGGCGACACGCACGCAGCAGTTGCTTCAAGTGGCGGCGTCGGCCCCACCCGTGCCCGCCGTGCAGCCGCAATTTCAACCGTGATCCGCTTCACTGAAAACCCGCTCGGGCTGAAGGACGTGAAAGACCTCGCCCTATGGCTGGCAAAACCGGAGGCGCAGATGGCCCGCGCCGTGGCGGAGGCGAAGATTGCCGCGCACGAGGTGGAGTCGGTCGCCGCCGCCGTTGATGCACTGAAGGGCGGGCGCGATCACACCTTCCAAGCGGACGAACTCCTCGCGGAAACCCAGTGCTACCGCCACTTCCTCGCCGTGCTCGACGAGCTGGCGAAGGGGGACGACCTCTACACCGGCCAGGTCAGCCTCGGCCAGTAACTCTCCCATGCCTTCCACCCCTGAAACTCCCGTCGTGTCCGCTTATTCTGCGGCTACCGAAACGTCCGTTGTTCCACAAGGAACTGCCACTGAGAAAACAACCGTCCTGACGCCCGGAGCGGACAAGGCTCCGCCCGCGCCGGGCCTGATTGACAACGAGGCCGCGCGCCTGCTGACGGAGCGGTTTCTCAACGGCAACCGGGAAACGAAGCCCAAGGCCAAGACGAAGCCCACGCCGGCGGAGAAGCCCCAGGAGGACGCCACGCCCAAGACGGATGATGAATCGAAGGCCAAGGCCAAGCCCAAGGCGAAGGCTGCCCCGGCCCCGGAACCAGCCCATGAACCGCTGGATTACGACCGGCTCGGGGAGGCGGTGGGCAAGGCGGTGAAGGCGGCGACGGATGCCCAGCCAAAGGGCGCCCAACCGGCACCCGCGAGCGACGCGGAACTGCCCGCCAAGGAGCAGCGCAAGCTGGAATACCTGCGGGTGATGGAGATGGCCAACCCGGACAAATACAAGGATGTCGCCACGCGCTACGCCGAGGGGCTGAAGAAGTCATCCGACTACGAGGCGACGTGGAAGCGCGAGCATCCCGGCGAAACCTTCGACAAGGCCGACCCACAGCATGACGCCTTCTTCGACACCGTGGCCGTGGACTGGGAGGACGATGATTACGCCGAGGCGATGGCGGATGCGCGCGCCCAGGCGTTGCGCGACGAGATGGCGAGCAAGGAGCGGCAGCGCACCTTGGAACCGCAGGCCCGGCAGGCGGCGGCGGAATCCGCCCGCACACTGTTGGGGGAGTTGGGTGGAGATGCCGCAGCGGAAGCCTTGAACCCGGACGGCACCGTGGACCCCGCCAAGCTGGCCGACCTGGACCCGGTAAAGGCCGATGTGCTCCAGCGCAGCGCGAACGTGGCCGTCGCCATCGGCACCGAGATTGAGCGGTTGTTCAACGGCACCGTCACCTACGACTCCGCCAACCGGATGCACAAGGACATCAGCGCCTTCGCGCTGGCGACGGAAGCCGCCATGCTGGCCCGCCCCACCACCGACCAGACGCAGGACGGCAAGCAGTTCGCCCCTGCTGGCAAATACCACGCCATGAGTGCGGCGCAGCGGGCAAAACACTGGACCTTCACCGCGCCGGATTTGCGCTACCTGGCGGTGCAAGACCTCAAGACGGGGGCAGAAAAATTGCTGGCCGACCGGGAAAAGGAGTTCTCGACGTGGGCCGAGAAGAAGGGCATGGCGGCAAAAACCCCGCCAGCGGACGCCGCAAAAGTAGTCAAACCGACTACCAAACCGCAGTCGCCGACGGCCACCGTGGAGCCAAAAACGGCGGGTGCGAAGGGGCAGAGCGGCTCCAAAGCGCAGCAGGCGATGGGTTCATGGGAGGAACGGTATCTCGGCCGCACGCTGAGTTCATAGGCCAAACGGCGTGAGCATGGTGCTTGGGTCGGGCGGCTGTAGCAACGCAGCAACCGATACAAACTATGGCCATCTCACCAGAAATCTTCGCCAAGTGCGCGCCCGCGAAGACCACCAACATCAAGGCGTGCGGCAGCATCACCCTCTGCCAGGCGATTCCCACCACGGCGGACGATCTCGCCACGCTGTTTCAGGATGGCGACGGGAACTACCGCGTCATGGACGCGCTCTTCGACTCGGACTTCGAGATCAAGAGCTGCGAAGCCCCGGTGAACGGTCTCTACGACTTCCTCATGGCGAACCGCGTGGACATGAGCCACAAGGTCCAGACCGACGCTCTCAACTCCGGCCTGATCCGCATCCGGCCGTTCGTCTTCGGCAAGCGCACCAGCCCGGTGAACAACGAGTTCTGGGCGGTCAGCGCAGGCCAGTCAGCGGGTGGCGGCCGATGGCAGGTGACGGTGACTTCCACCGCTGGCGTCCCGTTCGACGTGCGCAGCTTCATCGTCGGCGAGACGGTGACGATTGAAGGCGTGACCGACGGCGGCACGGCGACGATGACCAACTGGCAGGTGTATTCCTCCACTGGCTCCGGCGACTCCGGCACCGTGGTTCTCACGTCGCAGGATGCGGCGTCGAACCTCGATCCCGACCGCATCGTGAACCCCGTCACCGGCCTGCTCCGGCGCGGCGTCAACAACGTCTCGGACTACGAGAGCTTCTGCGACGAGGCCACGGCCTACATCACCCGGCAGGACGTGCCCTTCTGGACGCAGACCAGCCGCCATGCCTCCTGCAAGTCGGAACTCTACGACGAGTATCGCAAGCTGCTCCTCGCCAACAACCCCTACTGGAAGAAATACCAGGACCTCGACGAGGTGGAGAAGAACCGCCAGCTCGGCGCGGACTTCCAGCGCAAGTGGGTCAACACCTTCTTCTTCCAGCCCCCGCTGCCCAACCAGACGGTCGGCGGCTACACCGCGCTCGCGGACATCGAAACGGCGGCTTCCAGCGTGCTCGACGTGGCGACCGGCCAGAAGTGCATCGGCAAGCGCGCCAACGCAGTGGGCGTGTATCAGCAGATGGCCGAGTGCGGCCGCGTGGTGGACCTCCAAGGCGCGCAGCTCAACCTGCCGGCGCTGCTCACGTCCCTCTACAAGATGTGGCGCGTGCGCAAGGGCCAGGGCGACAACTCCAACATGATTGACCTCTTCACCGACTCGGTGACGGCGGACAAGATCAACACCGCCATGTTCCAGAACATGAACGGCAAGCTGGACGACAAGGTGCGCGTGAACATGGACATGGGCGGCTCGGTGGCTCCCACGCACCCGGTGCAGGTCAAGAACGGGCAGGCGCAGTTCGGCTTCTACTACCGGAGCTACAAGCTCAACTGGCCCGCTGGTCTCACCATCAACGTCATCTCGCACGACTACTTCGATGACGTGATCACCGCCGCTGCCACGGTCAGCGCGGCCCTCGCCAACGCCAAGCGCCTGCTCTGGGTGTTGGATTTCCGGGGCATCTACCCCGGCATCATCGCCAGCAACCGCGTCGTGACCAAGCTGGACCCGCGCACGCTCCAGTCCATTGACTCGACCTACGCCTGCACCATGAAGGTGCCCACGGAGGAGAAGACGCTGACCTCCGTGACCTGGACGGCCGTGGTGGAGTGCCCTGCCGGCAACCTCATCTTGGAGAACTTCTCCAGCGAGGTGCCCGAGCCGAGCACCAACCCGGACGACATCGCGTATCCTCCCGCGACTTCGAGCAGCACCACCACGTCGGCCGCGTAACCACGGGCGCGACGTTACGGACCCGGCGAGGCGATCCCTCGCCGGGTTTTTGTTGAACAGACCCCTTGCTTTATCGTTATCCGTTGGGGTAATCTGCCGCAACTCAACATGAGCAAGCACTACTTCAAGAAGGAGCAAGTCAGCAACAAGGTCATCGGCATCGGCGGCGTGCCGCTGCCGTTCGAGGTGTTGCCGGGCAACACGGGGTTGCTCCAGTTGGACGATGAATCGCCCGAGGACACCAATCTGGTGACGTTGCTGGACCGGGTGGTGGGCAAGCAGGGCGTGGTGCGGATTGATGAAGGCACCTACTTGGAGTTAAAAAAAAAGCGACTCTCGGTGACGTTCGCGCCGCGCTCCAGCGATATGCAGCCAGTCATCCGAGTGGTCAACCCAATCGTCCCGCGCAAGTCGTCCGCAGCCCCGGAGGTGGAGGATGCGCCCCCTGTGGCAAGCGTCGCGCCCAGTCCTGAACCGCTCGTAATGGAACCGCTCGCCAGTGATGTGCCCGCGCCGTTGCTGGTGCCGCGGCGGGGCCGACCTCCGAAGATCAAGGCTCCCACCATGCCCGTCAGCATGGCCCCGGTGCGGGAGGAAGTGGTGAGGATTGCTCCCTGACCCGTGCCCTACACCTTCGCCAACCTCAAGGAAGAGCTTCGCCCGCTGATTTTTCCGGGGCGGGAGGCGGCGAACCTGCGACCGGCGCACGACAAGATGTTCGTGGAGGCGTTGGTGGACGCGCAACGGATGTCGGAGTGCCTGACCTACAACAACACCAACATCTTCCCGCAGTGCGCGACCTACTTCCAGTGTGGTATGACGCTGCTGCCGGCTCCGCGCGGGGCCATCAAGCGCCTCTACGTGGTGGACCGCATCAACCCCACCACGGGACGCGAGGATGCCGCCGCACCATTGGATTGGTGTAGCCGGATTGACTACCAGCAGGTGCGCAAGTGCGACATGGAGAAGTATGTCGCCGCCGTGGCGAGCGGGTGCGGAAGTTGCGGGACGGCCATGAGCAGCGTGTTCGGCTACCCGCTGGCGATGTGTGGTGAGAAGAGCTTTCCGACCCCGACGGACGCTGGCTGGCTGAACGCGGCGGCGCTTCCTATGGGGTTGCACTACCCGCAGTCCAGCACGGACAGCCGGTGCGGCCGGGCGCGCAAGGGCGTGTGGGCCATCGAGCGGGGTCGCATCTACGTGGCTCCGTGGATTCAGAGCACGGAAACCATCATCGTCGAGTGGGACGGCATCAAGCGCGAGTGGGATGACGGGGACGTGCTGGAGGATGACCCCACCCTGAAGCGGGCAGTGCGCTACTTCGTGGCGGCCGGTCAGGCCAAGGATTACGATAGGGACGACGCGGCGTGGGCCGCCTTCCGGCGCGACTACGACGAAGCGATCCGCGACCTGATCTGGGAATGCCGGCAGGAGACGATGGTGCGCGGCTGCGAGCCGAGCCTGGCGCGGCAGAGCACGGCCTACGTGGAGTTCACCCGCCCCACGGGTGGCACGTCGGAATCCCCCGACGGATCACACCCCGCGTTGCCCGACGGCACACCCACCACGACGGACAACCAGTCCACCTGCCCGGACGTGGCCGAGGTGGTGTTTTACCCGCCCACCGGGGCCATCGTCACCTACCCCATCCGCGTGGTGTTGAACAGCGCGACGGCGGGGGCGACGATTTACTACACCACGGACGGAACCGAACCGACGCGCGCCAGCCTGGCGTATGTGGGTTCGTTCGACCTCGCGGCTGGTAGCGTCAAGGCGGCGGCGTTCCTCCGCGAGTGCCCGTCACAGGTCACACAGTCGGCTTACCGGGATGCCAACGACCCCGACATCGTTGGCCCCGACGGATTCGCTCCGAAGCTGACCACGCTTTGCACGACTACTGATCGCGCCGGTGCGTGGGGGGTGTTTCATTCGGACGGAAGTCCCGACATCAACTGGAAACTGAACTTCCGGTTCAAGCCGGGCGCAGTCATCAAACGAGTGGAGATGTTCGAGACCGATAGCTCTGGCAACTGGACCACGGGCCGGTCGTGGGCCACCAAGCAGATCATCCAAGGCGGATTCAACTCTTACCCGGTGGTCATTGACAACGCAGTCGGTCAGATTGAAACCGCCTACACGGACAATCTCGCCCAGGCCGGCGACTCAGATCAGGACTGGTTCTTGTTTGGTGAATCAGTGGGGGTTCCGGCTTCTGGCTCCTACTATCGCTTGAACATCTACATGGAGGATGGCTACGTGTTCTATGCTTCTTGCCAGATTACCTGTTTACCTCCGCCTGATCCGGTTACTTACAACTGCGTGTCTGGAAATTGTGTTGCTATTATAGGACACAGCGGTTCTTACCCAACCTTAGAAGCCTGCTTGGCGGCGGACTGCCTGCCTTGCGCGGTGGAAATCACGGCTTCTGACTTGAATGCCACTGTGACGGGACCGGACTGCCCGTGCTACACGGTGACGCTCTCCGATCAGGTATCGGTGACAGGCGGGGTGCTGACCGGGTTCGCGCAGCTCATTGACGGCGTGGCTACTGGGTCGTTCGGACCTGACTACGCTCCGTGCCTAGCCAATCCTGGAATCTACACCTACCGGTCCTACGCGGTGAGCGACAGTGGAAGCTGTTACGACAACGTGGACTTCACAGTGACGCTGGAGTGCTCTCCTTGCGATGATGCTTGCCCAAACAACCTCAGCCTCCAAATCACGGGTGGAATTTACGAGGCTTTGTTCATCGAGTATTACGGATCGGCTGCCATAAGTCTGTCTCGATCAACTGCCGACGAAGGCAATCCCTGCCGGATTTGGAAAGGAACTTCCAGCGGTGGAACTCATGGAGATATTGAGTGGACAATAAGTGGCAACCCTCTTGTTCCTGTTGGAGGTGACTCGGCATGGCAACTTGAAACTAATGATGGGTATGTTGCTGATGGCGCTGGTCCTGACCCTTATCCTGGTGAGGAAAGGGAATGCCCTGCTGGACTCTTCACAAGCTTGACTGTATCGTTTGACGTGAACGCTATTTGGACAGTAACCAGTGCTTGATTCAATGCGCTTCGACTACCTCATCAACACGCCCTGCGAGACGCCGGGTTGATCGTCAATTAACCTCCAATGAACTGGGACTTCATCATCCATCAACCGTGCGTGGGGACCGCTGAAGACGGCTCGACCAGTTCGTCGTCGTCGTCGAGCACGTCGGACACCTCCACCAGCTCGACCACCACGGCATCGTGAGGCTGCTGGTCAAATTCCCAACGCGCGGCCGGCCCAAGCTGTTCTGCGAAACCCTGCGCCAGTGGCGGTCGCATCTCTCGGGCCGGAACCAGGTCCGCTTCGTGGTGTCCATTGATGAGGATGACTCGCTCATGAACTCGCCCATCATGCACGGGTTCTTGAGCCGGCAGAAGAATCTCGACTGGCACGTAGGACACTCCAAGACGAAGGTGCAGGCCATCAACGCGGACTTGGACAAGCTGGGCGACTACGACGTGCTCGTGCTGGCCAGTGATGACATGGTGCCCGTGGTGCGCGGTTATGATGACGTGATCTGCCAGACGATGCGCCGTGTATGGCCGGGGCTGGATGGCGTCCTGCACTTCGAGGATGGGTTCAACCGGAACGGGCTGAACACGCTGCCCATCATGGGGCGCAAGCTCGTGGACGACTGGGGCTACCTATACCATCCGGCTTACAAAAGCCTCTTCTGCGACCAGGAGTTTCAAGACGTGACCGAGCGGGACGGACAGAGTGAGAAGCTGGCCCGGTGCATCATCCGGCATGATTGGATTGGCGCGCACAAGCCAGACTCGCTGCACCTCAGAAACGAAGCCATGAACGGACCTGACCGTGACACTTACCACGCGCGGCGCGCGGCCAACTATCCGAGGGCGTGGACATGAGCGTGTTCCGACTCAGCATCTTGGTGCCCACGGTGCCCGAACGAGCGCACTTCCTGCGCCGGCTGCGCTCCGTGCTCGACCGGCAAATCCACGGGAAGCCCGTCGAGCTGCTGCTGGATGACCGCCCGCGCCCGGTGGCCATCGGGGCCAAGCGCAACGCCCTGCTGGACCGCTCGCGGGGCGACTACGTGGCCTTTGTGGATGACGACGATCTGGTGAGCACGAACTACATCAGGGATGTGCTGGCGGCGTTGGAGAACAACCCCGACTGCGCCGAGCTGCGAGGAATCATCACGACCGACGGCGGCAAACCCAAGGATTTCCATCACACAATCGAATGCAAAGCATGGTGCGAGAAGAACGGAGTCTATCTTCGGATGCCCAACCACCTGAACGCGGTGCGACGCGATATGGCGTTGCAAGTGCGGTTTCCCGAGACGAACTTTGGCGAGGACCACGACTACTCCAAGCGGTTGCTCCCGCTGCTCAAGACGATGGGCGCGGTGCCGCGCGTGATTTACCTTTACCAGTCGAGAACCAAGAAGCCGGAGTTCCGGTGAACCCGATTCACCTACTGCACACGCTTTGGATGTTTCGCTAAAACCGTTTGCCTACGTCTATCCGCCGAACGAGCCAGCGGCGATTGCTGAATGGGTGGGCGCGGAACTGGTGGCGGCTGGCATGGCCGTGTCCGTGTTGAGCCATCAGAGCAACTTTTCCGAGGTGCTGGCGGTCTGCCAGCGGGCCGAGGCGGTCATCTTTCACGGTGGACTCACTCAACTGTCGTGGCTGTTCGACACGCCAGAGAAGGTTTCCGCGTGGCATCTCGAAATCCGCAAGCCCCGCGTCGCCATCTCCACGGAAATGCTCTTCTGCGAACCGCCGCAGCACGGCACGTTTCGTAAGCGCGCACACCAATCCATGAGGGTGATGACGCATCTGGTCGGCCTCAACGATTCGCCCGCTTTGGACGGGGAGAACTTCCGACTGCGCCAGACGGGTGCGCCGCTGCTGGTCATGCCCGCCGTGGCATTCGCCTTCAGCCGCTACACCAACACGACGCCGTGGGCGCAGCGGCAGGCACGCTACTGCTTCCTCGGGACGTGGCACGGGATTCAGCGCCAGGTGTTCCTGCGTGAGCTGGTCCGCGAGAGCTTGGTGGACATCCTGAACATCCCCAAGAGCGACCCGTTGGAAGCCATCGCGGCGTTCAACCGCTACCAAGGCGTCATCAGCCTGCGCGGCAATCACGGCGTCGCCGTCCCGTTCATGCCTCGGCTCATGGAAGGTGCGGCGTGTGGCTGCTTCGTGTGTGACCTGCAAGATTTGGAACCGGGCCAATGGTCCCAAGCCGTGGCGCGGGTGCGGGACACGGACTGGGCGGCGGCGGAGCAGCTCGTGGCCGGACATCTCGCCAGCGTGAAACAATTCAGTCCGGTGCCCTACTTCTCTGCGGTAACGTCGTGGCTCAAAGAACACCCCTATGCTGGTTGACCTTAAAAAATTCTCCGTGCTCGTCTGCGGCTGTGCCCGCGACGTGGAACCGCAACTCCCCGGCGTGCTCGCCAACTTCGCGCGCATCGGGGCGCTGTTCGGAGCCGCGCGCTATGCCGTGGTGGAGAACGATTCCAAGGACCGCACCGCCGCCATGCTCGCCAGTTGGAAGCGGAGCGACCCGCGCCCGCGCCGGCACATCAGCCTCACGGGCCTAGACCGCCGATTCAGGACGCGCACTGAGCGGTTGCCGGAGTGCCGCAACGCGCTGCTCGACGAGCTGTGGCGCGAGCCGGCGGACTTCATGGTGATGCTGGACATGGACGGCATTTGTCAGGAGCCGATCCCCGAGGCGTCCATCCAGTCGTGCTTCAATTATCCGCTCGACGGATGGGCGGCGATGACGGCGAACATCTCCAGCAAATACTACGACATCTGGGCGCTCCGCTCTGAGTGGTGCCCCTACGACTGCTGGCAAAAGGTCTGGCACCGTCCCGCCGGCATGACGCCGGAGGAGGCCATCGAGCAGTTCATCCACGTCCACAAGAAGCACATCCCGGCCAACGCGCCGCCGCTGGAGGTGGAGTCGGCCTTTGGCGGGCTTGGGGTGTATCAAGTGAGCTTCCTGAAGGGCTGCCGCTACTCGCGCAAGAGCACGTTCCACGATGCCGACGTGGAGCACTGCGCCTTCAATCAGGCCATCCGGCGTAACGGCGGCAAGGTGTTCATCAACCCAGCCCTCATCATCCGGTGATCTCGCGCATCCTCATTCTCTGTGGTGGCAAAGGCACGCGCTGGGGCGACTTCCTGAACGTGCCCAAGCAGATGCTCGCGTTGACGGGTGAACCGCTACTGCACCGCACCGTGCGCCAGTTCCGTGCGGCGGTTCCCGGCGTGCCCATCACCGTCATCAGCCGCGACCTGTCGGCCCCTGGTGTGCCCTCCGTGGACCCGCTTCCGGGCGATCTCAACACCGACAAGTTCGCCTCGTCGCTGCCGCTCTGGGGGGGCACCGGCAGCACGCTATTTGTCCACGGCGACGTTTTCTTCGAGTCCAAGGACGTGACGGCCATCGTGGCGGCGTGTGCTGACCGCTCGCTCTGGTTCGGCAATATGCGGTTTTACGAACTGCTGGCATCCTACGTGGCGGCGGACGAGATGGAGGCGTGGATCAACGTCATGCGACACGTCCTCAATCAGGAGCGCAACCAGCTAACGGCGGGGGGGGCGTGGCGGATGTTGAGGTTGTGGAACAAGTTGCCGGCCGAGAGTGAAGACGGCACTCCCTACCCATTCCCAAACTATCCGACGCCGCTGCTGGGCTACTTGGATTGCCCCGGCCTGAGTCGGGATTTTGACTACCCGGAAGACTTGGTGCGGTGGCTGACGCTGGTCGGAAACGAAAAGCTGGCGGCCATGTGAAAGTCTCCTGCTGCTGTTTGACCTACGGACGCAACGCGCTGCTGGCCGAGGCGGTCGAGTCCTTCATCCGCCAAGACTACCCCGACCGCGAGCTGGTCGTGTTCAATACGCTGGCGTCCCAGCAGCTTATCATCCCTCACCCGCTGGTCCGCGTCATCAACCACGCGCCCCGGCCCACGTCGCTAGGGGAGACGCGCAACCTCGCCATCGAGCAGTGCCGGGGCGAATTCATCCTGACGTGGGACGATGACGACATCTATCTACCACACTACGTCGCGTGGCTCGTCGCGCACTTGGACGGCGGCGAGTGGGTGCGCCAGGCGGGCCGGTTCGATCTCACCAGATGGACGGTCACTGGCACCAACGCGCAGGCCATGAACCAATTCCTGTTCCGCAAGGCCGCGTGGCGCAAGGCTGGCGGTTATCCGGTCGGGATGGATAGCGGCGAGGATGCTCACTTCTTCAACCGCGTGGCCGCGTGCCCGCCAGGTCGCAAGGTGGAGTGCGATCCCAGCGAATACGGCTTTCTCTACGGCTGGGACAACGGGGCTTACCACGTCAGCGGGGGCGGGGAGAACCAGCCCGGCAAGCCAACGGCGCTTCAGCGGTCGCAGCGCCACATCACCAGCCAGAGCCACCCGCGCGGGCGAGTGACCATCGTGCCGCGATGGCGGAAGGACTACGTGGCAGAGGCGCGACGCTGGCTGCAACGGGGAGCGTGAGCCAGCGCGGCGGCTACCAATCTCTACCATTGACACATTCGGTTATGTGGGCGACGGTTCGGGCGTGCCGACCACAAAAGTCTCTCCGCTCCGCTTGAAAAGACGGCTCGCCTCCACGCTTGGAAAGTTTGCCCGCGGCGTGCCTAAGAGCTACTCCCCCGCCGAAATCGCCAAGCGCACGGCGAGACTGCGGAAGGCCCAGAAATCGCGCGCGAAAACCCAGCGCGCACTCCGGCGTGCTAACGATAAGCTCAGAGACGGCGCACCAGAGACGCCGCCTGCCAACTGAAACGCTCATGCGCCGTTCTCTGGAGCGCATGGTTGGGCGGCACGGTCGAACTGGAACAAATATGAAAAAACTGCAAGACACTGACCCGATGCCCTTCGGCAAGCACAAGGGCGAGCCGATGCAAGATGTGCCAGCCAGCTATCTGCACTGGCTCTGGAAGGAAATCCAGCACGACAATACGAGCGATGTGGGCGACTACATCCGCCGCAACCTGAGCGCACTGAAACAGGAACACTCCGATGGCGTATGGAGCTAGTGCCGCCCAACGATTAAGCTGCCCGACCGCTACCCGGTGGCCAGCGTAGAAAGCAAAATGAACCAACAAATAACCAGAGCGCATGGCCGAAGCCGAGGGCGGGTAGCGGTTCGTGTCCAGCGCATTGTTAGGCATCAACATGAAAACACAACTGACTGAACAGAAAATCCGAAAACTGGCTGACGGAATGCTCGACGATTCAATCAAGCATCGAGTCAAAGAGGCTGTGCGCCGCAAGAACGCCAAGCAGTTCTTCAATGATCTCATCGTGTCACTCACCAAAGGCAAACGCAAATGGACGCCAACCGAGCGGATGCAGTTCAATCGCGTGGCGGCGTTCCTTGATGCCTAACGGAGAGTTCAGGCGCACAGACCCGCCGTTGAAACCATGACGACACTCGAACAATCCAAGCCTGCCGACGAAGCCCGCGACTCCGTGCTGCGAAGCGGGTCTGTGTCGTCCTGCAACGATTTGTTACACGGCAATTTCAAAACCGTCGTAGCTGATCCTCCTTGGACTTACACCTTCGAGACGAGAAAAACAGAAGTGGCGGGAACTGGCTGGCGAGGCGCACCGCAAAACCACTACTCAACAATGAAGTTCGATGACATAGCGGCAATGCCAATCGGCGACATAGCTGCGCCGGATGCAACGCTCTGGCTGTGGGTGGTAAATCCGATGCTCGCCAAAGGCATCGAACTCGTGACGCGGTGGGGCTTCCAATATCGAAGCCTGCTCACATGGGCAAAGGTGACGAAAGACGGCAACCCGGCAATCGGCATGGGCTACTGGATGCGTGGCTCAACCGAACACCTGATGCTCGCCACTCGCGGCAAGGTGCAACCGAAAAGTAAAAGCCAACCGACGTGGTTCAAGGCTGGCGTTGGCGAACACTCCGCGAAACCTGACCAATCCTATGCAATCATCGAAAAATTCAGTGACGGCCCATATCTGGAACTGTTCGCACGGCGCAAGCGTGACGGATGGACGACATGGGGTAATGAAACCAGCGGCGACCTGTTTGCCGTGTAACGGTGCGGATCAGCGACCGGGCCACACGGGAGGCTCGGATTGCAAGTGAGGCGCGATGGCCCGGTTCGCTGCATCCGATTGTTAGGGCGCAGTTTCCGAGGCTCGAAAATAAGTGAAGAAATATCTTGCAACGTAAGCCGCTTACGATAGTCTGTATCCATGAAAACGAACAACGAACAATTCGAGATGGGACGCAGCCTCTGGATGGAATACGTGCGGGTCAACGGATACGCCTTCGCGCCGAAGCAAGACGGACTGCAAAAGCTGGCCCGCCTACTGGACCTGAACGTGCCGTATCTCCGCAAAATGATAAACGCTTTCCTCGAAGCATGAATCCAGAAGCCCGAAAATACCTCGCCGAAATCGGTCGGCGAGGCGGACAGAAGAGCAAGCGTAAGCTCACAAAAGCGCAGGCGCGGGCAATGGTGCGCGCACGAACAGCTAAACGCGCCGCTCTGCGCCCTAACGGTGATTCGGCAACAAAGTGAAGCTATTTTTCACATAACAGTCGCATAACATGACCACCACCGAAGCCATTCAAAAGACCCGCGACGTGATCCGTCTGCGCCACTTGAGCCGCGCCACGGAGGAGAGTTACTGTGGGTGGATTGACCGCTTCGCTCGCTTTGTTTCGGAGCGATGCCAGACGGGCAAGCCTGAACATAAGATGGAGGCATTCCTCACGCAACTGGCGCAACAGGAGGTTTCAGCGTCCACGCAGAACCAAGCCTTCTGCGCCCTGCTGTTCTTCTACCGCGAGGTGCTGAAGGTTGAACTTGGCAAGGTGGACGCCCTCCGCGCGCAGCGGCCTGTCATGGTCCGCACTGCCCCGTCGGTCGAAGACGTTCGCGCCCTACTGCCCACCGTGCCGGACGTGGGCGGCTACCCGACCGGGTTGATCGTGCGGATGCTTTACGGGATGGGCCTGCGGGTGTCGGAGCCGCTGAACCTGCGGGTCAAAGACGTGCTCCTGTCCGAATCCCGGCTCATCATACGCGGGGCCAAGGGTGGCAAGGACCGCGTGGTGGCGCTGCCGTGCTCGCTGGTCGCTGAAATCAAGGCCCAACTCACCCACGCCCGCGCGGTCTGGGAGATGGACAAGGCCAACGGCCTGCCCGTGGCGCTGCCGGGGCTGCTGTCGAAGAAGTATCCGGCCTGGGCGTTCTCGTGGCAGTGGGCGTGGGTGTTTCCGGCGGCGCGGCCTTGCCGGCATCCGCGCACGGGCGAGACTGTCCGTTGGCGCTGTCTGGAGTGCAACGTGCAGCGCGCTGTCCGGCAGGCCGCGCCGCCGGAAACACCCA
>Ga0194051_1000642_pt1 | contig 19783 bp, 20 predicted proteins | sample SepL2320m_MetaG_FD_161275 | JGI IMG/M metagenome (GOLD analysis project Ga0194051, IMG submission 161275) | Anoxic zone freshwater microbial communities from boreal shield lake in IISD Experimental Lakes Area, Ontario, Canada - Sep2016-L239-20m | ecosystem: Environmental > Aquatic > Freshwater >... | reverse complement strand
CTTACCCTGAAACTTGTAAGCGCATGGCAGGATGGGCCTATACCATTCGAGGGCAGATGACGCCATATGCTCAAGGCGGTGATGCCGATAAGATGGCAGCATGTCAAGGTTTGTCTCCGGGCGAGATAAGTGTCTGGAGTGGCAATGGTGAAGGCATTTGTTATTTTGGTGAGTTAATTGCACTAGGTATGAAGGAAAGAGGGTGCGTGGGCGCTTTACTCGATGGCGGCATACGTGATGTTCGCTGGCTTGGAGAGCATCAATTTCCCGTTTTTGCGCGCTATAAAACCTCGGTCCAATCGATTGGCAGATGGAAAGTGAATGCTTGGCAGATACCGATTTATCTTCGCGGACATGATGGTAGCAATGTAACCGTCCGCCCCGGCGATTTCATTTTGGCAGACGAAGATGGTGGTATTGTGATTCCGGTCGAGATAGCAGAAAGTGTCTTAATCGAGGCGGAGCGCTTAACGGTGATCGAGAAAAATATTCGTAGAGAAATTGCCAGTGGGCTTAGTCTTGCAGAGGCATTAAAAAAATATGGGCATGTTTAGAGCCTGACTAAATGTATTGAATTCCTTAAATACTTGACTAAATTACTTGACAATTAGCAATGATTCAGATACAGTGTAGGTTCTGGTCAGGACTCGTTCTGACCAAGAGGTCGGAGCTAGAACCAATAGGCTATTGTCAAGGATGCCCGGTCTCTCAAAAGTAATACGTAGTTAACCGCCAGAGACATACTGGTGAGAGCGGGGAAAATCCCCTCCAGCGGAATACTGGTAAAAATAGGCTAAGCTGCAGAGATAAGTACTGCCAGTCAATGCCCAAAATTCATTGTTGATATCGCCCTTAAAACCAGCCTAGCTGGTATTTTGCTTCGTTCGCTTATTGGTCAAGCTTGGTAATTTTATTGCCTTGAATACCTACACCAGCCATTAACCCTTTTTGACTAAAGATAAAGGCGTAAATATCGGCCTGCGTGTTGATCGAGGTCATTGAGGTCGCAAATCCTTGATCGACCACAACAATGCTAGGACCAGTACCTATTTCAAAGCCTTGTGTTGAGTTCAGTGCGTCAAGCGCGCCTTCTTTCATAAAAAATAATGCATAGCCATATTGTTGCGCACCAGCTTGCAAACCAAATGATCCGCCAGCAGTATTGTAGTAAGCAGTCGGCTTTTCTTTTTTCCACAATACGCCTTCGCCATAGTGGCCACCAACAATAAAGCCTGCTTTAGTAATTGCCGGAAAGACTAGAACAGCTATTGCCGATACATTTAACTTTCTCGCTTCAGCATTTTCTTTCAGTAAATTAGTGAGGGCTACCTTAGAACTTGTGTTTAACTCAGAAACGTTTACAGCTGTCGCAGACGAGCTAAAAAGCAGCAAGAAAACCACACTAGAGATTACAAGGTAAATATTGTGGATGAATTTTTTCATTAGGCCTTAAAGAATTAATTTTATAAAAATAGTTTATTCTATATTTTCCCCAAACGCTTAGCTAAATCAGCGCCCCGAGATATCGGGGTTATCGGTGGCACATTTATTGAGGGCGGCAATCCAAATACGCCCAATCTTAAAGAGTTTGATTTACTTCTTAAGGGGGCAAAGGAGTTTTATGGCCTAAGCTAAGAGTTAGGTAAACACTTTATTAGTGAGAGAAATAGCTAAAGTATGGTCACTAATACGGCTTTATAAGGCTAGAGCAGATTGGGCTGCAGACTCTCCTGCGCGAATGGCGCCGTCAAAATAACCGGGCCAACGGATTGCAACTTCTGTGCCTGCCCAGAAAATGGGCCCCACAGGTTCCCGCCAAGCCGGGCCAAAGGAAGTCCATGTTCCCGGGGTTAAAAAATTGGTGTAAGCTCCGCGGGTCCATTGTTCATTAGGCCAATTGGCTTCGTAAAAATTAGTTGGGCTGGACGCTTGTGGCCCCCAGTACTTTACAAAATCACGCATGATTGCTTGGCGTCGATCATCAGCACTGAGTAAACCCAAACTAACTGCTTGATTACTAGAGATAAAGGTTGTCAAAATTCCTGGTTTGCCAGAGGGCGGTGAGCTATCTGCAGTAAATTCTAGTAAGGGTAGGTTGCCAATTGCCATGCCACTTAAACCTTGATTACGCCAAAAGGCATTGGGATAGACTGCGTGAGCTTTAATAATGGAGCCCATAGGCCCACGTTGAATTAAGCCGCTCATTTGAGCGGGCAGAGGCGGAGAAAATTCAATTCCCATTCTTAGTGGCGGAGGAATCGCGACAATGACCGATTTTGCATTGTAGGTAATACCCGCTTTAGTGGTTACTTTTACTTTCTTGTCGCCATACTCAATAGATCGAACTGGCGCATTCAATTGGATAGCGTCATTCAATTCTTGCGCAAGCCGAACAGCAACTTGGCCAGCGCCCCCATCAATTAACCAAGTTTCTGGGAGTTCGTTTTGTGGGGAGACGGCCTGTTTCCAGGCTAAATGTAATAAGGAAGCTTCGCTAGGTTCGAATCCACCCTCACCGCCTTGGCGAGTAAGCCAGGCAATGGTAAATCGCGCAATTTCTGAGCGACTATTTTGATTAATCCATGTTTGTATCGTTTGTGAATCTAGTTCTTTAGCATTCGGTGTAAGCCATGGCTTTTCACGATTAACTTGCTTCACAATCCTCATCAACTTTTGATTTAATTCTTTAGCAGCTAATAGATCGGATGGGGGTAAAGGAAGTTGGCTTGGCTCGAAGAACAGAAAGCTCTTGTCATAATCTTTTGCTAAGTTAGCGAGGGTTCTTTTACCATTCCAAATAAATACACTTTTACCTTCGTAGTGGCTATCGAAGCGTTTAATTTGAAATTCATCGAGAAGGGCGAGAAAGCGAGTTTGGGTTGGGCCCACCCATTGACCACCGAAATCAATCACGCCACCTTCAATTGTCTTTGTACTTACCATACGACCACCAACGCGTGTTCGAGCCTCAAGAACGGTAACGGTTTTGCCTGCTTTGCGTAAAGTTCGTGCCGCCATTAAGCCTGAAAGACCTGCACCTACGATGATGACATCCACATTGGTCGAGGGCGATTGACTTTTTTCAGTTGAGTTTTGGGCATAACTCAAGCTGGCTGTTTGGGGTACCAAAAGACCTGAGCTCGCTAGCGCTACTAATGATTGGCCTCCAAGGTTAATAAAGCGACGGCGAGATATCATGAGGTCTCCGATGATTTTTCTTAAGTTTATTGACAAATTGTGTTTTATCTAGATAATAATTCAAACCTAAAGGCAGTAAAAATTTCCTGAAATTACAATGGATTTTTTTTCTATTAGGTTACTAAATATTTTCATTTTCTAGGACAGTTTTTTTTCAGAATAATGCATGGGAACTTCCAAAAAAGATTTATATGAAATTAAGGAAATTTCTGCAGGTAAAGATCAAACCTTAGCAGTATTAAATACTGGCGATGTCCTAGGATGGGGTGGCGCAGGAAGCGGCCGTATTGCCCCATTCTATGTTGATATATGTAGCAGCGTTAGTTCATCGACTGAACCTGTATATATAAGTAAACCATCACATTACTCGACTGTCTCGACAGGTTTTGGAATTAGCCTGGGCATTTCTGAGCAGCAGGTTTATATCTGGGGGTTTTGCCAAATTGGCATAGGTGGCAAACAATTATTCTCTGAGGCACCCACTTTGATTGATGGCCTTACTGGCACCTCGAAAATCGTAGCGGGGCAGTTTATCTATGCGGCAATTGATCAGGCGGGAAGCGTTTCTACCTGGGGCCTTAATGTTGATAGCGCATTAGGGCGTAATACTTCTCAGGTAAATAGTTTGCCAAACAAAATTGCACAAATTCCGCCAATGCAAGAATTAGTTATCGGCGATAACTGTATGCTGGCATTAACAAAAGATCAGAGACTTTATGTATGGGGAAGTAATTCTGCTGGTCAATTAGGCTTAGGCCATCTTCATACTGTTCATAGTCCTGAGCCTTTATCCATTTCAGCTCCAATCAAGCAGATTGCAATCGGCTCAACTCATGTTTTAGCGTTAAGTAATGAAGGTAAGGTATTTGGCTGGGGCAGTAATCACCATGGGCAATTGGGAAGCAGTAGGCAAGCCCACCTGAATCGGCCAACACCGATTGCATTTCCAGAAAAGATTACAGCGCTTGCTGCTGGGATGCATTACTCGCTAGCACTTTCAGTATCGGGAAGAGTGTATGCATGGGGTTGGAATGGCTTTGGTCAGCTCGGCTTAGGAGATCTGCAGTCGCGCAGACTTCCGACCGTGATTCCAAATCTCTTAGGGGTACGAGCAATTGCTGCCGGCGAAATGCATTCATTAGCCATCGGTAAAAATCATTTATTAGGCTGGGGAAATAACGAATCTGGTCAACTTGGGAAAGCAGCCATCAGACAGACTATCCCTAACCCTTTTTTAACGATCGCCTAGGCTAAGAATGACTGATCTCGAGCAATCTGAAAATAGGCGTCGTCATTTCTTACGCTTAGGCGTGAGTGTGGCATCGGGCATTGTGCTTCCTGTCGGTTTTAATGCGTGCAGTCGAGAAGAGGGCTACAAAATAACGAATAAGTCACTACAGACTTTTGTACAACCAACAATGTTAGAGGCAAAGAATGGTTTGCTCAATGTCACATTAACAGCATCTTATTTAGATACAAAGTTATCAGGCGCCAACCCTAACCAACAGTTTCCAGTTGCATTGCGCGCCTATGGCTATGATAACCAGACCCCAAGTTACTCCGGCCCAACATTAGTAGTACGAGGCGGCGATCAATTACGTATTAAGTTGGTAAATAACTTACCTGTTAATCCCCCCTTTGTAGCCTTTAGAGATCCTACAAACTATATGAAGCCGAACACAACGAATTTACATACGCATGGCTTACATGTATTTCCGGGAATCTATGCAGATAAGAAAGACGCTGAGTATGGTGATTATGTAGTTGATCCTAATTATGGTGGGGTAATTCCTCAAGGGGACAAGCGCCAGTATGTATATAACTTACCCAAGAATCATTCTGCAGGGCCTTTTTATTACCATCCTCAGTACCACGGTTCAAGTGCGATTCAAGTAGCCAGCCTAATGGCTGGCGCTATCTTGGTGCGCGGCGCAATTGATGAGTTACCGGAGATGGCGCAAGCAACTGAACTCGTTTTCTTATTTCAGGCGCCATATTTTGCTAATAGTAAAGCACCCAATAATTATGGTGTGAAGGATGGCTCACTAGAAAAATTTGCACAAATAGCCAATCATCCAACGGGTCATGGGCTAAGCCATAGTACAGGCTACATTAATGCGCAGCCAGTACTGATCAACGGTGTACGTCAGCCTACTATTGTGATGCAAAGCGGTGAGGTACAACGATGGCGTTTAATCAATACTCAGGTATTTAATTACCTTAATCTTAATTTAGATAATCATGTCTTCCATCAATACACTACCGATGGGTGGGGTAGTAGCGCTTATCAAGAATTTCCGGATGCACGACAAAAGGATGGTAGGGGCCTGCTTTTGGCAGCAGGTAACCGTTCCTCAGTAATTGTGAAAGCGGGTAGTCCAGGAACCTATTTGTTAAGATCTTTACCCGTCAAAATTACCCAAGGAAACAATCCCATCGTATTACCGGGAGATGTAGTAGCTACAGTGATCGTAATAGATGCAAAAAAAGCTGGGTCCTTAACAACTACAGCCCCCACTGCCACTAATATTCCCGCCGCACCTCTGCCTGTGACGGATTATTTAAAGCCAATTACCGATGAAGAATTTGCTAACGCTGGCGGTAAGAAGCGCAGTGTTATTTTTAACATGATTGGTAATGAAATAGAGCAGAATGTAGATAGTAGTTTTTCTGCATTGAGTAGGGCATTTATCAGTATGAGTGAGACGGGCGCTGATGCCTTAGAGGTAATTAAGAAAACGACTGCTAAAGCAAAAGACGATCTGTCAAAGCTTATAGGTAGGCCAATTGAGGGTTCAGTTTATATTGCGCCGAACCCCGTACCAAAATACGAATACGAATTACAAGCTTCAAACACGATTATTCAAAATATCATTCTGGGCGATGTAGAGGAATGGACTATTTTTAACTGCAATAATTTATCTCATGTATTTCATATTCATGTCAATCCGATGTTTATTACTCGTATCAATGGCACCTCGATAAAGCCTTATTGGTGTGATACGGTTGCTTTACCTGCTGGCGGAACAGCGCTAGAACCTAAATCGATTACTTTCAGAATGCGTTTTGATGATTTCACAGGGCCCTACGTCATGCATTGTCAGATGCTGCAGCATTCTGATCTAGGCATGATTCAACGGGTTACGGTATTGCCACAATAGGGGCCAATAGAAAAGTAAGTCGTTTTTCGCTTAATTTTTAACATTAACCTTAGAGGGTTTTGCCGGACTTAGATCGGCATGAGAAACAATTTGCCAACCCGAAGCATTTTTTTGCCATACATCGAGACGGCCGGGTGGTTTGTTAGACTGTTCAACGCCATAAACTGCTTCATTTGTGATGGTCGTAATGTAAGAGATAACCAAAACATCATCAGACTGAAGTACTTTGAAGTCATTCAAAGCATATTTACCTAGGGTCAAGTTTTTAACTATTGAAATAAATTTTGCACGGTCGACTATTCCAGAGCTGCCAATACTTTGAAAGCTTGGCGAAATCGTTTTTTCAACTGCATTCATATTTTTGGATTGCATATTCTCCCACCATAAACGGGTGAGTTTTTCTCCCTGCATTTGAGCGCTCTCTTTTTGCTGGGCCAAGACTAAAGAGGAAACCATCAACCCGATAATCACTATGGAGCTGCCAAAAAGAATCTTAAGAAATTTATTTTGCATGATTACTGCTCCTCGTGTATCCCAGCAAGGGATTGATAAGAAAGAAATTTCTTTCAACTCAAATCTTACTCGCTTATCAAGCTTTTAAATCATAAGTAAGGATTTAAAGAATAGCGCTCAATTTCAGTCCATATTAAATTTGAAGGCCTTAAAGCGAAAAAACCAGTATTTACTGCGCTTTTTGACCTAATAGTTAACTAGTTAATGGATTGATCGCCTTAAACTCGAGAAGTCGGGCAAGGTATTGAGTGTCGTCCTGCTTATGGAGGACTATATTGCTGCAATGATTTACTATAGAAATACCCTTTTTTGTGTATGGTGCTCATATTAGTGCAAGTCAGAAAAATGACTCTTAAAAGTGAACTATATTATCTAAATTAAATTAAAAAAGAAAAGCGCTTGCGAAGTTCAAATGAAATTGTGATTATAGGAGATGGATTTTCAGCAGCTATTATGCTAATCCATCTTTTACGCAAGGGTGTTCCAACTACATCTATTACTCTGATTGGATTAGGTGTAATCGGAAAGGGAAATGCCTATTCCTGTTCGAGTCAATCCTATCGACTTAATGTTCGCGAGGATCTACTCATTACTTTTTCAGATGATCCTTTGCATTTTGCAAGGTGGGCGCAGAACCACATTCATGACTCCAAAGCAAAGACTGAAGCAGGTAATTTTTATAGACGCAATGATTTTGGCAATTATGTTGCTGAATTAGTTTCTCATGAATTAGGATCACGGCAATTGCATCATATTGCCGCAAGGGTAACAAAAATCCTTCGCAAAGGAAATGATTGGAGTCTGAGTCTAGATAATCAGGATGAGCTCATCGCTAAACAGCTCATTATTGCTACAGGTAATGCGCCACCCATCTGGCCTTGTAATGTAAATATAAAGCTTGCTTTCCCAGCTTGGATTCATACTCATCTGGTTGAAAATCCATGGACCGGTGAATATTTGCAAGAAATTGGGGTTGATGAAGACATTATTTTACTCGGCGGGGGATTAACAGCGCTTGATGCAATCAATGCGCTTGCAGAGCAAGATCATCGCGGAATGATTTATGTAGTTAGCCCACGAAAAATCTTTCCCCCAGTTCAGGCATCATGGCAAAGGCTTAAAGAACCTCATTGGCCAAAGAAGTTAAGCCCCAGAGACTTAATCCGTTTTATGCGTGCGTATCTTCCCTCTGCTAACGCAGCTAGTTCAGAATGGCAGTGTGCCTGGGAGGAATTAAGGGTTAATTTAAATACGATTTGGCAGCAATTTTCTTTTTCTCAGCGTCTTATTTTATTGCAGCGAGTAGGTTGGATTTGGTCTTTATATCGGTTTCGGGCTTCTCCGCAAACCATTACTAGCTATGAGCACTTAAGAGAAAAAAATCAAATCCATTTCATCTTGGGTCGAGCTAAGCAAATTAGCTGTGCGGAACCTCATATTAGAGTGCTGTTAGATAATGGTGGCCAGTTAGCAGGCGAGAGAATAATTAATTGCACTGGTGTTGGGATCGATCCTTTGCTAAGTAATCTGATCAGTAGCCAACTGGCTATACCTGATGCCCTCCAGCAATCAATTGCGATAGATACTAATTTCCGAGTTTTAGACTCGAATCATCAACCTTGGGAAAACTTGTGGCTGATTGGACCGGCTACCATGGGGAGTTTAGGTGATGTGGTAGCAGCGAGCGCCATTACCAAGCAGGCAGAACAATTAGCAGAGCAGATAAAAATATAGTTATTGTTTTCTTGCGGCGTCGGCCACACACCGAAAGCCAATATAAACTACAGCTATATCACCCGGCTTTGACTCCACATCCGATTCTTGCTGCCGCTCTGGCCCATACCACCATGAAGCGCCGCGCGTAATATACCCGCCATTGCGCTCAGTGGCCGTCCACTCCCAAACATTTCCGCCCATGTCGTATAACCCATTAACTCCGGGTTTGGTCGTACCAGTTTGTACATGTCCTGTACCGCGATTAAGTGCACCTGCCGGCGCTAAACCGCTGTAATTACCGCAGCCACTTAAGCAATGAGAAGCCGTAGGATTTACTCCTCCTGGATAGGAATAGCGCTGTCCTTTGACATATCCGGTTGGCGGGCTAGATCGTTGTTCTAAAAATGCTGCAGCTGTCCACTCTGCATCTGTTGGTAAGCGCTTGCCATAGAAACGACAAATAGAATCTGCCTCCTTTTGATTGAGATGTACTGCAGGCTCATTTTCTTTTGCGGAAACTCCATAAGGCATTTTCCAGGTCCAGCCTGGTTTTTTTACAAACCCCCCTTCATAAGAAAGGCCGCCACCATTTTTCTCGGCTGCACTGACAAAATTAGAGCTAGACGCAAAGCCTTTGACATCTCCAATAGTCATTTCAGTCTGATCCCAAATCAGGCTACCAATTTGTACCGAAGGGATTGATGAATTCGGCGCGCTTTGACTAGAAGAGGCGCCAAAGAGTAGGTAAAACATACCTACCATTGATACGGAGCTGACGAGAATTTGGATAAAATTCATATTTTTCATAGCGAAATCATAGCTTTTATTACTTAAAGATTAGAACCCAGGCCAAAAGGAATCAAAAGATGGTTTTATTACACAGCTCAGAACTATAAAGCTATTCAAGCAGGCATTCATCATTTCCCCTTATCTATTGGTGTTCTAAAACTTGACTTAGGTTTTAGGTAGAATAATAATTATTATATTAGAGAAGCTAACATTAATAACCCCCATTTCTATCGATAATCTAATCTAAAAATAGTTGGTATTTTTTTAGCTTTACTCTGGTGACGTTTTTACGGGCGGCTATTTAATCCAAGCTAATCTTGGCATCTTTAGCTACTTTGCCCCAGCGAGTCCATTCAGATTCAATCATGGCATTTGCTTGGTTAGAGGTACCTGGTGAGGGGGTTATGCCCCCCTTAGTTAAGCTAGTACGAATAACTTCACTATTGATTACTTTATTCAGACTTTGATTGAGTATTTGAATCACAGCACTAGGGGTATTTTTTGGCGCTACCAAAATTTGCCAGCCACTAATGACTACAAGTACACCTTGTTCTGAAAGTGTGGGAATGGTGTCTGATGTAGGTATACGTTTTTCAGAACTCACCCCGAGAATTTTAATTCTTCCGCCGTTAGCTTGTGGCAAGGCTACTGATAGGGGCACCATCATGGCATCAACATCTCCAGAAGCTACCGCAGTGATAGCCGGTGCTGCGCCTTGAAAAGGAACATGAGTTAAATCAATTCCTGTTGTTTGTTTAAATTTCTCAAAAGCAATTTGAGAGGTGCTGCCAATACCCCAGGAGGAGAAATTCAATTTTCCCGGGCGTACCTTGGCATACTCAATAAATTCCGCGAGATTATTGACTGGTATCTTTGGATTGATTACGAGTGCAAAAGGAAAACTACCTACTATACCGACTGCAGAAAAATCTTTCAGCGCATCGTAATTCACTTTTTTGTATATATGAGGATTGATTGCAAGTCCTTCGGCACCAGCTAAAAGTAGGGTGTAGCCGTCTGGCTGTGACTTAGCAACAAAGTCTGTGCCAATCATTGTATTGGCGCCAGGCTTATTTTCTACGATAATCGATTGGCCAAGTTGCTCAGTTAAACCTTGTCCAATCGTGCGCGCTGAAATATCTACATTTCCGCCAGCTGTAAATGGAACAATTAATTTAATGGAATGATCAGGAAACGGTGCAGCATTCACTAGATAAATGAAGCTGAATAAAAAGATAGTAGAAAAAATATTTTTAAATAGCATCATTCTGTATTCCTTAGTTATATTTACCTGAAAGTAATGATCCAAATCCCTGAATATTGCAATTGATCCCAGCAGTTCTTAAGGAATTCCACATCGTGGCAGCAATGCTAGAGATAACGGGCTTACCTAGAATTCTTTCTGCATTTTCTAGAGCATCAATCGTTGGCATACCAACGCCGCTTACAAATATGGCATCAGCCTCAGAGGTATTTACTTGATTCATGAGTTGACTTGCCCTTTCGGGAGTTTCATCATAGATATTTTTCACGCCTGGTAAGTTACCAAAGTTAACAATATTAAATCCATAATCTTCCAGTAAATTTTTACAACGTAAGGTATTTTTTTCGCTATAAGGTGTCCCAAAGGCGATATTCTTCACTCCCATATTTCTTAATGCAGTTACTACACTACCAAAGGCAGTAATGAATGGAATATCAAACTTTTTTTGAAGACGGTCAACTAATTTCGCTTCATCACCTTTGCCTAGGGTGTAGCTATTAGCGGTATGAGCCATAGCTACTACCTTGGGTTTAACCAATTTCATTAACTCGAGATTTTCATCTAGATGGTCAATTTGGGATTGATTACGTTCATCTTGCCCTAATAAACTGCCAGTTTCTCCAAATGCAACCATTCTGGTGAAATGTACCGAGAACTCTGGGCGCGCCATCTTAATTACTTCGCCTTCAGTATTAGGATTACCAGGGGGAATTAAAAACCCAAGGCGAACAAGATTCTGCATTGTGAGTGACTCCAATTTATTTTTTCTACTTTAGACTGCTTAAAACAATCAGTAGTACTTGCAAAATCAATAATAAGACGAGAGGTGATAAATCAAGGGAGCCTAGATTAGGTATTACTCGTCGAATGGGTCTAAGAAGTGGTTCAACTAAAAGAGATATAAGGTATTGGATTGGAGAGCCAGCACTGATCCAAGAGAGAATGACGCTTGCGAATACTAGCCAAATAAGACCCGAAATGGTTAAGTCTAATAGCTCGATTGAGGTAAAAAACAGCAAAGATACAGTCAAAGGCATTAGCCCAGCTATCCAGGATAAGATAATTGTTTTACCTAAAACCAGAACATAGGCAGCAAGAAAGCTAGCAGTATCGAATCGACCTAGGCTGGGGATAATTCGGCGAATTGGCAGAATGATCCAATTGGTGAGGGGAAATAAGTAAGACCCAATAGATTTAATTTGACCAGTCCCAAGATGAGAACCAAGCCATTGGATATAGCAACGTAATAGACAGGCCCCGGCGACAATACTTACGAATACCTGTAGCAGTAGGTTTATGATTTGTATCAACATTTGCATATTGTAGGGGGTATGAGCTTTAGGGAGCGCATTTGGTGCCAAAGTATTGGGTATACCCGCAACTGTAAGCTATGTAGTTGATACTCGGTGTAAGCCACGTGTCCAGTTCGGACCGCTCTAGCTATCTAGACTGTAATCCACCATATTTCTGCTTTTAAATAGTCTATGAGCTAGTTATCAAACCTAACGACACTAAATCAGCTCATTAGTTGCTTGAGTTTGAGGAATGGTATCGAAAGCTAAGGATGTCTGCCTTCAGCTAATTTGAATGCATTAATTTTTATTGCTTAATTACTTTAAAGCTGGCTTACTAAATGCATATGAAAAATAGAAGCATTAGCCTTCTTGTATCAAACCGGCCTAAGGCCAATTCTTTTGGGCAATAGCATACGATGCTAACAACTCAAAGTAGAATGAATGGTAGCCTTTTTGAGTATCTAGAATTTACATTAGGCAATATCGCCACTGTACATCAGCCCATATTGTTGCTTTGCGCCGTTATTTTTTTGATTACTTTTGGCATAACAATTTATTTAATTGTTGAACACCGCAGCGGTCTAGACACGAAAAAAGAGCATTTTCATAAAAGTGTTTATATTGAGATTATGTGGGCAGTTATTCCCTTCCTCATAATTTTTTGCCTAATATGTCCAATATTTGTTACAGTTTTTGATCGGTGAATACTGCAGTATTTTCCATTTCACAGAAAAAAGACAAATAATTTACAAGAATTGTAGGTGTTAACACCTAAATCGTAGTTTATTTTTATATATTTACTATATCTTTAATAAATATTATAAGAACTTTATTTTGATGAGAGGTTTCATTTCTAGATAGAGATATTCCAGAGTTCATGGCGTTGAAATAGCTTAAATCCTAAAGAGCGAAGGTGCTCTAGGAGCGAAAGGCGTTATGGCTCTTGCAATCGTAATTGCATTACTCGTCATTGGCTCAGTTCTTTTTCAATTCTTGAGCCCCTGGTACTTCACGCCAATTGCGTCGAATTGGGTGGCAATTGACGATACTATCGGCTTGACATTCTGGATTACAGGCGCTGTCTTTGTCATAGTTAATCTATTTGTTGTTTACTGCATCATCCGTTTTCGTCAGCGTAAAGGCAGTAAAGCTGAATATGAGCCAGAAAATAAGAAACTAGAATGGTGGCTAATTGGCATTACCACTATTGGTATTGCCTCCATGTTGGCACCAGGATTATTCGTTTGGGCTGACTTTGTCCACGTTCCATCTAATGCTGCGCTCTTTGAAGCCGTTGGAAAGCAATGGAACTGGAGCTATCGGTTTCCAGGCAAAGATGGCAAGATGGGTCTGGTCGACACTAAGTTTATCTCCGAAAAAAATCCTTTTGGCATCGATCCAGAAGATGAGAATGGGCAAGACGATATTTTGGTGGCTAGCCAAGAGGTTCATCTTCCCCTAAATAAACCAGTTAAAGCCTTGCTAAGGTCTGTTGATGTATTGCATAACTTTGCGGTGCCGCAATTTCGCGCCAAGATGGATCTTGTACCAGGAATGGTAACTTTTATCTGGTTTATACCAACACGCGTTGGGAAATTTGACCTTCTCTGTAATGAACTGTGTGGAGTAGGGCACTATGTCATGCGTGGCAAAGTGGTCATTGAAAGTGACGAGGCCTATCAAGCTTGGCTAAGTAACTATCCTACATTTGTCCAAACCCAAACACAAAAAAATGGCGATGCTGCTGCTGGACAGCCACTTTATGCTGTTTGCTCTGCTTGCCATGGTGCGCAAGGAGAAGGTAATAAAGCGTTAAATGCCCCTAAGCTAAGCGGTCAAGCGGAGTGGTATTTGAGTCGGCAGCTAATGAACTTTAAGCAGGGTGCGCGTGGTGTCAAAGATCAAGATATCAATGGTAAATTGATGGCGCCAATGGTGGCTACCCTAGGCACCGCTAGTGCAGTTGCTGATGTTAGCGCCTACATCCTCACGCTCCCCGATACTCCCATTAAAAATACTATTGCTGGAAATACTAGCAAAGGAAAAAATTTATACGATAGTACCTGCGCTGCATGTCATGGCCCAAATGGAGCGGGGGTTGAGTCAACTAAAGCACCAAGGCTCCAGAATATGAGCGACTGGTATTTAGTTACTCAATTAAATAATTTTAGAACTGGCGTTCGTGGAACACATCCGAAAGATTTATATGGACAGCAGATGTCATCTGTTGCCTCATTTTTAACGCAAGAACAAACCATTAATGATCTTGTTGCATATATTGGGACCTTGAAATGATCGAATTATTCTTGAGGAGATTTTGATGGAGCATGTTGCGCATGACGCATCAAATTTTGCGCCACCGGTGGAAGTCAAAGAGATGGAGCTTTACCATCCTAAAACATTCCTAGGAAAATATATCTGGAGTCAGGATGCCAAGGTAATTGCGATTCAGTATGGCATTACTGCGTTGTCAATTGGTTTTGTGGCTTTGGTGATGTCATGGTTAATGCGCTTACAGTTAGGCTTTCCAGACACATTCTCTTTTATTAACCCCAGCAATTATCTTCAGTTTGTCACCATGCATGGCATGATTATGGTCGTGTATCTGTTGACTGCCTTGTTCTTGGGGGCATTTGGTAACTACCTTATCCCACTAATGGTTGGTGCACGCGATATGGTCTTTCCATACGCCAACATGCTTAGCTTTTGGATCTATTTATTTGCAGTACTGCTTTTAGTTGCTAGCTTTTTTGTAACTGGTGGACCAACTGGTTCTGGCTGGACTCTGTATCCGCCCCAAGCCATACTACCCGGCACACCTGGTGCTACTTGGGGCATTATTTTGATGCTCATTTCTCTAGCCTTTTTTATCATTGGCTTTACGATGGGCGGCTTGAACTATGTAGTTACAGTGCTGCAAGCACGAACCCGTGGAATGACCATGATGCGCTTGCCTTTAACAGTCTGGGGCATTTTTATGGCCACCATATTGGCACTCTTTGCTTTTCCAGCCCTATTTGTAAGTGCGATCATGATGCTACTAGATCTCACTTTAGGCACAAGTTTTTTCATGCCTGCTTTAGTTTCAATGGGCCAACAAGGTGAACACGCTGGTGGCAGTCCATTGCTGTTCCAGCATCTTTTTTGGTTTTTTGGACACCCTGAAGTTTATATCGTTGCCTTGCCAGCATTTGGAATAGTTTCTGATCTGATAAGTGTGCATGCTAGGAAAAATATTTTTGGTTATCGCATGATGGTATGGGCAATTGTTGCAATTGGGGCGCTTAGTTTTATGGTGTGGGCTCACCATATGTATGTCAGTGGAATGAATCCTTATTTTGGTTTTTTCTTTGCCACTACCACCTTAATTATTGCTATACCAACAGCGCTCAAAGTATATAACTGGGTGTTGACTCTTTGGCATGGCAATATCCACCTCAGTGTACCAATGCTTTTTGCGATTGGATTTATCTTTTCATTCATTCATGGGGGTCTTACTGGGTTATTCCTCGGCAATGTCACGGTTAGCGTGCCTTTGTCTGACACGATGTTTGTAGTAGCGCACTTTCATATGGTGATGGCAGTTGCACCAGTGATGGTTGTATTCGGAGCTATTTATCATTGGTACCCAAAAATTACTGGACGCATGCTAAATGAGAGGCTTGGAAAAATCCATTTCTGGGCTACTTTCTTAGGAACATATGCAATCTATTTACCCATGCACTATCTTGGTTTCCTTGGGGTACCGCGTCGTTATTACGCTGTTGGTGGGACTGATTTCATTCCGCAGTCAGCCCAGGGATTAAATGCAGGTATCACTGTTGCTGCCATAGTGGTTGGTGCCTTTCAGTTTATATTCATTTACAACCTCATCCGTAGCTATACTAAAGGCAAGGTGGCTGATGGTAACCCTTGGAAGGCGACCACTCTAGAGTGGCAGACTTCCGCAACACCTCCTGTACATGGTAATTTTGGTCCTCAGTTGCCGGTTGTTTATCGTTGGGCCTATGACTACAGTGTTCCAGGAGTCGAAAAAGATTTCATTCCTCAAAATGTACCACCTAGTGATGTAGTAATGGATGCGAATGCAACGCAGGCAGAGAGGGATTCTATTTAATGGGAATCTTTCAAACATTAAGGGCCCAGCCTTGGTCGGCTGAACAAGTTAAATTAGATAACCTTTATGCGGGGCGAAGTTCTACTGCCTACGCTAAAAAAATTGCCTTACGCGTATTTTTAGGGGTAGTTGCAGTCTTATTTACATTGATGCTAATTGCCTATGCCGGCCGCATGGCTTATGAAGATTGGCGTCCAGTACCGCAATTGCAATTATTGTGGATTAATACGGGTGTATTGGCATTAAGTAGTTTATCGATGCAATGGGCTCAATACTCAGTACGCCATAGAAAAATAGATGCAATGCGAATCGGCCTACTTTTAGGTGGTGCCTTAACCCTAGTTTTTTTATTCGGACAGATTCTTGCGTGGCGGCAATTAAGTAGCATGGTTTATTTCGATATCACCATTCCAGCAATCGGATTTTTTTATATGATTACCGGCGTACATTGCTTACATATGGTGGGCGGTTTAATTGCCTGGAGTAGAACTGCACCTAAGGTTTGGAGCAAAGTAGATATGGCTAAAGTGCAAAACAGTATTGAGCTTTGTACTACGTACTGGCATTTTTTATTACTAGTTTGGCTAGTTCTTTTTGGACTATTGTTTGCAGGCGATAACCTGGACCTTGTCCTAAAACTCTGTGGAATTCGGTAGATAGGATCTAAAAATGTCAGAAGCCCATTCAACACACTTAGAAGAAATTCCACCACCCTATACAGGACCAGAAAGTTTTGTAGCAGATTGGTCGTCTGATCAAACAGCATTTAAGAATGTTCCTTGGGGTAAGGTCATGATGTGGATCTTCCTTGTTAGTGACACCTTCATTTTTAGTGCCTTTTTAATCTCGTATATGACTGTGCGGATTTCTGCTGTAGACCCATGGCCAAATCCTAGCGAAGTTTTTGCGCTAACTTTATTTGGTAAAAAGATACCGCTCGTACTGATTGCGATCATGACTTTTATATTAATTAGTAGTAGCGGAACTATGGCTATGGCAGTGAATTTTGGATATCGTAAAAACCGAAAAGTTACTTTCATCCTATTAATCGTCACTGCTATTTTGGGTGCGTCATTCGTTGGAATGCAGGCTTTCGAGTGGAGCAAATTAATTCTTGAAGAGGGCGTACGACCATGGACTAACCCGATGGGCGCGCATCAATTTGGATCTGTTTTCTTTATGATTACTGGATTTCATGGTACCCACGTCAGTATTGGAGTGATCTTTCTTTTAATTGTTGCAGCCAAAGTGTACCGCGGTGATTTAGAACATAATCGCCCGGGATTCATGACTGGAAGAAAGGGTAATTACGAGATAGTTGAAATTATGGGCCTGTATTGGCACTTTGTAGACCTGGTATGGGTCTTCATTTTTGCTTTTTTCTATCTTTGGTAGAGGGAATGATGGAATATCCTAAACAACACCCCATTGGAATATATCTGAAGATATGGGCACTGCTATTTATTTTGAGTGGTCTGTCTTACTCTGTCGATTATTTTCATTTTGAAGGCTACTTGAGATGGTCTTTGATTATCATTTTCATGATGTTAAAAGCGGGTTTAATTGTTGCATTCTTCATGCATATGGTTTGGGAGCGTGTAGCCTTAATTTATGCCGTTCTTGTTCCGCCACTATTACTTTTAACTCTGATTGGCATTGGTGTACTTGAGGGTGACTATACTTTTTTTACGCGCAATGTCTTTTTTGGCAGTTAATGTATAGAGCATAACCTTTGAAACTGAGGCTTATCAATGAATAAGAAATATTTCTCTATTAATGTATGGATCCTTTTCGGGGTATCCATAGGATTAATATTATTTACTTTTATTTTGGTTTTTCATAATGAAACTATCCCTAATAAAATATATCAGGATCGCAATAATCTATTGAGTGTAGGCAAGACTGCAGCTGAACTTATTAAGCCTGTCGGTAAAATCAAGCTTGCGTTATAAGAACTAGTTACTTAGGGCGATCTTTGCTTATCTTAAATATGACTGGGAATGCCAATCCACTCTGAAATTCAAGTGTGATTTGCACCTGATCTCCCTGGTGTAAGGGTTTTTTTGGGTTCATGAGCATGAGATGATATCCGCCAGGGGAAAATTGCAGAGTAGACCCCGCTTTTATTTCAATTTGGGGGGAGTGGTTCATATGCGTCATGCCTCCCTTAGTGACTGTTTGATGCAACATGATTGATTTAAAGTCTGTGCTACGAGCTCCTAGAAGGATCTGAGACTGTGGCGATTGATTTTGCAGGTCCATATATCCAGCAAGCACTTCTGCGCTTGGGGGCGCCTCTTGTACCCAGGCATGACTAATATTTATTTTAGATTCAGCTGCGTGCATCTGCGCTGAACTTAAGCTTAGTATTAAAGCCGAAATCATTGGTATAGATAATTTCACAATACTACCTTTAGGATATTGATTTTAGTGTTTCTATCTTTTTAAGAACAATAAAACGTCTACTTATGGTGCTGATATCGAAGGGTGGTGTTAATAAGGCTACGTATTGACCTTGTGGATTAATTAAAAATATTGTTGACGTGTGATAAACCTGATAACTATTTTTATTTAGTATGGGTTCAAATTCGAATTGGGCATCAAGTTGCTGGGTTAAATTACGCAGTGCTAAATCCGTACCTGTTACACCAATGATAGATGGGTCAAAATAGCCCGTATATTGCTTGAGTGTCATGGCTGTATCGCGCTTGGGATCTACAGAAATAAAGACAAACTGAACGTTTTCAGTGCCATTGATACCTTTAGTTATTTGTGCCCGTAGCTTAGATAGACTTACTAAGGTGCTTGGGCAGATATCCGGGCAGTGAGTAAAGCCGAAGAAAAGAAACGACCATTTACCTTTTAGGTGGGAAAGATCAAATGCATCACTATTTTGATCCATAAGGATAAATTCTTTAAGTGGTTTAGGCTCCACAAATACAGTCATTGCCTGATCTGGAATGAGCCTAGGATAAGAATCATCCCCTTGGCTAAATAGCCATAAAAATCCCCCAGTTAAGAATGTAATTGCAAGTACGAATCCAACGATCAGGCTAGATTTAAATGGCGCATGTAACATTTAAAGATCAGGAAGATTTAGCAGTGACGAATCATTCCCATTTTTTGTTGCAATAGGATTAACCAATGTGGTTCAGCTTTCCCAGTTCCCGCCAAACTTACCTGAGGATGCAATTTCAGAATCCGCTCTAATATCGCCTCCTGAGAGGGGTATAAGTCTACATAGAAAATATGCAGACCTTCATTTAATGCTTTTTTAAACTTTACAAAAAGATGATTTGGCCTATGAATACCAATTAAACCACCCTCCCAAATGCAAAACCAAAATAAAATTAATGCAAGTAAGATAAATGGCATCCACCCCGCGCCAGATTTATGCCAATCTAAATAATGGGTAAGCATTAGCACAGCTGAAAAAACGGAGGCACCAACTGCGGCTCCAATTAATCCAGAATGAATAATGTCTATTTTCATGAATGATTGAACCTCATGAAGGTGAGGGTGTTGTCGAACGCCTTCAACGTCATCGCTGAGCACGTGAATTTGTGCGGTAGTAATGTTTTCTTTTTCTAGTTGTTCTTCGAATAGCTCTAGGTCATCTAAGTTATTACTAATAAAATAATGTCTCAATAATTTCACAATGCCCTCCTAATTTGAAGCAAGTGTAAAAAGTATTCGCAATTTCAGACAGGGCACTTAATGAACATTAAGC
>Ga0194051_1000638_pt1 | contig 19801 bp, 16 predicted proteins | sample SepL2320m_MetaG_FD_161275 | JGI IMG/M metagenome (GOLD analysis project Ga0194051, IMG submission 161275) | Anoxic zone freshwater microbial communities from boreal shield lake in IISD Experimental Lakes Area, Ontario, Canada - Sep2016-L239-20m | ecosystem: Environmental > Aquatic > Freshwater >... | reverse complement strand
CGATCCGCATCCTGGTGGGCTTCGCCGCCGGCGGGGGCAACGACGTGGTTGCCCGCATCGTGGCCCAGAAACTGTCCGAGGGATCGCTCGGACCGGTGCTGGTCGACAATCGCACCGGGGCGAGCGGCCTGATCGCGGCTGACATGCTGGCCAAGTCGTCGCCCGACGGCACGACCCTGATGGTGGCGTCGCAGACGACCTACGCGGTGGCGCCCGTCCTCTACGCCAAGACGGTCACATTCGACGCCACGCGCGACGTGTCGGGCGTGGCGATGCTCGGGGCCTCGCCGCTGGTGCTGGTGGTCCATCCGTCGTTTGCCGCCAAGACCGTGCGCGAGCTGATCGACATGGCCAAGGCCCGGCCGGGCGAGCTCAACATCGGCTCGGGTGGCGTCGGCACCACGCCGCACATGGCGGCCGAGCAGTTCATGTTCGACGCCGGCATCCGCATGACCCACGTCCCCTACCGCGGCGAGGCACCGGCGATCATCGACCTGCTGGCCGGCCAATTGCCGGTGATGTTCGCCAATCTCTCGGCGATCACGGGCCATTTGAAATCCGGCACGCTGCGCGGCCTCGCCGTGACTTCGCGCCAACGTGCGCCCGGATACGCCGACCTGCCGACGATCGCCGAATCGGTGCTACCGGGTTTCGAGGTCGAGACCTGGTTCGGATTGACCGCTCCCGCCGCAACGCCGCGCGCGATCGTGCAGCGCCTCAACACCGAGGTGCAGAAGGCGCTTGCCGCGCCCGACCTGCAGAAGCGCTTCGACGAACTCAGCCTCACGGCAAGTCCCGGCACGCCCGAGGCGCTCGATACCACCATCAAGGTAGAGATCGCTCGCGCCCGCGAGACGATCAGCCGTGCCGGCATCAAGGCTGCGGATTGAACCGGGAGAGCAGTGTCATGAGCGACGACTCCTACGACATCGACATCGTCATCCAGGGTTTTCCGGGAAAGTCCGTGTGCCACGGCGGGCTGGGCTGGAGCACGGTCGTGCTGCTACGCGGCCATGGCCGTGTGGCATTGGTCGATACCGGGACGTTCGGCATGCGCCGGATGCTGATCGAGCGGCTGGCCGAGCGCGGCCTCGCCCCCAAGGACGTGACCGACGTGCTGCTGACGCATTCGCACCACGACCACTCGGTCAATTGGACGCTGTTCCACCACGCTCGCATCGTCATCGGCGCCACCGAGCTCGACTGGTCGCTCGGCGAACCGTGGGGCGAGACGCCGGTGCCGGAACTCTACATGCGCGAACTCAGCCGCTGGCCGAGTCTGGCACGCGCCAAGGACGGCGACGAGGTGCTGCCCGCGGTGTTCGCCCATATGGCGCCCGGCCACACGCCGGGCTGCCTTGTCTACGTGGCGCACGACCGGCGGCGCGACATCATCTTCACCGGCGATGCCGCCAAGAACCGCGCCGAGCTGCTGTCACGCAGCGCCGACATGACCGACAGCGCCGAGCAGACGCGCGAGTCGATGGCCATGATCTGGGAATTCTGGCGCCGCCGGCCCGGCAACATCCTGGTGCCCGGCCACGACCTGCCGATGACCCAGCAAGACGGGCGCACGTCCTATATTGGACGGCGCGAGGCGGCGATCTCGACGTGGTACGGCGACAACCTCGAGCAGACGACGCTGATCGAGCTCACCCGCGAACGGGTCGCGTCGATTTTGGCGGCCGGTGAGCAGGCTGCAGCAGAATGAGGTTGTGACATGTCCAGACTGACTCTCGCCCAGGCCAACAAGATCGTCGAAGCCGGACTCGCCAAGGCGCGCGAGATGAAGATCAAGCCGCTGGCCGTCGCTGTGCTCGACGACGCAGGCCACGTGAAATCGCTGCAGCGCGAGGATGCGGCCAGCATGTTCCGCAACGACATCGCCATCGGCAAGGCCTGGGCCGCCGTCGGCATGGGCGCGTCCAGCCGGACATTGCTGGGGCGCGCCAAGGAGAACCCTCAGTTCTTCGGCGCGCTGGCCGCGACCGCACAGGGCAAGTTCCTGCCTCAGACCGGCGCGGTGCTGATCAAGGACAAGGACGGCAACGTCCTGGGTGCGGCCGGTGCCAGCGGCGGCACGGGTGACGAGGACGAAGCCGTCTGCATCGCCGGCATAGAGGCGGCGGGGCTCGTCGTGGGCTGAAGCCCTACTCCTCTGGTTCCGTCGTGAAGGTGAGTGGGTGCCCGGCGCGGCGACCGAGGTCGGTCGCCTCCGACGCCTTGGTCTCGGCGATCTCGCGGGTGAAGACGGCGACGACGCAGGCACCGCGCTGGTGGGCCGTCAACATGATGCCGTAGGCCTGTTCGTCGGTGGTGTGGAACACCGCCCGCAGGACGACGACGACGAACTCGCGCGGCGTGTAGTCGTCGTTCAGCAGGATGACCTTGTGCAGCGGCGGCTGCTTGGTTTTGGGCTTGGCGATAGTCTCGGGCTTGACGTCGATGTCGCTCATCGGCCCCTCCGACACTCAAATCGTCGAGCCGAGCCTGCCGCGTTTTGCCGCCGCTGTCAGCAGGCCTCAGATCGGTGCGATCGAGCGGTATTTGGGCGGATGATCAAGCGGGCGGCGCGCCTGCGTGCTGTCGAAGATCGCGACCAGCCGGCGGCGCGTTTCGCGCGGATCGATCAGGTCGTCGACGCCAAATCCCTCGGCGGCGCGCAGCGGCCCGATACGGGTGCGGGTCTCGTCGATCATCTGCTGGCGACGCGCCTTCGGATCGGGGGCGCTCTCGTAGTCCTTGCGGAAGGCAACATCGATCGCGCCCTCGATCGACATGGCGCAGATCTCGGCCGAGGGCCAGGCGAGGCAGGCGTCGGCCGAGAAGCTGCGACCACCGCACATGGCGTAGTAGCCCAATCCATAGCCCTTGCGCAGCACGAGCGAGACGCGTGGCACGCTGGCGTGGCCCCATTCGTAGATCAGCTTGGCGCTACGCCTCCCCAGGCTGGTCCGTTCCGCGCCCGAACCGATGGAGAAGCCCGGCACGTCGATGAAGGAGACGATGGGCAGGCCGAAGGCATCGCAGAGCGCGATGAAATGGGCGCCCTTGTCGCAGGTATCCGAGTTCAGCATCCCGCCCAGCCGCAGCGCTTGGTTGGCGATGAAGCCGACGGGCCGCCCGCCCAGCCGCGCGAACGCCGTCACGAGATTGCCGGCGAAAGTGGGTTTCAACTCGAGTACCGAGTCCTTGTCAGCGATCAGGGCCAGCACCTTGCGCACATCGTAGGCCTTGCGCGTCGAGATCGGCACCAGATCGAGCAGAGCATCGTCAATCCACGGGATTGGGCGTGGATGAGCGACGACCTGCTGCGGCGCGCGCGCATTGCCCGGCAAGTAGGAGAGGAACCGGCGGGCAACGGCGAAGGCCTCGTCCTCGCTGGCGACGCCGAGATCGGCGATGCCCTGGCGATCGACCTGCACGTCGGCGCCGCCCAGTTCCATCGTGTCGATGTCCTCACCGGTCGCCGCCTTGACCAGCGCAGGGCCGGCGATGCCCATGGTCGACTGGCCGCGCACCATGACGACCAGGTCGGAGAGGCCGGCATAGTTGGTCGGGCCGGCGAAGCCCGCGCCCAGCATCAGCGCCACCATGGGAATCCAGCCCGAGGCGCGGGCAAAGTCGTGGAAGGTGGTGTTGGCCTTGGCGAAATGGCGAGCGTCCTGGCCGTCCTGTATGCGATGGCCACCACCGTCCAGCATCATCACCAGCGGCATGCCGCGGGTAATCGCGATCTGCACCGCGCGATGGATCTTGGCGCTGCCCAGGATGCCGGAGCTGCCGCCGAACACGGAGAAGTCCTGCGACACGACCATGACCGGTCGGCCGTCGATCAGGGCCGTGCCGATGACGACGCCATCGGCCGGCGACTTGGCACGCACGGCCGCCGCATCCTCCTCGCCGCCCGCGACCAGCGCGCCGACCTCGGAGAACGAGCCCTCGTCGACCAGCCGGGCGATCCGCGTGCGCGCGCTCAATTTGCCGCGCTTGCCGAGCTTCTCGATCGCCGGCGCACGGGCCTCGTCCAGAAGAGCTGCGCGTGCGGCTTCGATCTCGTCGATGCGCTGGCGCATGGTGGTGTCGGTGGCCATGAGGTGTCTCCGTTCCATCGCGTGGTCTATCGCGTAACCGGGGCCGACAATTTCTCGCGCCTGACGTGGATCCCGGCGGCCTCGCGATCCCAGGTATCCGCGGTGACGCCCTCGGCGCGCAGGATGTTCTTCTGCACCTTCTGCGTTGGTGTCTTGGGCAATTCAGGCAGGACGCGCACGTAGCGCGGCACCATGAAGTGCGCCATGCGCGGCATCAGGTAACGCACCAGCTCGGCGGGATCGATGCTCCGGCCAGCGACCGGCGCCACGACCGCCAGCACATCGTCCTCGCCGAATTCCGACGGCACGCCCACAACCGCAGCCTCGCGGACGGCGGGATAGGTTCCAACTTCAGCCTCGACCTCGAAGGAGGAGATGTTCTCGCCGCGGCGGCGGATCGCATCCTTCAGGCGGTCGACGAAGAAGAAGTTGCCCTCGGCGTCGCGCCGGAAGGCGTCTCCGGTGTGGAACCAGCCATTGCGCCAGGCCCGCGCCGTCGCCTCGGGGTTGTTGTGATAGCCGTGGTTCATCGCCCACGGCACGTCGGTGCGCAGGACCAGCTCGCCGGTCTGGCCCACCGCCACTTCGCAATCGTTGTCGTCGACCAGGCGGGCATCGACGCCGTCGCGCGGTCGGCCGCAGGTGCCGCGCGCCGCGGGATTGCGCTCGGATACCAACGGCCAGGACGTCTCGGTCATGTTGAAGGTGGTGTAGACGTCGACGCCGAAGCGCTGCGAGAAGGCCTGCGAATCGTCGCTGAGGGGGACCAGAACGACCTTGGTCAGCGGATGATCGCGATCGCGTGGCGTGGCCGGCGCCTTGAGGAGGAATGGCACCATGGCACCCAGCAGCGTCAGGCAGGTCGAGCCGGTCGCACGCGCAATATCCCAGAAGGTGTCGGTGTTGAAGGACTCGACCAGGGCGATGGAGCCGCCCTTCACCAGCATGCGATAGATCGCGCCGGTGCCGCCGGCGTGGAACAGTGGCAGGTTGACCATGTTCCGGTCGTCCGACGTCGCGGCGTAGAAGGCGTTGGCGGCCGAAGCCGCATGGAGATACGAGCACAGCACGCCCTTCGACGGCCCAGTGGTACCCGAAGTGTAGATCACCGACTGGGTATCCCACGGCATGATCTCGCGTGACGGCGGCGAAGGCTCGACGCCGGCCGCCGACAGCGACGCCGAGCCTTCGATCGCGACCCGCTGTTCCAGGGCGCCGCGCGCAATGGCGTCGAGCCGCGGCAGGAGATCGGGATGTCCCGCGATCAGGCGTGCACCGGAATTGCCGACGGCATGCTCGAGCAGCTGCCCGCGATAGGCGAGATTGAGCGGCACGTAGACGGCACCGAGATAGTTGATGGCAAACCACAGCCGCAGCGCATCGGGGCCGTTCGGCAGCCATGTCAGGACAGGATCGTCCTGCTTCACACCGAGCCGCTGCAGCGCCGCCGCCGTCTCGAGCACGATCCGGTGCAGCCGGCTATAAGTCCATTCCTCGCCGGTCGCTGCGAATCTCACGAACACCTTGTCGGGCGTCTCGCGCGCGCGTCGGTCGAGCAGCGGCCGCAGCACGCAGTCCTCCGGTGCGGGAATACGCGGGTCGGCAGAGCGCGGGCTCATCGCAGCATCCGGCGTCCCTGCGGCGTCACCAGGCGCTCGCGCAGGTGCGACAGGAGAATATCCTTCGATACCGCGAGATCGGACGTCGCCTGGTCCATCAGGTGCTGGATCATCAGGCCGCGCATCGCCGCCAGCAGAAAGCCTGCTTCGGCCATGCAGTCGATGTCCTTGTGGACGTGGCCGGCGGCCTGGGCCTCGCGCAGGTGGGCGGCCAGGCCGACACGCCAGCGGTTGGTGAAGTCAATCACCGCGGGCTTCAACTCGGGCATGACGCAAAGCGATTCCATGTAGATCGAATAGAGCGCCGCGGTCGCCGACCGGCTGCGCTCGATGCTGCCGAGATGGGCTTCCAGGCGCAGCCGCAACGCCGGCAGGCCGCTCTTGCCCTCCAATATCCGGACGAGATGAGCCTGGAACCACGCATCGGTGGCCTCGAGCAGCGTCCCGATGAGGCCGAGCTTGCTGCCGAAGCGCTCGACCGGCAGGCCGCGGCTGTAACCCGCCGCCACGCCGACGTCGGCCAGGCTGGTTCCCGCCACGCCGCGGCGGGCGATCAAGCGCGCGGCGGCCCGCAGCATGCGCCGGTCGGATTCGCTCCGTCGCGAGGCCTGGGACCGTCGCGGAACAGCCGGCTCGGTTTCGTGGGTCGATACGGTCATCGCGGCCGCGACCCTAACACTTGCTTGTCGATAAGCAAGTGTTAGGGTCGCGGCAACAAGACGGAGGGAACGAAGATGACGATGCGGATCGGGCGCCGGCGCTTTGCGGCCCAGGCGGTTGCGGCGACGACGGCACTCTCCTCGGCCCGCGCCTTCGCCCAGACCGGCGACTGGCCCAACAAGCCGGTCCGCATGATCTGCGGCTACGCCGCCGGCGGCCTCACCGACATCTTCGCCCGCATCTCGGCGGAATACCTGGCGGCCAAGTACAAGCAGCCCTTCGTTGTCGAGAACAAGACCGGCGCGGGCTCGATCATCGCCGCCGACTTCGTCGCCAAGTCGCCGGCCGACGGCTACACGGTACTGTTCACCAACTCGACCGCGGTGTTCCAGAATCAGGTGATCTACAAGACCATCCCCTACGACGCCGCCAAGGACTTCGTGCCCGTGGCCATGCTGTCGGCCGGCAAGGTGCCGCTCTGCATCCACAAGTCGGTGCCGGGCAACGACCTTGCCGCCCTCGTCACCTACGCCCGCAACAACAAGACCAGCTTCGGCACGACGGGCATCGGCTCGCTGGCCCATGTCTTCTGCATGAAGCTGAACGACACCTTCGGCATCAACATGGAGCCCGTGCACTACCGCGGCGAGGCGCCGATGTGGGCCGACCTGTCGGGCGGCGTCACCCAGGCGGCCTGCTCCACGCTGCAGGGCGCCACACCAGCGATCCAGGCGGGCAACGCCAAGCCGGTGGCGGTCCCGACCAGGACGCGCTCGCGGCGGCTGCCCGAGGTCGCGACCTTCTTCGAACAGGGCGCCACGCATCCCTACTTCCTGCTCGAGAGCATGGTGTGCTGCATGGTGTCGACCGGAACGCCGCGTCCGATCGTCGAGGCCCTGTCGGCCGGCATGGTTGAGATGAACGAGACACCGCGGATCCAGGCGCTGGTCGACCAGTTCGGGCTCGATCAGGGCGCCCAGGGCTGGCAGGACTTCGCCGTCTTCATCCGCGACATGGGCCCCCTGCTCACGGCGGCCGTGAAGGAACTGAACATCACGCCTCAGTAAGGCTCCGCCAAGAACCGCTCGACCAGGCGATCGGCGCGGCTGCGATCGGCGAACACGAGGTGGCGCGCCAGGTTGCGCGGCGAGGAGGCGAGGTAGAAGCGCTCGTACTGCTCGTTGCGGCTGGCCAACGCACTGCCGGCGAAGTCCCAGGCGAGACGGAAGATGCGGATGCGCTCCTCCGCCGCCATGCCCCTGGCGCCGGGCAGATAGCGGTCGATCAGCGGCCGCAGCTCGGGATCGGCAAGCTGCGCCGACATCGGCGCGGCCAGCAGATTGTGCGAGCCGATCAGGCGCAGGATCTCGTTCACCCGCGGCATCCAGATCGGCAGGAGCGCGCGCAGCGCATGCAGCGGCGCTACCGCCGGCGTCCACATGCCGCCCGGCCACTCGCGCGCCTCGGCTTCCGCCGTCGCCACGGCAGAGCGCGCGAACTCGGAATAGGCCCAGATCTCGCCGATGATGCGCATGGTCTCGGGATCGACCGCGTTGATGGCACTCGCCATACGCAAGGCCAGGCCCCAGGCGAAGTCGAGCTTGGTCGAGGCCCGGATCATGGTCTGGTGCTGGATGTTAGGCGGCCAGCTCGTGGTCATCACCGTGTTGTAGGCAGTGCGGTTGGCGTCGATGAACACCCGCTCGCGCGGAACCTCGACATCGTCGAAGATGACGAAGGCGTCCTGCTCGTCGAAGCGGCTCGACAGCGGATGATCGAAGCGGTTGTCCGGCGTCGACATGCTGTCGCGGCACAGGAACTTCAGTCCCGGCGCGCTCATCGGCACGCAGAACGACAGGGCATAGGCATCGGCACCTTCGGGCAGCGGTATCGCCGGATAGACGGCGATCTCGTCGGCGAAGGGCGCCAGAGTGGCCAGCACGCGCGCGCCGCGCACCACGATGCCATGCTCGGTGTCGGCGCCCTTGCGCAGCGCGTGGACGTTGTCGGCGCGCGGCGCGTCGCCCATCGCCTTGTCGACGGTCGGCTGGACGATGGTGTGGGTGAGCGAGATGTCGCCCCGGCGCAGGAACTTCTGGTAGGCGACCAGCCGCTCCGCCCCCGCCTCGTTGCCGTTGGCCCCCCATTCGTCGGACCGGCCGGCGAAGCCCGCATAGGTGACGTTCATGTAGTCGGGCGTGCGCCCCATCAGGCCGACGGAGAATTCGGCGACCTGGCGCAGTGCCTTGTGGCGCCGCATGAGGTCGTCGCGCGAGCGCGGGATCATGTGGCTCGTGCCGATCGGCTCGCCGGTCTCCGGGTCGGGTATCAGACAGGTCGCGGCGTGCGTGTGCTGGAGGTCGTAGACCTCGGCCAGCGCATGGGCGGCGCCGCGCAGCTTCGGGTGGTCGACGACGTCGGCCACCCGCTCGCCATCGACCCATACCGCGCGCGGCCCGCGAAGGCCTTTTAGGAACTGTTCGCCTGTCCGTGCCGGCATGGGATCACCTCAGGTTGTCGTCTCAACCCTGTCAGCCAAAACCTGTCACCCGACCGGCATGGTCTCGGCAAGCGGCGGCAGCTTCACCACCTTGGCGTACCAGGCGTCGAGCTTGGGATGGCCCGGCCGCCACGGCTCGTTGGCGTAGCGGAAATCGAGGTAGCCCAGGGCACAGCCGATCGCGATTTCGCCGATCGTGGTCAGCATGCCGAGCGAGTCGGCGTCCTTCTCGAGCGCATCGAGGGCGCGCGCGACCTTGCCCTGCTGCAGCTCGATGTAGCTCTTGCGGCCCTCGTCCTGCGGCAGCGGGATCTCGCGGCGGCGCGGCTGGGTGGCATCGAGGATGCCGTCGCCCAGAGCTTCCTGCGTCAGCGCCTTCCAGCGCGCCGGTCCGACCGGGGGAAACAGCTTGGGCGCCGAGCCGAGGCTGTCGAGATACTCGCAGATCACCGGGCTGTCGTAGAGCGACGCGCCGTCGTCGGTGATCAGCGTCGGCACCTTCGACAGCGGATTGTAGGCCAGCAGCGCCGGATCCGTGGTGCCGATCTTCATGCGCTCGATCTTGTCGTTGAGGCCACGGGCAATGGCGCAGGCCATGACCTTTCGAACGTAGGGACTGGCGGCGGAATGGGCGATTTTCATCGGGGTGTTCCCTCTTGTGATTGCTCGGATCGACGCGCACGTTATCGTGCTTGCCGGGAGTAACGCTATGAATTTTCAGACCGAAAAGCTCAGTCCGCATATGGCTGCGGCGGTGAGCGGGATCGACCTCAACCGCCTGCCCGATCCATCGACACGGGCGGCCCTGCTCGACGTCCTGCACGGCAACCTCGTGCTGTGCATCCGCGGCCAGAAGCTGGCGCCGGTGCCGTTCCGCAACGCAATGGCGCAGTTCGGCGTACCGGTGCGGCGCTTGCAGCTCGCCCATACGCCCGAATGCATCGAGGTGAACATCATCTCGAGCGAGGACCGCGACGAGTTGGGCGACGGCAAGAAGATCGTGAACGGCGCCAACTGGCACACCGACGACAGCTTCATGCGCGAGCCCTGCTCGCTCACCATGCTCTACGGCGTGGTCGTGCCCTCGACCGGTGGCGACACCCAGTTCACCAACATGTACGAAGCCTATGCCGATCTTTCACCCGAGGTGAAGGCGCGCATCGACGGGCTGAAGGTGATCCACAAGTACAGTTCGAGCCGAAAGCTCAGCCGCATCTCGACCCGCCCCACCGAAGAGATGGCCGCCATGCCGGAAGCGACCCATCCGCTGGTCCGCACCCATCCCGAGACCGGCCGGAAGTCGCTCTACCTCAACCCCAACCGCATGGAGCAGGTCGTGGGCCTCGACCGCGCCGAGAGCGACCGTCTGCTCGACGAGCTGATCGCTCACGCGACACAGGCCAAATACGAGTACCGCCACGTCTGGCGGCAGGGCGACATCGTGATCTGGGACAACCGCTGCACCATGCACAAGGCCAATGCCGACTATCCCGAGGGTGAGCGCCGGCTGATGCATCGCGTCATCGTGGCCGGCACGGCGCCTGTCTGAGTCAATCCCGCCGCCAACCCTTCCTATCTTGCGCGGGGAATCCAGCCTCAACCCGTTGAATCCGCGGGCCAATTCCCGGCGGGCGTGGGAAACGAAACGCGACATTTTTTCGCCTCCCGAACCTGGGCACGGACCACCTGGATTTCGTTCGACGATGAATAGAGCAAGACTACAAGATAGGACATATCGGTATCCCGTCAAGCCTATCTTACCCTATTTCTTGCTGGGGCGCGCGCCCCAGCACCTAACCCTCGAGCAGGACGCAGTGCTCGGGGGAAAAGGACACCGTCACCGGGGCGCCCTCCTCCAGCAGGTTGATCGGCGGGCGGCGGACGATCAGCGGGCCGACCGCGCTGTCGATGACGTACTGGACGAAATCGCCGTGGAACAGGCGCTGGCGCACCTTGCCCGGAACCTGGTTGTCGCCCGCGCGCGGCTCGAGTTCGATATAGGCGGTGCGGACGGCCACTTCGGTTTCCTTGCCGTGTGGCTTGTGGGACGCCACCACCTTCAGCGTGACGCCGCCCTCGGCCAGGAACAGGTCGTCGCCCGTCCACTTGCCCTTGATCAGGTTCGCGGAGCCCACGAAATCGGCGACGAAGCGGCTGCGGGGCCTGTTGTAAATCTCCTCGGGCGTGCCGATCTGCTCGATCACGCCCACGTTCATCACGATCACGCGGTCGGAGATGGCGAGTGCCTCCTCCTGGTCGTGCGTGACGTAGACCGCGGTGATGCCGAGCCGGCGCTGCAGCTCGCGCAGTTCGACCCGCATTTCGGCGCGCAGCTTGGCGTCGAGGTTGGAGAGCGGCTCGTCGAACAGCACGACGGTCGGCGAAAAGGCGATGGCGCGGGCCAGCGCCACGCGCTGCTGCTGCCCGCCCGAGAGCTTGGAGGCGCCGCGGTCGGCGAGGTGGCGCATCTGCACCAGGTCGAGCGCACGCTCGACATTGGTCTTGATGTCGGCCTGGCTTTGCTTGCGGACCCTGAGGCCGTAGGCGACGTTGTCGAACACGCTCATATGCGGCCAGATGGCGTATGACTGGAACACCATCGAGACGCCGCGCTGTTCGGTCTGGACGCTCCGGCGCTCGGTCGAATCGTACATCGTCTGGCCGTCGATGCTGATTCTGCCGCCCGACGGCTGCTCGAGACCGGCGATGGCACGCAAGGTCGTGGTCTTGCCACAGCCCGAAGGGCCGAGCAGCGTCAAATGCTCGCCGCGGTCGACCGTGAAGCTCACGCCGTTCACCGCCACCTGGTCGCCGTAGCGCACGACCAGATCCTTCACTTCGATACGCGTCACGCTCACTGCAGCTCCTTGGTCATGCCGCGCGCCACGCGGAACAGGATGACCAACGCCAGGATCACGGTGAAGGTCTGGATCAGCGCCATCGCTGCCGTGAGTTCGGTGCCCGAGGTGGCAAAGGCATTGACGATCGAAGGCGCGATCACTTTGGAATGCGGGCCCATCAGGAAGGCCGAGGCGCCGAGCTCGCGCACGCAGGCCATGAAGATCAGAAGCCACGCCGCCAGGATGCCGGGCTTGAGCAGCGGCAAGGTGACGGTGCGCATCTGGTAGGCCCACGAGGCGCCGCAGACGCGGGCGCACTCCTCGAGGCTCTTGTCGATCTGCAGCACGACGCCGGCCAGCGTGCGCACGCCGAGCGGCAGCATGACGGTGAAATAAGCGAGCCCCAGCAGCCACAGTGTGCCGTAAAGGCCGAGCCCGATGTTCAGCCAGGCCCACAGCAACGCCAGCCCGAACACCAGTCGCGGTACGGCCTGCGGGAACATGACGAGGTATTCGATGGCGCCGCGGCCTCGGAGTTGCGAGCGGTAGATGATCCAGACCAGCAGCGCCATGATCACCACGCCCACCGTGGCGACGCTCAGGCCCAGCATGACGCTGTTGAACAGCGCGGTGCGCACCGGGCCGAGCGACAGCGCCAGCTCGTAGTTGGCGAAGGTCCACTGCGCCTGGCTCAGGATCACGGTGGCGAAGCGCTGTAGCGAGGTCATGAGGAGTGCGGCGATCGGGAAGACCACGGCCAGCGCCACGTAGAGGGCGCAGACGCTGAACAACACCCAGGCCATGCGGCCCATATCCATCGGCCGCGGCCGGAACGCCTTGCCGCTGATGGTGGTAAAGGTGCCACGGCGGATCATGCGGCGATACAAGGTCAGCATGACGAACATGACGATAAAGAGCGACAGGCCCATGGCCGAGGCGCGGCCGTAATCCGGCGGATAGGCAAGCGTGGAGTCCCAGATGGCCGTGGTGATGACGTAGATGCGGCCGGGAATGCCGAGCACGAGGGCCGCGGCAAACGAGCCCAGCATCTCGGCGAAGACGAACAGCGACGCTCCCATCACCCCCGGCATCACCAGCGGCAAGGTCACGGTCAGCATGGTGCGGAACTTGGAGGCGCCCATGACGCGCGCCGATTCCTCGAGCGCCGGGTCCATCGACTTCATCGACGCCGAGATCATGACGAAGGCGACGGTGCCCTCGAACAGCGCCATCACCCAGGCGATGCCGAAATGGGTGTAGATGTCGGCGATGTCGTTGGTGCCGCCGATCGACTTCCAGATCTGGTTGATGAAGCCGCTCTTGGGACCGGCGATCACCGCCCAGGCGAGCGCGCCCACGAGTGGCGTCATGTAATACGGCAGCTCCATCAGCCGCTCGAGCTTCTCGCGTCCCGGCACGTTGGTACGCGTCAGGATCCAGGCCAGCGTGAAGCCGATGAGGATGGCCATCACGGTGGCCATCACCGCGATGACCAGCGTGTTCCACACGGTCCTGATGTCTTCCGAGAAGATCGAGATGTAGTTGGCGATGCCGAACTCGACCGGCGGGAACGCCATCGGATCGCCGACGTTCAGCGACTCCTCGACCAGGAAAACCATCGGCAGCACGACGAGGAAGCCCACGATCAGGAGGACCGCGAGCGTCGTCAGGACTTGCCAGTTTATGCGTGGGCGCAGAACGCCCGCCACGCCAAAAGCCTTGGGGCCGTCAGACAATGCCTAGCGTCCGGCACCGACGATGCGGTTCCACTCCTTGGCAAAGGCTGGACGGTCCTTCTCGAAGGCGTTCCAGTCGGCGGGCGAGAGCAGCTTCATCTTGCTGAGCGGCACGGTATCGGCGCCGCCCGGCGGCGGCACGTCCGACCGCGGCGAATGGAGCAGCAGGGCCTCGGCCAGCGCCTTCTGGCCAACCGGCGAGAGGAACCAGTCCATGAAAAGCTCGGCAGCGTTGGGATGCGGCGCCTGCTCGACGATGCCGTAGGTCTCCGGCACGGCCGGCACGCCGGTGTCCGGGAAGACGAAGGCGAGCGGTGCGCCCTTGGCCTTGAACTCGATGTAACCCGAGTACTGCGCGCCCATGATGATCTTGTCCTGACCATCGACGAGGCGGCCGTACTGCTGGACGTAGGAGTCGAAAGCGCGCGGCTTCTGGTCACCGAACTTCTTGAAATAGTCCATGCCGAGGATCGGCAGCAGCATGTACCAGACGCCGTGCTGGAGACCGGAGTTGGAGACCTTGACGTTGATCGCGTCCTTCCACTTCGGATCGAGCAGGTCTTCCCACTTCTTGGGGGCGTCGGCCGCCGGGACGTTGTTGGGGTTGTAGGCGATGCCGGCCATGATGACCGAGCCCCAGGTCCAGAAGCCTTCCGGCTCGCTCTTGGCCTCCTTGGGGAAGAACGCCATCTCGGGCGAGACGTACTGGCGGAAGCCGCCCTTGCGCTGGAAGTCCAGGATCATTCCCATGTCGGAGATCTGGATGACGTCGACCAGGAACGACTTGGCCTGGCGCTCCGACAGCACCTTGGCGTAGAGCGCGCCGGCCTGCAGGCGGACGTAGCTCGTCTTGATCTCGGGGAACACCTTGTTGAAGGCGGCCAGCAACTTGACCTGACCTTGCTCAGGATCGGTCGAATAGAGCGTGAAGGCGCCCTCCGCCTTGGCCTTGGCGATATCGGCGCAAGTCTTGAAGCCTTCCATCTGGATGGGCTTGTCGCACACCTTGGGCTGCGGGGCCTGCGCCTGGGCCGGAGACCAGCCAGCCAAACCAACCGCGGCGCACAGCGCCATGCTCGCAACTGCGAAAAGCTTCATTGTTTTCCTCCCAGAATTCTTATTCGGCGCGAGCCTAACGACCACTGCGACGCGGTTCAATCGAGATTGCACCAGATGCGCAATTCCGAGTCGCGGTCCGCTGTACTTTTTCGAACATGACTCCCTTCCCCCTCAGCGGCAGGGCTGTCCGAGGAAATAGCGCACGACGTTTAGTTACGAAAAGACTGTCATCCCGAGCGAAGCGAGGGATGACAGGGTGCGTGAAACCGAGACGGTCTAGCAGGGCTAGGATTCATGGGCAGGCCAGCGATTAGCCGCGGTACGCCGCCCGATCCGTCACATATCCCGCCGCCACGTCGGCTGCGAGCGCGCGTTCCGCCCGGGTCTTCGGATCGCCATGGCCGCCACCACCCGGCGTGCCGAGCGAGACCGTGTCGCCCTTGTTCAGCACATACTGCTTCTTGGGATCGGTCTTGAGGCCGTTGATGTGCAACTCCCCCGGTGCACCGTCCCTGCCGCCCTCGATACCGAAGGCTGGAAAGATGGTTCGCTCGGCCAGGAACGAGACCGCGATCGGCGTGTCGCTCCGGCTTTCGATCAGGATTTCCTGACCGAGGCCGCCGCGATGCCGGCCGGGGCCGCCCGAATCGGGTCGCAGCTTCTTGTGATGGAAGCGCAGCGGCGCGATGTGCTCGCTGATCTCGATCGAGGTCGAGGAAACATTCGACGGCCAGCTCAGGCACGTGACGCCGTCGCGCATCGAATTGCCGCCCATGCCGCCGTTGTAGAAGAACATGTTGGCGTAGGGCTTGCCGCCACCCTTGCCGTCGGGGCGTACGCCCGATTGGTTCATGCCCCACATCGGCGAGCCGCAGGCGGCCATCACCCGCTCCGGCACGATCTGGCCCAGGCAGCCGAACACCAGCATCGGCACGTAGTGGCCGATCAGCATGCGCGAGCCGCCCGGCGCGGGGAACTGCGGGTTGACGATGCAGCCCGGCGGCGCGCTGAGGCTGATCGGCCTAAAAGCGCCTTCGTTGTTCGGCAGGTTGGGGCTTGTACAGACTTTTACCCCGTACATCGCCATCGCCGTGGTGTAGCAAAGCGCGCAGTTGATGGCGCGATCGACCTGGGCGTCGGTGCCGGCGAAATCCATGGCGATACAGTCGCCCTTGATCGTCAGTTTCAGGCGCAGCGTGATCGGCGTCTCCATGATGCCGTCGGTCTTGACCTCGCTGTGGTAGGTGCCGTCGGGCAGTTCGCGGATGGCGGCGCGCATCGCCGTCTCGCAACGCCCCTGAATTTCGCGTGCAAGGTCGGTGAGGTCGGGCAGGCCGTAGTTCTCCATCAGGACCAGCAAGCGGTCCTCCATCAGGTCGAGCGCCACGATCTGGGCATAGAGATCACCCATGGTCTGGTCGGGCGTGCGCACGTTCTTGCGGATGATGGTGACCAGCGTCTCGTCGGTCTTGCCGGCGACCATCATCTTCATGATCGGGATCTGCAGGCCTTCCTCGAAGACCTCGCGCGGCTCGGGGCTTCTGATCTTGCCGCCGATATCGGGCGCATGCGCCGTGGTGGCGCTGAAGGCCACCAGCTTGCCATTGCGGAAGATCGGCTTGGCCAACGTGATATCGGGCAGATGGCCGGTCCCGAGCCAGATGTCGTTGGTGATCAGCACGTCGCCGGGGCTGAGCTTCTCCGGCGGGAACTCGCGCAGGAAGTGCTTTACCGTCTCGGGCAGCGTGCCGATGAAGCTCGGGATGCTCTCGGAAGCCTGCACCAGCGACTGACCCGTAGCGTCGGTGACGACGCAGGAAAAGTCGTAACTCTCGCGCACCAGCGTCGAGAAGGAGGTGCGCACCATCGCGGCCGCTGCTTCGTCGACCAGCGAGATCAGCCGCCGCCACAGGAGCTCCAACTCGATCGCGTCAAAAGTGCGGGTCATGACGAGCACCTCATCGGAGCGCGCAACTCCAGTTGCGCATTCATATGGGCATGAGCGCCACTGGAGTGGCGCGCTCCATTGACGATCATCACTTCACCTCCGCCAGAATGGATCCATCGGGCAGCAGGCGCGCGGTGGCGCCGGGGCCGACGATAAAAGTGCTTTCGTCTTCTTCGAACACGGCAGGTCCCTGCACGATCACGCCGGGCTCCAGCGCGTAGCGATCATAAACATTCGTCGGCAGCATCTTGCCGGCATCGGCAAAGAACACCGGGCGCGTGCCCTTCAGCGCCTGCGCCGAGGGATGACGCGGCAGCTCGAGCTTGCCACCGGCGCCCGGCATCGGGGCGCTGACCGAGAGCCGCAACGCCACGAACTGGATGGCGGCGCCGGGCGGCGTGCGCGCGAAGAGCGCTTTGTAGGCGGCCTCGAAGGCGGTGTGGACACTCGCCTCGTCGAGTTTGTCCGGCATGGCGACGGTGACCTCGCTGCCCTGCCCGATGTAGCGCATGTCGGCGAGACGGCGCACGACGCGGCCAGAAGCATCCGCGCCGGTGGGGAGCAGCACGGCCAGCGATTCCATTTCCTGCGCGGCGAAGATTGCCTCGGCTTCGGCAAAATCCGCACCCGTGAGTGCCGCGCTGAAGCTTGCCACGCGATCGACACGGGCCGGCGCCATCAGCATGCCGATGGTGCTGCCGGCGCCTGCACCGGGCGGACAGACGACGCGTGTGACGCCCAACTTGCGCGCGACGTTCCAGGCATGGACAGGCCCCGCCCCGCCGGTCGCCAGCAGCGCGTACTCGGCCGGGATGCGGCCGCGTTCGGCAATCGCCACCCGCGCGGCGCCCGCCATGTTCTCGTTCACCACGTCGTGCACGCCAAAGCCCGCGCGGTTGCGCTCGACGCCCAGCGCCGTGGCGAGACCGCCAAGTGCGGCCTCGGTGGCGGCCCGGTCGATCTTCATCGCACCGCCCAGGAAGAAGTCGGCATTGAGATAACCCAGCGCCAGGTCGGCATCGGTCACGGTCGCGTTCGTGCCGCCACGTCCGTAACAGGCAGGACCGGGCTGGGCGCCGCTGCTCTCGGGACCGACCTGCAGCGTACCGAGATCGCTGCGCTTGGCGATCGAGCCTCCGCCGGCACCGATTTCGATCAACTCGACGGTGGCGATCATGATCGGCAGGCCCGAGCCGCGCAGAAAGCGTTTTTCGCGCGCGGCCTCGAAACCGTAGGCGACCAAAGGCTCGCCATCATCGACGAGCGCGAGCTTGGCGGTGGTGCCGCCCATGTCGAAGGCCAGCACGCGCTCCAATCCGGCATTGCGGCCGAACCAGGCGCCAGCCAGTGCGCCGGCAGCCGGACCGCTTTCCAGCAACTGGACCGGCGCGCGCTTGGCTTCGCTCACATGCGTGAGCCCGCCGTTGGACAGCATCAGGAAGAGCCCGCCGGGAATCCCCGACGTGCTCAACGCCTGTTCCAGGCGTTCGAGATAGATTTCGGCCAGCGGCCGAATGTAGGCGTTGGCAACGGTGGTGCTGGCGCGCTGGTATTCGCGAATCTCCGGCGCGATGTCCGACGACAAGGAGATCGAGAGATTCTGGAAGCGCTCGGCTACAGCCGCGGCGATGGCGCGCTCGTGCACGGGATTGGCGTAGCTATGCAGGAAGCAGATGGCGAGGCTCTCGACCCCCTGCTCCACCAGCTCCGCCACCTTGGCCAGGGCCGCTTCGACATCGAGCGGAATTTCGATGCTGCCGTCGGGCGCCAGCCGCTCCTTGGCCTCGCGACGCCACGGCCGCGGCACCAGCGGCTTGGGCATTTCTATGAAGAGGTCGTAGAGCTCGTACTTGCGCTCGCGCGCGATCTCCAGCACGTCGGCGAAGCCCGCCGTCGTCAGCAGCCCGGTCTTCGCGCCCTTGCGCTCGATCAGCGCGTTGGTGAAGAGCGTCGTGGCATGGACCACACGGCCGACCTGCTCGGGGCGGACGCCGGCTTTCTCCAGCACGCGCCGCGTGCCTTCGAGCGCACCGCGTGCCGGATCGTCGGGAGTCGTGCTCTCCTTCCAGATGATGGCGCGGCCGTCGCGCGGATCGTGGATGACGAGATCGGTAAATGTTCCCCCGATGTCGATGCCGAGGGAAAGTGGCGCACTCATTAAAAGTCCTTTGCTATTCGGCCTTGATGTTGCCCTGCTTGACCACCTTCGCCCAACGCTCGCGATCCTTCATGATGTAGGCCTTGAAGGCAGCCGGGTCCTGCCCCAGCGATTCCAGGCCCTGCTTGGCGAGCGCTTCCTTGTTGGACGGGTCGTCGATCGCGCTGATGAAGAGCTTGCTGAGACCGGCCAGGATGTCGGCCGGCAAACCGGCGGGCCCGAAGATGCCGAACCAGTTGTTGATGTCGAGCGCCGGAATGTCCTTGGTGAGCAGCGGCAGATCGGGCGCAAGCGGCGTCGGCTTGGTCGCGGCCAGCGCCAGCACGCGCACCTTGCCGGCATTGGCGAGGCTCATCAGCTCCGACACGTTGCCGAAGAAGAGATCGACGTTGCCCGCCGCCACGTCGGCGATCGCCGGCGCGCCGCCGCGGTAGGGCACGTGGATCATCTTGAGCCCGCCGGACTCGAAGCCGAGGAATTCCGCGGCGAGCTGGTTGGTCGAGCCGAGACCGGTCGAGGCGTACGACAGCTTGCCGGGGTTGGCCTTGGCGTAGGCCACCAGCTCGGGGATGGTCTTGAACGGTGCGTCCGGGCGCACGATCAACGCCATCGGCACGCCGACGAGATTGGCGATCGGCACCAGCTCCTTGTCGAGGTCGAGCGGGATGTTGGAGCCGGGCACGACGGCGCCGACCGCGATCTGGCCCATGATGCCGATGCCGACCGTGTAGCCGTCGGGCGGCGACTGCGCGACCTGCTTCAGGGCGATGAAGCCGCCGGCGCCGGTCTTGTTGTCGACGATGACGGTGTAGCCGCGCTGGCGCTGGATCGCGTCGGCCGCGATCCGTGCCGTGATGTCGGCGGTGCCGCCCGGGGCATAGCCGACAAGGACCTTGATCGGCTGCTTGGGCACCCATTGGGCGAATGCAGGTGCCGCCGCAAGAACGAGCGGCGCGGCGAACAGACTTCGGCGCAACATGGCAGTGACTCCCAATCCCCAAAAGGAAACGTCGAGCAAGCGCCGTGCCGGGTCAAGCGTCCTACCCCTTGAGATGAAACGGTGTTCCGCTAGTCTCCGCGCCACATGCCTCTTGCCCACCCTGCCGCCGACGTCTGGACGTTGCTTGCCGACGTCGCCGAGGAAACACCCGATGCTCCGGCGCTCCTCCATGGCGACCGGACAATAT
>Ga0194051_1000637_pt1 | contig 19802 bp, 16 predicted proteins | sample SepL2320m_MetaG_FD_161275 | JGI IMG/M metagenome (GOLD analysis project Ga0194051, IMG submission 161275) | Anoxic zone freshwater microbial communities from boreal shield lake in IISD Experimental Lakes Area, Ontario, Canada - Sep2016-L239-20m | ecosystem: Environmental > Aquatic > Freshwater >... | reverse complement strand
CGAAGAGGTCGTGGAGGAGCTCATGAGGTGACAACCGGGGCCACATGCGGTCGAGGGCATGGGCCAGCTCGGGGACTCGGCGCACCTTGCGCGAGAAGTCTTCGAAGTCGAACTCGTCCTCATCGAGTTCGGCCGGGTCCTCGTAGCCCGGGAAGGCGGTGAGCTCGGGTGTTCCGACGCCGAGGCGTTGCTGGGTCTGTCGGGCCCGGTCGGACAGCACCTGGGCCACCGACTGCTCGACCACCCGACGCCGAGCGTTGTGGGTCCCCGGGCGCCGGCGCGCCCCCTCGACGATCTGGCGCGAGTCCCTCGCTGTCAGTCGGAGCACCAGGGCTCCATACGGAACAGCCACGTCCTGCACCAGCGGGCGCTGGCGGCTGCGGACGGCCCGGGCGACCACCTTGGCCATGCGGACGTCACCTTTGAGCCGTGCCACGTTGGCAGGACCGTTCTCCTGGATCTGAATATCGGGGACCATGCCCGACACCGTGGACAGGGTGACCCCCGTCTCCCCCAGGGATGGCAGGACTTGTTCGATGTAGCGCAGGAAGAGCGGATTGGGCCCGACGACCAGGACTCCTTGGCGCTCCAGAGGGAACCGGTGGGTGTACAGGAGATAGGCGGCGCGATGGAGCGCCACGGCCGTCTTGCCCGTCCCTGGTCCGCCCTGCACCACGAGCACCCCGCTCAGGGGCGATCGAATGATCTCGTCCTGTTCGCCCTGGATGGTCGAGACGATGTCGGTCATCCGTCCGGACCGAGCTCGGTCCAGCGCGGCCAGCAGTGCGGCGGGTCCACCGATGGGCAGGTCCCCCACGATCAGCTCGCCACCGTCGTCGTCGTCGTCGTTGCGCCCCTCGGCCTGGCCGTCGGCACTCACCACGGTGTCGAAAACCGCGCCTGGCCTCATGAAACGCTCGTCCTCGACGCTGATGACCTGTCGTCCCTGGAGCGACAGGTGGCGGCGCAGGACCAGGCCCAGGGGATCCCGGCCCGTGGCCCGGTAGAAGGGCTCGGCCACGGGAGCACGCCAGTCCACCACCAGTGGCTCATGGTCCGCTCCGTGGATGGCCAGTCGCCCGATGTGGAAGGTCTCGGTGTCTTGATCCGGGCCATCGGTGTCGCCGGTGTCGCCGGTGTCGCCGGTGTCGCCGACCAGGCGGTCGATGCGGCCGAAGGTGAGGGCTTGGTCGCCGATATCGAGTTGCTCGAGCCGCGCCAAGCTGGTCCGGACGATGACGTCACGTTCCGTCCGGGACTGGAAGGTGCCACCCCGGCCCAGGTCGAGCACGCCCTCGAGCATCGAGTTGGCGTCGCCCCGCATGGCATCGAGGCGCGCATAGGCGAGGTTCACGAAGTCCTGCTCTGCCTCCAACTCCGACTCCACGTCCCCACCTCCACTCTGTTCATCACCCTGGCCGTCACCCTGGCCGTCGACCCCACTCCCCCTCGAGGGGCCCGACCGATCAGCGCCACGGGCGGCTCAGGGGAACCCTCGATTGTATGCGCCCCAGCGCACGCCCGCACCGGTGCCCGCAGGCGCCCAGAGCCGGTGCCCCTGCTCGTAGACTCCTTGCATGTCCACCGCTGCACCTGCATCACCTCGCCAGTCCGCGTCCGCTCCCGGCCGCTTCGATGATGCTCCCTTCATCCAGGCCTGTCGTAGCCAGAGCGTTGCCCACGTGCCGGTGTGGTTCATGCGCCAGGCCGGCCGGTCGCTGCCGGAGTACCGGGCCGCCCGCGGCCCGGGAAGCATCCTCGACGCCATCGCCCAACCCGAGCTGGTGGCCGAGCTGACCCGCCAACCTGTCGACCGCTACGGCACCGACGCCGCCATCTTCTTCAGCGACATCGTGGTGCCGGCGGCAGCCATCGGCTTCGGCGTCGATGTCGCCCCGGGCACCGGTCCAGTGGTATCCGAGCCCTTTCGCTCGGGCGCTGACCTGCAGCGGCTGCGCCCCCTCGAGCCGACGCTCGACACCCCCTATGTCATTGAGGCCGTGCAGCACCTGGCCGGATCACTGGACGTACCGCTCATCGGGTTTGCCGGCGGGCCGTTCACGGTGGCCAGCTACCTCATCGAGGGCGGGCCGTCCAAGAACTTCACCCGGGTCAAGGCTCTGATGCACGCCGATCCCAACCTCTGGCACGACCTGGTCGAGCGGCTCACCGACATGGCGCTGGCCTCGTTGCGCTCCCAGCTCGATGCCGGGGCCTCGGCCATCCAGCTGTTCGACAGCTGGGCCGGAATCCTCACCCCTCGCCACTACAAGGAGTTCGTCCTGCCCTCCACCAGTCGGATCTTCGCCGAGATCGAGTCGTCGCACCCCGGCACCCCCACCATCATCTTCGGGGTGGGCACGGGCGAGCTCCTGGCATTGATGGCCACGGCTGGAACCTCGGTGGTCGGCATCGACTGGCGGGTCCCGCTCGACCAGGCCCGCACCCGGATCGGGGTTGGCCAGGCCATCCAGGGCAACTTGGACCCGGCGCTGTGCCTCGGGACCTGGGACGTAGCCGCGGCAGAGACGAGGGAAGTGCTCGAGCGGGCCGGTACCGCCCCCGGGCACATCTTCAACCTCGGCCACGGCGTACTGCCCGAGACCGACCCAGGCATCCTGGAGCAGGTGGTGGCCCTGGTGCACGCCGAGGGCCGGGCCGGCGTGGGGGCATCGGCATGAGCGACGCCCGGGTCGAGGCCCCCATCGGCGTCCTCGTCATGGCGCACGGGACCCCGGACACCCCCGAAGAGATCGAGGCCTTCTACACCCGGATCCGGCGGGGACGGCCACCGACCCCTGAGCTCCTCGACGAGCTCACCGAACGCTACGAGGCCATCGGGGGCACCTCACCACTGACCGGACGCACCCGCGCGCAGGTCAACGGCCTGGCCGCCGCCCTCGAGGCAGCAGCGCCCGGCCGTTTCGTGGTCCGTCTGGGGACCAAGTACGTCCAACCCACTATCGAGGAGGGGACGGCCGAGTTGGCCGCCGAGGGAGTCGGCCGGGTGATCGGAGTGGTTCTCACCCCCCATCAGTCGTCGATGGGCTCTGGCGAGTACTTTGCCCGGGCCGAGGCAGCCGCCATCGCGGCCGACCCACCCCTCCAGCTCACCGTCATCCCCTCGTGGCACCGCACCGCAGAGTTCCCCCGGATCCTGGCTGAGCGCACCGCGGCCGTCCTCGGCGCGCTCAGCCCCGAGGCCCGAATGCAGACTGCGGTGTTCTTTACTGCCCATAGCCTTCCCCAACGAGTGGTGGCCGAGGGCGATCCCTATCCCGACCAGGTTGCAGAGTCGGGTGCTGATATCGCTGGCCTGCTCGGACTCGACAGCGACCCCACCATCTCGTGGGGTACGGCGTGGCAGAGCGCTGGGCGTACCGCTGACCCGTGGATCGGACCCGACCTCCTCGTCGAGATGGAACGGGTGGCCGCCGAGGGAGCCACTGCGGTCGTGGTGTGTCCGGTGGGATTCGTCTCGGACCATCTCGAAGTGCTCTACGACCTCGACATCGAAGCCCTCGACAAGGCCGACGCTCTCGGGATCGCCTTCGCCCGGACCCCGTCGCTCAACGATGACGCCGGGTTCCTCGCCATGCTGGCCGGCGTGGTCCAGGACGCCGCTGACATTCGATCGTGACCCAGCAGACCCCCACCCCTGACCTGGTCATCGCCGTGGTCGGAGGGGGGATGGCCGGACTGGCTGCTGCCTGGCAGCTAGCCGATGATCTAGGCGCTAGCGGCAGCGGCAGCAGCAGTCGTGCCCGCATCGTCGTGCTCGAAGCCAGCAGTCGTGTTGGAGGGAAGGTCCGTTCGACCGAGTTCTGCGGCCGCACCGTCGATGTAGCGGCGGACGCCTTCCTGGCCCGGCGGCCCGAGGCGACCGGACTGTGCTCCGAACTCGGTCTCGACGACGCCCTGGTCTCGCCTGGAGCCTCGGGGGCAGCCCTGTGGTCCCGAGGTCGCCTGCGGATGATGCCCGACGGTGTCAATCTCGGTGTGCCCACGAAGTGGTGGCCGCTATTCCGCTCCGGCATCCTCAGCCCCGGCGGATCGGCACGCGCTGGCGTCGACCTGTTCCGTCCGCACCGTGCCACCCCGGGGGCACCCATCGACCGCGCCGTGGGTACGGTCGTCGCCGCTCGACTGGGACGCCAGGTGGTCGAGCGCCTGGTTGACCCTCTGGTCGGGGGCATCCACGCCGGTGGAGTGGACGAGCTGAGCGCCGAGTCCACGTTTCCGCCGCTGCTGGCCGCCGACCGCTTGTCCGGCAGCCTGATGCGCCGACTCGGTCAGCCGCCGTCACCGGCACAGTCTCCGCCCAAGCCTGCAGCGGCACCGGGAACGCGACCCACGCCTGTGTTTTGGTCGCTGGAGGGAACTGCGGCACGCCTGCCAGCCGAACTGGCCGCGGCACTGATGGCGCGCGGGGTGGTCATCCACACCGGGGTAGCCGTCGAGTCGATAGCCCGTACGGCGAGTGACGGATCAGGGCTGGGCAGATGGCGACTGATCCTGGGCGGCGATGCCGCCGTGCTGGCCGGCATCTCGCATACCTCTGGTCCAGTCGAGGCCACCGCCTCAGTGGATACGACCGCCTCCATCAATAAGACCGCCTCCGCCGATACGACAGCAATCCTCCACGTCGATGGAGTCATCCTGGCTGTACCGGCCGGCCAAGCCGCAGGCCTGCTTACCGACCACGCTCCGATGGCCGCCACGTTGCTCGCCGACATCCGCCACGCGTCGGTGGCCGTGGTGACGCTGTCCATGCCCACCGGTGCTATTCGCCGCGACCTGGTCGGTACCGGCTTTCTGGTACCTCGCACAGCGACGATCGCTGGCCGGGCCGCACTGATCACCGGGTGCACCTACCTCACCCAGAAGTGGCCTGGCCTGGCCCGTCCCGACGACGAGCTGATCCGTCTGTCGATCGGACGTCACGGCGACGTCCGCCAAGATGAGCTGAACGACGATGAGCTCACCGCCGCCGCCTTTGGGGAGCTGGCCGGGATCCTCGACATCGTCGGACAGCCGCGCCACTCGATGGTCACCCGATGGGACGGCGCCTTTCCGCAGTACGCCGTGGGGCACCTCAGCCGGACCACCCGGATCGAACAGTCGGTGGCCGAGTTGCCCGGTGTGGCCGTGGCCGGTGCCGCCTACCGAGGTGTGGGAATTCCGGCCGTGATCGGGAGCGGCCGAGCGAGCGCCCGGGCCGTCCTGCGCTCCCTCGACGGCCCAGTTACTGGCCGACCGGGTCGATGATCCCGGAGCCGACCGATCTAGGGGATCAACCTCGCCCGATGGACTCGGCGGCCACGAGCGGCGGTCCCGGATCCGACGGCTTCGCCGAGGCGAACCAGCTCGATGACCGCACCGCCCCTCCGTGGCGTCCGTCACGGATCCGCATGACGATCGACCAGTCCGGGTCGATCACACCCGGTCGGGGTCGAGTGGCCGTTCCTTCCTTGGCGGCGGGTGCGGGGTTGGCGTTGTCGTTGCCCCCGTGGGGATTCTGGTTCCTGGCCTTCCCCTCCGCCGGCCTGCTGTGGTGGCGGCTCGGTGGCCTACGACCCCGGACCCGGCTGTGGGCCGGATGGCTGGCGGGTCTCGGCTGCTTCGTACCTGGCCTGATGTTCGCCCGATCGTTCAGCCTGCCCGGTGCCACCGTGCTCATCGCCATCGAGTCGCTGGCGGTGGCGGCCGCCTGCCTGGCCGTCCCCCGTGGGCCAGTAACAGCCCGGGCACTGGCCTTTCCGGGCGCCCTGGTGCTGACCGAGGCAGTCCGTCAGTGCTGGCCCTTCGGAGGGCTTCCTATCGGTGGGGTATTCCTGGGCCAGGCCAGCGGTCCGCTCCTCGGAGTGGCCCGACTAGGTGGCCCTCTGGCCCTGACTGCCATCGTCTTCGTCGGAGGTGTCGGCTTTGGGGCGCTAGGGACTGCCCTTGGTCGGGCCGTGCGCGATGGTCGGCGCATCCGCCGGTTCGACCGACTCCGCCACGACGGGGTGAGCACACCGCTACGAGGCGCGTTGGCCGGGCTGGGGGTGCTCGCCGCCACTGCTGCCGTGACGCTGACGTTGGTGGTGATGAGCGGTGTCGTCGGCAATGGCGCTCCTGATGGGGGGCCGTCGATCGGCACGGTGTCGGCGGCGGCCGTTCAAGGCGGAGGGGTGCGCGGCTTCTCTAAGTCCCAAGTCGACCCGTCCACGGTGCTGGCCGCGGCTAGAGCGGCCACCGACGAGCTGGCCCGGCGGACGGCCGCCCACCCGCTGGATCTGGTGCTGTGGCCCGAGGATGTAGTCGACTTGGACGGGCCACTGCTCGGCTCCCCGGCGGCCGACGCCCTGTCTGCGCTGGCTCGGTCGCTCCACTCCACCTTGGTGGTCGGAGTGACCGAGACGCTCTCCTCCACCTCGTTCCGAAACGAGGTCGTCGCCTTCGGACCCCATGGTGCTGTTGTCGACCGGTACGAGAAGGTCCACCGGGTGCCGTTCGGGGAGTACGTGCCCCTGCGGTCGTTCTTTGCTCGGCTGGGCGACCTTTCGGCTGTGTCCCGCGATGCCGTGCCGGGAACTGGCACCGGCGTGCTCCACACGCCGGCTGCTCCGCTTGGAGCGATGATCTCCTATGAGGTCTTCTACGCCGATCGCGGCCGATCGCCGGTGCGGGCTGGTGCACAGATCTTGATCGTGCCCACCAATACCTCGTCGTACGCCACCGCCCAGATACCCACTCAGGAGATCGCCGCTAGTCAGGTGCAGGCGGTCCAGCAGGGCCGGGACCTCCTCCAGGCTGCGCCCACCGGGTACAGCGCATGGATCACCCACCGGGGAACGCTGATGGCCCGCTCTACCCTCGGGATCCGCCAGATCGTGCCGGCCACTCTGGAGCGGCGGACCGGCGACACGGTCTATTTCCTCTGGGGAGATACACCGATTCTGGGAGCCGCCGTGTTGGCCTTGGCCGCTGGGTGGTGGCTGGCCGTGCGGTGGGCCAGCCGCAGGACGCATCCTGCTACCTAGGCCATCGTCCTGCTACCTGGGCCATCGGGCCGTGAGCTCAGCTGGAGCCCACGTCGGCCACTGCGGAGGCCCGGCCGGCAGCCCGGCGATGAAGTGCGCCGCCTGGAGCGGACCGTCTCGACCGGAGTTGTCCCAGAACGTCGCCACGTGCGACCTGGGCACGGCAGAGACCACCGTGGTCCACAGCCGTTGGTAGCGCCCACGGATCTTGTCGACCGGGACGTCGTGGCCCCCTTGTGCATGCCGCCGGGCCACTCGGGCGACGGCCAGATCCTCGGGGACCATGAGCACGTGCAGGGCGACGTAGAACCCTGCCGCCGTCGCTGCGTCCATCAAGTCGAGCTTGGACGCGTGAGAGAAGACGGTCTCGGCGATGAAGGGACGACGGAAGACGATGAGCTGCTCTCTGGTGCGCCTGGCCAGTTCGGCGGCCTCATAGGCGTGCTCGAGCTGGCCTTCGGGCCACCGCTCGGCGGCGATGACGTCCGCGTTGACGAAGACCGCACCTGTCCGCTCCGGTGCCATCACCAGCCGCACGAAGGTGGACTTGCCGGCGCCGTTGGGGCCGACGACCAGGTCGAGGCGGGTCACACCCCGTTGGCTGGCCCGACGACCACGATCGATCCGTCCGGACGGTGCTCCACCAGTGATCCGTCGTCAGCCAGCGAGACGGTGGTCACGCCCTCGGCGGCCAACTGCTCGGCGAAGGAGAGGGCGGTGGCCCGCAGTTCGATCGTCACGTCGAGGTCGACGTTGGCTACCAGGCGCTCGTACTCGGTCAACGACTCGAACGGCAGCTGGCCGACCAACGCGGCATCCACCCGTCGCCGGGCGGCGGTCTCGTTCATGGATACGGCCCGGCCCAACCTGGCCCAGTAGTCGAGCTGCTGCTTGGCCGAGCGGCTGTCCAGGCGGCCGGACACGGCGGCGGCGTCCATCAGATCTGCGGCGAATCGGGTAGGACGGTCCACGGGCATGATGTGCTCCCTTGATCAGTATCAGAGTGCTACGAGCGTATCATTCTGATACCGAGGGCGGTCTGCAACCTCGTCCCGTCCCTACTCGTAGTACCCCGAGTGGATATAGACGCACGGGATGCCCATGGCATGGAACATGGCGAAGTTGTTGGGGTCGTCCTCGAAGGCCAGGCGGAGGTCGAAGCCGAAGTGCCGCAACTCGTCGACGGTGTCCCTCTTGAACCACGTCACCTGCGCGTAGTCGCCCCGTGACCGCATCACCAGCAGGTCCCAGCGCAGGTTGTAGCGCTCCAGCCACGCCAGCGTCTGGGGCTGGACCCGCATGGGCCGGCCCGTCAGCAGGATGATCTGGAGCTTGGGGTCGAGTAGTTCGAGCACCCGAGCCAGCTCGGCGATGACGGCGTCCTCGCCACACGCATCAAAGAACGCGTCCCAGTTACGTCCGCCGCGTTCGATGAAGTGCTGGCGACCAACGGCATCAGACAGCACGCCGTCCATATCGAAGATGACGGCTTCGCCTGGATGGTCCAGCCTGCCGTCGCGCCACTTCCAATTGCCGGGATCGGCCACGTCGCTCACTCCTCTTCCGTGGTGGCATCGGCCAGCCTGCGGATCTCTTCGACCACTGCCGGGTCGGCCAAGGTCGTAGTGTCCCCCAGTGCCCGTCCTTCGGCCACATCGCGCAGCAGTCGGCGCATGATCTTGCCGCTGCGGGTCTTGGGCAGCTCATCGGTGAAGATCACCGTCTTTGGTCGGGCGATCGGTCCGATCTTGGCGGCCACGTGGGCTCGCAGCTCCTCCCCCCGCTCGGCGTTGGCCTCGCCGGCATCCGCCACCAGGGTGACGAAGGCCACGATGGCTTGGCCGGTAGTGGCATCGGCAGCGCCCACCACCGCCGACTCGGCCACCATGTGGTGATCCACCAGGGCAGATTCCACCTCGGTGGTGGAGATCCGGTGCCCGGACACGTTCATGACGTCGTCCACTCGACCCAGCAGCCACAGGTAGCCGTCGTCGTCGAGCTTGGCTCCGTCGCCGGCGAAGTACTGCCCCTCGAACCGGCTCCAGTAGGTATCTTGATAGCGCTCGGGATCGCCGTAGATGCCGCGCAGCATGGCCGGCCACGGGGTGGTCAGGGTCAGATAGCCGCCCCCCCGCTCGATCCGGTTCCCCTCCTCGTCGACCACTGCGGCACCGATGCCGGGGAGTGGGAAGGTGGCCGATCCCGGTTTGGTGGTGGTGATACCGGGTAGCGGGGCGATCATGATGGCGCCCGTTTCCGTCTGCCACCAGGTGTCCACGATGGGACACCGGCCGCCACCGATGTTGGCCGAGTACCACATCCACGCTTCAGGGTTGATGGGCTCACCCACCGATCCGAGGAGGCGCAGGCTGGTCAGATCGTGGCGCTCTGGCTCGGCCGGACCCCACTTCATGAACGTGCGGATGGCCGTCGGGGCGCAGTACAAGATGGTCACGCCGTAGCGCTCGATGACCGACCACCACCGGTTCCGTCCTGGGTGGTCAGGGGTCCCTTCGTACATGACCGAGGTGGCACCGTTGGCCAGCGGCCCGTAGACGATGTAGCTGTGCCCGGTCACCCAGCCGATGTCGGCGGCACACCAGTAGACGTCGTCTTCGGGACGGAGGTCGAAGACCACCTTGTGGGTGTACGCCACCTGGGTCAGATAGCCACCGGTGGTGTGCATGATCCCCTTGGGTGCCGCCGTGGTGCCCGAGGTGTAGAGGATGAACAGCAGGTCCTCGGCGTCCATGTGCTCGGGCTCGCACACCTCTGATGGTGCGCCGCCTGCGGCACCGTCGGCACCGCTCATCAGCTCGTGCCACCAGTGGTCCCGACCGGCCTGCATCACCGGCACTCCGCCCAAGGTGTGGTTGCCTGTCCGGCGGACTACCACCACGTGGTCGACGCATGGGCATTCGGCCACAGCCACATCGACATTGCCCTTGAGGGCCACGGCATGGCCTCGACGCCAGCCCCCGTCGGCGGTGACCACCACACGGGCCTCGGCATCGAGGATGCGGTCTCGCAGCGCTTCAGACGAAAACCCGCCGAACACCACCGAGTGGACGGCCCCGATGCGGGCACAGGCCAGCATGGCGGCAGCCAACTCAGGAATCATGGGCATGTAGATGGCTACCCGGTCGCCCTTGACCACTCCGAGGCCCCGCAGCACGTTGGCGAACTGGGACACCTCGATCAGAAGTTCCGAGTAGCTGATGGTCCGGGTATCGCCCGGCTCACCCTCCCAGTGGTAGGCGACTTTGTCACCTCGACCGGCAGCCACGTGGCGGTCCAGGCAGTTGTAGGAGACATTCAGCTTCCCGCCGTCGAACCAACGGGCAAAGGGTGGCTCCCAGGTCAGGACGGTGTCCCACGGCCGGTACCAGTCGAGGGCTCCGGCCTGCGTGGCCCAGAACTCCGACCCGAGCTTGGCTGCTTCGTCGTAGACGCCGGGATCGCTGATCACGGCCCGGGCACTGAAATCGACAGGGGGAGGAAAGGTCCGTTCCTCGGTGAAGTAGTCCTCGATGGTCGGCTCGTGGTGCTCCCCCGCGGCTGCGGCCGGGCTGCTGGCATTGCCTTCGGGCATCTCTCCACCTCTGCTCGTGCGTCACTACTGATGACTGCTGCTGACTGCTACTTGCTGCTGTTTGCTGCTCGATCCGGTGGACTGCACCACCAGGATCGGTGTGCACGGCCGCCTGGCAACTCGGCAAGTTCGCACAGATCGGGATGGCCCTGAGCGAACCGCCCCAGCCTAACGCCGGGTGCCCTTTAGGATGGACTGGACGTGACCACCTCCACCGACACCGATGCTCCGGCCGAGTTCGAGGCCGCGTCAGCCGGCCCGTCGGTGGCCAAAGGAGCGGCGTCGTCCCAATTCCTGCCCGAGCCCAACGGGACACGGATCGACGTACCGCTGGGACGCCGAGTCATGGTGGTCAGCGACCTCCTGCTCACCCCCGCCGCCACGCTGTCGACCATCGCCGTCACGGCCGAACTAGCGCGAGCCCTCGATACCTGGGACGGGCCCGGCATCCTCATCATCGCCGGAAACCTCTTCGACCTGACCGGGACCGATGACCCCGTCACCACTGCGGGTCGGGCCATCGATGCCCACCCGGCCCTAGCCCAGGCGTTCGTCCGGTTCCTCAGTACTGACGAGCGGCGGGTCCTTCGCCAGCAGGGCTCCCACGAGCCCGCCGACTTGGCCACTCGGGCAGCTACCCGTGCCGCGTCGCCACTCGAGCCGGGCAGGGAACCCCGATCTGAGGTCGTGGTGGCGCTGGCTGCGGCCGGCGTCGAGGACATGGGGGCCATCGACCTCCATCTGTTGACCGGCACCGGGAACCGGGTGGTCCGAGTGGAGCCGGGAGAGCGGACCAACGCATCCGACCTGACCACGTCAGCACCGTTAGGTGCACCCAGTGCGGATACCAAGCCGGGTACCGTGCCTCCCTCGATCACCGGGCGCCACTGGCGCTCACTGATCAATGACTCGGCCGATGACGAACCTTGGTTCGAAGGAGTCGATCACCTGAGCGACCCATCGGCGCTGACCCGGTTCGTCGTCTCGCGCACGCTGTACCGCCGGTTCGGCCGCCACGCCTGGTGGCTGCTGGTTCCCTTCGTCGTCGCCTTCTTGCTCCGGGTGGCGGTGACGCCGTGGCTCCTCGACTACCTCGGATCCAGCCTGCCCGGGCGAGCCATCCGCAATGCCCATGCGGCCAACCTCAAAGACGAGTTGCTCGTGGCCTTCTTGGTGACGTCGGTCGGTCTGGTCGTGTTGGCCGTCGTCCTCGGTCTACTGAGCCGCCGCATGTGGTCGATCCTGGGTGGAGGTGCACTCGAGGAGGTCCATTCCGAGGCCGGGGCCAACGACACCGCCCGTGACGACGCCCGGCGCATGCTCCGACAGGGCTACGCCGGACTGATCACCGCGGCCACGTTCAAGTCCGAGCTCACCAACTTGGGGAGTGGGTTCTACGCCAACGTCGGGGCCAGCACCGAGGTAGTGGCCGAGCACCAAGGACGCCTCGGGCTACCACCCGTGTTCCTCCACAGCCAGTGGGTCAGCTGGGTGGAGCTCGAGTCCGGTGCTGAACTGCACGTGCGGATGCTCCTGGCCCACAACCAGCTTCCTTCGCCGAGCCGGCTCGAGCGAGTCGTCACCCGTGACCGGATCGACGTCTCACTACGACCAGCCCTGGTCGCCTCCTACCCGGTGGGTGACTCCTGGCCCCGGGCCAGAGACCTGCGCCAGGCCCACCGACGGACCCGCCGGGTGCGCCGTCTGGCCGCCGCGGCCATCCTGATCACGGGGATCATCGACGTCCTCGACTCCATCACCCCGCCGTTGCGAGGCCGGCTCCATGTGCTCGAGGCCTTCCTGCCCTTGCGGGCCAGTGTGGCTGCAGGGGCTCTGGTGGCCATGGCTGGACTGGCCCTCATCGCTCTCGGTCGGGGCATCCTGCGGGGGCAACGTCGGGCATGGCGGGTATCGGTCATCCTTCTGGGCGGCACCATCCTCCTGCACATCGTGGCCGGTGCCGACCTCGAAGAGTCGCTGATCGCCGGAGCCGTAGTGGTGCTGTTGCTGTTCAACCGCAGAGAGTTCCAGGGTGCATCCGATGCCACCTCGCTGCGCTCTGCTCTGGTGGCGTTGGGCGTGGTCGCCTTGGGTACTGCCACCGTCGCCACCATGTCGATCGAGTTCGCCACCCACCTCGGCCAGCACCAGCAGACCCTGCCGTGGTGGACCACGTTCTGGGCCGTATCCGAACGCTTCGTCGGGATCACCACCATCGATCTGCCCCAGCGCGTCGACCGCTTTCTGTCCGTGGCTCTCCTGTGCATCGGGCTGTGCCTGGTGGCCGTGACCCTCTATCTGCTGACCCGTCCAGTGGTGGACCGTCGGATGGGCTCGGGCCGGGCCGCCGAACTACGGGCCCGGGACATCGTCCGTCGCCATGGCGCTTCCACGCTCGACTACTTCGCCCTTCGTTCGGACAAGAAGTGGTTCTTCCATCGCGACAGCCTGGTGGCCTATGCCGTCTACGGCGGGGTCTGCTTGATCTCGCCCGATCCGATCGGACCCCGCAACGAGCGCGAGCAGGTCTGGGGAGCATTCCGATCGTTCGCCGACAGCCACGGCTGGACCACGTCGGTCATGGGAGCAGGCGAGGAGTGGCTCCCGACCTACCGCGACTCGGGCATGCACCACGTCTACCTCGGTGACGAGGCCGTGGTGAAGCTGCAGGAGTTCAGTCTGGCGGGCAAGCACATGAAGGGTCTGCGCCAAGCCCACAGCCGCATCGGCAATCACGGCTATACCGCCACCTTCCATGATCCGGCCCATCTCGAACCTGGGCTCACCGAGGAGCTGATCTCGCTCATGGGGCTCTCTCGCCAAGGCGAGCACGAACGTGGCTTTTCGATGATGTTGGGCCGAGTGTTCGACCCTCGGGACAGCGGCCTGCTGATGACGGTGGTCCGAGCCCCCGACGGCACGGCTGCCGCCATGTGTCAGTTCGTTCCGGCCGTCGGCATCAACGGGTTTTCGCTCGACCTCATGCGACGGGACCCGGGCGAGCACCCCAACGGGCTGCTGGACTTCGCCCTGTGCTCCACCATCGAGTACCTGATAGCCCGTGGGTTCGAAGGGCTCAGCCTCAACTTCGCCGCCCTGCGATCCACCTTGGCTGGAGACAAGGGCGACGGGACGGTGCAACGGGCCGAGCGCTGGTTCCTCAAGCGCCTGTCCAACTTCGCCCAGATCGAATCGCTGTGGAAGTTCAACGACAAGTACGAACCGGAGTGGCTGCCCCGCTACGTCGTCTTCGACACCGCCGAGCATTTGGTGCCGGTGGTCATGGCCATCCTGCGAGCCGAATCGCTCTGGGAACTACCGGTACTAGGTCGTCTGCTGGCCGCAGGGGCCGAGAAGCGGATGGTGGCCGCCCAGCAAGACACCGACGAGTTCCTGGCTTCCATCGTTGCGTGGGACGAAGGAGCCGTGCACATCGATGCTGCTGGAGATGGCCACGAGCCCACTGGACGAATTGCTCCCCCCAGACCCCCCGGGCCCACCACCAGCAACTGACGAGTCAGGCGGCGGCCGGCACCTTGGCGGTGCGCCGTCCGGCGAACAGGCCGACCAGCCCAACGACGAAGAGCGTCACCAGCACGACGATCAATGCCACCTTGAGGGTCGGCAGGGTCCACACCACCAGGACCGCCAGGCCGATCAGCACGACCAGCCCCTGGAACGCCCCGCGATGGGCAGCCACGGTGTCGTGGACCGGGCCGCTGGTCAGCCACGCCGGCTTCTTCCGATCGCCGAACCACCGCCGGACTGCGCCTATCCCCACGATGAAGGCGACTAGGGCCACCAGCGCTGACACGATGAGCGCGGTCCGGATGGAGTCGACCAAGGTGGCGTCCACGGTGTCGATCAGCACGCTGGCCGCCGCCTTCGACTGCGAAGGCTGCAACGAGTTCAGGTACTGATTCCGGCCAACGTTCGCTCCGATCAACAGGAGTGCCATGGTGACAGCCAGGCCGGACGCGGCATGCACCAGACCCCGTCGCCGGTCGATGGCAGCCACTACGGCGGCAGCTAGGAGCAGCAAGGTAAGGATGGGAAGCACGACAGCCAGGCTGTTGAGGAACTTCACCAGCCGCTGCAGCTGCAAGAGCTGCTTGGACTCGAACAGTACGTAGGGAGCACCGGTGTAGGTGGGCACCTTGTTGAAGATGGTTATCCCGCGCGACGTCAACTCTTTCTTGGCCGCCGCCTCGACCTGGGTGAGGTCGATGGTGACCTGGCCATTGCTGGACGACAGCGCGCCGGTCTGCTTGCCAAGCAGCAGGTTGTCGAGCTGGACGTGGGAGTTGCGCACTGCCTTGTCCCATAACTTCTGGAACCGCGAACTCTGGACCAGCTTCAACGTGATGTCGTAGGTGGCCGTCTTGACCGCCGAAGTAATCGGCGTGGCCAAGAACCCAGCCCGGGGCGGCAGCGCATCCTTGACCTTCTGGTTGAGATCGGTCTTGGCCACCAGGCTGTTGGAGACCTTGGTGGCCACCGCGGTCTGCACCGCCTTGTCCTTGGCCAATGGGGCCAGCGAGGCCACGAAGGTATTGGTATTGAGGAGCTCATTGCGGGTATAGACCACCAGCACCGAGGTCACGGCCAGCAGGCAGGCCACAACCACCAGCACCCAGGACGAGATGGTGCGAGCTCGATGCTTGGGTGGGCGCTCGGCTTGGCGGCGGAGGGCCTTGTTCTCATCTTGCAACTCGGCTACCTCCTCGTGGAGTGCTTCGAGTTCTTGGTCGTCCGACTGGGGATCCGAGGTCACGCAGACACTGTACCGGCGGGTCCCCTGGCAACAAGGGAGGGTCCGGCACCCGCCCCATCCGGCCCTGGGCCAGACCTAGGCCAGACCTAGGCCAGACCTAGTCCAGACCAGGGCCAGACCAGGGCCATCGGGGACTCATGAGATGTCCACCCAGGCGCGGCAGTGGCCGCCTCCCGTGCACGAAGCACCAGGGGCGGCCACCGACCGGCGACACTGATTCCGATGTCGGCACAGAGCCGACGTCAGGAGGTCAGATCAGGCGAGGAGCTTGGCCTTCTGGGCGTCGAACTCGGCATCCGAGATGACACCCTTCTCCTTGAGGTCAGCCAGCTTCGACAGCTGCTCAACGTTGCTGCTCGACCCGGCCGTCTGCTTGACGTAGGTGTCGAACGCCTTCTGCTGGGCAGTCGCCTGCTCGACGGCACGCTCATGCATTTTGCCGCCACGGGCGATCAGGTACACCAGGACGCCGAGGAACGGCAGGATGATGACGAAGAGGACCCATACGGCCTTGACGCCACCACTGAGGTCATGGCTCCGGAAGATGTCCATGAAGACGCTGATGAGCAGCCAGATCCAGAGGACGAACACGAAGAACATGAACATGATCCAGATGAGACTCAATATTGGATAGTCGTAACCAAGCATAATTTGTGGTGCTCCTTGGGTCAGGGGTGGGTTCCGTCGGATGAGCCGACAACAACGGAACCATACCCGGCTCCGCCGCTTAGGCCGCGGACGCTCGGGGACGACCCGCGAATCGCAGCAGTCAGTCTCCACCTGCCGCGTGCAACGACACTAGTGTCGTGTCGTACCGCAACCCAAGAAGGGCACTCATGTTCTACATCCTCATCTTCGGGCTGCTCGCCGTCGTATTGGTGGTGGCTTTCGTGAAGAAATGGCGCACGCGCAACGAATGGCCGGAAGATGAGTGACGGCCCCACAGACATCGGGCCCGTGCCCGACGTCGGTTCTGGCCTCTCGTCGGGCCTCGCTGAGCCCCCGGCTGCCGGCCCCGGCCAGCCCCCGGCAGCCGGCCCCGGCGGAGGTGCCTTGCCCGATGTGATGGAGATGCTCCGCTCGAAGGAGTACGTCAAGCTCCTGGTGCTGGCCGCCGCCATCGGCGTTCCTGTATCGGCCATCGCCTACGCCTACCTACTTGTTGTCAACAAACTCCAGGAGTTCTTCTTCAAGACGCTCCCCGACGACCTCGGATTCGCGGGGCCCCCGATGTGGTGGCCAATCCCGTTCCTGGTCCTGGCCGGTGTACTGGTCAGCCTCACCCTCACCTACTTGCCCGGGACCGGCGGCCATGAGCCAGCCGAGGGGTTCCAGACCGGTGCTCCCCCACTGCCCATCGAGCTCCCCGGCGCCTTCTTCGCTTCGTTCGCCACTCTGGTACTCGGCGTCGTGCTCGGGCCGGAGGCACCGCTGATCGCCATCGGTGGTGGGCTTGGCGTGCTGGCCGTCCATCTGGCCGCCAAAGATGCCCCGCCGGCCGCGGCCACGGTGATGGCGGCGGCCGGGAGCTTTGCTGCGGTCAGCGCCCTGCTGGGTTCGCCCATGGTGGCGGCCTTCTTGCTGATGGAAGCGGCCGGTATCGGCGGGGCCATGCTCGGACTGGTTCTGGTCCCTGGCCTGCTGGCCGCCGGGATCGGGACCCTGATCTTCGTCGGGCTGAACAGTCTCACCGGGCTCGGGACCTTCTCCCTAAGTATCCCGAATCTCCCCGTTTTCACCACCCCCACCGTCGCCCTCTTCTTTTGGGCGCTGGCCATCGGCGTCCTGGCTTCCTTCGTCGGCACGGCCATTCGACTCGGTGGGCTGGCGCTCCAGGCCATCGTCGTTCGGAACCGGCTGGTCTGGACCCCGGTAGCCGGCTTGGCGGTGGCCCTGGCGGCCATCGCCTTCGCCGAACTGACCGGCAAGGGCACTGAATACGTCCTCTTCTCTGGGCAGGATGCCCTGCCAGGGCTGTTGTCCGAGGCGTCGACGTGGACCGTAGGGGCCCTCATCGTGCTGGCCATCGCCAAATCGGTGGCCTACGCCTTCTCTCTGTCCGGATTCCGCGGCGGCCCGGTCTTCCCGGCCATGTTCGTCGGGGCGGCCATCGGGGTGGCCGGCTCCCACCTGCCGGGCCTTCCCCTGGTGCCCTCAGTGGCCATGGGCATCGGTGCCATGTGCTCGGTGATGCTGAGGTTGCCCCTCACCTCCACGATGCTGGCCGTCCTCCTGTTCTCCAGCGATGGGTTGAGTGTGACCCCGCTGGTCATCGTGGCCGTCGTCGTGGCCTACGTGCTCGGTGCCCGGCTTCCTCAGCATCCGTCCGACCTGCGCTGGCCCAAGGCCTCCCGGGCGGCGGGACCAGCCGATCTGTCTGCCGCCAATGAACGGACACCGCTCGCACCGACGGCATCAGATACCAGCGGTAGCTGACCAATGCACCCTCTAGACCTGTTGGCCTCCACGAGTTCCAGCACCCCAGCGATCTGGGACGTGCTGATGGTCGTGGTCGGCATATTCCTGGTCTGCTGCGTGCTGGTCTCCGCCCTCGAGACCGTCGTCCTCCCTCGTAACTCCTTCACCCGCATCGCGAGGGTGACCTTCGCCATCGTCAACCGGCTGTTGGTGCACCGGGGGCGGAACAAGGATCGTTGGACCCACATCCGGGGGCTGTATGCCCCGGTCGCCCTGGTCAGCCTTCCGCTGGTGTGGATGATCTTGGTGATCGTCGGCTTCACCTTCATCTACTGGGGAGTCGGGACCGGCACATGGACCTGGTGCTTCGAAATCAGCGGGTCCTCGGTCACCACCCTGGGATTCGCCAAGCCGGACGGCGCCTCCCACGCCTGGATCAGCTTCGTCGAGGCGATCATCGGCCTCGGCCTGGTGGCGTTGCTGATCAGCTATCTCCCCACCATCTACGCCGCCTACCATGAGCGCGAAAAGGGCATGCGCACACTTCGGCCCTTCTCTGGAGTCCCGGCCACGGGTGTCAACCTCCTCAACAACCTGAACAACTTTGCCGCCATGGACAACACCGAGGTGTGGAAGAACGCGTCGGGCTGGTTGCTCGAGCTCGACCAGACCCACACCGCATTTTCGGCGCTCTGTTACTTCCCCGAGGCCGCGCCTACCCAGTCGTGGGTGGCATCGGTGGCAGCGCTGCTCGATGCCGGAGCACTGCTGTTGTCGGCCAATCCGATCGACCTGACCGAGGGCACTCCCCTCCCCCACGAAGGTGCCATGTTGGTCCTGGCCCACGGGGTCCCTGCCCTCAACGCCATCGGACGAGCGGCTGGCCTCCCACTGGATCCAACGGTCCCCTTGCTGGAGCTCGTCCCCGACGGGTCGGGGGGCTCCCCGGAAATCTCGGTCACCAAGGACGAGTACATGGCCGCGCTGGACAAGCTGGACGGAGTGCTCCACGTCCCGGCGGACGGTCGGGAAGCCGCGTGGCTGCGCTTCGCCGCCGTGCGCCACTCCTACGATCGGGCTACGCGGGGTTTGGCCGGGCTCACCTTGGCCGCTCCCGCTCCTTGGACGACCGACCGGCCAGCCAAGGTGAGCCGTCCGCGACTGGCGTCCACCAAACCCATCGCTGTCGACTGGTCACTCACCGATCGGTGACGTTCCAGCCGGGCACATGACCAATCGGTCGAGCCGGTCGAACCGGTCGAGCCGGTCGAACCGGTCGAACCGGTGACCCGGACCCGCACTGACGCAGAGTTGACCCGGCGGGGGATGCGACTCGAGTGGGCACCAACGCATGGAACCTGCTGGAGGTGGTGATCACCATATGGCTGGGGGTCCAGGCGCGCTCGCTGGCTCTGGTCAAGCGCAGCACGGCCCGTGCCTTGGGCAGCGAAACCTTGGACGCCGAAGCGTCACTCACCTTCCTCGACGGGTGCCTGAGCAGTTCGATCCTGCTTGCTCTGGTACTGAACAGTTGGCTCGGTTGGTGGTGGACCGATGCGGTAGCGGCGCTGATAGTCGGAGGATTCGCCATCGTCCAAGGGTTCCGCAATTGGCGCAATGCTGCCCCTCACCTCGACGAAGACCTGGGGACGGCTACGCCGTGACCTGCCGGTCAGCCCGAGTCAGGGTGAGTCCACGACCACGTGGGGCTGACCGTCGAGGAGCAGTCGGAGGTCCGAGGGGTCGGTGGTGAACACGACGGCACGAGGTGCTTGTGCAGCATGGGCGTCCACCACGGCGTCGATCCCACTCGGCCGGGCCCGACCGGTCATGCGCCTCTGATCTCCTAGAGTCGGCCAGCCCTGCGGCGAACCTCGGGCGAGGTTGGATTGGCAACTTCGAGTTCATCCAGATAGGCGAGCAGGACATGACGACGCTCGTCACGGTCCAAGCGGTCCTGGAGTGCTCCGTCCAGGTAGGCCGAGAGGCCTCT
>Ga0194051_1000635_pt1 | contig 19815 bp, 19 predicted proteins | sample SepL2320m_MetaG_FD_161275 | JGI IMG/M metagenome (GOLD analysis project Ga0194051, IMG submission 161275) | Anoxic zone freshwater microbial communities from boreal shield lake in IISD Experimental Lakes Area, Ontario, Canada - Sep2016-L239-20m | ecosystem: Environmental > Aquatic > Freshwater >... | reverse complement strand
GAGCACAGCCACGATTTCGAGATCGTGTTCGAGAGCCAGATAGCAGTTAGCCAGTGTTTGCGCCTCGATGCCTTGCGCCGCATCGACCACGAGCACCACGCCTTCGCACGCCGCAAGGCTGCGACTGACTTCGTAACCAAAGTCGACGTGGCCGGGGGTGTCGATGAGGTGGAGTACATGCCCCTTCCACTCGACGCGAACATTTTGCGCCTTGATGGTGATGCCGCGCTCGCGCTCGAGATCCATGGTGTCGAGGTATTGCGAACGCATGTCGCGCATCTCAACGGCACCGGTCATCTCGAGGATGCGGTCGGAAAGGGTTGACTTGCCGTGATCAATATGGGCAATAATCGAGAAGTTGCGGATTCGGCTGAGGTCCATGAGCAGTGCCTCGATGCTACCGGCCGTGAATCTCGGCGAGTGGGTGGCAGTTGTTTCATTCCGCCGATACGCTCATCAAGCCTGTTCTGGACCTATCCAGCACAAACATTTCGGCCAATTCAACGAATCAGTCATCCGACTGTCAACGAAAAGGGACTTCGCACGTGGCGAATATCAAGAGTCAAAAGAAGCGCATCCTGACAAACGCCAAGGCTGCAGATCGCAACAAGGCAGTCAAGAGCGAGCTGCGCACTCGCGTCAAGACCGCTGTCAAGAACGCCGGCGCCGAGAACAGCGAAGAGTCACTTCGCGTCGCTGTCAAGCGTCTCGACATGGCCGCCGCCAAGGGCATCATTCATCCCAACCAGGCTGCTCGTCGCAAGAGCCGCTTGATGAAGCGGGTCAACGCAGGCGCCTGATCGCCAGCGTGGTGCCCCACCGCACCGACAATTGATCTCTGCATCACGACCCGAGCTTCGGCTTCGGGTCGTTTGCTTTTTCGCTCCGACGCCGACGGCTTGTACGGCGTTGTGGCTTAGCGCCCGCGAGCGCCGCCAGCGGGGCTGAGTCGGCTGAGTCTGGCAACGAGCACTTCCATCACGAGTTCTTCGGGCAGATCGCGCTGACCGCGCAAATCGAGATCGGCTTGAGCCAGCAGATCGATGGCGCGAGCGACTCCCCCACTGGACAGCCGACGGTATTGGTCGAGCGCTTTACGCGCTGGGAAACCCGCTTTGATACCGAGCACGTCGGCCACAGCCTGCTCAGTGTTGGCTTCGGCGCCATCGAGTTTGAGCAGGCGCACATAGTGGCTATGCAGGGTGGCCATCACCTGAAGTGGGTGCCGCGACGAGATCATGCGCGCCAACATCGACAGAGCCGCGGTGGTATCGCCGCGATCGATGGCGTCGGTGAGATCCCATGGTGGCACCGATCCCGAATCGCCGAGGAACGGTTCGACATCGCCAGCGCTGAGCTTGCGGTCATTGCCGTATGTGGACTGCAGGGTTTCGAGCACGCCGCTCAGTCGGCCCGGCTCTTCGCCCATCCATCCGGCGATGAGGGCCAACGCCGACGAATCGAGCATCATCCCGGCGCCAGCAACTTGCTCTTCGATCCACATCGATCGATCGCGTTTCGAGGTGGGCGGCGTGGTGTTCGTGGTGGTGCCGCCCGCCTTCTTGGCTGCATCGGTTAACGACTTGACCATGCGGCCACCACCAGCGACCATGACGAGGTCGGTGGACGGCAGTGGATCATTGAGATAGGCCACGAGCGGGCTCACATCGTCGGCCGTAAATCGGCCGATGTCGCGAGCGACAACGACGCGCTTGTCGGTGAGGAACGGCATGGTCTGGGCAGCATCGACAACGGCCCGAAGTTCGTAATCGTCTCCGGAGAAATCGTCGACCATCAGCGTTCGGTCTTCGGTGCCGACAAGCCGGTGCACCAATTCGGTGACGGCGCTGAGCACTAGTGATTCGTCGTCGCCAGTGATGAGATGAATCGCCATACCCCTCAACCTTGCCATATCGGGCGGAAGCGGATAGCAACGATCCTCGCCACCAGTGCTGCGGCGATACATGACCACCCGATGAGGCCCCAACCTGGTGACGGCTCGAAGCGCGCCCCGAGTGCTGCCACAGTTGCGACCCAGCGGGTTGCGATGGCACTTGGCATCTGCACCACAGCCGACAGCGTGCCGCCAAGTACCGGGCGCAGCGCGCCAGCAATCAACCCTGCGGGCAACCCATAGAGCATGACGAACCCAGCGACCGGAACTGCCAACAGATTGGCCGGGATAGACACCAACGGCAAGGTTCCGAACACGAGCAGGCTCACCGGGGCAACGCCACACTGGGCACCGATGGTGACGGCGGCGGGCACCGCCAGCCAGCGCGGCCCGGGAATGTACGCCACGAGCGCTGTGCCCAACAGAGCCACGCCAGCGGTAGCCCCCACCGAGAGCCAGAACCCAACCGACCACACCAGCATCGGATCGATGAGAACCAGTGCCCCGACGGCAAGGGTGAGCAGTCGAAGAGCCGGCCGTTCGCGTCCCATGAAGTATCCGGTGGCGGCGATGCCCGCCATGACTCCGGCGCGCAGAACCGATGGCTCGAAACGTGTGAGCGCTGCGAACCACGTAATGAGCGCCAAGGTGATCAGCCACCGACCAGCGGGGCGAAACCGTCGCAACAGCGGCGCTGCGGCCGCCAGCACAAACGACACATTCTGTCCGGACACTGCCGTCAGATGAGAAAGCCCCGACGCTCGAAACTGTTGGATCAGAGCGATGGGCTCGTTGCGATCGTCGCCGATGACGAGGCCAGCGAACAACTCGTTGTCGGGCGAACGAAGTTGCGCAGCTCCCTGAGCAAACAACCGACGCACCCGATTAGAAGCGCGAGCAATCGGGGTGCCCGTCGACCAGTCGCCAACGGTTTGCAACTGGAGGCCACCGACTACGTGACGAATTGCTGCGCGACGCGCTGGCACGCCCATGAGCGCCTTGCGCTCGGCGGCGATGGTGGCGCACTCACCCGCGAGATGATCGTTGATGCGTCGCCGCGGCGATCCACGAGCCCATGTTTCGAACCGTTGACCACCAACCTCGAACACCGCTTGGGTTGCCCCTGCTTTCGGTGTGGGGTCGGTGACTAAACAGGCCGACCCGCTGAAGGCCCCGAGGTGTTCTGGTACCGCATGCGCCCATGCCGCCTGAGACGCCACGATTCCAAGTGCGCCACCAACGATGCAGAGCAACCAGATCGGCCGCGAACGATGTTGGACGGCAGCAATCAGACTGAACACCACCAAGGGAATGAGTTGCTGCAACCACACGCCGACCACCACATGCGCGACCACGAGCGCCAGCTCCGCTGTGGTGATCGTGTGCCACCAGAACGCGCGACGGTTTCTATACGATCGGCTCATGAGCATTGCTGGCACCCACCCCCGCGCTGTGGTGCCGCTTGGACCCCGCGATTTTCGCTATCGCATCCGACGCATCGGGCCATTCGCCGCCATGCTGCCCGCATGCGCATTGGCCATCGTGGCCACGATGATATTGCACGGCAACACCAGCGCCTCTGGCGGCGTCGTTGGCTTCGCCGCAGTGGTGTTTGCGGCCCCCGGTCTGCTCGTTGCGGGCATTCCCCTAACCACCGAATCGGGCCGGACATTTCTTGGTGTGATGGGCAGCATCGCGATGTGGTTGGTGGTTGGCATCGTGGCTTCGCGACGCGCCACCCGATCGCCGGTTGCGATCTGGCGCGACTTTTGGCGCGAGTACCTGTGGCTCGCCGTTGGCGTGTGGGCCGGCGTGGTGATGGGCTTAGCGCTAACCGAAATGTTCGTTGGCCGAGCGCTGCTCTAGACGCGAACTCTCGAGCGATACCGCTGTCGCTCATACCTTCACCAACGAGCGAAGCGCTTCGACCTTTGCCGGGCCGATGCCCGGCACCTTGAGCAGGTCGTCGATTGAGGCAAACGGTCCGCTGCGCTCGCGATAGGTAACGATGGCTGCGGCAGTCGCCGGACCGACACCGGGCAGCGCATCGAGTTCTTCAGCAGCGGCCCGATTCAGATCGATTGGCGTTGCCGGGTGGCCGGACCCATTGGTGCCCGCCGAAGCCGCACCCGAAGTAGCGCCCACGACCGCAGGCACCGCTGTCCCTCTGTGCGGCACGTACACGCGGTCTCCGTCGAGGATGAACGCAGCCAGGTTCATTGCATCGAGGTCGGCGTCAGCGGCAGGGCCACCAGCGGCGAGGACCGCTTGTTGCACACGGGCATCTCCGGGAACCTGATAGACCCCGGGGCTCAGCACAGCGCCCGCTACGTAGACGATGAGCGCAGGCGATGGAACCGACGTAGACGAGGCAACTGCAACACCTGCCACTGGCGCCGTTGACGTTGATGCAGAACTCGAGACTGCCGCAGCGGGTCCTCCACGACTCGCATACGGCAGTGCGCTTTCGATCGTGGCCGCCGGACTACGCAACAGCCAGAAGCCGCCAGCTCCCACTGCCAACACAGCAAGCGCAGTGACCGCTAATCGAGTAACACCAAACCACTCAAGCCACGCTCGGGCGACCTCGCTGAAAGGTCGCGACGGACCGGGCCGACTCGGCAAGGGATCCATGAGACCTCCCCAAACAACGGCGCGAGCGCGCCAGCGAAGATTTGGGGGAAGAGGAGCAGAACGCTACCGAGGAAACGGGTTCTCGCAACAGGGTCGGTTCAACGGCGCTGGCCGGAGACGATTAGCGAACGGCGAGAGATGCGCGATCGGCCTCGGCCGTCACGCGGGTACGAACCACTGGCGCTGGCGAGCGACGCGCTTCCCACTCGGCCTGAATCTCGAGCGGGATGCGCAGGTATGCGCCGCGATGACCTTTGAGACGCAAACGCCAAACCAAATACGACCCGACATAGCGAACGCTGAAGCCGAGAAGACCGTGACGACGCCACTGACGCACGTGGGCGCGCTCATGACGGATCAAGTTGGCCGAGTTCTCGCAGCCTTTGCGAACGATGACCAGCGACCCCAAGGTGATGCCATCAGAGCCCTTTGGCACAGGGCCGCCCACCCACAGGCGATAACCGTCGTGTCGTTGAAGGGGCATGAGCGAAACCATAGCGCGCCGACACCAACGCGAACAGGGATTCTTCGCTGGTCAGAACAGTCGAGCAGTGAGCTTCTTGCGATAGCCAGCCGTACGTGGATCGTCGGCGCCCATGAGCTCGAGAATGTCGATGTATTCCTGGCGCGCCTGCTCGTCGGCCTTCACTGAATCGAGCAGCGACGCCAGCTTCTGGTCGTAGTCATCGACAGGCTTCATGCTGACTCGCGCTGCCGCCGACACCTTGCGGGTGCGCTCGGATTCGGGGATGCGGGCCAACAACGCAAGCGCCTCTTCGGCGCGATCGGTGGCCACCAGGAGTTCGCCCAGAGCAATGATCGCGTCTTCGTGTCCGGGCAACTCGTTGAGCACGGCGCGAAGGCTGTCTTCGTCGCCAGCAGCGATGAGTTCTTCGACCTCTACTTCTTCTTCGGTGGGAAGCACCGACGCAACGAACTGAGCAACGACGTGTTCGGGTTGGCCGCCCACGAAGCCATCAACGACTTGGCCGTCGCGGATTGCATACACGGCCGGAATCGACTGCGCCTGAAATGCGCGTGCGATATTGGGGTTCTCATCGACATTGACCTTGACCAGGACGACCTGACCATTGGTGGCATCGGTGACCCGTTCGAGAATTGGGGTGAGCGCTACGCACGGGCCACACCATGGGGCCCAGAGGTCGATGATGACCGGCGTGGTCATCGATCGTTCGCGGACTTCGGTTTCGAACGTGGCGTCTGTGACATCGATTGGCATGCACGGCACGATATCGCAGCCAAACACGCGACCGAACGTGCTTGGCCAGCGGCGTCGATGAGGGCTTGGTAGTGCCACTACGGGTACCGTGTCGAACTAATGAGCGAGGTCAATGGAATCGATGTCCCATCCGTCACCGCGTGGCTAGAGCACAACGTGTCCGGCGCTCAAGGGCCGTTCACGTTTACGTTCATTGCTGGCGGCCACTCGAACCTCACGTTCGCTGTCACTGGCGCAAACGGCGCCCGCTACGTGCTGCGTCGACCGCCGCTTGGCCACGTGCTCGCTAGTGCCCATGACATGGGTCGCGAACACCGCATCATTTCTGGCTTGCAGCAATCGGCTGTGCCAGTGGCGCCGGCTCTGGGTTACTGCGACGACCCTGCTGTAAACGGTGTGCCGTTCTACGTAATGGGTTTTGTCGACGGCCACGTCATCCGCGATGCAGCCACCGCAACTGCGGTGCTCACACCCGAGGGTCGCCGCCGCGCCAGCGAGTCAATCGTCGACACGATGGCGGCCATCCACGCTGTTGATCTGGGTGAGGCCGGGCTGCACGACCTCGGTCGTCACGAGGATTACATTGCGCGCCAACTTCGCCGTTGGTATGGCAACTGGAACTCGCAAAAGACCCGCGAACTCCCCGCGGTCGATCAGGTTCACGATGAACTGCTCAAGCGCATCCCAGCGCAAGGACCGGCCACCATCGTGCACGGCGACTATCGCCTCGATAACTGCATGGTCGACGACAACGGCGACATCGTGGCCGTACTCGACTGGGAGATCTGCACGCTGGGCGATCCTCTCGCCGACCTCGGTCTGCTGATGGTCTATTGGACCGGCCCCGACGACGAAGGCTCTGCATGGACCGGTTCGTCCACCACCGCACCCGGCTTTTTGAATCGTCACGATCTCGCCCACCGCTACGCGCAGGTCACCGGCCGCGATCTCTCTCAACTCGATTTCTATGTGGCCTTCGCCTATTGGAAACTGGCGTGCATCCTTGAGGGCGTCTACTCGCGCTACCTCGGTGGCGCGCTGGGCGATCGCGATCCTGAAGAACTGCTTCCCTTCAAGATGCAAGTCGACGGCGCCGCACTCAAAGCCCTCGAGGCGCTCGGACGTTTGGCATGACCAACGCCTATACGTTCGTCGACGGCGCCGCACCCGACGTCCACGATGCAGCACTGGTCGTGATGTTCACCGGTTGGATCGACGCAAGCGGAGCCGCCGGCGCGGCGATGGCCACCCTTGAGACCGAGTGCAACGCTCGAACGATAGCCACCTTCGATAGCGACACGTTCATCGACTACCGCGCTCGACGTCCAACGATGGAACTGCGCGACGGCGTGAATACCAAACTCACATGGCCCGAGATCGAACTGAAACTCGGCCATGATCTTGACGGCAAAGCTGTGCTGTTGCTCAGCGGCCCTGAGCCCGACATGGCGTGGCGTTATTTCGCTCGCGAGGTCGCCGCGCTCGGCGTTGCACTCGGCGTGCGCCGCATGGTTGCGCTTGGTGCGTATCCGTTTGCGTCGCCGCACACTCGCCCAGCTCGACTGTCGGTCTCGGCACCATCAGCCGAACTCGTCGCCTCGCTGCATCTTCAAAAGAACTCGGTCGATGTTCCTGCTGGCGTCGCTTCGGTGCTCGAGCACGCCTTTCACGATGCCAGCATCGAGTCACTTGGGCTCTGGGTTCAAGTGCCCCACTACATCGCCACAATGGCCTATCCAGCCGCCACAGTTTCGTTGCTCACCGGCCTCGGTCAGTACGGCGGCGTCCGGGTCGACGGCGCTGCGCCACGACAAGAGACAGCCATCCAACGCGAGCGGCTCGACGAACTCGTGGCTGGCAACGACGACCATCGCGAGATGGTCCGCCAACTTGAGGCCGTGTACGACAGCGTCGAGAACCACCCGTCGAGTGATCGCCAATTCACCGACGCCGAGATTCCAACTGGTGACGAACTCGCGGCCGAACTCGAGCAGTACCTTCGCGACCAAAGCGAAGGCTGAGTCACTTCGTCAAGTTCCCACGCCTGCAACGCGGGCGCTACGTTTCATGCAGCACATGACACGAGGGGGATTCACACATGAAGGTTGATGGAGGAATCGGTACAGACCTACACAAGGTCGCCGAACAAGCCAAGCAAGCCGAAGCCGCTGGCTACTCGGGAGCATGGACCGCTGAAACAAGCCACGATCCGTTTTTCCCCTTGTTGCTCGCCGCCGAACACACCACCACGCTCGAGCTCGGCACGTCGATTGCAGTGGCGTTTGCGCGCAGCCCAATGACGCTCGCCAACACTGGCTGGGATTTGCAAAGCTTCTCGAAGGGCCGTTTTGTAATGGGCCTCGGCAGCCAAATCAAGCCGCACATCACCAAGCGTTTCAGCATGGAGTGGAGCCATCCAGCAGCGCGTATGCGCGAGATGGTTCTGGCGATGCGTGCCATCTGGGATTGCTGGCTCAACGGCACGGCACTCAACTTCCGCGGCGAGTTCTACACGCACACGTTGATGACACCGTTCTTCGCTCCTGCTGCCTCAGACATCAGCGCATACGGCGTGCCAAAGATCTTCCTCGCAGGCGTTGGCGAATTGATGACTGAGGTTGCGGGCGAAGTCTGCGACGGCTTCATCTGCCACGGCTTCACCACCGAGAAGTACCTGCGCGAGGTCACTATTCCGGCGCTCGCTCGCGGCCGCGCCAAGGCTGGCAAGACCATGGAGGGCTTCGAGATCGTTGGCCCAAGCTTTGTGGTCACCGGCACCGACAAAGCCGAAATGGCCGCAGCCATCGATGGCACCCGCCAGCAGATCGCGTTCTACGGTTCGACACCCGCCTACAAAAACGTGCTCGACATTCACGGATGGGGCGGCTTGCAAGAGCAGCTCAACGCGCTGAGCAAGCAGGGTGGTTGGGTCGAGATGGGCAACCTGATCACCGACGAAATCCTCAACACGTTTGCGGTGGTCGGCGAACCCGAGCAGATCGCTCCTGAGCTGCACCAGCGTTACGGCGATGTGATTCAGCGCATCAGCTTCTACACGCCCTACAAGACAGACCCGGTGCGTTGGCAACAGGTGATCAACGCAGTCAAGGCGTCGTAGCGCCAGCGCTGCGGGGAGCTTGTTGTCAGGCGCCCAGACCAATAAGCCAGCGACGAACGTTGTCGCCCAGCGCCGAGATGTCGTAGCCGCCCTCTTGCAGCACAACTGTGGGAAGGCCAAGCTCGGCAACCATCGCACCGCACCGCTCAAAACCATCGGTTGTTACCGAGAGGTCGCAGATCGGGTCGGTGATAAACGTGTCGAGTCCGAGCGACACGATCACCATGCCTGAACCGAACGATGCAATGGCATCACAGGCTCGTTGGAGCGCAGCGATGTACGCGTCGTCCTCGGTGCGCGCTGCCAGCGGAACGTTGATGTTTGATCCCGCTCCCCTGCCTGCGCCCGTTTCGTCGGCATAGCCAACGGTGTACGGATACGCGCGGGCCGGATCGCCGTGCAGCGACACGTACTGCACATCGTCGCGCGCGTAAAAGATCTCTTGGGTGCCGTTGCCATGGTGGTAGTCGACATCGAGCACCGTGACCTTTGTGCCCGTGGTAGCGGCGACGTGATGCGCTGCGATCGCTGCGTTGTTGAAGAAGCAGTAACCGCCATACAGCGAACTCGTTGCGTGATGCCCTGGCGGACGGCACAGCCCATATGCCGACGATGCACCATCAAGCACAATCTGCGTAGCGCTCATCGCGGTATCTACCGCAGCGAGCGCCGCCGTGTAAGTGCCGCTTGTGATTGGCGTGGTGGTCTCAAAGCACCACCAACCAAGTCGACCATTCACGGACTCGGGCTCGCGCCCGGGCGACATTCCGTTGCGCAGCGCTGGCCGATAAAAAACATCGGGAGCGACGTCGGCGGTGGGTCCGCACGCGATCTGGTATTCGTCCCATGCGGTGGAGAGGAACCGAAGCAAGCCGGGATCGTGCACAGCCTCGATCGGCGCGGCTCCCCACGATGACGGCGACACGAGATCGAAGCGAGAATCGGCCTGTAGCGCAGCGTGGATCGCCTCGCCCCGACCGATGTGCTCCCAAGGTTCCATCACCCGAGATTGTTCGATACTGCTCTTTGGATCGTGCAGCAGATGGGCAGGCGTGTAGACGACCTTCATCTGCACATCGTTGCAGAAACCAACTCACCAAGCGCACCCGATGGCGCCGAGTTTTTTACTCGAAGAGTTCGAGTTCTTCGTTGAGATACAACTCGCGACACTTCGCGCGTTGCAGTTTGCCCGATGAGGTCTTGGGTAACGTGCCCGCCTTCACGAGCATGATGTCGCGTGGCGGCAGACCGCACACCTCGATGGTGCGATGGTGAATGGCAGCCCGCACTGCGGCAGTGTCTTCGGTGCGAACTTCGGCTACGACGACAACAGTCTCCTTGCCCTTATAACCCTCGACACCGAACGCAATCACGTTGCCTGCGCGCACACCCTCAAGTGGCCCAACGGCTCGCTCGATGTCTTCGGGGAATACGTTGCGCCCACCAACGATGATGACGTCTTTGATGCGACCGCACAGCACCAGTTCGTTGTCGAGCATGTACCCGAGGTCGCCAGTGCAGAGCCACCCATCAACAAACATCGCCGCGGTTGCATCGGGGCGCTTGTAGTAACCCGGCGTGACCGAGGTGCCGCGGAGAAGCAACTCGCCAACGTGACGCTCGGGAAGTTCTTCGCGGGTGTCGACATGCACGATGCGCATCTCGAGGCCGGGGACCGGGCGACCCAACAACGGGAGGCGACGCACCGAGTCGGCCTCGGTGTCGTCGGTGATGTCGAGTGGCTTGGCGACGCGATCTCGTTCGAGCAGCACTCGGTCGACATCGTCGGTGCGTAAGCCGCGGTGCCGTGGAGGGAACGCTCCTCCGATTGCAACCTCAGCCATGCCGAAAGCGGGGAAGACGCCACCGGGCTTGAATCCGAAACGCCCCGCCTCAACAACAAACGCCTCGACGGCTGATGGATCGACAGGCTCAGCACCGCTGAGCGCGAGCGTGAGCTGCGAGAGGTCGAGATCCTTCATGCGTTTCAGAGCACGGGTGGCGAGCACCCAGGAGAAGTTTGGACCTGCCGTGGCAGTGCCACCGTGATCGCTGATCCACTGCATCCAGTTACCCGGGTGCGCCATGAAATCTTGAGGTGCGGCTTGAACAAGCTGGCATCCGTTGGTCATCGGGATCGAGAGAAATCCGACCAATCCCATGTCGTGATAGAGGGGCAGCCACGACACCATGACTTCGTCGGGACCGAGCTGCGCTGCAGCGCACGAAGCATCGATGTTCGCGGTGAGTACCCGATCGGGGATCATCACGCCTTTGGGTTCGCTCGTGGAGCCGCTGGTGTATTGCAGGATCACTAAGCGCTCTGGATCGTTGGCAGGAATCTCAAGGCGCTCGCCCGACGGATTGCCCGGACGCGGCATGACTGCTGCCATTGGCTCGATCGGTGGGTCGCCAGGACCCGATTGGTAAAACGGCGCCAACGCATCGTCGATCAGGACAAGCTTTGCGTCGCCGTGCTGAATGCGACCGCGCGTGCTCTCGACAAATGCATCGAGCGATGCCATCCGCATCGGGAGCGGCAGCACCATGCTGGCGATGCCGCTGAGCCAACACCCTTGGATGATGGTCATGAGTGCGCGGCTGGTGGGTCCGAGGATTGCAACATGGTCGCCGGGCACGAGCCCGCGGGCCTGCAGTGCGGCACCCACTGCGCGTGCCTCGTCGTGGATCTGACCCCACGAAACAAAGCTCGGCTCGTCGGCGGGGGTGACCGAAGCACCTACAAAGCGGACCCCCGTTGGACGGTCGGCCGCTCGCTGTAGGCGATCGGTGATAGAACCTGTAATCGAAGTCATAAGCGTCCCTAACCTAGTCGGCGAGGGAACTTCGAACCCGTTCTCTACGACTTGGTGAGTATGACCCCCCTCAAAGCGCAACTCTTCTTCGCCACGCTGACTCTCGCCGTCTTGGCCGCCTCAATTGGTTTGATCTTCATGCGCGCCGTCGCGACGCGCCGTCCAGCAGTACGTGAATCGCTCAACGCGCTGTCGGCCGCATGCGTTCCGCTCGCTGCGCTGATCGCTGCGGTGTCGATGGCGGGCAGCTTGTATTTCTCTGAGGTTGCCAACTATCTGCCGTGCACGCTGTGCTGGTACCAGCGCATCGCGATGTATTCGCTGGCGATCATCCTCACCATCGCCGCCGTGCGTCGCGACACATTGATCCGTCGCTACTCATTGCCCTTGGCCGGCATCGGCATCGCGATCTCGGGATACCACTACCTTCTCGAACGCTTCCCCCAACTCGACACCGGCGTATGTAACACCACCATTCCGTGCGAATACGTGTGGTTCGAGAAGTTCGGTTTCGTGACCTTGCCGTTCATGGCGCTCGTTGGCTTCATCGCCATCTTCGCGCTCACCAGCGTTCCCTCTCCAACAACACCCAAGGAGTAGTCGTGGCCTCCCCCACCACCAGCACCCCACACAAGAAGAACCCCACAAAGACCCTGTGGATCGGCGTCGGTGCCGCACTCACGTTGGTCGTCGCGATCGCAGCGATCATTGCCTTTGCTGGCGGCGACAGCACCAAAACAGTTACGTCGTTGCCCACCGAAGTCGAAGAGTTCAGGTCCGTCACGGTTACCGGAGTGGCGCTGCCCAAGATGGCCGACCGCGACGACCCGGCAGTAGGCACGCAGGCACCTCAGCTCGACGGCTTCACATTCGATGGCTCGGCTGTCACTATCAAGCCGGGCGAGCCCACCTTGGTGGTGCTGCTCGCTCATTGGTGCCCGCATTGCCAACGCGAGGTGCCTCGCTTGGTGCAGTGGAACAACGACGGCGGAGTGCCCGCGGGCGTGGAAATCGTTGGCATTGCTACCGCTACCGACTCGCAGAAGCCCAACTTTCCGCCGTCGGCCTGGCTGGCTCGCGAGTCATTCCCGTGGCCGGTGCTCGTAGACAGTTCGAAGCAGGAGGCCGCGAACGCTCTAGGCCTCTCAGGGTTCCCAACGTTCGTGTTTCTCGATGCCGAGGGCAAGGTGCTGTTCCGTACGAGCGGCGAGGTTGAGATGTCGGCCCTTCGCGAGAAGATCGTCAATGCGATGGGCACCTGATAATGGTCGTGGGTAGCTAGACAGCAGGCCCGTAGAGTGGGTGTCTATGGCTCACGCCGACTCTGACATCCCAAATTTTCGTTACTCATCCGCGCTCGCCCAAGACATCGAGCTGCGTTGGCAGCATTGGTGGGATAGCCACGGCACCTTCGAGGCACCGAACCCGGCCGGGCCACTCGGCGACCCAGCAGCGGTAGCCGGCCGCGAGAAGATGTTTGTTCTCGACATGTTCCCGTACCCATCAGGCGCGGGCTTGCACGTGGGGCATCCGCTCGGATTTATCGGCACCGATGTGTTCAGCCGCTACAAGCGAATGGCTGGCTACAACGTGTGTTACACGATGGGCTTCGATGCCTTCGGTCTTCCCGCCGAGCAGTACGCAGTGCAGACTGGCCAGCATCCGGCCATCACCACTGCCGCCAACATCGCCACGATGCGGCGTCAGTTGGCACGCCTCGGCCTGAGCCACGACAAACGCCGCAGCATTGAGACCACCGACCCGCAGTACTACCGCTGGACCCAGTGGATCTTCTTGCAAATCTTCAACTCGTGGTACGACACCAGCGCCAACAATGGCGTCGGCAGTGCCCGACCAATCGCCGAACTGATCAGTGCATTCGAAGGCGGATCACGAGCCACACCCGATGGCCGAGCATGGTCATCACTATCAAAGGGCGAGCAGCGCAGCATCGTCGACGACCATCGCCTGGCATACGTGTCGGAGGCACCCGTCAACTGGTGTCCCGGTCTCGGCACGGTTGTAGCCAACGAAGAAGTCACCGCCGACGGACGCAGCGAGCGCGGCAACTTCCCCGTTTTTAAGCGCAATATGCGCCAGTGGATGATGCGCATCACGGCCTATGCAGATCGACTCATCGACGACCTCGAACTGCTCGACTGGACCGATGCAATCAAGACGATGCAGCGCAACTGGATCGGTCGCAGCGAAGGCGCCCGCGTGCGCTTCGCCAGCGCGGCTGGCGACATCGAGGTGTTCACCACTCGTCCCGACACCCTATTTGGCGCAACCTTCATGGTGCTCGCTCCTGAGCATCCATTTGTGGCCCTGCTCACCACCGCCGACCAAGCCGATGCGGTCGCCGAATACCAGAGTGTTGCAAAGGCCAAAAAAGACATCGACCGGCAAGACGCCACTCGCGAAAAGACCGGCGTGTTCACCGGTTCGTTCGCCACCAACCCAGTCAACGGCCAGCAGATTCCTGTGTGGATTGCCGACTACGTACTCATGGGCTACGGCACCGGAGCCATCATGGCCGTGCCGTGTGGCGACCATCGCGACTTCGAGTTCGCCCGCCAGTTTGGTCTGTCGATTCCTGCGATTCAGCAACCACCTGCGTCTTGGTTCGCCGAGCGCAACATCGCCGAGTCGCTCGACACGTCTACATGGCCGGAGGCATTCGTCGGCGACGCCGTCTACGTGCAATCGGCCAATGCCGACGGTCTCGAACTCAACGGACTCTCATCGGTAACCGACGGCAAGCGCCTCGCCAACGAGTGGTTACAGGCCCGCGATCGCGGCCACGGCACCGTCAACTTCAGGTTGCGCGATTGGCTCTTCAGTCGCCAGCGCTACTGGGGCGAACCCTTTCCCATTGTGTACGACGAGTTCGGCCCGATCGGCCTCCCCGATTCGTCGCTGCCCGTGCTGCTGCCCGAAACCGAGTCGTTCTCGCCACGCACCTTCGATGCCAACGACGAGTTCAGCAACCCCGAATCACCGCTCGATCGACTCGACTGGTGGACCGACATCGAAATCGATCTCGGCGAGGGCACGCGCAGCTACCACCGCGACACCAACGTCATGCCCAACTGGGCTGGCTCGTGCTGGTACGAACTTCGCTATCTCGACCCAACCAACAACGACGTGCTCGTCGACAAAGAGGTTGAGCAATATTGGATGGGCCCACAAGGCGACGGACATCCGGGCGGCGTCGATCTGTATGTCGGTGGCGTCGAGCACGCCGTGTTGCACTTGTTGTATTCGCGCTTTTGGCACAAGGTGCTGTTCGATCTTGGCCACGTGTCGTCGAAAGAACCGTTCCACCGTTTGTTCAACCAAGGCATGATCTTGGCTGCGGCCTACAAGGACGAACGCGATGTTTACGTCGACGCGGCAAGCGTTCAAGAGGCCGGCGGACAGTTCACGTTCGAGGGCAAGCCGGTCACACGCGAGTGGGGCAAGATGGGCAAGAGCCTCAAGAACGCTGTCTCCCCCGACGAGATGTACGAGGCCTACGGCGCCGACACCTTGCGTCTCTACGAAATGAGCACGGGCCCGATGGACGCCTCGCGCCCATGGGAAACCCGCGACGTCGTGGGCATGCATCGATTCTTGCAACGCATCTGGCGCAACCTCGTCGATGAGGAGACTGGCGAACTGCGTCTGGGCGCCGCCGCCGACATCGACACGGTTCGGTTGTTGCACCGCACGATCAACGACGTGCGCACCGACATGGACGAACTGCACTTCAACACCGCCATCGCCAAGATGATCGAACTCAATAACGCGCTCACCAAACTCGGCGCCTGCCCGCACGATCTAGCCGAGTCACTGGTGCTGATGATCGCTCCGCTGTGCCCGCACATCGCCGAAGAGTTGTGGAGCAAATTGGGTCACACCGACTCGCTCACCAACACTCCGTTCCCGGTTGCAGACCCTGCGTTGCTGGTGTCCGAGAACACCGAGCTGCCGGTGCAAGTAAACGGCAAGTTCCGTAGCCGCATTGTGGTGCCAACCGACGCCACCGACGATCAGGTACGCGCCGCTGCGCTCGCCGACGACAAGGTCATCGCCGCTCTGGCCGGAGCTACCCCGAAGAAGATCATCGTGGTGCCCGGCCGCACGGTGAACATCGTCGCCTAGTCATCGCTCGGCTTGGGTCCGCCCGTGGAGCCACGCACCGGCAACACTGTGCAGATGTTTGACCTCACAGGCAAGACAGCGTTGGTCACTGGTGCAGGACAATCAGTGGGCGCTGGCATTGCTGCGGCGCTCGCTGCACAGGGATGCCACGTGTTCGTCAACGACGTGGTGGCCGAACGAGCCGAGCACACGGCTGCGGCTCTTCGTGCCTCTGGCGCGCTCGCAACTGCGGTGCCGTTCGATGTCACCGATGCCGAGGCAGTGCAGGCAAGTGTCGGTGCGCTCGAGCCAATCGACATCCTCGTGAACAACGCTGGCAATGCCGGCGCGCACGGGTTCACGCCGAAGCAGTTCGTGGACATGGAGCCCAGCGAGTACGCACGGTTCGTCGATGTGAATCTGTTCGGCGTGATGCACTGCACGCGAGCTGTACTCGCCGGGATGCAAGCACGCGGGTGGGGGCGAGTCATCACCATTGCGTCGGGTGCGGGCACCGTCGGGAACCGCATGGGTATCTCGGCGTATGGCGCTGCCAAAGGCGGAGCCATCGCGTTCATGCGCCACATCGCGATCGAGTCGGCGCGACGCGGCGTCACCGCAAACTCGCTTGCGCTCGGCCTGATGGCCAACACCGATGGCGGGGCGTTCACCGAGCAGATCGCCAAGACCATTCCGGTCGGACGCTTGGGGACCCCTGCCGACATCGGCGCCGCGTGCGTTTGGTTGGCCAGTAACGAAGGCGCGTGGGTCACCGGCCAGACCATCACCATCGACGGCGGATCCAACCCGAGCTAACCCCGCAGTCCCCTCGCCGCCGCCCCAGAAAGCGTGACCGCACGTCTACCGTGCGTTCACGCTTCACGACTAAGTTCCACTGCTCGATCACCCATTCGCAGCACTGCCCTTCGGAGGCCTCATGGACACCAACCGCATCAACAAGTTGTTTGGTCTGGAGGGCCGAGTCGCCATCATCACCGGCGCCACCCGCGGCATCGGCCGCTCAATCGCTGAAGGCTTCGTCGATGCTGGCGCAACCGTGGTGGTCGTGAGCCGCAAGGCGGAGGCCGTCGACGAGACCGTTCACGCCTTGCAGCAGCGCGGCGGCACCGCCCTCGGCATCGCCGCGCACCTTGGCGACCTCGACGACATTCAGCGCATCGTCGACACAACCGTGCGCACGTTTGGCCGTATCGACATCGTGGTGAACAACGCGGCAACGGCCTTAAGTCAACCGCTCGGGTCACTTACTGCCGAGGCCTGGGGCAAGGTGAACGATGTCAACCTACGCGGACCAGTGTTCCTCATCGAAGCGGCCCTCAAGCACCTGCTGGTGAGCCCACACGCCTCGGTCATCAACGTGATTTCGGCTGGAGCGTTCTTGCCGTCGGTTGCCTCGGCGATGTATGCCAGCACCAAGTCGGGTCTGCTGTCGTTCACTCGCACCATGGCAGCCGACTTCGCTACACGCGGCATCCGGGTCAATGCGATTGCCCCAGGCACGGTAGAGACCGACATGGTGCTCAACAACACACCCGAGGCCCAGCAGCGCATGGCCCAAGCATGCTCGATGAAGCGGATGGCTCATCCCGACGAGATGGTCGGGCCTGCGCTCTTCTTGGCATCCGACGCATCGAGCTATGTGACCGGCCAAGTTGTGCTCGCCGACGGCGGACTCGTGCCAGCTCGTTAGGAAAACGGGCGATACGTCGCCGACGATCGATACGCAGAACGTAACAGCGCGCTCACAACTCGCCGCGGTCGAGTCGATCCAGAACTTCGATCGCTCGTTCGCGGACGGCCGGCAGGTTACTCAACGCTCGCATCGCTGCGAGCGGGCGCGCCATGCGGTGATTGCCGGCGAGCGCATCAGCGTTGCGGGCAAGGAAGTCCCAGTAGAGCGTGGTGAACGGGCAGGCATCGGGTCCGACCCGCTGCTTCGGGTCGAAGCGACACGTGCGGCACGAGTCACTCATCTTGTTGATGTAGGCCCCACCCGAGGCATAGGGCTTGGTGGCCATCTTGCCGCCGTCGGCAAACAGCGCCATCCCAATCACATTGGGCAACATCACCCACTCCGCTCCATCGACGAAACTCGCCCGCATCCAGTCGGTCATCGCCGCCGGATCTACGCCAGCCGTGAGGGCCAGGTTGCCGAGCACCATCAGCCGCTCGATGTGATGCGCGTAGCCGTGGTCGTGCACGTGTCCGATCACGCTCGAAACGCACGCCATCTTGGTGTCAGCCCCCGTGAACGAGGGCGGCACAGGCCTCGTGGCACCGAGCACATTGGCGCTCCGGTAGCGAGGCATCCACAGCCAATAGACACCCCATACGTATTCGCGCCAGCCAACCACCTGACGAATGAAGCCCTCAACCGAGTTGAGCGGAGCCATGCCACGGCGATACGCAAGCTCAGCGGCTTGCACGATCTCGCTCGGATGGAGCAGGCCGATGTTCATCGATGACGACAGCGCCGAGTGAGCCAGCTTCCACTCCGCGGCGAGCATCGCATCCTCGTGCGGCCCGAACAACGCCAATCCAGATTCAATGAACTCGCTCAGTCGGATCAACGCCTGCGCGCGCGTGACGGGCCACGTGCCGTCGGGGTCGGCTCCGAAGGTGGTCTGCGGAAGTCGATCGAGCACGGCACGGTCGATCTCGTCGAGTTCGAACCGCTCGATAGAGGGCCACGCGCGACCATCTCGCGGTGGCGGTTCTCGATTGTCGTGATCAAAGTTCCACTGACCGCCAACAGGCACGCGGCCGCCACGCCCATCGTCGTCGACCAACACTCCGAGGCGCTGTCGTTGCCACCTGTAGAAGTCCTCCATGGTGAGCCGCTTGCGGTCGGCGGCCCATGCTGCAAAGTCGTCGTAATGGCACAGAAACTGGTCGTTGCGCACCAGCTCGACACCCAAACGTTCGAGCGTCTCGCGAGCGTCCCAACTCGTGGGCTCCATCGCAATCACGGGTCCGCCGCCGAAGTCGTCGCTGTGATCCCGAAAGCCCTGCGCCAGGGTGCTCGCCCGACGGTAGTGAACCTCGAAGCCCTCAGCGCGCAGCTCGTCGGCGAAGTGCATCATTGCCGACAGCACCAGATGTAACCGCTGACGATGCCACGTCCGGGAACCGATGAGCGTGTCACTCTCGACCAACAACACACGACACTCCCCCGGCTTTCGACCCGCAAGAGCGCCCCGAGAGCGGTCGAGCTGATCGCCGAAAATCCAGACGGTTGGAATTGAGATTACGGCCATCGCAAGCGCGGGATCAGGACGTAAACGACGCGAACGCCGTGCTGACGGCAACAGTTGATGTTGCCTCGCCGATGGAACCGATCATGAATGAAAACCATAGCGGTGAGCCAGGCCGCCTTTCTCGTGCCTGAGGAAAACTGAGTACTTTCGGCCCTATCGCCTGCTGACATCTGCGACCACCATGACCGCATGAAAACAATTGTTGTTGGAGTCGATGGGTCCGAGGGTTCGAGCGACGCACTGAAGTGGGCCGTTACCGAAGCCAAGTTGCGTGGCTGTTCGCTGCAAGTTGTGTACAGCTGGCAGTACCCGCTGTATGTCACCTCGGAGCCCATCTACATGCCACCACCAGACAAGGACTTGATCATCAAAGGCGCCAAGTCGACAGCCGAGAAGTTGGTCGCCGACGCCGAAGTCGCTGAAGCGGGCGTGACGTTCACGATCGAGACGCCGCAGGGCCGCCCCGGACCCGAACTGGTAAGGCTCGCCGCCGATGCCGAAATGCTGGTGGTTGGATCCCGCGGCGCCGGTTCGGTTCGCGAACTGTTACTTGGATCAGTGTCGAACTATTGCGCCCACCACAGCCCTTGCCCGGTTGTTCTGGTGCGACCCACCGACAAGTAGCGAAGCAGCGCCCCTCGACCGCTGTAACGTAAGGCTCCTATGCAGGTTGACGTCGTCGATTTTCAGGCTGCTGACGCGCCGCAAGC
>Ga0194051_1000634_pt1 | contig 19816 bp, 20 predicted proteins | sample SepL2320m_MetaG_FD_161275 | JGI IMG/M metagenome (GOLD analysis project Ga0194051, IMG submission 161275) | Anoxic zone freshwater microbial communities from boreal shield lake in IISD Experimental Lakes Area, Ontario, Canada - Sep2016-L239-20m | ecosystem: Environmental > Aquatic > Freshwater >... | reverse complement strand
TTGTGCGAGAACTGCGTACGGCGCAGTTTGTGCATGGCATTGATGGCATGGGGGATATAGGACTCGATCTCAAGGGAAGACAGCCAAATGCCGGCAACGCAGTTGATGAATTAATTAAGGCGGCGCACGAGTTTGATGGAGTACTTGAACTGGTGACACTTGGACCGCTGACAAACATCGCGCTCGCGCTAAAAAAAGATCCGAGCATTGCGACCAAGATAAAACGTTGTGTGGTGATGGGTGCAGTTGCCGACCACATTGGCAATGTCACGCCAGTTGCAGAGTTCAATATGTGGGTCGATCCAGAAGCCGTAGATGTTGTGTTGCAATCTGGGATGAACCTTGAGTTTGTTGGTTGGGACATCTCACGCAAGTTTGCAGTGATCACGCCGGCAGAATCAACAATGTTGCGAGCAATGGACACGCCGTTTGCAACATTTACTATTGACATTCAACGAGTGCTTGAAAAGTTTTGCGCAAACGAAACCCACCTTGCTGGATTTGACTTGCCAGATCCAATCGCAATTGCGTACGCCATCAACTCGAGCGTGGCAGATGAAGTGCGCGAGATGCACCTCGTTGTCGAAACTCAATCTGAAGCAACCGAAGGCATGGTAGTGATGGACACGCTTGGTGTATTGCATCAGACCCCGAACGCGCTCGTAGTAACAAGCGCAAGACATGATGTGTTTTTGTCGATGTTGATGGATGCGCTCGAAGTATGAGCCAGCATTCTCCGCTCGACAATGCATTTGTGCAGCTGGGTGTCACCACTCGAAATGGACATGACGAGTCGCTGCACTATGGGGCTGTGGTTGGTTTGGCGCGAGACGGGTCGATTGAGTTTGCCCTTGGCGATCCAACGACCATCGTGTATCCGCGGTCGTCTACCAAGCCGATTCAGGCAACAGCAATGGTGGCAAGCGGGCTCAACCTGCCTCCACGCTTGTTGGCGCTTGTGTGCGCAAGCCACGATGGGTCGCCGATGCACCTTGCTGCCGCACGCGAAATATTGGCCACGGCCGGTTTAACCGAAGATGATCTGGGTAACACCAAGGACTATCCGCTCGATGATGCTGCTGCTGCAGATGTAGTGCGCGGTGGCGGAGTGAAGACAAAGTTGCAAATGAACTGTTCGGGTAAGCACTCTGGCATGCTTGCCACGTGTGTACATAACGGCTGGTCACATGACGAGAGTTATTTGAGCGAGTCGCACCCGTTGCAGCAGCGCATTACGCAGATGGTGCCAGAGTTGAGCGGCGAAGAAGCTGCGTTCATTGGCATCGATGGTTGCGGTGCTCCAGCACACGCCATGTCACTCACGGGTCTTGCGCGCGTTTTTCGCACCGTGGTGATGTCGGACCCGACAAGTGCTCCGGGCAAAATAGCGCATGCAATGCGCAGTCATCCAGAGATGGTGGGTGGCCCAACACGTGATGTCACGCTGTTGATGCAGGGCATACCTGGCTTACTTGGCAAAGATGGTGCAGAAGGAGTGTTTGCAATTGCAATGCCCGATGGGCGAGCAGTTGCGCTCAAGATCGCTGACGGAGCAAATCGTGCGCGTCCGCCAATGATGAAAGCAGCGTTAGAAGCGCTTGGTATTGACACATCTCGAGTAGACCCAAAAGCCTTTGACTCGACAATCTATGGACACGGCAAGCCTGTTGGCAGCGTGCGTATTACTGCAACGTTGTGATGAGTTGATAACTATTAACTAGCCCTCGTAATACGAGTCGGCGATTGTGAGCGCCTGATCAATAATTGCGATGCCCTCGCGCACTTCGTCTGGTGTTGCATTGCACGGCGGCACAACATGGGTGCGATTGAAATGCACGAATGGCCAAAGTCCGAGTTTCTTACACTCGGCTGCAAAGTCAGCCATTGGTTTGGCATCTGCACCTGTGGCATTAAACGGAACAAGAGGCTTACGTGTTTCGCGATTACGTACGAGTTCAATTGCCCAAAATACGCCAAGTCCACGAACATCGCCAACCGACGGGTGCTTGGCCTTGAGTTTTTCGAGTTCTGGGCCGATGACATCAGTACCAAGCATGCGAGCATTCTCGACAATCTTTTCTTCTTTAAAGATGTTGATAGATGCAACAGCAGCAGCACACGCAAGAGGGTGACCGCTGTAGGTGAGTCCACCTGGGTAAACCCGATCTTTGAACGAATCGGCGATCTTCTGACTGATGATCACACCACCGAGCGGAATGTAGCCAGAGTTCACGCCTTTGGCAAAACAAATCAGGTCTGGCGTAACACTCCAGTGATCCACTGCAAACCATTCGCCACAACGACCAAAACCAGCCATCACTTCGTCGCACATCATCACGATGCCATAACGATCGCACAGTTCGCGAACACCTTTGAGATAACCAGCAGGCGGAACCAAAATTCCATTCGTGCCAATAACTGACTCAAGTCCGATCATCGCCACCGTATGTGGCCCTTCCACCATCAAGACTTCTTCTAAGTGTTGCAACGCACGTTGACACTCTTGCTCATCACTCGAAGAGTGAAATGCAGAACGATATGGGTATGGGCCCCAAAACTTGACTGCACCAGATGCACCGGTCTCGTTTGGCCAGCGGCGTGGGTCACCAGTAAGCGCGATGGCTCCAGAGGTTGATCCGTGGTACGAGCGATACATTGTCAAAATTTTGTGACGACCAGTGTGAAGTTTGCTCATGCGCACAGCATTTTCTGCTGCCTCTGCACCACCGTTAGTAAAGAACACCATGTTGAGATCGCCAGGTGCAAGTTCGGTGATGAGTCGTGCGGCTTCGGATCGTGACTCGTTGGCAAATGGGGGAGCAACCGTGCACAACTTGCCGGCTTGTTCTTGAATTGCTGCAACAAGTTTTGGATGTTGGTGACCAATGTTGAGGTTGACAAGTTGGCTTGAAAAGTCGAGGTACTTTTTGCCAGTCGAATCCCAGAAGTAACTTCCGAGGCCACCAGTAATTTCAACTGGATTGAGAGTGCCTTGCGCAGACCACGAGTGAAATACGTGGGCGCGGTCGTCGAGGTATGCCTGTGTCTTTGTTGCTTCAAGTGTCATAACAACAGCCTAATCTGCGGGAATTACGAGTTGAGAGTTGCCACAACCCGCTTGTGTAATTGTGGCCATGCTCCAGCCAAGCCGGCGTGTAGCGAAAAAGTCTCCACTTTGTCGAGCGTCACCCACTGCAGATCTTCTGATTCGGCATTGGCGGCGAATGCTCCTGCATCGCCGTTGGTGTGCGCAATCACTGTGTCGTAGCGCCACGGGCCATGGTCGTCGCTAAATACATCGCGCACTAAATAATCATCACTATTAATGCCTGCTTCCTCTGCAGCTTCTCGACCAGCGGCGGTTACGGAATCTTCGTGACTATCGAGTGCGCCTCCCGGCAGTGCCCAAGTGCCTCCACCGTGAGTCCATGCAGCACGCAGTTGTAACAACACATGCGGCTCGGACATGTCGAGACGAATGAGTAACAGACCTGCAGCGCCATGGAGTCCCCAATGTTTATGACCGCATGAGCACATCACCCATCCATCGCCGTCTCGAAAAGCCATGAGTCAGATCGTAGTTTCGGTTGTGGCCTGAGCCTCTAGGCGTGCATTTGCTCTTGCAGTGGCACGTGCAGTTGCTTGCGCCGCAGTGATCTCGGCGTGGTGGGCATGACACAAAACCTCAAGCCCGCCCCGACCAGTGCTGTCGGGCTGCAAGTGGTGGTGGCAGCCTGGCCCGTATCCCTTGCCATCACGGGGTTCTATGTGATTGACCTCGCAGTCGCGCCGCGCTGCTGTGCAGCCAACACGGATGCAGTGGTATTTGGCTCGGCGCTTCGCGGACGATCGAGCAAATCTCCAGATGTGTTCGCGTTGCCAGGTGCGACCACACTTGTCTGAGCACCAAGTAGTGCGTCGCTTACCTGTGATTATTTCGTTACACCAGTGGCAGCGTCCGATTTCGCCTTGCCATTTGGTCAGTGGGCATGTGATGCGCTCGGCAACGAGCGGCGGCAACTCGAGTTTGTTAACTGCATGTTTCGTTTGCTTACGTTTGGTTGCCATGGGCGTTCATAAACAATAACGCTCCCGAAACAATTTGTAGACACAGTCGAAATATTGCTCTCCTAATCTAATTTGCGTTCGGCTGCAATGGCGCCTCTGAACGCGTCTGTATTTCTGTGGCAACTCAACCGTTGTCCTCACCCGAATGGAGAGAAGTATGAAGTTTTTACTCGAAACACCAGACCCGGTCACTGTGCTCGGTCAACAGGTGAGTTTGATGTGGATCGTGATTGGAGCAGCTCTCGTCATTTTCATGCAGGCAGGTTTTGCGCTTGTTGAAACGGGAATGACTCAAGCAAAAAATGCCGCCCATGTGGTGAGCACCAACTTCGCAATTTTTGGTCTCGGTTTTATTGGTTTTTATTTGGTGGGGTTCGCATTTTCATTCGGTGGCTTTAGCTATTCCGCTTTTGGAATGGACGCACCAGTTGGATCGGCACTGCTTGGTAATGGCGACTGGATCTTTTTATGGAAGGGCGGCTGGGCTCTCACGGGTAGCGCAGTAACTCCAGCAGTGGTTGGATTCTTTTTATACATGGTTGCGTTCATGGACACCACTGCAACAATTCCGACCGGCTCGATGGCTGAGCGTTGGAAGTGGGGAAGTTTTGTGGGCTGGGGCTTTTTCTGCGGCACCATTTATTACCCGCTGTTTGCGGCATGGACTTGGGGCGGTGGCTGGTTGGCAAAAACATGGAGCTCAATGTCATTGGGTGCTGGATATGTTGACTTTGCGGGCTCGGGCGTAGTTCACACTGTGGGTGGAGTAGCAGCATTTACAGGAGCAATTGTGTTGGGTCCACGCATTGGAAAGTTTGGTGCGGACGGCAAGCCACGCACAATTGCCGGTCATCACGTGCCAATGGCCATGTTGGGAACATTTATTTTGTTGTTCGGATGGTTTGGATTTAATGCGGCCAGCACATTTGCGGCAACCGATGTGCAGTTTGCTGTTGCTGCCGTGAATACTGCAATTGCTGGTGCGTTTGGTTCGATCACCGCGATGTTGTACATCACTCGCAAGACCGGCAAACCAGACCCAGGCATGATGATTAACGGCATGCTTGCGGGACTCGTAGCAATAACTGCTCCATGCGCATTTGTTGCGCCATGGGCTGCAGCAGTGATTGGAATACTTGCAGCAGTACTCGTGATCGAAGCGGTGTACTTCTTTGAACGACGTGGTATCGACGACCCAGTTGGTGCGATCTCGGTGCACGGCGTTGGCGGCATCTTCGGCGTGCTGACTGTGGGCATCTTTGCCAATGGCAGTTATGGCGCAGGATGGAATGGATCGGCAAGTGAAGGCGTCAAGGGCATCATCAAGGGAGATTGGGGACAATTAGGTGCCCAGGCACTCGGTTGTGTTGTCTTGATCGTCGTCAACGGTGGATTGTCATATGCGTTTTTCAAACTGCAAAATAAGTTCACAAAGGGTGGCATTCGCTCGGCAGAGGCGGATGAGATTGCTGGTCTTGATTTGCCAGAGATGGGTGTGCTCGCGTACCCAGAGTTCAGCGGTTCACACAAGTAGCAGTAGTGGAAGCAGTAATTATTTAGTGATGTAATCGCCGAGAACTTGAGTTGTCCTCCCCAGTGATAACTCAAGTTCTCGTGCAAGACCTTGAGAAGTAGTTGTTGATTGCAAACTCTTTTGCACGTCGCGAATAACCCAGCCGTGATCCTTGTCGACCCACGTTGGATGCATTACCGGTTTTTCAAAGACCGCTTTGCCAGATGAAGAAATGGTGAGCGCAGTTGTAGCAATTACTGCGTCTTGGCTGTTGATGGGCCAACGTTCGTCGGTGGGCAAATTGGATAACACATTGCCCAACCCGTACATCACCCACACACCATTGACTTGATTTGTTGGCTGCACCACATGTGCATGGTGTCCAACGATCAAGTCGACAAGACCAGATGCAGTGAGTTCGTCAGCAATTGACGTCTGCATTGAATTGGTGTTTGAATCTTTTTCGGTTCCCCAGTGCATGCTGACGATGGTGGCTTGTGACCCCAACTCGCGAGCACGCTGTGCATCGCGCAAAATACGTTGTGTATTAATGATGGCAGAGCGCCATTGTGTCTCGTCGGGCATGATGAGGCCGTTATAGCTGAACGTGTATGAAAGGTGACAAAGCTTGATGCCTTTGACAACAAAAATATGTGGCTCTATCTCGTCTGGTGTGCGAGCCATTCCCGATTGTTTTACACCGGCGTCTTGAAGTGCGTTGACGGTGGCATCGATGCCGTCATTGCCTCTGTCGTAGGTGTGGTTGCTTGCAGTAGAGCAGCGATCGAATCCGGCATCGGCAATGGCAGTGGTGATTTCCTTTGGCACACCAAATAATGGGAACGTCGAGAGTTTTTGGCCTTCGGGTGCAATTGGGGTTTCAAGATGGCAGACGGCTATGTCGACGCCACTGATTAATGGTTTGATGTCTAGAAACATCGGACGAAAGTCGTAGTCGAGTTGTGTTTCGGCAGTTGAGTTGGCGATCGCTGTGCGCTTGGCCTGATTGATCAGTGGGGTATGTGACAGCACATCGCCAGTAAAAGCAAACGTGATGCTGGTTAGGTTGCTAGTTGTAGCAGCGGTTGTAGGAGTAATTGAAACCTCCATCACAGACGATGTTGTACCCGAAGTTGTTGAGTTGCAACCTGTCGTGATGCAGGCCAATGCAAACGTCAACTGACGGAGTTTCACGCAATCAATCTATTGCGGCTTGATTACCGCCGCGTGTGCTGGTTAACGCGGGTTTTCGGCAATGAACCCAACCATGATGTTGGCCAGTTCTTCACCCTTGTTTTCTTGCAAGAAATGTCCTGCATCTTTGATCGTTACGTGTGGCTGGTTGGATGCACCTGGCACGTCTCGCATAAACGCCTTTTCGCCACCTGCAGTGACTGGGTCTTGATCGCTAAAGGTGCACAAGAACGGTTTTTCAAACTTGCGCAGCACGCCCCACGCGATCTCGTTGTCGCGATTAGATACATCGTCAATCGTCACTGGAACGAATGTCGGAAAGATGCGCGCACCCGACTTATATGTCTCGTCGGGAAATGGCGCATCATAAGCAGCGACCTCTGTAGATGAAAGTGCCTTGAGGCTGCCGCCATTAACAATGGTGCCGACGGGAAATGTCGGAGTGGTTTGCGAGAAGTTGCGCCATTGCATGAATGCATCGTTGGCAGAAAAATCTGCCTTTCGACCAATCGGAAGGCCGGTATTGCCAGCAACGACTCGATCGAATCGCTCAGGTTCGGCGGTGACAAGTCGCAACCCAATGAGCCCGCCCCAATCTTGGCCAAAGAATGTGATGTGGCGAAGTTGCAGTTTGTCAAAGATCAGTTCACTCATCCATGCAACGTGCCTGGCATATGAGTAATCGGTTTGTTCAGTTGGTTTGTCAGAGCGACCAAAGCCGACCAAGTCGGGCGCTACAACTCGGTGTCCTGCAGCAAGCAGGATTGGAATCATCTTGCGATAGAGGTAGCACCACGAAGGCTCGCCGTGCATCAACAACACTGGATCGGCATCGCGCGGGCCTTCGTCTATGTAATGCACGCGCAACGTGCCGCCCTCGAGGTCGGAGATATCAAAATAGTGTGGCTCGTAGTTGTAGCCGTCAAGATTGTCAAAACGTTCGTCTGGCGTGCGCACTGTTTTCATGTTGTAGGCCTTTGTGTTTATGTTTATGGTTTTGATTTTTGCAGTATTAACTGTTAGATAGTTGTTGCTGTGAGATCATCGCCGAGCACAATTTCGCCCGCAAAGTGCGCGGCAGCAAGCGCACGCCACTCTTCTTCTTGGCCAGGCTGAATGCTTGGTACGTAGTGCGTCAAAATCAATTTCTTTACTCCGGCACGTGTTGCTGTTTGTGCAGCCTGCTCGACTGTCGAGTGATAATCCAAAATATCGAGGAAGCGTTTGTTTTTTACAAGGCCGACAAGTTCTGCGCGGATCACTGTTTGCACGTATGCATCTGCACCTTTGCAAATGGCGTCGAGTGTTTCGCAGGGAATACCGTCTCCGCCGAGCACAACTGATTTGCCCTCGTGTTCGATGCGATACGAAACTGTTGGCTCAACTGGCGCGTGATTGGTCTCGCCAACCGAAACCTGTGCTTCTCCGACCGTGAACGTCATGCCAGGTGTTACTTCAGTAACGATGATTTTGGGTTGCCACCACAACGTGTCGGGGTGATGCGCGAGCCGATAACTGATATCGGGTGCAAGTGAAGCAAGGATCCCGTTGACCACTTCCTGCGTGCGTGGTGGACCGTAAATGTGGAGTGGAGTCTCTGCCTGGCTCATGATGTAGTGCGTGGTGATGACATCGTTGAGATCGGTGAGGTGATCACTGTGCAGATGAGTGATGAGTACGCCCGACAAGAAGATGGGCAATGAACCGGCTCCAGTGAGTCGCATCACTACGGCGCGACCAGCATCGACCAAAATTTGAGTTGCACCAGCTTTTACCAACGTTGCTGGGCCACCACGCTTAGCGTCTGGCATTGGACTTCCTGTGCCGAGCAAAATGACTTCCATAAGGTCTCCAGTATCTGTGCATTTATTTGCGCGATAGCAAACATAGCAATCTTTTTGCATACACTATGAGAAAACTTGGTCAATGCAAGAATCGGAACCGAATTAGTCGGAAGATGGGGGAGAGTGAGATGGCTCAAAACAAATCGGTGCACCCAAACGAACCGCATTTTGCAGGAACAATTGATTCGTCGTATCAGACGTCCTTACCGGCATGGCCAGATTTGCCAAAGGGTCTGCACGGAGCCAACGTCATCACCATCGTTTTTGATGACATGGGTTTTTCGCACCCAAGTTGTTTTGGCAGCACACTGCACACGCCAAATATCGATCGCCTTGCACAAAACGGTTTGCGTTACACGGGCTTTCACACCACAGCGTTGTGTTCGCCTTCGCGCGCAAGTTTGCTGACAGGTCGCAATCATCACGCAGTCGGCATGCGCGGTGTATCCAACTGGAACACGGGTTTTCCAAACATGCGTGGAGGCATCACTCCGAAGGCAGCAACAATGGCCGAAGTATTGCGGCTCGAAGGTTATGCAACATTGTGTGCAGGCAAGTGGCACCTTGCTCCGATGGAAGAGTGCACTGCAGCAGGCCCACACACCAACTGGCCGTTGCAAAAAGGTTTCGATCGCTTCTACGGATTTTTGAATGGCGAGACCGATCAGTTTTATCCTGAGCTCACTCAAGACAACCAACATATTTTGCCGCCGCGCACCCCAGAAGAGGGTTATCACCTCTCAGAAGATCTTGTCGATCAGTCAACAACGTGGATTCGTGATCTGGTTTCGGTGCGACCTGATCGTCCGTTTTATTTGTATCTTGCATTCGGTGCACAGCATGCACCGCACCATGCACCCGACAGCTATTTGGCAAAGTGGCGCGGCAGGTTTGACGAAGGCTGGGACGTGCATCGCGATGTTTGGTTTAAGCGACAGATTGAGATGGGCATTGTTCCGCCCGACACCGTGCTTTCGCCGCGCAACCCTGGCGTGCGCCCATGGGTCGAGTTGACTGCCAACGAAAAATTGTTTGCCTGTCGTTTGCAAGAAGCTTTTGCGGCAATGCTCGATCACACGGACGCACAGATCGGTCGCTTGCTCGACTTTCTTGACAAACACAATCTGACTGACAACACCATGATTGCATTGCTGTCGGACAACGGTGCGAGTCGTGAAGGTGGACCACAAGGAGTTGTAGACGAATTCAGTTTTTTCAACAGCATGTGGGAAGACGTGGACGATATGGTTGCCAACCGGCTCGACGACATCGGCACCAAGAATGCGCACTCCAACTATCCGTGGGGTTGGTCGCAAGTGGGCAATACGCCAAGTCGTTGGTACAAGTCGCAAACATACGGCGGCGGTATTCGTGACTCGCTGATTCTTCACTGGCCCAAAGGAATAGATCAACCAGGTGGCATTCGCCCGCAGTTTTGTCATATCACTGACATTGCGCCAACGGTATATGAAGCGCTTGGCATCACTATTCCGTCTGTAGTGAATGGGCATGGACAGATGCCGATGCACGGGGAAAGCCTGACATACACGTTCAATACTTCAACGCGAGAGACCAAGCGTGGACCACAATATTTCGAGATGATGGGGCATCGCGCAATTTGGGCCGACGGTTATAAGGCAGTCACATTTCATGACCAAAACGTGCCATATGAAAACGACACGTGGGGTTTATACAAACTCGACGAAGATTTTTCAGAGATGCATGACTTGTCTACAACTCAACCAGCAAAGCTCAAAGAGATGATTGCGTTGTGGTGGGAGCAAGCCGAGTTGCACGGTGTGCTGCCGCTCGACGATCGAGGCATAGAGATTTTTGGTTCAAAGTCACGTCCTGGTTCGCCGCACTACGGAAACACCTATACGTACTATCCACCCGTTGCGCACATTCCGGCAGATGCATGCCCATTGTTGAGCGGTCGGGCATGGACAATTACAGCTGATGTCGTTGTGGGCAATCAGCCGATAGAAGGCGTGATCTATGCACGCGGCGCACACAACATCGGGCACTCGTTCTTCGTCAAAGATTCTGTTTTGCACTTTGACTACAACGCGCTTGGCAAACATCAGCGGGCGAGCGCGCCAATTTCTCTGAAACCAGGCAATCATCAGATTGGTGTTCGATTCGATCGCGAAGATTTAACTGGCACGATCACGCTGACGGTCGATGGAAAAGATGTTGGCTCGGTGCATATCCCGAAGATTGTGCGAGTACTCGGCTCAATGGGGATGGATTTGGGAAGCGATCAGTTGTCGCCTGTGGTCAGTGACTACGTTGCGCCATTTGCGTTTAACTCCACTCTCTCGAAAGTACATTTTGAAATTCGTAGTCGAGCAACCAAAGCAGACATCGATGCGTTCTTAATCACTGAAGCAGCAAAGGAATAACACCCTTATGTCAAATGAACTTATTCTCGACTCGTTGCAGCGCCGCTTGAAGGCCTTGCATTCGTTGTACGACCAAGCATTGAGCACGATGACGATTGATCATGTCAATCACTTTGAGCGTGAGGGCGTCATGCCGATTGCTTTCAGTCTGTTTCACATTGTCAACATGATCGACGCATCGTTCATGCTGATCACGGGCGTCGCTCCGATTTGGAACGACGAGTGGAAGGCACGCGTCAATCCGTCTATCGCCGATCATGGCAAGCACAAAACAGTGGATGAAATGGTTGGTCAACGCATTGGTGACTACGAAGCTTTCCAGGAATACTTGCAGTTGGTTTTTGGCCGCGTGCACTCATGGCTCGAGACACTGAATCCAAGCGAACTGACCCGTGTTGTGATTGCCCGTCCGTTTCCACCACAGATTGAGTCGACATATTCGGCTCGCGTGGCAGGGGACGTGGGTATCACGGTGTTGGATGCGGTCGAGTGTTGGATTTATCAACACGGTTTGCGACACATGGGCGAGATTGAACTCGCTCGCGGGCTTGTCGGTCTTGGGGGAATGACGAGCTAGGGCAGTTAACTGCAGCGATTGCGAATTATTCCAACGCCCTCAAGGGTTGTCTCAATAATGTCGCCGCTCTGCAAGTAGATGGGTGGCTTGTGCCCATGACCAACACCAGAAGTGGTACCGGTAAAAATTGCGTCGCCAGGAAACAGTTGGCAGATGCCCGACAGATATGAAACGATTTCGGAAATATCAAAGATCATGTCGCTGGTTTTGGTGTCTTGACGCATCTCGCCGTTGATAGAACACGTGAGTCGTAAGTTGTCGCGACTGGCATTGTCGTGCATGTCGGCAACCCATGGGCCCATCGGAGTAAAACCAGTGCGACTCTTGCCAAGACTGAATTGCGGTGGCACGCCGCTGTACTGCAGCGTGCGGTCAGAGATGTCTTGGCCTGCAGTGATACCTGCGATGTGTTGCCACGCATCTGCTTGAGCGATGTTGGTGCCGCCAGTACCGATCACAATGACGAGCTCTGATTCGTAGTCGCATGTTTGACCAACAAGTTGAACATCTCCACCTGGAGTATTGATTGAGCTTTGAAACTTGGCAAACATGAGTGGGGTAGTTGGAATTGGGCTACCCATTTCTTCAGCGTGTTTTTTGTAGTTGAGGCCAACAGCAAACAGTTGTCGTGGCTGCGGCACGGGACAGTCAAGTTGTTCGATCGAGCATGCAGCACCATCTGTTTGGGCAAGCGTTGCGGCATGTGCGCGAAGCGATTGCCACACCGAATAGCACGACATAACATCGTTTGGCAGTGAGCCGTTGCTGGAGTGCTCAACATCTACAACCCGAAACTCGGTTGATGAACCGACAACAAATTGCGCCCGACCTTGAAGCGACGCAAGTTTGAGCGACATGGTGATCTTTGTGCGCTGAGTTAGATGCGACCGTATGCGGCGCGTCGCTGTGCTTCGGCCTTTGCTCTGTCGAGACGATCTTTTTCTTTGCGCTCTGCACGTGCACGACGCTTTTCGTCTTGTGCTGCTGCATCGACAGTTGAGCCACCGGTTGCACCACGAGTAGTTGTTACTGGTGCACTTGGAATTTTGAATCGATCATCGGTTAACACAAGTTTGCGGAAACCACCAAGTGAAACCGAGTACTGAACCGCCATGAGTCGAACTGCATCGAGACCAAAAGTTTCAACAAGTGCTGGGATCACAAGTTGCAGATCTTCCAGGCTTGGGTCGTCTGACTGATCGCCGAGTAACTCGATTGCTCGCTCTGTTGCGCCTTCACCAAACAACACGCCAGTGTCGAGGTATGAGCGACGCTCTTTCATTGCTTCACGAATCTTTGGTGCAAGTGTGGCTGGCTCGGTAAATGCGCCGGCTGGAAGTGCGAGCACCTTGGCAAGAGCATCGCGCAGTTTTTCTTCTACTGCTCCAGCAAGTTTGACGATCGATTCGTCAGTCAACGTGCTGAAAACTGCCGCATAACGGCGCTCGATCAAAATGGTGTCTCGGGAGTTGCTAACGGGCATTGGATGTTCCTTTTCTGCGCTGTCTTGGCGACGCTTCAGTGTGTCAGGTGTAGGCCCTCGTTACTACGCATTTTGGCTCTTGTTTCGTCTCTTGTTTCGTATGATGTGCCCATGAAGGCAGCCACTCCAGCCCTCGTCACCTTGGAGCAACTTGGTATTCACTATGTAGCGCACACGTTTGACCACGATGCAGCCGCTACGGATGAAATTGGATACGGCAGGGCTGCTGCTCATGCACTTGGCGTGGAGGAGGATCGGGTCTATAAAACGCTTCTGGCGCAGTCGGAGAATGGGCCTGTGGTTGCGATTGTGCCGGTGAATACGCAGCTTTCGCTGAAAGCGTTGGCACAAGTGCTGCACGCAAAGCGTTGCGAAATGGTGGCGGCACACGACGCGCAACGCATCACTGGTTATGTCGTTGGCGGCATCAGCCCATTTGGTCAAAAGCGTTTGTTGCCAACAGTTGTTGATGAGAGCGCAGTGTTGCACACAACCATTTTTGTGAGCGGCGGACGTAGGGGTTTAGATATAGAAGTTTGTGCTGTTGATCTGATTGATGCACTGCACGCAACGCTTAGTGCAATTGCAACAGTTAATGACTAACGAGTGCTTGCACTTCGCGAATGTTCATCTGATGTGATGTGTGCAGTGTTAGATCACCAATAGTTCCGTTCGCTCCCAGATTTGTAGACCATGTGACGTGCCATTGCACAGCAACTTCGGCCTCAAATAATCCGCTGGCTTGCGTCGCAGAAGAATGGCGGTAGGTGTACATGCACGGAGAAGGCGTGTAGTCGCCAAATTGCGACATCCAAATCAATCCTGGGTTGTTGCATGTGAGCGGACCAGCACCCAAGTCGCCATCACCCGGATTGAAAATAAGTTTTTTTGGAGTGGCTTTGGTGGTGACCGAAATGATGCCTATTGGAGTAACGATGGATGCTGTGACAGCAACAGGAATCCATAACACAGGGTTGACCCATATCCATGTCCCAACATCAACAAACCCGCGCCGTGCAGGTGGTGCAAAGTTGCCCCACATCGCCGGAAGATTGTCGTACACGACGGATGCTGCGTGCTGTGCAAGTTGTTCGGTCGAGACTTGGGGGATCCAGTGGTAGGAGGTTGCCGGATCACGAGCGGGGCACGTGTAGTCGAACAACCTGTAACTGGTAGAACCAATTTGTTTTGTTACGGCAGTGCCTGGACCGGTTGCGCTTGCATCGCGGGGCATTGACTCTGACCATTCGCATTCGGGGTCTGCGCCACCACTACCCGCTGGCGGTGCACCATATTCGATACCAGCAATAATTTGATCTCCGTGTGCTGATGCGCTGGCATCGATCGTTGATCCATTATTTGTTGATCCGTCAATTAACGGTGTTTGTGTTGCGTGAGCCACAACCGAATTCACACTGCTTAAAAGTGTTGCGACAATGGCAATCAACATGATGCTTTTCGTATTTAATTTCGTGTCTGATTTCGCGTTTAATTTCATGACTTTGAGAATCCGCATTGATCAACATTGAATTTGGTCATGCTGGTTGTCCATGAATATATTTTCCAGACTCCGTTGTCTAGCGTGAGCATCCACGCGGACAAATACGAGGCAACTGCATCGTTGAAGATGATGTCGTCAACGGGACTGTCGGTTGCTCCGCCATCGACCATGACAATCGAGTTGTAGCTACAGGTATTGACCATTGCATTACTCGCATCAATGATGCTGAGCGAGTCAATGCGTATAAGTGCAACCCCCGAACCTGTGCGGGCGTGAATGTTGGCGACCGAAAAATCGTGCACACGCCGATTGAGGTCTGCGCGCTGCGGAGAGTTTGGTGCAGAAATGCGTGTGATATCGCATTTCTTCGGCGCAACCATGCACTCGTGGTAGTACAGATCATTCGCTGTGAAATCTCTGCGCAATTGCTCAACCATGTCGAGAGGCGCGTCTGTTGAATCAAGTGGTGTCGACGGAACCGAATCCATCACCATGCTCATTTCGCCCGTTGGCGACAACACTAACTTGCCAGTATCGAGTTGGAGGACGCCTCCTTGAGTGACGCACGAGCACAACCCAAAGAGCACTGGGATGAATAAATATATTCTGAGTTTTTTGAGTGGCATTGAGGTCCTTTGTTTGTGACCGAATGTGGATATTGACACTCCAAAAGTGCGGTGGGCAGATCGTGCTCACAAAAACAGACGGTAGAATTTCTAGACCCCAAAATGAGTCAGCATCACCCAGACCTCGCGGCCGAACAGGCCCATATCGACAGGGCATATGAGTGCCTTGAGCGCAGTCGCACCGACGCGTGGCGTATTAGAACCCTCAACGAAGCCGATACGGGCGGCACGTTTCAGGCCCGCTACGAGCGCAATGCGTTCGACGAGCAATTGGTACTGCGTCTGACGCAACTCGACTTGGGAGACGCCGCACTTGTGTTTGGGCGCATCGATCGATTTGGTGAAACCGAAGGCGAGATCGAGAGTTTTCATATCGGCAGGCTTGCTGTAGCCGACGAGCATCGCGAGCCGGTGGTTGTCGACTGGCGCGCCCCTGTGTCTGAGCCGTTTTATCGTGCAACTGGTCGCGAGTCAATGGGTCTTGCGCGTCGCCGTCACTTTGCTGTCAATGGTCAAAAATTGTTGGGCATCGAAGACGAATTATTTGGCGAAGGACATTTGGGTGTTGGTCACGATGAAGGTCTTGGCGGAGGTGTTGCGTCGGGTGTTGAGCAAACCGCAACTGGGTTGCGTGGATACTCGACATTGTTAACGGCACTTGCGCGCGGACGCACCGGACAACTTGGCGACATTGTTGCAACAATTCAGGCCGAACAAGATCAGATCATTCGCTCTGGTCACAACGGAGTACTTGTTGTGCAGGGTGGCCCTGGCACCGGCAAAACAGTTGTGGCGCTTCACCGTGCCGCATACTTGTTGTACACGTTTCGTTTTCCACTTGAAGATCAGGGCGTGTTGGTTATCGGCCCAAACCGCGTGTTCTTGCGTTACATCGAGCAAGTGTTGCCCTCGTTGGGTGAAGCAGGAGTTGAACAAGTTGTACTTGCCGACTTGGTGCCGGGTCATCGCATTGGAGTGATTGATACGAATGCCGCAAAGCGCGTTAAAGGTGATATTCGCATGGCGAAGGTGATTGCAAAAGCAGTCCAAGATCGACAACGACCTGTGCGCGACGATGTCGAGATTCCCTATGGCGCAGGTTACATGCGCTTGCGTGCCACTGAGTCTGCGCGCATTGTGCGCGACGCACGACGACGTTTTCGTCGACACAACGCAGCGCATCGCTATGTTGAGACCGAAGTCGTCTCGGCAATGATCGCGTCGAGCCGCAACCCAGACGCCGATGTGGATACCTTGCGCGATTCGTTGCGCGACATTCCAGAGTTTCGCGCAACTCTTGCGCGCATGTGGCCAATGCTTGTGCCAGCCGAATTGCTGCATGACTTATTTGGGTCTGCAGCGCTCGTAAAGTCAGCGGCTAAAGACGAATTCTCTGAGGAAGAATACGAATGCCTGGTGCGCGCACGGAGCAACTCAATCGCCGAAGTGTTGTGGAGCGATAGTGACGTTGCATTGCTCGACGAAGCACTTGCATTGTTGGGGCCACGACCGCGCAAGAACGGCAAGATCGACGAGACCGATGAAGTGCGGGTGTTTGGACACATCGTGATCGATGAAGTACAAGACCTCACACCGATGCAGTTGCGCATGGCGTCGCGCAGGTCGTTGAGCGGAGCAATGACCGTTGTTGGAGACTTGGCGCAGGCAACAGGCCCCTTTGCACCAAATGATTGGTCGGACTTGTTGCAATATTTGCCAACGAAGCGCGAGCAAGAAGTGATCGGCCTCTCTGTTGGGTATCGAATCCCTGCTCAAATCATGTCTCTGGCAGACAAAGTGATGCTCGAAGCAGCACCGTCATTGCGCGCACCGAAATCGGTTCGCGAAGGAGACTTTGGACCCGACATCGTTGCAGTGAAAAGCGGCAACGACTTGCTTGACGTGGTGATCGAACAAGCAAAGATCCTGTTAAGAAATGTGGGCGAGGGCAATGTTGCAATCGTTTGTCCAGACGACATGACTGATGCTGTTGATGGCGCGCTCACCGCTGCCGGTGTGGCTCACGGGCGAGCAAACACGACTGCACTCGACTCGCGTCTTACGGTGGTGCCAGTGAGTGTTGTGAAAGGTCTGGAATTGGACGGAGTGCTCGTGGTTGAGCCCGCGCGCATCGTGGCAAGCCAAGTGCACGGCCTGCGATCACTGTATGTTGCCCTTACTCGTTCGACGCAACGCTTAACAGTTGTGCATAGCGAGCCATTGCCGAGTGCAATGCTGAGCTAATTGGCTCGCATATTATTGCTGCTGTTTATTGTTGTGACTCAATCACTAAGTCAAGAAATCGCAATGCCTTGTCAGCATCTGCGGGACGTGTGCGCTGCACCGAGCTAGATGCAAGATTGACGATGCGCTGCATGTCCTCAACTGTTTGATCAACTGTCTCGCCACCTGCTGCCACAATCTGAGGTTGCAGTACTCCCCAAATATTGAGCACAGTTGCAAGAGTTGTTTTTGCGCGAGGTTTGTCTTCGTTGGTGATGGCAAGCGAGAGTTCGGACAGAGCGAATTTCAATTGACCGAACAGTTCAGAAGTTGTGCCAGTTGGCAGAGTGGTGACAGCTGGATGCGCGAGCGTAGTAGGTGCCGAAAGGTTGATGGTCGTTGCACAACTCGAAGCAACAGCAATGAGGGCACTGATCAAAACAAAAGTGCGCACTTGTCGCAGCACATGAAAGCGTTCACCGTGCATATATTTATGCAAGTACAAGAATGCGTGCACTCGTAAATTCGTCTAGTGCCACATCATTGTCGTCGACACGCACGACGCGCGAACCATCTTTGTTTGAGGTGACGACCGTGCCACTGTGGCCTGGCTTGAGGTTGGCCTGTTCAAGAATTTCAAGAACGCCGGGAGCGAATTCGAGCTCTTCCGGAATTCGATTAATAGTGAACAACTTTCCTTCAACAACATCGCTGAGTTTCGCTAGGCGCTCCTCTCGATATGAAGACCCAGGGATGGGGTTGCCGTGTGGGCACGTTGTTGGGTTGTGCAGCACACGGTTCATTGCACTTTCTACGTCTTGGTTCATGATGTGTTCCCACTTGCCGGCCTCGTGGTGTGCATTTGCCCAAGAAAGCCCGAGCACGTCTGTAAGAAATCGCTCGGCAATGCGGTGGCGACGAACTACTCGTTCGGCGAGCACATCACCGTCTGAGGTGAGTGAAATCTTTGCACCGCGAATAACGATCAAGCCTTCGAGCTCCATGCGCTTGATCATTTCGGAGACGGATGGGCGAGAGACTCCAAGACGATCAGCCACTCGAGCCTGAATGACATCGACGTGGTCTTCGCGCAACTCAAAAATACATTCGCAATATTCTTCAAATGCCGGATGATGTTCGCCTGTAGTTGCCACTTAGTCTCCCGACGAGTCTCGTCCGACACCGCGTAGGCCTGCCCACACGAGGTCTGCAACTTGCTTTCCGATGATTTCTGGATTGAATGCAATGTTGTTGTCGAGCAAATGGCGCACAACACCTTCTGTTGCGCCGATTACCCCGTGCGCAAGTGTGCGCAAGTGTGCTGCATCCAGATCGATCGCAATGAGTGGTGCAATTGCGTTTGCCGAATTGTCAACCACTCTACGAACCGCACTTGCAAACTCTGCATCATTGCGAGTGCCGCTATCGAACAAAAACTTGAAGCGATGTTGGTCTGCTGAGGCCCATCTGAAGAATGCGATTGTTCCTTGCTCGGCTTGCTGCCTGCCACCCGTGGCCTGCACAGTTGCCTTGGTGATTTCGTTGATCATTTGTGTACCAGCGTCTTCAATCAGCGCCAAAAACAATGCGCGCTTCGATTCAAAATGTTGATAAACAACAGGCTTCGTCACGCCAGCCATGTCGGCGATGTCGTTCATCGACGATTCGTGAAAACCTTTGGTTGCAAATACCCGGAGGGCAACATCCAATATCTGGTCTTTGCGTTCGTGAGCGGGGAGTCTCGTTGACATGTCTCTACTACCGTACTCGCGTTGTCGGCATGCGCCTATTTGATTGCTAGACGCCGTTTAATCTGTCTTCTTTTTCGGCGGATTTAATTGCGTATCCCAAAACAATGGCTGGGGCCAGCAGGATGGAACCGATGACGAGACCGGCAGTAGCAAGGCGACCGATGAGGGGCGTAAAACTATTGATCAGCCCAACCGCAACTGCGACAATTGACACGCCAAATGCGAGATAGCCAAAGCGATTGGCTCGTTTCGTCCATACGGCAATAAGGCTGCGACGGCGCCGAACTGGATCAGGAGTTTGTGGTGTTGATGTCATAGCCTCAAACACATGGTAGGGGGCGCACGAGTGAATAAAGACATCACTGTTTCGCTCGACTGGCGCGACCAAGTAGCGATTGTCACGATCAATCGCCCTGATAAACGCAACGCTGTTGATGTCGCAACGTTGCATACATTGCGACAGGCTCAGCTCGATGCGCTCGCAGGTTCGGCGCGCGTTTTGGTGCTCACTGGCGCAGCGCCAGCATTTTGTGCTGGAGCCGATTTGGCAGGAGTACACGAAGACGAATTTCATGAGGCATTGCAAGTAGTGCTGCGAGGGTTTACTCAATTGCCGTTTGTAACCATGGCT
>Ga0194051_1000629_pt1 | contig 19865 bp, 15 predicted proteins | sample SepL2320m_MetaG_FD_161275 | JGI IMG/M metagenome (GOLD analysis project Ga0194051, IMG submission 161275) | Anoxic zone freshwater microbial communities from boreal shield lake in IISD Experimental Lakes Area, Ontario, Canada - Sep2016-L239-20m | ecosystem: Environmental > Aquatic > Freshwater >... | reverse complement strand
GCTGTCACCCGTGCCGTCGCCGAAGTCCCAGTAGTAGAACTTTACGCTGCCGTCGCTGTCATAGGACTGGCTGCCGTCGAGGGTGATGGCGGCAGGCGCGATGGCAGTCGTGGCGCTGGCGGTGAGCACGGCGCTGGGAGCTGTACCGCCCGACTGGAAGTTCGCCGACACCCGGTAGTTGCCCACCGAGCCATAGGCCGAGTAGCCGGTGGAAGCGGGATCGCCTTGGCCGGTGGCGCTGACCTTGATGTAGTAGGTGCCGGCGGCCGGGATGTTGTAGCCGAGCGAGGCATTCAGGGCATTCAGCGGGTTGCTGGTGGCCAAAACCTGGCCCGCGCCGTTGAGCAGCGTCAGTTCGAGGTCGGCATTGGCGGAGCGGTTGGCAGGGATCACCGACGCGGTGAAGGAACCGGCAGCAGCGGTGAAGGAGAACACGTCGGCATCTCCCGTCCGCTCGATCACGCCATCGACCGTGCCGCCGGTGGTGCCCGAAACCGGGGCGGCGTTGAAGATGTCGTTGCCGAAGTCGTCGTTGCGCAACGGCAGGCCGTAGCTCTGCATCACCGCGAAGTCATCTTCGGTGTTGCTGGCGTTGGCATATTCGCCGCGGCTGAACTGGACGACGGGATTGTAGTAGCCAACGCCCATGATCGGTGCCCAGGCTGTGACCGGGTCGGTGCCCTGCCCACCATAGTAAGAGGCCGTCGACGTGCCGTCATGGCTGAGGCCCATGTTGTGGCCAGCCTCGTGCGAGATCGCTTCGGCAACAGCCTTTTCATCGCCGGCGCCCAGCATGTTGTAGAACACGAGGGCCGGCTTGTAGGTGTTGCTGGTGCTGTTGAACACACCCACATAGGCAACGCCACCGCAGCTGCAGCTGTAGACGCCGGTGTTGTCGGTGATCAGCACCGTGGTGCCGAAGGTCTGGTCGTTGATGTCGGTGCGGGTGAGGCGGTCGGCAGCAGGCGCTTCCGTCGTCACGTCGACGTCGAAGGGCGCAAAATCTTCGGCCACGCGCTGCCAGATAAACTGGATGCGCTGCATCTCCGTAGTGGAGAATGAGGCGGGGGCGCCGTCGATGTCATAGGCCTTGGCGGTGATGGTGTTGTTGCCTGTGTTCCACGCCGTGCCGGTGATGGTGGCGCCGTTGAAGTCCAGATAGATGGTGCGGGGCGCGCCGGGCCTGCTGTGCAGCAGGAATGTCTGGTCAAGCGACGAGATCTGGCCTTCCAGCAGTGACTGCTGTGCTTCAGCTGTCGCGCCGGCAAGCGGGGCGACCATTTCCTCGACCACGAACATGCGGCCCTTGCTGTCGACCTTCACATCGCGGTCATGCAGCAGTTCTTTGCGCAGGGTATCAGGCGACTTGCCGTACCAGTTCGCGATCTCGTTGATGCGGGTGCCCAGCTTGTCGATGGCCACCTGGCCTTCAGCGTGACGTTCCGCGAGGCTGATCTGCGGAAATGCCGGACGAAGGCGCTCGCGCACGAATCTCTTTGTCTGCGCATCTGCCGTGGCAGCGAGTAGGGACGAGACTGCAAGAGTCACAGACAACAGCTGTGCAATACGCCTGAACTTCAACATCGAACCCTACGCCTTCCAGACTATGCAGCGTGTGCGCCTGATGGCCGCTGCGGAACATCGTTACATCTCGGTGTTCACATTGGTCGTGAAGGTGTCAGCATGTGTGACCCGTCGCAATCTGGGAGAACTTATATATGGACTTCCGAGTAGCTTAGTTATGACTCGGATTTTCAAGAATCACAGCGGAAGCCCGTATTAGGGTTATTGCGGGCTAGTTAGAGTAAATACGAGTTGAGTTATCATGCGTGATTCACCAAGTGCGCATAGCGGATTACACTTAGTATGAGGACGTGGATGCAACGCTCGATGAGTCCCCATGCGCCATCACTGGCGAGTTCGCTATAGTAAATCTGATAGCAACCCTACGGCACCCTGCGTTGGCGGATGCGTTCATCATGTTCTGAATTTCGGAGGCGTTCGCACACGCATGGAGCCGCGTGCGTGGGTTTGGTGGCACCAGTCAGCGCCCAGCATTTCCGGAACAACGCGCATCGTGGTGAAGGCGGATGGTAAATGGAGGCTTCAGCCCGCTGCGCGATTCACCATGCCGAGATTAATCTGCCGGAGACTCTCGTCTCACATCGCTCGAGGCAATGCGGTTGATCAACCGTTGAGAGGGCGTGTCAGCGGGGGCGCAATGGTAAATGCCCCGGGGCCGCGCGGGCGTGTATGGTGGATGGTTGAGGTGAGGCGGGGTTCGCTCAGGAGCGGCGGCGCTGGGGAACGCGGGCCTGGCCCTGCAGCATGTCATGAAGCGCCGTGATCAGCTGCGTCACGTCCTTGCTGGCGATCGAATAGTAAATGCTCCGGCCCTCTCGGCGGGCCGTCACCAGCTCGTCCAGCCGCAAACGGGCCAGTTGCTGTGATACGGCAGCCTGCGGCATGGCCATGGCGGTCTCGATTTCGGAGACGGAGTGTTCACCGTCTGCCAAAAGGCAGAGGATCAGCAGCCGCCCCTCATGCGAGAGTGCCTTCAGCATCTCGGCTGCCTGGCGGGCCTTGGCGAGGAGGGCCTTGCGTTCCTTGCCGGAAGTTGCGGAGATATCGAGGATGCTCATTGTTTCACGCGAATGCTGGTCAGATGATCATTGCAACTGCGGATTGGCAGGGGCGACCATCTTGCCCCCGGCTTGCCGGAAGGCCGACCACCACATGGACGGCTTAACAGAACAGGCTGGCGGCAATTGTCGCAGGGCAGGCAGTTCCATATTGGTCGCGGGCGCGACTTGACGACGCACCCGCAAGGATTACGTAAGGTCAATAAGGGCCGCGGCAGCGATGCTGCCGGCCGTCATAACCGGTGTAGGTGTCGGAGCGCGGGTTATAGCTCTTGTAGCGGCCCTGGCACCACGCCACGTGGCGTGACCGGGAGCCGCCGCCATTATAGCCATAGTAACCGTAGTTCTCGCCGATCTGGAGGTTCCAGGTGTTGCTCCACCACGGCCACGGGTACCAGAAGCCGCTGTAATAGTGGTTGAAGCCCGGATAGCGGTAGGCATAGCGCGGGCCGTACCAGTTGCCGTTGCGGTACCAGTTGCGGTTCCAGTTCTTGTTCCACTTGCCGTTCCAGTTGCCGTTGGCGTTCCAACGGTCCCGTTGCCAGCGGCCATTGTGCGGCTGGCCGCCGTGATAGTTGTTGGCTCGGCGATTCCACTCCTGGCCGGGTGTTCCACCCCAGCCGCGCCCGTTCATACCGCCGCCGCGCCACACCGTGCCAGGGCCACCACCCCAGCCGCCTACGCCGCCGTTGCGGAAGCCGCCGCCACCCATGCCGCCACCCATTCCGCCACCCATTCCGCCCATGGGCGGAATCCAGATCATGCCGCCGCCGCCGCCCATTCCGCCGTCGCGGTCGGCCGAGGCTGGCAGGCTCGTCAGCAAGGTGGCAGCCGCAATCAGGCCCGCTGCCAGCAGGCCAAAGCCAAATTTCTTCATCTCGTTTGAAACTCCCAGAAGGTGCCCCACTTGCCGCAGCAGGCTCTCGGCAACCCAGATGCGTGGACGTTGGTGACACCGCCTTCTGGTCAAGCTCAACCACGCACAGGAAAAGGTTGCCGATCATCCCTTTTGAATCAGAACGTGGCAGAATCTTGATGACAGGGAAAAATAGATGAGGTTGAGCGCTAGGTGATCTGCAGCTGCGTGCCGCCCAGCGAGGTGAACGAGCGCGACCGGCAGGTGAGGACGATAACCTGCTGGTTCTTCCCCGCACGGTTGATGGCGTCGAACATCTGCTCGATGCGGTCATCATCCGAGAACACCAGCGCATCGTCGAGGATGATGGGCACGTCACTGCCGCGCTCGCAGATCATGGCGCCCATGGCAAGGCGCACCAGCACCGCGATCTGCTCCTGTGTGCCGAGCGACAATCGGCCGAAAATTTCCGCCGCCGGTCCGGCGCGGTTCAAGCCCGCGATGGCGAAGTTCTCGCCGAGTTCGATCTCGGCCTTCGGGAACACGTCATGCAGGAAGGGCTTGAGGTGGCGGCGCAGCGGCGCATTCAGCTGTTCGCGGCGCTCGGCGTAGCAGTCATCAACGGTTGTGCGCAGCAGCTTCAGAACCTCCACGCGCTCGGTGAGGCGCGCCTGTTCGGCCAGTGCCATCTCCTGCTGCAGCTTCAGCGTCGCGGCGCGCTCGCCCAGGCCATCGCCACCGGCCACTTTCACTTCGCCCTCGACATGCGCAATGCGAACGCCCAGCTTTTCAAGCTTCTCCTGCTGGCCCCGGATCGCTGCAACAAGGCGGTCGACGCGCGACCTGAGCCGCTCGATCTCGCCATCCTCCGGCGCCTGCTTCTGCTTCTCCGCCACGAGTGCGGCCTTGATGCGGTGCGCATCGCGCCGCGTGGTGAGCTCCGCTTCGCACTCGTCCAGCATCGCTGCACGTTGTTCATCGGGGAGGAGGGCAAGGTCGGAACTGAGACCGGAGTGAATCTGCTCGCTCTGCCCCTGCAGCGCGGCGCGGCGTTCGCGCAGCCTGGAGAGGGCTTCCTTCTGTGCCTCGATCTCGGCCCGGGCGCCTGCGAGTTCGGCGCGCAGCACACTGCGGCGTTCGGCCGCCGCCTGTCTGCGCTGGGCGATCTCATCCGCAGAAGGCAGCGGCGCGCCATCTGTCTGGTCGCGGCGCGCCTCGGCGTCGATTTCGCCGATCGCTGCCTGCAGCCGTTCGATCTCGGCGGTAACGCCGTCCTTCAGCGCCAATGCATTGCGCTCTGCCTTGATGTCACGCGCCTGCTCTTCCAGCGTGAGGCGCTCGGCGCGCAGGCGGCGCAGCTCCGCAGCGTCCGCCGCACCGCAGGCGGCGAGCAGGGCCCTCAGACGGTCGCGGTGTTCTGACAAGGCCTTCTCGTCTGCTTCCCGCGTGGCCTGTGGCGGTGTCACGGTGATCGTCACGTCAGCACCGACCGTGATGACCACGGGCTCGGTAACGGCGCGCGCAGCGATGCCCGAGACGGCCGCGCCATCAAGGCGTACGCCAGTGCCGGGCGCGGCCTCGATGGCAACGCGCGGTGCCGCGGCGTCCTGTCTCGCGCGCAGCCTTGCGTCCTCGTTCTCCAGCGCCTCGAGTGCCTTGACGGCGGCGTCATCGACACGCGCCGCCTTGAGGGCTGCATCATTGGCGGCGGCGCGGCTGCGAAGCCGCTCAAGCAGGTCGAGACGGGCCGACAGGTTCTCGCGTTGCGCGAGCCTTGTGGTGAGACCAGTGAGGCGGACAAGGTCGCGATCCTCCGCATCCAGCGCCTCGCTGTCGGCGTCGAGCCTTGCCTTTCGTTCCGTGACCTGCGCCAGGGCGGCGGAAACCGCCGTCATCTCCTGTTCGATGGGGCCGGTCTCCTTCACCAGCTCCGTTACACGTGCCCGTTGCGCGTCGATGCCGGCGGCGCGGCGCTTCAGCTCGGTCAGCTTGTCTGCCTGTGCCTCTGCCAATGCATGCACCTGCTTTTCATCTGCAATGAGGCGGCGCAGCTCCTCGCCTGCCTTCTCGGCCTCGTCCAGCTTGCGCTTGCTGTCATCGAGATCGGTCTTCATCGCCAGCGCGACGCCGGGGTCGCCCGCAGTGCGCAAATCGGCGCGCAGCCGCGAAAGCTCGTCGAGCTTCTCGTCGAGGGCGGCAAGCTGCGACTCCGCCTCGAGACGCTGGGTCGTGATGTCGGCGCTCGTCTCGATCGCGGCATGCAACGGGCCGCCTGTCTTCGGCTTGCCACTTTCGGTGAGAAAGCGGCCGAGCTCATCCTTCACGGTTCCCAGCAACTGCCGCGCCCGCTCGCCGCCCACCAGCGTGCCGACTTCCTGCTGGATCACGGCATTGAGCTGGCTGGCAGCCGCTTCCGATGGCTCCGGCACGTTGAAGGAGTGGCCCTGCTGCACCCACAGCAAGCCATAGCTCGCCTCGTCCAGCGCGCGAGTGGACTTGGGCGCGATGCCGAGCATGTCCCACACCTGCTCATCAGCCTCGGCATTGCGCGCGATCTCCACGCCGTCACGCGTGAGGCTCGCCGCCTTGCTCTTGAGGAATGACTTGGCGATCTCATAGCGCTTGCCGTCATGTTCGAAGCCGACCTTGATCGACACCGGAAGCGACAGGCCGTCGGTAGCAAGGCCTGCGATGTCCTTCGCTGTCGATGAGTGGCGCTCGAAGAGGCAGGTGCGGATGGCGCGGAACAGCGTGGACTTTCCCGCCTCGTTGCGCGCCGAGAGAATGTTGACGCCCGCGCCGAAGCCCTCGATGCGCGCCGGCGTGCCGAAGCGGCCGCAACCTTCGACCGAGACGTGAAGAAGCTTCATGCCGCTTCTCCCCGGCTGTCGCGCGTGAGGAGATAGAGCTGCACCAGCGCCTCCTCGGCGCGGCGCTGTTCCGCCGGGCTCGCCGCGGGGTTCTCGGCCTGCTGCCGCAGTTTCTCCGCGGCTTCGCGCAGCACGCCATCGAAGTCGATCTTCTCGAGGTCGGCGAGGGTGGGGCGCACGTGAAGGTCAGCGAGATTCGGGGCGAGCCAGAACATCGCGGCCTCGAGGCCACCAAGGCGGCGCGCGAGATCGGCGCGCGCAGTCAGGTCCAGCGTGCCGCGCAGATCGAGGCGCATGAGAAGGCTCGTCAAGTCGGGCAGGGCGCGCAGCCGTGCCTCAAGGCTGTCGATGTCAGTGGCATTCGACAGGTCCTCGGCTTGTGACAGCCAGCGATAGGCGCCGGTGCGATGGGCCGTCACCTTCGCCGGAGCGCCAGCCGCTGCGATGTCCACCATCAGCACCTGGCCCACCTCCTGGCTGTTGAAGCGGTCGGCCTCCGGGGTGCCCGCATACCAGGTGGCTGGGCCGATCTGCAGGGTGCGGTGCCAGTCGCCGAGGGCCAGGTAGTCAAGCCCGGCGCGCTTCGCCCGATCAGCGGCAATCGGGTTGTTCGCCTCGCCAGCGGAATCGAAACCCTGCACCGAACCGTGGGCGAGGCCGATGCGGATCTGGCCCGCGGCACTCGCTGCCGAATCCATCCAGTCGGTGAGGTCGTTCACCTCGCTCTTGCGGCGCAGCGGTGCGGGCAGCAGCACGGCGTTCTCGCCCAGCGATGCGGGTTCTGGCGTGAGATGAAGGTGCACGTTGGGCGGCAGGCCGAGGGTGGCCGCGCGGTCCCATAGCCCGTTGCCGCGATGATGGTCATGGTTGCCGGGAATGACATGCCAGGCGACAGCGGAGAAATTCCGCATGCGCTCCAGCGGTTCGAGCAGCGTCTTCTGGGAGGGGGCTTCATTGTCATAGAGGTCGCCCGCCACCAGCACGTGTGCGGCTCCCTCCGCCTGGGCGAGGCGGCCAATGGCTTCGATGGCGGAGAGGCGCGCCTGGCGCAGCACGCTTTCCTTTTCGCCGAAATTCCGGAACGGCTTGCCGATCTGCCAGTCGGCTGTGTGGATGAATCGCATGGGCCCGAGAATGGGAGCCCCGGGCGCAGCGGTCAACCGGCACGATCCGGCGCATGTTCCTTTCGATCAGGTGATTCTGCCTGATCGGAACAGGCGCGAGATTCCGCTGGCGAAACGCCGCGCAACTCCCCATATGTCAGCCCGAGAACTTTGGAGGTCACCATGTCACTGCTGTTGAACATCATCTGGATCCTGCTGGGCGGCGCCTGGATGGCCTTCGGCTGGCTGGTTGCGGCGGCCATCATGGCGGTGACCATCGTCGGCATCCCCTGGGCACGCGCCGCGATCAACATCGCGCTCTATACGCTGATGCCCTTCGGCTACACCGCCGTGCCGCGTGAGCACGTGACGGGACAGGACGACATCGGCACCGGGCCGCTGGGCACCATCGGCAATATCATCTGGCTCGTTCTGGCCGGCTGGTGGCTGGCGCTGATGCACCTGTTCTGGGCCTTCATCTATGCCATCACCATCATCGGCATTCCCTTCGCCTGGGCACACCTGAAGCTTGCCGGCATCGCGCTGTGGCCGGTGGGCAAGATGATCGTGCCGAAGGACCAGGCGGGCATGCCGGCCCGCCCCCGCGTCTGATCAGCTGACGCGCTTCTCGCGGAACGCATCGACGGTGCGCATCACGCCCCGCAGTTCCGCGAGACCCTTGAGCCTTCCGATGCAGGAATAGCCTGGGTTCACTTTCTTGCCGATGTCATCGACGATCAGGTGGCCGTGGTCGGGGCGCATGGGGATCTGTCGCTTGTCCCGCGTTTCCAGATCACGAAGTGCGGCGACGACGCCGATCATGTCGGTGTCGCCGTCCAGATGCTCTGCCTCATAGAATGAGCCATCTGCCTCGCGCGTGGTGTTGCGGAGATGCGCGAAGTGAATGCGGGGCCCGAAGTCGCGCGCCATCTTCACCAGATCGTTTGACGGGTTCGCGCCGTAGGAACCGGTGCAGAGGGTGACGCCATTGGCGGGGCTCGGCACGGCATCGAAGAGTTTCTGCGTGTCAGCCTGGGTGGAGTTCACGCGCGGCAGGCCGAAGAGCGGGAAGGGCGGGTCATCCGGGTGGATGGCGAGCCTGATGCCCACTTCCTCCGCGGTCTGTGAAATTTCCCGGACGAAGAGGAAGAGGTGCTCGCGCAGGCCTTCGACCGCGATGTCACGGTATTCGCCGAGCTGCTTCAGGAAATTTGCGCGATCATAGACCGTCTCGCGCGCCGGCACCCAGTCGATGAGGTTGCGCTCGAGCTGGGCGAGCTTGCTCTCGGGCCATGAGGCGAGGCGAAGCTTTGCGGCGGCGATGCGCTCCGCCGGATGATCACCTTCCGCATTGCGGCGCTTGAGCACGAAGACATCATAGGCGCAGAAGTCCACCACGTCGAAGCGGAGCGCCGTGCCGCCATTGGGCAAGGGCCAGTCGAGGTCGGTGCGCGTCCAGTCGGTGATGGCCATGAAATTATAGCAGCAGACCTTGATGCCGGCCCTGGCCACGGCGCGGAGCGAGGCCTTGTGGTTGTCGATCTTGGCCCGGAAGTCACCCGTGCGGGTCTTGATGGCTTCCGGCACCGCGATGCTTTCCACCACATCCCAGCTGAGGCCGCCCGCCTCGATCTCCGCCTTGCGCTTCAGGACCTCGTCATCGGTCCAGGCCTGGCCGCGGTTCATGTGGTGCAGGGCCGAGACGACGCCGACCGCACCTGCCTGCCGCACATGGGCCAGCGTCACGGGGTCATCAGGGCCGAACCAGCGCCAGGTCTGCTTCATGGGTGGGTGCTCCGGAAATTTTCGTAAGTCTGCTGGCTGCCGTGACGGATCAGGCTGTCGAGTGCTGCGGTGACGGCAGTGGTGAAACGGGGATCGGCTGGCAGGTCCGAGCCGAAGATCTTCTTGATGGAGAGGAGGGCGGAGGCGATGCGCGCAGCATCGAGGCCTGCCGCATCGGTCTTGGCGCGGAGTTCGTCCTTCAGCGGGTCGCGCAGTTCGATTGCGCCGCCCTTTTCGTCCACGCCCGTCACGTAGCGCATCCAGGCGGCGACGCCTAAGGCCAGGGCCTCGATGGGCGCACCCGCCTTCAGCCGGTCGCGGATGGTGCCGAGCAGGCGCTGGGGCAGCTTTTGCGAACCGTCCATGGCGATCTGCCAGGTGCGGTGGCGCAGGCCCGGGTTGCGGAAGCGGGTGAGAAGCGCCTGCTTGTAGGCCGAAACATCCGTACCCGGAGGAACGGCGAGGGTGGAGGTCACTTCCATATTCATCAGATGACTGACGAAATGCGCGAGAGACTCATCCTTCATGCAGTCGGCAATCGTCTCGTGGCCTGCGAGATAGCCCAGATAGGACATGGAGGAGTGAGCACCGTTGAGGAGGCGCAGCTTCATCGTCTCGAAGGGGGCGATGTCGGTGACGAAGCGGGCGGCCCAGTCTGGCCGGCCTTGCGGGAAATTGTCCTCGATCACCCAGTCGGTGAAGGCCTCCGTGACCACGGGCCACTGGTCTTCGAGGCCGGTGGCTTTGGTAATCCGCGCGCGGTCGGCGTCTGTGGTAGCGGGCACGATGCGGTCCACCATGGTGGCGGGGAAGGCGATGTGTTCCGCGACATACTGGCCGAGGTCCGGGCTGCGCAGCGCGGCGAGGCGGGTGACGACCTTCGCCACGGTGCGGCCATTGGCGGGCAGGTTATCGCAGCACAGCACGGTGAAGGGCGGGAGGCCGCGGGCCTTGCGTGCCCGGATCGCCTCGACGAGGAAGCTGGGGGCGGAGCGCGGGGTATCCGGATGGCCAAGATCGTGGAGAATGTCCGGGTGCTGATCATTCAGCGCGCCCGTTGCCGGATCATGGCAATAGCCCTTCTCGGTGACGGTGAGGGAGACGATCTTGACGGATGGCAGGCACATGGCCTCGATCAGGGCCTGTGGGTTCTCTGGCGCCACCAGCACGCCGCGCAGGGCGGCGATCACCCGGCAGCGCTCGCCCTGCTCGTCTGACTGGGCCAGCGTGTAGAGCCAGTCCTGGTCCTTCAGGGCATCGCGCGTGTCGGGCGCGCGCAGGCTGGCGCCGAGGATGGCCCAGCGCTTGTCGCCCTTGGCCAGCACGGCATCGGTATAATCCGCCTGATGGGCGCGGTGGAACGCGCCCACGCCCAAATGCACGATGCCGATATCCACAAAGGCAGGGTCATAGGGCAGGGTCTTGCAGGTGCTGAGTGAAAGTCTCGTCATCGGGGCACAGTGCTATTATACAAGCCCGACCCGCTCAAGAAGGATCGCCTGCCCATGCCCGAGATGATGCGCGCCGTGCTCTGCCGCAACCCCGGCGAGCTCGAGATCGTCCGGTATCCGGTGCCGGAGCACAAGCCCGGCGAGGCGCTGGTGAAGATCCGCCGGGTGGGCGTGTGCGGCACCGACATGCACATCTACCAGGGCAACCAGCCCTATTTCACCTACCCCCGCGTGATGGGACATGAGCTTTCGGGCGAGATCGTGGAGGCTGGCGCGGGCTCGGCGCTGAAGCCGGGCGACCCGGTCTATATCGTGCCCTATCTGCATTGCGGGCACTGCATCGCCTGCCGGGCGGGCAAGACCAATTGCTGCACCAGCCTTAAAGTTCTGGGCGTGCACATCGACGGCGGCATGTGCGAGTTCCTCTCGCTGCCCGAGACGCACCTGTTCAAGGCCGAAGGCATCACGCTGGACGAGGCGGCGATGGTGGAGTTCCTGGCGATCGGGGCCCATGCGGTGGCCCGCGCCAAGGTGGGCGGCGGCCGCGCACTTGTGGTGGGGGCGGGGCCGATTGGCGTTGGCGTGGCCATTTTCGCCGGGCTCAATGGCGCGGAGGTGACCGTGCTCGACGGGCGCGAGGACCGGCTTGCCTTCGCCAGCCGGCTTGATGGTGTGCAGCACACGGTGCGGCTGGGCGAGAACGACGTGGAACGGATGAAGGACAATACGGTGGGCGAATTCTATGATGTCGTGTTCGACTGCACGGGGAACCCCAAGGCCATGGAGCGCGGCTTCGGCTTCGTGGCCCATGGCGGAACCTATGTTCTCGTCTCCATCGTGCAGGGGATGATTTCCTTCAGCGACCCGGAATTCCACAGGCGCGAGACCACGCTGCTGTCGAGCCGCAATGCCACGCTTGCCGATTTCGCCACCGTGATGGCGGCGATGCGTGACGGAAAGGTGCCGACGCGCGCCATCAAGACCCACAGCGCACCGCTGTGGGAGGCGGCGGCCCGCATGCCGGAATGGATCAGGCCCGAGGCGGGCACGGTGAAGGCGGTTCTGGAGCTTTAGCCGTTGAATTCCATTGCAGGAAGAAAGTCCTTGACAGCGCGCGCTCACTGTGCTAGAAACGCGCATACTCGACAATTGTGACTGGGCACCGGGGCGGGACACCGCTCGCGGTGTTTTTCATTGGCGTCAGCCCGGCGAAGGCCGGGATGACGGCTCATGGGGAGCTTTGTGGATGACAGCCTTGCTTCAGCCTCGCAGCGCATGCCTCGGCCAGATCGCTTCGCTTGGCAACTTCCTTGTCGAGCTTGGTCTTGGCCTCTTGGCGATGGTTCTGCGACGAGCAGAAAAAATGCCCGGGTGTTGCCCGGGCATTCTTGTTTCGGAGGCTGTGCGCCGCTTACTGGGTGGGCGGGAAGGCGGCCTGGGGCTGGTCGCGGCCGATGGCTTCGGCCTTGGCGACCTCTTCCTTGGATTCGGCGCGGGCCACCATGAGCCTTTCCCGGCGGCGGCGGGCGAACTCGAAATAGAGCATGATGACCAGCGTAAACACGATGAGGATCAGGGCCAGCGCGTTGATGGTCGGCGTGATGCCGCTTCTGACCTTGGAGAAGACATAGACCGTCAGCGTGTCATAGGTGCCGCGGGTGAACAGCGTGGTGTTGAAGTTCTCGATCGACTGGAAGAAGGCGATGGCGGCACCTGCACCCAGTGCCGGATAGAGATGCGGCAGCAGGATGCGGCGGACCACCTGGTTGTAGTTGGCGCCGAGGTCGAGGGCGGCTTCTTCCAGGCCACGGTCGAAGCTCTGCAGGCGGGCAAGGACCATGAGCATGACGAAGGCCGAGATGTAGGAGGCCTGGCCGAGTGCCGAGAGGTGAAGGCCCGCCGCGACGCCGAACTTGTTCCAGAACAAGAGCGTCGAGATGCCGATGACGGCACCCGGGGTCAGGATGGGCGCCACCATGAGCGCATAGAGCACGGTGCGCGTCTTGCCGGCGAGGCTGTTGATAAGGATCGCCGCCGCGGTGCCGATGGGCACCGAGATGATAACGACCGCGATGGCGACCAGGATGGTGTTGCGGAAGGCTTGCCACATGCGGGTGTCGGAGAACAGATCGATGAACCAGCGGTCGGTGAAGCCGACCCAGGGGTAGACCGAGGGGAAGGCGGAGTCGTTCAGTGCTGCACCACCCATCACCGCCAGCGGCAAAAGCATGTAGAGCAGGAAGATGAAGATGTAGAAGTTGAACAGCCAGTTGGACTTCGCGTTCATGGGGCTCTACCTCGCAATGTCCGAGAGCTTGACGCGGAACACCCGCATCATGCCGATGACGAAGACGGTGCAGGTGACGAGCAGCATGAAGGCGTAGGCCGAACCCGTGTTCCAGTCCTGCGACTCGAACATGGCCTGCTGGATGATTTCGGTGAACCAGCGCGACTGGGTGGACGCCAGCAGCGAGGGCACCAGGATGGAGCCGGCGGCCAGCATGAACACCATGACGCAACCCGACGCGATGCCGGGCTTCGAATGCGGGATGATGACGCGCCAGTGGGTGCGCCAGCTGGATGCGCCCAGGTCCTTGGCGGCTTCCATCTGGTTGGTGTCGAGCGACTGGATGGCATTGTAGATCGGCAGCAGCATGAACAGGAGATAGACATAGATGAGGCCGAAGGTGACGCTGTTGAAGCCGGTGATCCAGCGGATCGGCGTGTCGATGATGCCCATGTTGACGAGGGCCATGTTGAGCGGACCCTTGAAGGCGAGGATGATGAACCACGCGAAGGCGCGCAGGATTTCAGACACCCACATCGGCACCAGCAGGCCCACGAAGAGCAGCGGCACGTTGCGGGGGTTGGCTACCTTGGCGAGGTAAAAGGCGACCGGATAGCAGAGGACGAGCGTGATGACGGTGGTGACCGTGCTGTAGAGCAGGGTGTGGACGAAGACCTGCATGCGGATCGGCGCCTCGAAGGGCAGGATGATCGGCTTCCAGGCGAAGGGCAGCCAGAACTTCCATTCCGTCGGCTGCTCGAAGGCAGAGCGGTAATTGGCCAGCGTGTAGACGTCCTTCGGGCCGCCGATGTCGGCGACCGGCAAGTAGAGGCGGAAGCTCTCCTCCAGCAGGTAGAGCTGCGGCAGGATCACCAGCAGCAGGAGCCAAAAGGCTGTGAGGCCCACGAAGAGCCAGGTGAGCGTGTGGCCATAGCGGCGGAGGAGCTCGCTCATTCGTCGATGCTCGGATCTTTCATGCCCTGGTCGGCGAGGACGCGGGCAGTGGCGGCGTCAAAGCACAGATATTGCGAACTGCCGATCGCGGGCAGCGTGACCGAGCCGTCGTTCCGGGTCTCGACGGTCACGTGGCGGCCGGTCTGGTCGGCGGCGTGGACGTGGATGAAGTTGCCCTCGAAGCTGATGTCCGTCACCGTGACGGGGATGCTGTTGCCGCCCTCGGCGGGTGCCGCCTGCAGCCTCGAATATTCGGGGCGGACGTAGAGGCGGGCGATGGTGTTGGCATCAACCGAGGGGCCGAGCGTTGCGGTGAAGGTGCCGGCGTCGGTTTCAAAGGCACATTTTCCGCCGTCGATCGACTTCACCTTGCCCTTGAAGATGTTGTTCTCGCCCACGAAGGAGGCGACGAAGCCGTTGACCGGCGTGTTGTAGATTTCCTGCGGGGTGGAGATCTGCTGGATCTTGCCCTGGCTCATGACGGCCACGCGGTCTGACATGGCGAGCGCCTCGCCCTGGTCATGGGTGATGTAGATGAAGGTAACGTTGGTGCGCTTCTGGATGGCGCGCAGCTCGGCGCGCATGTGCTGGCGGAGCTTGAGATCGAGCGCGGAGAGCGGCTCGTCCAAGAGCATCACCGAAGGTTCGACGGCGAGCGCGCGGGCGATGGCCACGCGCTGCTTCTGGCCGCCCGAGAGCTGCGAGATCGCCTTGTCGGCGGAGTCATGCAGATCGACGAGCTTGAGGAGTTCCTCCGCCTTGGCGCGGCGGGCTTCCTTCGATGCGCCACGCACCTCAAGGCCGAAGGAGATGTTCTCCCACACCGGCATGAGCGGGAAGAGGGCGAGGTTCTGGAAGATCAGTGCGGTAGGGCGCTTGTTGGGGCGGATGCCGTTCATGTCCTGGCCGCCGATCTTGATCTGGCCCTCGGAGGGGTCGATGAAGCCGGATACCATGCGCAGGATCGTCGTCTTGCCGCAGCCCGAGGGGCCAAGGAATGAGAAGAACTCGCCGGGCTTGATGGAGACATTGGCCTTGTCGACGGCGCGGAACTTGCCGAAGTCACAGGACACGTTTTGCAGATCGACGCCAGCACTCATCGGCGCGTTACTCCCCCGGAACGGAATTTCTGAATTTCAGCCATATAAAACGAACCGCCGGGTCTGTTCAACCCGGCGGCCCAGAGATTCAAGCGAACTGGCTTATGCGGCCTTCCACTTGTCGGCGTATTCGCCGCGCAGCTTGATGAACCAGCCCGGCTGGGCCGGCCACCACCACAGCTTCGACAGCGCGTCGCCCGGATAGGCAGCGTTGTAGAACGACTTGACGGCGTCGCTGGCGAGGTCCGGTCCGCCCTTGCCCACAGCGTTCGCCTTGAAGGCGTCGGCCCAGGCGGCCGAGCCCTTGGCGGTCGACACCCACTTGGCGAGTTCGGTGGCCTGCTCGGAGTTCTTGGCGTTGGACATGAGCACGAAGCCCTGGTTCCAGGCGAAGGCACCTTCCTTGGGAGCCACGAAGCCGAAGCCGTCGGGCGCCAGGTTGAAGCCGGTCGAGTCCCAGTTCAGGCCCAGCGTGGCGCCGTTGGTGCGGAACGCGGCCTGCGCCTCGTTTTCACCCGACCAGAACTGCACGACGTTGGCCTTGTGCTTGATGGCTTCCGCGAGAGCGATGTCCCACAGTTCCTTCATCGTGGCTTCGTCCTTGTAGGCGTCGAGCCAGGGCTTCGGCAGCTTGCCTTCGGCGTCGAGCCAGCGGCCCATGGCGGCGAGAGAGGAGTGGGCGCGGATGCAGATCTTGCCTTCGAGGTCCGGACCCCAGAGGTCGCCCAGCGAGGCCTTGCCGTACTCGGTCGGGAAGTCCTTCTTGGAGTAGACCATGGCTTCGGTGCCCCAGACGGACGGGACGATCATGCGCTTGCCGTCGACAGTGGCCATCTCGCCAGCCTTGCCGTCGGCGAGGCCCGGGAGGTAGTTGTCCATGGCGAGCTTGTTGGTATCCCAAGCCTGCACGAGGCCGTCAGCGGCCCAGCCACCGACGCGGTCGCCCGTGGGCTCCACGACGTCATAGGCAGCGGTCTGCAGCGACAGCTTGGCCTGGGCGTACATGTCGTCCTGGCTGGCCTGCTCGGTGAAGTTCACCTTGATGCCGGTGTCGGCGGTGAAGGCCGGGAACACCTTGGCGGCGAGGTCGGGATAACCGGCCCAGCCCATGAAGTTCACTTCGCCCGAAGAGGCGAGCGAGGACTTGATATAGAGCGGACCAGCGAGGCCCACCGCGCCCAGGGCGGCGGCGGACTTGAGCAGGGTGCGGCGCGACAGCATCGCAGCGCGCATCGTTTCCTGCGCGGATGTAAACTTCTTCATTAGGGATCGTCCTCCGTGTTCGTGCGGGCGTCAGTGCCCGCTTCCAATTGAGTGACCAGTCCGGTTGGGTCCGGCTTCGTATGTCTTTTCAAGAGAATATGACGATCATGCAACAGGGTGCAATGGGATTGTGGGAACCCCCGATTGAGCAATTTTTGCGCGGGATTTTAGAAGTTTAGGCTGCCACCCGGTTGCGGCCGCCCTGCTTGGCCTCGTAGAGCTTGGAATCTGCCCTTGCGACAAGCGCGCTGGTGCCCTCGCCGGGGGTGAACTGGGCGACGCCGAAAGAAGCAGTGACGCGCAGCAGGGTGTTGGGCGCACCCGGCTTCTGCCAGAACTGGGCCTCGAGCTGGGCCTTGATCTGCGAGGCGACCCTTGAGGCATTGTCGAGCGGGGTGGCCGGCAGCACGATGGCGAACTCCTCGCCGCCGTAGCGGGCGACCGTGTCACGGCCCTTCACGTTGCTCGACAGGACCTTGGCGAACCATTTCAGAACATCATCGCCCGCCGGATGACCATAGCGGTCGTTGATCGCCTTGAAGTGATCGATGTCGGCGATGATGAGGGAGAGCGGCTGGCCGGCGTTACGCGCGGTGGCAAGCTGGGACGCCAGCACCACGTCGAAGCCTCTCCGGTTCTTGAGGCCGGTCAGGGGATCGCTCAGGCCTTGCGCCTCGGCATTGGCGAGGTTGGTCTTGAGTTTCTCGATCTGCTTCTGCGAGGTTTCGAGGCTGGCCTGCAGGTTGGATGTGCGGGCCTTCATCTTGTCGTTTTCGATCATCAGGTAGGAGATGATGATGCGCACCTGCTCGGTCTTCAGGCTTTCGTGCAGTTCCTCCTTGGCGCGCTCCAACACGGTGGAGAAGTTCTCGTTCGCCTCGGCATGTTGGCGCAGCAGGGAGAGCAGCTTCGACACCTCGGACTGCACGGGGTCAGCCGATGGGCTGCCGTCGGACACATCGGCACTGACCGTGGGCAGTACCTCTGCCGCAGGTCTCGCGGCGCGCAGCGTGTCCCACACGGTGCTGAGCAACGTGGCAGCGATGAGCAGGGTGACGGCACCCAGTTCAATGGCCTTGGCATTGGCAATGCTGCCGGGGCTGCGGATAAGATAAAGCGCGGTGAGCCCCGCCAAAGCCGATACGACGGCAAGCACGATGCGCAGGATCGAGGTCATGGTGCGTGCGCGTCCTCCGCCCAACTGGTTTGCGGGAAAGCTAGCGGCAGCGGCTTGCGGCAAACTTGCATGGCTCGCCTGCCCAAACTTGTGCGTGACGCGACGGGCCCGGCCCGGTAGCGTGCGCTGCAAAATTCAGCGCCCCAGGGAGGCCATCTTGCGCAAGAAGAACAAGACCATCATCACCTGCGCCATCACCGGTTCGATCCATACGCCGTCGATGTCGCCGCACCTGCCGGTGACGCCGGACGACATCGCCCACCAGGCGATCGAGGCGGCGGAAGCCGGTGCCGCCATCCTGCACCTGCACGCGCGCGACCCGGAGAATGGCAAGCCCTCTGGCGATCCGGACACCTACAACCGCTTCCTGCCGCGCATCAAGCAGAGCTGCGACGCCATCGTGAACATCACCACAGGGGGCGGACAGGGCATGAGCATCGACGAGCGCATCAAGGCGGCGGAGGCGTTCTCGCCCGAGATGACCTCGCTCAACATGGGCTCGATGAACTTCGGCCTGTTCCCGATGCTGAACCGCTACAACGCCTTCGAGCATGACTGGGAGCGGGCACACCTCGAGAACTCCAAGGACTTCATCTTCCGTAACACCTTCGGCGACATCGAGAAGATCCTCGAGCGGCTGGGCAAGGGCCATGGCGTGAAGTTCGAGTTCGAATGCTACGACGTGGGCCATCTCTATACGCTTGCCCACTTCCTCGACCGCAAGCTCGTCACCCCGCCGCTGTTCGTGCAGACGATCTTCGGCATTTTGGGTGGCATCGGGCCCGACCCGCAGAACGTGATGGTGATGCGCGAGACGGCGGAGCGGCTGTTCGGCGACCAGTATTACTGGTCGGTGCTGGCGGCGGGGCGCTTCCAGCTGCCCTTCACCACCATGGCGGCGACCATGGGCGCCAACGTGCGCGTCGGGCTGGAAGACAACCTCTACCTCGGAAAGGGCCAGCTGGCGCCGTCCAACGCCGCACTGGTCTCCAAGATCCGGCACATCCTCGAGGAGCTGTCCTATGACATTGCCAGTGCTGATGAGGCACGCGCCATGCTGGACACCAAGGGTGCGGCGAGCGTGAAGTTCTGACGGCTGCCAGGAGGCAGGGCGGCAACCGAGTGGGGGGAGTGAAGCGTCAATGACCAAGCGGGTCATCGTCATCGGATCGGGAATCATCGGCGCCTCCATCGCCTATCACCTGGCGAAGGGGGGTGCGGAGGTGACGGTGATCGAGGCGGATGAGCCTGGCGGCCTGGCCACCCGTGCAAGCTGGGCGTGGATCAATGCCAGCTGGGGCAACCCCGAACCCTATTTCCGGCTGCGGCTGGCCTCGATCGCGCATTGGCACAAGATGCAATCGGAGATTCCGCAACTCGCCATCAATTGGTGTGGCGGGCTGATCTGGGACATTCCGCCCGCCGAACTCGACGCCTATGCCGCCGAGCGTGCCCAATGGGGCCAGCCACTGCGCAAGGTGGGGCGGGGCGAAATCCATGTGATCGAGCCGAACCTTACAACGGTTCCCGACTACGGCTACTTCGCGCCGGGCGAGGGCATGCTGGAGCCGCTGGCGACAACCAAGGTGCTTCTCGACGCGGCCAGGGCGCTGGGGGCGGAGGTACTGGCCGAGACGCCGGTAAAGTGGCTGGCAGAGGAGCATGGCCGCGTCGTCGGCGTGATGACCGACGTGGGCGTGATCCATGCCGACGAAACAGTGGTGGCGGCGGGCACCAGGACGGACCACCTGCTCGACAGCGTCGGGGTGACGTTCAAGATGAGTTCTCCCGCCGGGCTGCTTTCACATTCGAAGCCCGCCCCGAAGCTACTCAACGGCCTCGTGATGACTCCGGGCCTTCACGTCCGCCAGACGGCAGAGGGGCGGATCGTGGCCGGCACCGACTTCGCCGGCGCCGACCCCGAGGGCAATGCCGAGGGGCTGGCCCAGGACCTTCAGGCCAAGGTCGAGGCGATGGTGCAGGGGGCGGAGGGACTGGGTCTCGACTTCTTGACCGTCGGCTACCGGCCCACCCCGGCGGATGGCTTCTCCGCCATCGGGCGACCGCACAGCAAGAACGGGCTCTACCTTGTCGTCACCCATTCCGGCGTGACGCTTGCCGCGGCACTTGGCCTGTTCGCTGCCACCGAACTCCTCAGCGGCACACGCGACCCGCTGCTCGCAACCTTCTCACCGGACCGACCGACACTCACATGACCATGCAGCCCTTGTCCAAAGCCCCGCGCGCCCTTCTTGCCGGGGTGAAGGCCGTCCTCACCGACATCGACGATACGCTCACCCTTCATGGTAGGCTTCCAGCGGAAGCCTTTGATGCGTTGTGGAAATTAAAGCGTGCGGGCATCAAGGTGGTGCCCATT
>Ga0194051_1000627_pt1 | contig 19887 bp, 13 predicted proteins | sample SepL2320m_MetaG_FD_161275 | JGI IMG/M metagenome (GOLD analysis project Ga0194051, IMG submission 161275) | Anoxic zone freshwater microbial communities from boreal shield lake in IISD Experimental Lakes Area, Ontario, Canada - Sep2016-L239-20m | ecosystem: Environmental > Aquatic > Freshwater >... | reverse complement strand
GCGCCCGTAGCTCAGTTGGATAGAGCATGGGATTTCTAATCCCAGGGTCGCTGGTTCGAGTCCAGCCGGGCGCACTTTTTTTGAAACTTTCTTTTCGTGGCTGCGTTACGCAGAAAGATTCTTTTTGAGGAATCGAAGAAAGTTTCCATGAAAAATCAGATCTATGTCGGTTGCAGAATATCCGCGGCTCGAAAGCGGTCCTGTCAGTGTCGCAATGTCAGCAATGCTGTCGAGATCCATCGGCGTTTGCTCGGTACCATAGCCACCGTCAAGATCGGTGCCGATTCCAACGTGTTTTACATTGCCCGCAAGTTGACAGATGTGATCAATATGTTCGCATATTTTTTCGAGCTTTAAGTTGAAGTCTTGGGGCTTTGATCGCAGATGCGTCCATCCGTGCACCATCATGATTGCATCGAAGGCCATGCCAATCACCGCATCTCTTTCAATGAGCGCCCGAATCTGATCATCGGTAAACTGTCGATTCCAATGAGACAGCACCCGACAGTTTGAATGACTTGCCCAGACTGGCCCTTGAAATCTCTTGAGAGCATCCCAAAAACTCTCGTCGCATAAGTGAGTAACATCAAGAATAATTCCCAGTCGCTCCATCTCCCGAAGAAGGTCGACTCCTTTTGCCGTCAACGGACCAGAGTCGTCCGTGCCATGCCCGTAAATACCTGGCCCGTAATGGACAGGCCCAATCGCAACAAGTCCGTCTGCTCTGGATTTTTCCAAATGACGCCAACTCAGAATCGAATCAGCTCCTTCCAAACTCAGGAGATAGCCAATCGGCAGCGTTGCTGCCTCACAGTCGCTTGCCTTCAACCACTTTGATGCATGTGCCTCGACGTCGTTCCAGGTGCGTAGTTGCACCATCTCGCCACACTCCTCCATAACCCTGTAATAAGCCAACTGGCCCTGCGTATGCGCCCAAGCCTGCTCGGGACTTCTCCAACCAGGCAGCCTTCCAAAAGGGGCGACGTATCTCGAAATCTGTGTAGCAACACAGATTCCAAACCGTCCACGGCGCATCTCCGGAAAGCAGACCGTGTTGCTTCCACGTCCAGCAATGCCATCGCGAACCGTGAGTTCGTAGCGACGAATGCGTTCCTGAGTCCATCGCTGATCGCGATTGAAGTCCTGTGCGTTCATCGAAATATCGAGATGACAGTCAAAAATCAGTCGTGGCGATTGTGCGACTGTTGCAGGCTCCATAAATCACTCCTGTATGGTTTGTTTGACAAGGAATCGATCGATTTCGAAAATACGTCTTTCACAATAACTGGTTTGTGAGTGATCGTTACGCAATCTACTGCTCCACTCTTTTCAAACTTGAAGAAGCAGGTGGCTCAAATTGACGAAGCTGCTCAATTCGTAATTCCATGTCATCACGACAGCGCAGCCGTCGCTCCTGCGACGTCGAAATGAGCGGATAGTGCCTGGCACACGTGAGGCGATCGATGACCTCCTGACAAAAACCAGCATGAGTTACCCAGAGTGCACTGTCCATCTGCCGCAGATCGACGGCAGCCGAATAGGAACGGAGTGTTTTCTTTCGTCGAAGCCCGTACTCATGAAAATAACTCATCGCAAGCTCTCGAAGGCTGCGGTAGATCGGATCACGAAATCGCAACCAAACACTGTTGCCTTTTGAAATTGCCCCCCAACAACCACCTCGACGAAAAATCGCGAGAACATGATCGTCGTCTTCGCAGGCTGACATATCCATTAAAAGAGGCGGTTGACCACTCTGGTAGAGCGCGCAGGCCGCAACGAGTGCGCCTTCAAAGCAATGCGCTCTATTCTGCTTGAGCACCTCGGCCACCGAGAGAGCGGTGTCACCCTCGGGCTCAAAATTAATCGGGATCGCTGAGATAAAGTCTTGAATTCGCTCCGGCGTGCGCAGCCTTGCAAGTTTCGTCGCAGCTCCACGCGACAAACCCAATCCCATACCTCGATTAATTTGTACGTCCATTCGATCTACCGGATTTGCCGCTTTCATTTTTTGGTACGCACAAAACAATGCTCCGCCACTTCCTGTACAAAATCGCAGCTTACATATGAATCGCGCGACTATCCACAGCCATGGATGCCTCTTTGAAGGCCTCCGAAAGAGTCGGATGAGCATGACAAACCCGTGCGATATCCTCACTTGTTGCCCCGAAGGCCATGGCAGCAGCAGCTTCACTGATCAAATTCCCCGCCTGCGGACCGATGATGTGTACGCCGAGAATCAAATCACTTTCAGCATCTGCGAGCACTTTCACAAATCCCTCGACATCTGCAATCGTTCGGGCGCGACCGTTTGCACGAAATGGAAAAAGTCCTTTTCGAAAACGGACCCCTTCGGCTTTGAGCTGTTCCTCAGTACGACCCACAGCGGCAATTTCAGGATGCGTAAAAACAACCGCAGGCACAAGGTTGTAGTCGACATGACAGTGACCGCTTCGCATCCCTTCAACGCAGGCCACCCCGTCTTCTTCGGCTTTATGCGCCAGCATCGGCCCAGCCACGCAATCTCCGATTGCCCAGACTCCAGCAGCACTTGTACGAAACATCGAATCCACAGGAATGGCTCCGCGTGCATCGCATGCTATGCCGACCGATTCAAGACCGATTCTATCGGTGGCCGGTTTTCTCCCTGTGGCTGCAAGCACTCGATCGCACTCAAACTGTTCTCCTCCAGCACACTCCACCACGCACCCATTTCCAACTGCGACCGCTCGCTGCACTCGCATTCCAAAACGAATATCAAGCCCTTGCTTTCGAAAGAGCGTTAATGCCTCCGATGCAATCTCGCCATCAATCCCAGTCAGAATGCGATCAGAAAATTCGAGCACTGTCACTCGTGAACCCAGCCTCGCCCACACGCTTCCCAGTTCGAGTCCTATATAACCTCCACCGATGACAACCAAATGACCGGGAATAGTTTCATACGAAAGAGCCTCTGTACTCGTACCCACAAACCTGCCATCGATCTCTACTCCTGGCAAAATCACTGAGCGACTTCCGACTGCAATAACGACCCGCGCAGCTTCGATGATGGTGACATTTCCTGATGCATCGAGCACATTGACTCGGCCTGAACCGGCGAGTGTGCCTTGCCCACGGTATCTCGTCACTGAATTTTTTTTGAGCAAGCTATCGATGCCGCGAGCCAGCGCCGTGACAACTCCTTCCTTGCGTTTCATCATCGTGCCAAGGTCAAGCTCTACGCCGGTGGCTCGCACTCCGTGCTGAGAGAGGCCTCCACGCGCCTCAGCAAACTTGTGACTCGACTCCAAGAGCGCCTTGGACGGAATGCATCCCACTCGTAGGCACGTTCCACCGAGGCGATCCTCTGCCTCAACAACGGCCGCATTCATCCCCAACTGCGATGCGCGAATCGCTGCCACATACCCAGCAGGACCACCACCGATCACAACAAGTTCATGCGAGGGCATCAGTTCTTCTCCAAAATAAAAGTCGCGGTCTATGCCGATCCGCACACGCCGATCTCAAGAATTTTTTCGAGGCTTCAACAACGTGAAATGCCATTTTCAAAACAGAGCAGCACAGCACTTACACCTCAAGAAGAAGGCGGCTGGGATCTTCAATCGTGTCTTTGATCCGCTTGAGGAACGTCACTGCTTCGCGACCGTCAACGAGTCGATGGTCGTACGTGAGCGCGATGTACATCATTGGCCTAATCACCACCTGCCCATTAATTGCCACAGGACGATCTGCAATGGCGTGCAATCCGAGAATTCCACTCTGTGGCGGATTGACAATCGGCGTCGACATGAGCGATCCGTAAACGCCGCCGTTTGAGATTGTAAATGTGCCCCCCTGCAATTCTTCGAGCTTGAGCTTGTTCTCGCTTGCCCGTTTTGAAAATTCAGAAATCGTTCGCTCTATTTCAGAAAACGAGAGTTTTTCTGCGTTGCGAATCACTGGAACGACGAGCCCTTTTCCTCCGCCTACAGCGATACCGATGTCACAGTAATCGTGATAGACAATATGCGGATCACGAAACTCGGCATTCACTTGGGGCACGGCTCGCAGCGCTTCCACGGCAGCCCGTACGAAGAACGACATGAATCCCAGCTTGGAACCGTGCCGCTCTAGAAATGTTTCCTTGAATTTTTGCCGAAGTGCCGACACAGCGCTCATGTCAACTTCATTGAATGTTGTCAGCAACGCAGCTTGCTGCTGCGCGTCGACAAGCCTTTCGGCGATTCGGCGACGAATTGGACTGATGAGTACAAGCCGCTCTTCCCGATGGGAGTCTGCCTTCGTCAGCGTCATCGTTGTAGCCTTCGGCACGGCCGGTGTTATGTTCGATGGTGGAGCAACTGTCGACGCACGACTGACAGCTACCGCTTCGACTGCGTCAGTTTTTGTGATTCTTCCACCCGGCCCTGTGCCAATGGCCGACAACGCGCTCACCCCTGCTTCTCCAAGCACCCTTTCGGCAGCAGGCATAACCCGTACCGACGACGGCGAAGGCTGAACACTCCCTACGTCGACTCGACCTGAAGAGTGCTTCACGCTCACCGTGGGTTGTAGTGCAGGCGGCGACGAAGACGAAGGTGAAGCCAAGACCTCAGCAGCGGAATCGACCGGTTCGAAATACCCGATCACTTCCCCCACCACGGCGCGCTCTCCTTCGAGTTTCACAATCCGAGACAAAACGCCTGCAGAAGGCGCAGGAAGCTCAACGGTCGCTTTGTCGCTTTCAATTTCAACAATAGTTTCGTCGATCCGTACCGAATCCCCTTCTCGCTTTTTCCAAGGACCAATTTGGACTTCGGTGATCGACTCTCCAACAGCAGGAACCTTCAATTCAATTGGCATGAGGGCACGCGCACAATGTAGACGGGATGGTACGAGTCGACGCGGTGCCGGCTCCGAATCAATAGTCGAACAAGATCGAGCGAAGGCTTCAAGATCGAATCTCTTCTGCACACGACCTTTGGCGTATGCCCCTACTTGGGTCAGCTTTGAAAGGCTGCAGTCAGAAGTTCATTCTGTTCAAGTTTGTGGCTGTTGGCCGATCCCGTCGCCGGGCTTGCCGCACTTTGGCGACAAACTCCCGAAAATGGAAAACGCTCGAGCAATTTGTCTCCAAAATGGATTCGAAAGAATCGCCAGGCTCCCATATTTTCAGGCTCTTCCTGAACCCACACCGCCGGAGTGCCGGGTGTGTATCTCATAATCGCCGCTTCGAGTGCTCGCTTTGGAAGCGGATAAAGTTGCTCAACTCGAATAATAGCGACATCCCGACGGCCATTTTCTTCCCGTCGTTTTTCGAGTTCGTACGCAACTTTTCCAGAACAGAGCAGAATGCGGCGAATATCGGCCGGAGGAACAGAAGAGGAATCGTGAATGACTCGTTGAAATGTTCCGCTAGAAAGATCTTGCAAAGTTGAAACGCACAGCGGATGCCGCAGAAGACTTTTGGGAGTCATGACAATAAGAGGTTTTCGCCACACACGCAGCACCTGCCGCCTCAGGCAGTGAAACATTTGTGCTGGAGTGGTGGGAGTCACCACTTGAATATTGTCTTTCGCAGCGAGTGACAGGAATCGTTCTATTCTTGCGCTTGAATGCTCGGGGCCCTGCCCTTCGAATCCATGTGGCAACAGCATCACAATTCCAGAAAGTCGATTCCATTTATCCTCTGCACTGACAATAAATTGATCGACCACTACTTGCGCAGCATTCACGAAATCTCCGAACTGCGCTTCCCACATGACGAGTCCGTCGGGACAGTCAAGGCTGTAACCGTACTCAAACCCGAGAACTCCTGCCTCAGAGAGTGGACTGTTGTAAATTTCAACCGGCGATTGATCCTCCGAAAGATGCTGCAACGAACAGTAGGTTTCATCTGAAACAGAATCATGGATCACCGAATGACGATGGCTGAATGTGCCTCGCTGACTGTCCTGGCCGCTCAGCCGCACTCGCAGTCCCTGCGTGGCAAGGCTCGCCAGCGCAAGGGCTTCTCCTGCAGACCAATCGATCGGATGCGAGCCATCGATCATCTGCCTTCGTGTTTCAAGAAATTTCACAATTTTTGAATGCGGCCTGAACCCATCCGGCAGACGGATGAGAGATCCCAGAAGTTGTTTGAGGATCTCAGGCCTGACGCCCGTGTCGACGTCTGCGGCTTCTCGTTCACGTCCACCGATATAGAAAGCCCATACTCCGCCCAATTCACCGCGATGAACAAAATCGTCGCTCTTCGCAACTTTCAGCTCCTGATCGAGTTTTTCGCGATGTTCATCAGCGATCTGCATCGCCTCTTCTCGATGAACGTCTCCAAGCTTTAAGAGCTTCTCAAGGTAACTCTGATGAACACTCAAACGCTGTTCAATCACTCGATACAGCGCCGGCTGGGTAAATGCCGGTTCATCCCCTTCGTTGTGTCCGCGACGACGAAAACAGTACATATCGATGACGACGTCCCGCTGAAACTCGCGGCGGAAATCCATTGCCAGTGACACGACCTGAGCCACCGCCTCAGGATCCTCTCCATTCACGTGAAAAATTGGTATCTGGAGCATCTTCGCAACGTCGGTGGCGTACATCGACGAACGTGCTTCACTGGGACTCGTCGTGAATCCAATTTGATTATTCACAATCACATGCAATGTTCCACCGATTCGATAGGCGTCGAGTTCACTGAGATTGAGGGTCTCTTGGATGATTCCTTCTCCTGCGAACGCAGCGTCACCATGAATCAATACGACGAGTCCAAGCTCTCGCCGAGAATCAGCACTTCGATCCTGTCTTGCCCGCATTCGACCGATGGCTACTGGATTGACAAACTCCAAGTGACTCGGATTAAAGCAGAGTGTCAGATGAATTTTTTTTCCATTGGCAGCCGTCCAGTCCGTAGAGTGTCCTAGGTGATACTTCACATCGCCCCGACCCACGTGCAGCTCTGGATCGAGGTCGGCAAACTCCCGAAAAATTCGCTGGGGGCTCTTCCCCATAATGTTGGCAAGAACATTCAGCCTGCCGCGATGAGCCATCGCCAGAACAATATCACCAATCTCCTGAGTCGCGGCGCGTTCAATCGTCATTTCCAGAAGTGGAATGAGTGTTTCAGCACCTTCCAACGAAAAACTTTTCGCCCCAAGAAATCGCTTCTGAATGAACTCTTCAAACACTGCCGAAGTAGTCATTTGACGATAAATGCGCAACTGCTGTCGGCGATCGAGTTGAATCCTATTTTCAGATCCCTCCATTCTCACTTGCAGCCACTGCCGCACGCGCAGATCGTCCATGTGCATAAATTGAACGCCAATCGCACGGCAGTATGTGTTACGAAGTCGCCGAATGATCTGTCGCAGCGACATCACCTGCGGACCTTCGATCGTATCGGTCGAGAAGACGCGATCCATGTCTTGTTCGGTGAGGTGATAGAAATCTGGATCAAGTTCCGGAAGGCCTGGACGCGGCCGACCGAGCGGATCGATTTCAGCCATCAAATGGCCTCGTACCCGGTAGGCTCTCACTAATTGATCGACGCGATCTTGAAGAAAAGCAACTCGCTCCTCGCCGACAGTTCCTGATGCCTGTGGCATCGGAAGAGGTGCTGCTTCACCAACCGGAGCCTCGGGAACAACTCGGTGGCCGTTGGTGCCCGCTAACTCGAATGCAGGCGGAATGCCTTCCGGTGAAAACCTAACACTGTTTGAAACTGGGCTGTGGCCGTTGCCGAGCGTTCCGCGAGAAGGACGATCGTCAATGCTCGTCCCGGCATTCTTTTTATTCGTCTTCGAAATCGGCGCAGCGATTGCAACGACTGACGCCTCTGCATCACCGTTGGTGTCGGCTATCGATTGAAAATATTCTCGCCAGTCTGCGGAAACGTTTTCCGGATTTTTCTGAAACTCTGAATAGAGTTCTTCCAGAAAAGAAACGCTGGCTGTTCCTGCTCGATCAAAATCGAACTGTTCCATAGTGCTCACACATACGGGTCGTGGGGTTTCTGAATTTCACTTCTTTCATAACACTCTCTGCTGACTCGCCACACTTCTCAAGAATGTTATTCCACTTTCAATCTGTCCTGACGCAAAAGGCGATCGTTTGAAACATCACTGGCCAAACTCCGAGAGTCCCCGCGTTGTTCTCGGGAAGATTTGCGGATGCCTTTTGCAAACAATTTCAATGGTTCTCTCACATTCAAGTTTGGGAAGTGTAGTAGTCATCTTCATAATCTGAAATGCCAGCGGGGGTTCTTGGAATCTGGAGTTTCTCTTTATTTTTGTGAAAAGCTGGCTGTTTTTAGTTTTAACCTGTGATTCACACAAACGTTTTTTCCATACAGGATTGCAAGCTCGAAATCAGAGAGCCTCTCATCATTCACACTCCCTCGCACCTGTAAGAGAGAAACCACTTTTCTCATGTCTCTTTTTCCAACGGTCGTGCTTCTTGTATTCTCAAATATCTTTATGACTTTTGCGTGGTACGGCCACCCTCCACTCAAGACGACGCCCCTGAGTGGCCGGAATTCTCGTGAACTGGCCAATCGCGCTGCCTGAATAGGCACTCGTGCCTGCCAATAGATTTGGACACGCCACGCTCACTGCACCACAACTCAAAATGATTCCGGAGGTGATTGGAATCGCAGTTGTTCTCGGATTCAACGCACTGTGGCTCCGAGACCCCATGCGAACAACCGGCTTCATCGCGATGGCACTCATCGCCGCGGCAGTGTTTGTGAAGCTTGGCTCTCGCCTGGGCGAGTCACTCTGAGAAAATTCATAGCGAGAGCAACGTCGAATCTTTCAATGATTACATCGAAAGCAGCAACCGACCGGGACTCTCAAGATACCCAATGACTTCGTTTAAAAATCGTGCTGCCATCGCACCATCTACCAAGCGATGATCATACGAAAGAGACATCGGCATCATCAGCCGAGGCTCGATCCTGTCCTCGTGAACCACAGGCATTTTTCTCGATCGACCGATGAGTAAAATCGCGGCCTCAGGCCAGTTGATGATCGGGGTTGAGAATGTACCGCCGATTGCACCGAGATTGCTGATCGTGAATGTTCCACCTCGCAAATCGTCGATACTGTACTGCGTATTCTTTGCCTTTTCCGCAAGTTCAGTGATGGCCTGCGCAATGTGTGGAATTGACAACTGATCTGCATCGCGAAGCACCGGGACGACGAGTCCTCTCGGAGTATCTACGGCGATACCGACGTTGACATATTCCTTGTAAAGAATCTCACCTTTTTCTGTGTCGATTGATGCGTTGATCGATGGATGAAGCCGAAGAGACAAACTAATCGCTTTTACAACAAAGGACAAAGCCGTGAGCTTGACGTTGTGCGACGCACTTTCAGAGGCACTTGCCTTACGAAGCCGTTCTAGCTCTGTCACATCTGCGTCGTCAAAATTCGTCAGATGTGGAATAGTGGAAACGCTGCGAACCATGTTTGCGGCAATGGTGCGACGCATTCGGCTCATCGATTCCCTTCGCACCGGGCCCCAATCGTCTCGTTCGGTTGATTGACTCTCACTGGCGCGAGGCCGAGAGGATGGCTGCGAATTTGCCTGTCGGACTGCCGCTACAACATCTTCACGCGTAATACGTCCAGAAGAACCGCTCCCCCTGAGTCGTCCCAGATCGACACCGAGTTCGCGAGCCAAACGTCTCACGGCAGGCCCGGCGGGCTCCGGAGAGACTGTTGAGCTTGATTCATTTTTCGAGTGCCCATTGGCAATGGATGCTGCCACTGCTTGAGAAGGCGCTAAAATCGGCTGGGGAACCGTTGGCGACGGCTTCACTGCCGGCGACGCAATGACTTCAGTGGCTAAAACCACTGGAGCCACTGGCTTTGAAGAAGATGGAACTGCCGGCGATTTCCCAGGCACCTTCGACACCACAGGAGCGGCTTCACCAGACATTTCGAGCATGACAAGAGTCTGACCAATTCGAATCGTGTCCCCTTTTTTGACAAGCACCTCGGTTACTTGCCCACCGGGAGTACAGGGCACTTCGATCACTGCCTTGTCGGTCTCGACTTCAAGCAAGGCCTGGCCAGGTTTCACGATGTCACCGACTGACACAAAGACAGTCACGACATCACCGTTTTCAATATTTTCGCCGAGATTAGGAAGCGTAAATGGAGTGGGCATGAAAAAATGCTCGTTGAAGGAAAGGGGAAATTGGAATTCCGGCAATGGAACCAGACGTTTTAAAATTCTCTATTTTTTTGTATCACAAGGAATACACGTTTAGCACCTCGCAGCAGTTCACGCCGAGGCCGCGTCTATTTTTTCGGGATTCACACCAAGCTTTCGAATTGCCTCTGCAACCACGTGAGTTCCGATTGCACCTGTTGCTGCAAGGCGCGACAGCGTGGCGATTGCAATGCATTCGGCATCGACTTCAAAATGCCTACGAAGCGGAGCACGCGTTTCGCTGCGCCCAAAACCATCAGTACCCAGCACAAAGAGGCCACCTGGAATCCATGGATCAAGTTGTTCGGGAACGGCTCGTACGTGATCGCTCGCGGCAACAAAAACACCGCTTGAATTTAGAAGCGTCTCCTCCAAAAAGCTGACCTTCGGTTTCGTATCCGGATGCAGCATGTTCCATCGTCGAGACGCAAGCGCTTCCCGACGGAGTTCTTTCCAACTCGTGACACTCCAGATCGTACTCGACACGCCCCAATGTTCGGCGAGCAGATCCGCCGCTCGGATAACTTCTCGTAAAATCGCACCTGAACCAAACAGTTGTGCACGAGGAAGCGGCCCCGAAGCCTCAACATCGCGCAGACGGTATATGCCACGGAGAATTCCCTCTTCGCAGCCCTTGGGCATTGCGGGCATCTCGTAATTCTCGTTGTAGACCGTGATGTAGTAGATCCAATCTTCGCCCTTGGAATACATCCTCTCCATACCGTCAAGCATGATCACGGTTGATTCGTAGACGAACGCCGGGTCATAGGCTCGAACGGTTGGATATGCGATTGCGAAGAGCTGGCTGTTGCCGTCTTGATGCTGCAATCCTTCTCCAGCAAGCGTTGTGCGGCCAGCGGTTCCGCCAAGGAGAAAGCCTCTTGCGCGAGCATCGCAGGCCGCCCAGATCAAATCTCCGATACGCTGGAACCCGAACATCGAATAATAGATGAACATCGGGATCATCGGTGTTCCATGACTCGAATACGATGTGCCTGCCGCAATAAAGCTCGACATGCTACCGGCCTCGGTAATGCCTTCTTCCAGAATTTGCCCGTCCTTGGCCTCTCGGTAATAGAGCACCTGATCGGAGTCGACCGGTTCGTAGAGTTGACCGGAGTGGGCATAGATTCCGCATTGCTTGAAGAGCGGATCCATACCGAACGTGCGGGACTCATCAGGAACAATCGGTACGATATTTTTCCCGATTGATTTATCCTTGAGGAGCGACGCCATCAGCGTGACGACTCCGGTCGTTGTTGACACTTCACGACCAGTACTTTTTTCAATGAATCCCATATAGTCGGCAAGCTTGGGCGTCTTGAGTGTGGGATGCGTTTTTGGCCGTCCCGGAACACTGCCTCCGAGAGCTGCCCGACGCTCTCTCAGGTATTTCATTTCTGGAGAATCGTCCGCCGGTCGATAGAAAGGTGCCTTGGAAACCTCATCGTCCGAGATTGGAATTCCAAATCGCGAACGAAACTCCCTGAGTTCTTCTTCGTTGAGTTTCTTTTGTTGATGAGTGACGTTACGACCTTCGCCAACTTCTCCGAGACCGTATCCCTTGATCGTCTTGGCGATGACAACGCTCGGTCGACCCTTGCAGTCGAGAGCCGCTTTGTATGCCGCGTAGACTTTTTCGGGGTCGTGGCCGCCACGACGGAGCTTCTTGATTTTTTCGTCTGACAAGTGGGAGACCATCTCGGCAAGCTCAGGATCATCTCCGAAAAAGTGGTCGCGAATGTAACCGCCAGGCATGACGACATACTTCTGATATTGGCCGTCGACAACCTCGCCCATACGTTTCACGAGCAGACCTTTTTCATCGCGAGCTAAAAGCGCGTCCCATTCTTCGCCCCAAATGACCTTAATGACATTCCAGCCCGCGCCTCGAAACACTCCTTCGAGTTCTTGAATAATTTTTCCGTTGCCCCGAACAGGCCCGTCAAGTCGCTGCAGATTGCAGTTGATCACAAAAATTAAATTGTCGAGACCTTCTCTCGCGGCAAGAGAAATAGCACCGAGTGTCTCAGGTTCGTCGCATTCTCCATCTCCTATAAAACACCACACGTGCTGGGCGCTGGTGTCTTTGATTCCTCGGTCCTGCAGATATTTGTTGAACCTTGCCTGATAAATCGCCATCAGCGGACCTAAGCCCATCGACACCGTGGGGAACTCCCAGAACTCGGGCATCAACCACGGGTGTGGATAGCTCGACAGACCGCCCCCTTCAGCAAGTTCTCTGCGAAAATTTTCAAGCTGTCGCTCTGAAATTCGTCCTTCGAGATACGCTCTGGCGTAGATGCCCGGTGATGCATGTCCTTGAAAATAAACCTGATCGCCAGAAAAGTTCTCGCCACGACCCCGAATAAAATGATTCATCGCCACTTCCACTAAGGTCGCCGAAGAGGCGAATGTGGAAATATGCCCACCAATACTTTTGTCTTCTCTGTTGGCGCGAACAACCATCGCCATCGCATTCCAGCGAATGATGCTTTTGATACGACGTTCAATTTCTCGATTTCCCGGAAATGCCGATTGCTTGTCAGGAGGAATCGTATTGATGTAAGGGGTCGTCGTAGAAAATGGGATCGGCACGCCGAGTCGGTATGCTTCCTGTTCGATTGCATGCAGAAGATATTCCGCTCGCTGAGGTCCTTTGCTGCCAATCACCCATCGTAGTGAATCAAGCCACTCACGAGTTTCGGAGGGATCCTGATCAACCATGACAGCACCGTCTGCGGGTGCCGGTTGTCCTCCAGAACCAATTGACATCGGTCCAACGAGATTTCCGTTGGCTGCTGCGGCACAGGATGCTTGGTCTGAGGGAGATGGTGGAATTGCAACCGGCTCAATTTCGGTATTCGACATGAAGGATCCTCTGATGTTCGACTCCGGGGTAGTCACCCAACGGAAGCCGAGATTATGGCTTGACTCAAGACGATCGACGAACTGGACAAAACTCGACCTTACTCTTCACGTGTTCATGTACCGTTTAGGTTCAATAGGTCGAGCACTGACACTCGGCATTATTCCGAGACGCTCCAACAGCGTAAAGACCGAAGAACGTGGCCCCTAAACGCCGTCTTCGAGCGTTCAAAAAGGTTTTTTCAATCGATCGACCGATTTTTAAGCTTTTCTCGCTCGCTGGATGATTCTGGCCATTGAGCGTTCTGACAACTTTCTTGGACCGTTCAATTCGCTTTTTCGGCGTTTGATCCAGGACGATAGATCTCGGTTGCGATACCATAAAAACTCTCCGACGAGAATCCTACGGTTTCTCCAAGTGTGGGATGAGGATGTATTGTTTCAGCCAAGTCTCGGGCTGAGCATCCCATTTCGATTGCCAAAACGCCCTCGGCGATCAGTTCCCCCGCTCCGGGACCGACCAGACCGAGGCCGAGCACACGCTCACTTTCGGGGTCGATCATTATTTTTGTTAAGCCTTCCGTTCTTCCAATTGCCTGTGCGCGACCGCTCGCTGCCCATGGATATCGAGCGATCTCAACAACGAGTCCCTGCGCATGGGCTTCTTGTTCGGTCAGGCCGGCCCACGCGATTTCAGGATCTGTGAAAACAACCGCTGGAATTGCCCGCGGTGCAAAGATCGCCGGTTCACCTCGCAAAACTTCCACGGCAACTTTTCCCTGATGGCTTGCGCGATGCGCGAGCATCGGTTCTCCGCATACATCCCCGATCGCAAAAATATGTGGATCGCTGGTGCGTTGCTGTTGGTCCACTTCTACGAAACCCTTGGAAGAAATGATGACCGATGTGTTCTCAAGACCGATGCCATCGGAATTTGGCCTCCGTCCAACACAGACAAGCACTCTGGAAAATCTTTGTGAACTCATTCCCTGGGGCCCCTCGAAATGGACCTCAATCGAATCTCCTCGATCTTCAAGCTTTGTCACTTTGGTATTGAGCAAGATTTTTTCGAATACTTTTTCGAGTCGCTGCGCCAACGGTCGAACGAGATCCCGATCCGCTCCCGGAAGTAAGATTCCCGTCAACTCAACAAGCGTTACCTTCGATCCAAGCTCCGCATACACAGTTCCCATTTCCAATCCGATATACCCTCCGCCGACAACCAGCAACGATTCAGGAATATCCTCAAGCGCAAGCGCTCCTGTTGAATCCATGATGCGCGGTGTACCGAGATCAAATGCTGGAATTTTTGAGGGGCGTGAACCACTCGCAAGAATACAGTGATCGAATGTCAAAGTAGTGCTCGTTCCTCCCGGGCCTCCGGGCGCAATTTCAAGCGTCGTTGAATTGCTAAATGATGCATTCCCGCGAATGATCTCAACGCCTCGACGTTTGGCAAGTTGCGCAAGACCTCCGGTCAGCGTTGAGATCACCTTTTCTTTTCGCGACCTCAGCAAATCAACACGGATAGAAGGCTTGGGAAACTCAATTCCCCACGTCTGGATTTCTCGTGCTTCGGCGAGCACGCGTCCGACGTGTAAAAGAGCTTTTGAAGGAATGCACCCGCGGAGCAGGCATGTTCCTCCAAGCCGTTCGTCTTTTTCAACAAGAACCACCTGCATCCCTCGGTCGGCTGCCAGAAAGGCTGCGGCGTACCCTCCAGGACCTCCCCCGAGAACGACCAGCGGTGAGTGCATCAAAATCTCCGTTGTAATTGACTGATTGAAACTGTCGCAAACGATCCGTGCCCGGTCTGCAACATCTCGTGAAACTGGCGAATTTCCGGCATTGGAAATCGAGTAAGACTTGTACTTCGAATGGTTTCGCTCCATCCGCAAAAGAGCAAAAAGACTTTTTTAGAAACCTCATTGAGCGTTGTGAACAAAACTCATCTGCAATCAAACTCTATTCTGTTGTAGGTTCGTCAGCCACAGTGTTCAAGAATAGTGATGCAACTCCCGACTTGCGGCAGCAATGCATCGTGTTTTCATCCGGTCGACGGCGTGCCGACCGCGACTCGAATGGAAATTGTGCGTTGAAGTTCTCATCCTGTATTGAGACCTCATCTATGGACAACGCCGCTTCTTTGAAAACACAAATACGCTTTGCGTGGCTGACGCGAGCCTTCGCGCTCGACGCTCGAAGCCTTGCTCTTTATCGAATCGCGATCGGCGCGATCGTCATGATCGACGCACTGCTTCGAACCCGCGATTTCTCTCTGATGTTTGCACCCGATGGAATGTTTCCCATCGCCGCTCTGCGGCAATCGCAGGGGGATTGGACCATCTGGTCACTGGCGTATCTGGTGGATTCACTCGAATGCTCTGCTGTGGTGCTCGTGCTTGAAGGAGTTTCCGGATTTTTCTTGATGCTCGGGTTGTTTACGCCGCTTGCCACAGTGCTTGCATGGGCAAGTGTCGTCAGTGTCTTGAGGCGAACGATGCCCGCGACCAACTCGGGCGACCTGTGGCTCGCTGTTCAGTTGTTTTGGAGCATATTTCTGCCGCTGGGAGCACGCTGGTCACTCGACTCGCGCCGACGATTATTCAACACCACTGCGCCACCATCACCGAGAGTCTGCTCGGTTGCAAGTGGAATGCTCGTGCTACAACTGGCGGCGATTTACTTTTCGGCTGGTTGCGCAAAACTCAACAGTGACTGGATGGGTGGAATTGCTCTCACGCACATTCTCTCGCAACACGATCACGGGACGTGGCTCGGAGAATGGTTGGCGGGGTTTCCCGGTGTTCCAAAGGCGATCACTTGGCTTACGATTGCAGTCGAACTCACTGGCCCTCTTGTTTTGATCATGGTCTCGCACTGGCGCGCGAGATTATTTCTTATTGCCACATTCATTCTATTTCACATTGCGATTTCACAGTTTTTGACGGTTGGTCTCTTTGGTCCAATCGGAATCGTGGCGTGGCTGCCGATTCTTCCTGCGATCTGCTGGGACCAACTCGGGTTTGTACGCACGGCGAATCAATTGAAATCTTTTTCAAGCACCACGCTCGCGCCTTGGTTTCAAATACTGGTGCTGACATTCGGCATCGTTGCCGGGATTCATCTGGTGCACCAAGTCACCGGCATGAAGACGCCGTTGCCGAAACCGCTGTGGTCTATTCTCAATCTCACATGCCTCTCTCAAAACTGGAGAATGTTTGCGGACGTTCCGCAGCAGCATCAGTGGGCGTACGCTCTAGGAGAACTTTCCGACGGCCGTCTCATCGATCTGCTTCGAAATGGAAGATCCCTGGAAACGATCCGGCCGCAAGGGGGATTCACGTCACTGCCACATCATCGGTGGCACAAAATATTCTGGGAATTGCACCGCAAACAGATGCGTGTGTTTGCGCCGAGCATTGCCTCAGCACTGGCACATGACTGGAACGCCACGCACGGCCGAGAAGAACGCGTTTGTCGGGTCGAAATTCGCTACGCCCGGGAAGGCGTGATGCCGGGAGATGACATGGTACACGAACTCCTGCTGGCCACGTGGCCCCGTCGCGGCGATGCTGGAGCAGGCAATCTTGAAAGACTGCTTGAGGAGTTGCCCGACTTGGAGGATAAAGACCCGCTCACTCCTTAAGTCGAGACAGTCTTTTCATCAGCGGATAGACTTTTCGTGAATCTCAAAAAGTCTTCTTCCGAGAAACCGGTTTTTAGAAAATTGCGGCGTGCGCGAGAGTGGCGAAATTGGCAGACGCGCTGGATTTAGGATCCAGTGCCGAAAGGCATGCGGGTTCAACTCCCGCCTCTCGCACTGAACAATAGTCTCTTTGTGAACTTTGCTGAGTCTTCCCGTAGACTGGTGAATTGTGTTGTTTGTGGGTGGAAACAATCCTTCTCTATCGCTTTGAATTCGTCACAATTGTGATTCTTTCAGACCGAGGACTTTGACGGCTGTGATACCGGGCATATCCTGCTGGACTTGAAAGTCTTCTTTGGCTGAAAAATCATTTGGTTTGTATCGAAGGAAGATTGGCTCGTTCTTTTGATTCACTGCATAGCTCGTACCTTTTAGTATGTATTTGATGTTGGCACTTTTTTGGAGCAGTTTTTATGCGTTTGTCCTTTTTCCTACGTTCCTATTCATCGCGTCGTAAAAACCATTTTCGAGTGCTGCTTGTGGCCGCCTGCGTGGCTGGCTTATGCGGTGCTCTCAAGGCACAACCTGCAAGTCCTCCTGGACCTCCGCTCAAGATGCTCTATATCACCGGGGGATGCTGCCACGACTATGACAAACAGAAAGAACTGATTGTGAAAGGACTCGCGGCACGTGCGCGGATTGAAACAACGATCATTCATGAAGGAGGAACCAGTACAAATCATAGAGTTTCAATCTACGCGAAGCCTGGCTGGTCGAAGGGTTACGATGTCGTATTTCACAACGAATGCTTTGCCGATGTGAAGGATCCAGAATTTCTAAAAGGGATCGTTTCTGAACACGCTCAAGGCGTGCCTGCTGTGCTCATGCACTGCGCGATGCACTGCTATCGCGCTGGAAACGATGACTGGTTCAAATTCTGTGGGATCACATCACCCGGACACGGTGCTCATTATCCCTACACACTCAAACTGCTCATCGAACACCCAATCCTCAAGGGATTTCCAAAAGAGTGGGAGATTCCACAAGAAGAGCTCTACTATTCAGACAAAGTCTGGGAGACTGCCACACCCCTTGCAGAAGCGATGAGTCGCGAACGCAATAAGCCGCAAACAGTTGTCTGGACCAATCAATTTGGAAAGGCGCGAGTTTTTGCGACCACGATGGGTCACTACCCAGCGACTGTGGAGATGCCACAGTTTCTGGATCTTTTGACTCGTGGAACCTTATGGGCTGCAGGAAAACTTTTAGATGATGGCACTCCAGAATTGTCGCTCGTGGTTGCACCTGGCACACCAACGAACGATTGGTCAAGCAGTGTGACATTGCCGGAAGCGGAGCGAACAAAAGCGACGCGTCTATTCAACGGCAGGGATTTTGAAGGATGGGAAGGACATGTGGACCCCTATTGGTCGATTGATTCAGGCGAAATTGTGGCTAAAAATGATGCCTCCAACGCGCCAAAGGTAAGTACCTATCTCCTTTCCAAAAAGCCGTATCGAAATTTCAGGCTCTTGCTTGAGAGCAAACTTGTCACGTCTGAAATGCACTCGGGCGTTGCGATCTGGGGCAAGAAGTTCGACAAAGACGGAGAATCTTTCAGTTACCAGGGACACTTAGTGATGTTTCCATCAGGCTGGGGTCTCTATGATCTTTACCGGCGCAATAGCTTGGCCGGAGATGAAGGGAACAAAGCAAAGGCTGCCGGTTTTCAGCACGACTGGAACAAGCTTGAAATTCTTGCACTTGGCAGCCGGATACGGCTCGCGGTGAATGGCAAGCAAGTTGTCGACTGGACCGATCCAAAGCCAGAGTTATGCGAAGCTGGCCCTATCGGCCTTCAACTTCACTCCAACAGTGAACCTCAAGAACTTCGCTTTCGAGGACTCGTACTTGTGGAAGATCCGCAAGACGTTCTTGTCACTGCGACACCTTCTGAATGACGTCATTCTAGCCAGCGGATTGAATCGTTCTTGACTTTGCAAGGGCGTCTTCCGCTTCCTGAATCTTTCCGGCACGCATGCACGCAACACTCAGCGCCGTGTAACTAAATGGGTCTCGCGGCTCAATTTCACACACTCGTCGCGCATGGGCGACAGCTTCCTCGTGTCGTTCGAGTCGGGTACACCATGCCGCCATCGCCGAATGAGCCAGCGAAAAATCTGGATTTTCGGTCACCACGGTCGCAAGACTGGCCACCGCTTCATCAAGACGGCCAGCGTCCTTCAATTTTTCAGCCGCCTCGTAGAGCTCTTCCTTCGTTTTCATATTCACCTACAGAATCTCCCAATTACCCAAAGGTCGCCTCTCACCAGAGAGTGCTGCAAGATACAACGCCTTCGAATTGCAGAAGTCTAGTATGAAATCGCCGACGCGACGAGTTCTCCTGGGAAGAACCGGGATGCGGATCAAATTGACATTGAAACTGCTGCGGCAACAAGCCGATAAACCCAACTGTGAGGATTGCGAAAGGCGCTCAAGAAATTTCTTGAGTGCCCCAGCAGTTTCAATTTTTCTTTTTTTTAACTTTGAGAGATGTGTCTGGTGAGCATTCACCCACTGGCAGATGTGAGTTCGTCCGCCCGCCTTGGAGAAGGCGTGCGAATCGATGCATTCGCCAAAGTTGAAGCCGATGTCGAACTCGGTGATTTTTGCACGCTCTCGTCCGGCGCGATTCTCAAAACGGGAGTTAAAGCTGGTTCTCATAACGAATTTTTTGAGCATTCAATTATTGGTGGAACACCTCAACACATTGCACGACCGAAGGACATTGGTTCCATCGTGATCGGCGACCACAATGTGTTTCGCGAAAATGTCACGATTCACAGATCTCTCAAACCGAACACGTGCACGATTGTTGGAAATCACAACTACCTGATGGCCGGTGCTCATCTTGCACACGATGTCGTACTTGGCAGTAACGTCATTTTTGCAAATGGTTCAATGCTCGGCGGTCATGTGATCATCGAAGATCGAGCATTTATTTCCGGTGTTGTGAGCGTCCATCAGTTCTGTCGAGTTGGAAAACTCGCCATGGTCGGTGCTCACGCACGCGTAGTACAGGATGTTCCTCCATACATGCTCATTGATGGCATGAGTGGATGCGTCGTTGGACTGAATACAGTTGGACTCCGGCGAAGCGGTCATACACTGGCTGAAATTAC
>Ga0194051_1000626_pt1 | contig 19902 bp, 17 predicted proteins | sample SepL2320m_MetaG_FD_161275 | JGI IMG/M metagenome (GOLD analysis project Ga0194051, IMG submission 161275) | Anoxic zone freshwater microbial communities from boreal shield lake in IISD Experimental Lakes Area, Ontario, Canada - Sep2016-L239-20m | ecosystem: Environmental > Aquatic > Freshwater >... | reverse complement strand
GCCTCGCCGCGCCGCTCGCGGCCTTCGGTACGGCCGCCGCCGGTTACATGAACGCCAATGCCGCGGCCCTGCTGGTCCGCCGGCCGCCGCCCGACGAGGCGGCGCTGGACCAGGCCCATACCGCCGCGGTCGCCGAGATGGCGGTCTTTCGCCAGGAAGGCCTGACGCGCAACTTGTCGGACGAGCTGGCGGGACGCTTCTTCGCACTCGCCTTCGCGCTGGAGCAGATCCGGCGCAACCTCGGCGATCTCGGCAATGTCGTCGCCGAGCAGGCGGTGCCGGCTTAGTAGCTTGTCAGTAGCTCTTGGGCAGCCCCAGCACACGCTCGGCCACGTAGCACAGGATCAGCTGTTCGCTGACCGGCGCGATGCGCGCGATCATGACCTCGCGCAAGAAGCGTTCGACGTGGAACTCCTTGGCGTAGCCGTAGCCGCCATGCGTCAGGATCGCGCGCTCGCAGGCCTCGTAGGCCCAGCGCGCGCCGAGATACTTGGCTGAGTTGGCCTCGGCGCCGCATTCCTTGCCATTGTCGTAGAGCCAGGCCGCCTTGAAGGTCAGCAGGTTGGCGGCCTCGAGCTGCATCCAGCTCTCGGCGAGCGGATGCTGGATCGCCTGGTTCTTGCCGATCGGGCGGCCGAACACGACGCGCTCCTTGGCGTACTGCGTGGCCTTGGCCAGCGCACACATGCCGATGCCGATGGCCTCGGCCGCGATCAGGATGCGCTCGGGATTGAGGCCGTGCAGCAGGTAGTGGAAGCCCTTGCCCTCTTCGCCGATGCGATCCTCGAGCGGCACCTTCAATCCGTCGATGAACACCTGATTGGTGTCGATCGCCTTCCGTCCCATCTTCTCGATCTCGCGAACCTCGATCTTGGAACGGTCGAAGTCGGTGTAGAACAGCGAGAGGCCGTCGGTTTTGCGCTTGCACTTGTCCTTGGGCGTAGTGCGAGCGATCAGCAGCATCTTGTCGGCGACCTGCGCCGTCGTGGTCCAGGTCTTCTTACCGTGCACGACATAGCCATTGCCGTCGCGCTCGGCCTTGGTCTCGAGCGCCGTGGTGTTGAGCCCGGCGTCGGGTTCGGTGACGGCGAAGCAGCCCTTCACCTTGCCGGCGATGATGTCGGGCAGGATGCGCTTCTTCTGTTCCTCGGTGCCGAACACCACGATCGGGTTGGGACCGAAGACGTTGAGGTGAATGGCCGAGGCGCCCTGCAGCGCCGCGCCCGATTCGGCCACCGCCTGCATCATGATCGCGGCCTCGGCGATACCGAGCCCCGAGCCGCCATATTCCTCGGGCATGGCGATGCCCAGCCAGCCGGCATCGGCCATGGTGCGGTAGAAGTCCTCGGGAAAGCCGCCTTCCTTGTCCTTCTTCAGCCAGTATTTGTCGTCGAACTGGGCGCAGAGCTTGCCGACGCTGTCCTTGATCGCGAGCTGCTGTTCGGTGAAGGCGAAATCCATTTCAGTGTCCTAACGGTTGGAGCCCAGCCAGCTCATCATGATGCGGTTGAATTGCTCCGGCCGCTCGACGTTGGGCAGGTGGCGCGCCTTGGCGATTTCCTCGTAGCGGCCGCCGGGAATCTTTGAGGCGATCAGCTTGTTGCGGTCGGGCGGCGTGCCTTCGTCCTGGTCGCCGCAGATCACCAGGGTCGGGACCTTGATGGTGTTGAGGCGGTCGAGATAGTCGAAATGCTGGATCGCCGACATGCAGCCGGCGGAGCCTTCCGGCGTGGTGCCGCTGATCGTGTCGCGGATTTCGCGCCAGCGCACGGGGTTCACCTGCTTGAACTCGTCGGTGAACCAGCGCTGCATGGTGGCGTCGGCGAGGGCCGCGAGCCCCTTGCTGCGCACGACGGCCTTGCGCTCCTCCCACGTCCCGGCCGAGCCGGGTGGTGTCGAGGGTTGCGTGTCGCAAAGACAGAGCGAAGCGAGATAGCCGGGGTTCGCCAGCGCAAAGCCCTGGCCGATCATGCCGCCGATCGAGAGCCCGATGTAATGCACCTTCTTGATGTCGAGCACATCGAGTGCGCCCTTCACGTCGGCCGCCAGCGCGTCCATCGTGTAGTCGCCCTCGACCGGGGTGCTGCCGCCGTGGCCGCGCATGTCGAGGCGCAGCACGCGATAGCCCGCAGCCAGCAGCGGCACCATCTGCTCGACCCACATGCCGCCATCGGAATTGAGCGAATGGGTGAAGCAGACGACAGGGGCGTTCTGCGGCCCGGCGAGATCGAAATAGACGCGATGGTTGTTGAGGGAGAGAAGCATGTTGCGAGATCCTTCACTGCGTTCAGGATGACGGCTGCGCCATCACATTGCCGAAATGCCGCCGTCGATCACGACTTCAGAGCCGGTCATGAAACTCGATTCGTCCGAGGCGAGAAAGACCAGGGCCCAGCCCACTTCCTCGGGCCGGCCCAGCCGTCCGATCGGCACCTGCTTGCCGAGCTTCTGCTGCATCAGGTCCTGGCCGAAGCGGTCGCGATACTTGTCGAGGATGGGGGTGTCGATGAAGGTGGGGTGCACCGAGTTGCTGCGGATGTTGTAGCCCGACTTGGCGCAGTGCAGCGCCACCGACTTGCTGAGCAGCCGCACGCCCGCCTTGGCCGAATTGTAGGCAGCCATGTTGGCGCCGGCGATGATGCCGGAGATCGACGAGATGTTGATGATCGAGCCGCCGAGCGTCTTGGTGTGCTTCTTGATCTCGCCCACGCCGTGCTTGCAGCCGAGAAAGACACCATCGAGATCGATGGCGTGGACGCGGCGCCATTCCTCGAGCGTGATGTCTTCGACCGTCTTGCTGAGGCCGATACCGGCCGAGTTCAGCAGCACATGGAGCGCGCCGAACTTGGTCACGGTTTCGGCGATGGCGGCCTGCCAGTTGTCCTCGCTGGTGACGTCGAGCTTCACGAAGTGCCCGGAGGTACCGAACTTGTCGGCCACGGCCTGGCCGCGATCCTGGGCGATGTCGGCCACGACGACCTTGGCGCCTTCCTTGACCATGAGTTCGGCTGCGTTGGCGCCGAGGCCCGAGGCGCCGCCGGTGATGAGGGCCACCTTGCCGGCCAGACGATCGGTCATTTCTTTTTTCCCCCTGCAGCCGCCCCGACCCTGGATTCCCGATGCGCAATGTAGGTCGTGGACGCCACGATGATCGCAGCGCCCACGAAGGTCCAGACATCGGCCGTCTTGCCCCAGACCGCGACGTCCATCAAGGCGGCCCAGACGATGGCGAGGAAGGTGATGGACTGCAGGGCGGAAATGTCGAGCAGCCGGTAGGCCCAGGTGATGAAGAAGTAGCCCATCGTGCCGAAGAAGCCGGCAGCCAGGAACAGGCCGAGCTGAGGCAAGGTCGGCGTCTGCCAAAACCAGATCCCGAGCGGCGTGAAGCAGATCGCGCCGACCACGCTCTGCCACAGCACGACGACGGCGGGCTTGTCGCGGCCCGAGACGACCTTGGCGATGAGATTGGAGCCGGCGATCAGCGGCACCGCCAGCATCATCATGACGATGCCGGGGTTCATTTCGACGACGCCGGGGCGGACGATCACCAGCATGCCGGCGAAGCCCACCGCGACGCCCAGCCAGCGGCGCCAGTGCACGGTCTCGCGCAGGAACAGAACGGCGCCCAGCGTGACGAAGATGGGGCCGGTGAAGCCCAGCGCCGCCATGGTGGCGAGCGGCAGCCAGACCACCGCCTCGTACCACAGGCCGTAGCCCGGCGTGTGGAAGAGCCCGCGCAGGCAGTGGAGCTTCATGTCGTGGGTGCGCATGCCGTCGAGCCCGACTCGCCACAGCAGATAGGGCGCGATCAGCGCGATGCCGGCGATCCAGCGTCCCCACGCCACGTAGAGCGGCGGCATGTCGGTCGCCAGTTCCTTCACCGAGCCATTGAGGAAATTGAAGAACACGCCCGATACGACGGCGAGGAAGAAGCCACGGGCGACGCGCGAGGGAATGAGATGGGACAGCGCGTCGGGCGCGTCGGCGGTGGGCGCGGACATGAGCCTGCGGGCTTGCGCCCGCGCGACGCAGCGGTCAACCCACGCATTTTGCAGGTCAGCATCGACTCGTCACGCTTTTCTCCCGCTGTCATGATGCAAGGTGCCATGTCGGAGAATCCCGGCCATGCCGTCCAACTCTCCTGAACCCGACGTCGACCTCGAGGCGCTCGAAGAATATCTGCTTTCGTCTGATCTACCGGACGGCACCATGCTCTTGAGCGAACTCGACGGCTATCTGACGGCTATCGCCGTCTCGCCCCGGGCCATCCCACCCGAGGATTGGCTGCCTGAGATCTGGGACGGCGAAGTTCCGCCGGTTGCGGTACAGACAGACACGAATTGGGTGGTCGGCGCGATCAAAGCGCACTGCGACGCCATTCGGCGCGTGTTGGCCGAAGGCCCCGAATTTCTGGATCCCATTTTTGTGCGGGACACTGACGGTTCGCTACTGCCTGAGATATGGGCCGAGGGCTTCATGCGCGGTGTCCAACTTAGGCGGCAGGACTGGTCGCTGCTGTTCGAAGGCGAAGGCTGGCGACTGTTGGCGCCAATCGGCATTTTCGCGGAGACGCCGGATGGCAGTTCGCCGTTGATCCTGTCGGAGAAACGACGCGAGGAGGTTCGCGCGAACGCCGGAACGATATTCGCGACTTGTGTTGCCGGGCTGCAAGGGTTTTGGCAGGCAACGCGTCGACAAGGCGGCAATCCATCACATCCGAGGCCGATCGCGGTCAAGATTGGCCGCAACGCGCCTTGCTCTTGCGGCTCGGGAAAAAAATATAAGCGGTGCTGCAGCGCCTAGTCGAGGGTGACCTTGTAGCGGCTGATGGCCAGCGTCGAGACGATCAGCAGCATGGCAACGAGTGCCACCAGCTCACCCGAGACGGCACCGAGATCGGCACCCTTCAGCATGACGCCGCGCACGATGCGCATGAAATGCGTGGCCGGCAGCGCCTCGCCAATCCATTGCGCCCACACCGGCATGCCACGGAAGGGGAACATGAATCCCGACAGCAGGATCGAGGGCAGCATCATGAAGAACGAGGCCTGCATGGCCTGGAGCTGGTTCTGGGTCAGCGTCGAGATGGTGAAGCCGATGGCGAGGTTGACGGTGATGAACAGCGCCGTGCCGATCGACAGCAGGGTGACGCTGCCTTCGATGGTGACGTCGAACAGCAGGCGCGAGACCAGCAGGATGACGACCACCTGCACCGAGCCGATGACGATGTAGGGCGCGATCTTGCCGATCATGACCTCGATCGGCCGCACCGGCATGGCGAGCAGGTTCTCCATGGTGCCGCGCTCGCGTTCGCGGGTGACGGCCAGCGCCGTCATCATCACCATGGTCATCGTGAGGATCACCGCCAACAGCCCGGGCACGATGTTGAGCCGCGCCTTGCCCTCGGGATTGTAGCGGCGCTGCACCACCAGCTCGACGGCGTCGGCCTTGTTGCGCAGGCCGGCGAGCGGCCCGATGAAGTCGCGGGCGAGCGCCTGGTTGATGGCGGGACCGGCGGCGGCCAGTGGATTGGCCGCGGCCAGCGGATCGGTGGCGTCGGCGTCGATCAGGATCTGCGCCCGCTCGCCGCGCACCAGCCGGCGCGTGAAGTCGGACGGGATGGTGACGACGAACTGCACCTCGCCGCGCTGCAAGAGCGCGTTCGCCTCCTCCTCGGAGGTGGGGCGGTGGGTGAAGCTCATGTAGCCGGTGTTGGCCAGCGCCGAGAGCACGGTGCGCGTGATCTGGCTCTGGTCGGCCGCGATCACGGCCGTGGGCAGGCGGTGCGGGTCGGTGTCGATGGCATAGCCGAACAGCAGGAGCTGCATGATCGGCATGCCGAACATCATGGCGAAGGTCAGCCGGTCGCGCCTGAGCTGCAGTACCTCCTTCATGATCACGGCGCCTAGCCGCCGCAGGAAGCCGCGTCCCATGGTCAGGCGAGCTATGGGCAGGCGGGCCATGATCATGCGGGCCATGATCATGCACCGGGCGCGTTGTCGTGCGCCTGGCCCATGAGATGGATGAAGATGTCTTCCAACGTCGGCTCGGCTTCCAGCCAGACGATGTTGGGATCCACACGGTAGGGCGCGATGGCGCGCTCGAGCGCGGCGCGATCGGGACCGCAGACATGGAGCGTGGCGCCGAATGCCGCCGCCGCGCTGACGCCTGGTGCATCGCGCAGCTTCACCGCCAGCCGGTCGGCGCCGGGCCCCGTCGCAATGAAGGCGGAAAGGTTGGACTGGCGGACGATATCGGCCGCGGTGCCGCGCGCCATCAGCTCGCCATAGGCGATGTAGGCGATCTCGTGACAGCGCTCGGCCTCGTCCATGTAGTGCGTCGACACCAGCACGGTGATGCCGGAGGCGGCATAGGCGTGGATCTCGTCCCAGAAGGCGCGCCGGGCCTTGGGATCGACGCCGGCGGTCGGCTCGTCGAGCAGCAGCAGCTTGGGTTCGTGCAGTACGCAGGCCGCGAGCGCCAGTCGCTGCTTCCAGCCACCCGAGAGGGCGCCGGCGAGCTGGCTCTGGCGCGTGGTGAGGCCGAGGCGCTCGAGGGATTGGTCGACGCGCTGCTTCAGCCGGTCGAGGCCGTAGACTCGGCCGACGAATTCGAGGTTCTCGCGGATGGTGAGATCCTCGTAGAGGCCGAACTTCTGCGTCATATAGCCGGTCTGGCGCTTGATCGCCTCGCGGTCGCGCACGAGATCGTGGCCGAGGCAGGTGCCGCTGCCGCCATCGGGCGTCAGCAGACCGCAGATCATGCGCAAGGTCGTGGTCTTGCCCGAGCCATTGGGGCCGAGGAAGCCGCAGATGCGGCCCTGCTCGACGGCGAGGCTAAAACCATCGACGACGGTGCGCGGGCCGTAGCGTTTGACGAGGTCGTGGACGTCGATCGCCAAGGTCGGAGAAGGGGGCGCCACGGGCATTACTCCGCAAAAGGCTGGACGGCGACAGGCAGTCCGGGCGAGAGCGGCGCCTGCGCGAGGTCGGGCCGCGCCTCGACCAGGAAGACGAGCTTGGTCCGCGCGCTCTGCGAGTAGATGACCGGCGGCGTGAACTCGGCCCGTGGCGAGACGTAGATGATGGTGGCCTTGAGACCTGGCGGGCAGCCGTCGCAGGTGAAGCCGACCTGTTTGCCCGCCTTTGCCTGCGCCACGTCTTCCTCGGGCACGAAGAAGCGCAGCTTTACGCGGAACGACGGCAGCAGCGAGACCACGGGCGTGCCCGCCGGCACCCACTCACCGGTATTGAAGAAGGTGTTCTCGACCAGCGCATCCTCCGGGGCCGCCGGCATCAGATCGTCGAGGCGCTTCTTCGCCTGCTCGAGGTTGGCCTGGTTCTGGCCGATCAGTGCCTTGGCCGCGTCGATCTCGTCGGGCCGCGCAGCGAGGTCGCCCACTCTTTCCTGGGCGGCGAGGGAGGCGGCGCGCGACTTCAGCTGGCGGACCTGGGACTCGGCCTGGTCATAGGCCTGCCGGGTCGTGATCGAGCGTTCGAGAAGCTGGGTCTGCCGCTTGAGTTCGGTCTCGGCCAGCGCAATCGACGCCTCGATCTCGCGGCGCTGGCCGCGAATCACGTCCTGCTCCTCCTGCCGCTTGCCGGTCAGCATGTTCTCGTAGCGCGCCCTCGCCTCGGCGAGCGTGGCCTCCGCGCGCGCCACTTCGGCCTTGGCCACCACGGGATCGATCACGAACAGACGGTCGCCTTTCTTGACGAGTTGGCCGCGCTCGACCGGCCGTTCGATCAGGCGCCCGGCGATCGGCGGCCCGATCAGGCTGGTCTCACCTTCGACATAGCCGAGATAACGCGACGGGTCGGGACCGAGGCCGAGGAGTGCCAGGGCGCGATCACCCCAGATGCCGTAGGTGACGAGGATTATCGTCGCGATGGCGGCGACCGCGATCAGAGGCGCGCGTTTCATGACGGCGCCTGCGATATCGGCCGCAGTGCATGCAGCATCAGGTCGGCGTGGTGGCGGGCAAGCGCGCGGACATCGAGTTTCTCCGCGCCGATCGGTTCGAACACGGTGCGCCAGACCACGGCGAGCAGCATCGGGCCCACCATCGTTCGCACGGTGAGGCCGGGATCGACCTTGCGGAATTCGCCCTGGGCGATGCCGTGGGCGATCAGTCCTTCCATCATCGGAATGCCGCGGCCGATCACCTCCTTCAGGTAAAAGCGGCCGATCTCGGGGAAGGCGCGCGATTCGGCGATCACCAGCTTGGCGACCGCCGCCATCGGCGTCTCTTCGATACGGCTCGCCATGAAGTCGAGGATGCGCGGCAGCAGTGGTGCCACCGGCCCGCGATGGGCCGCGAGCATGGCCTCGACCGTGATGATGTTGGACGCGATGGCCTGGCGGACGACGCCTTGGAAGAGGGCGGTCTTGTCCGCGAAATAGAGGTAGATCGCGGCCTTCGAGAGCCCGGCGCGCGCGGCCACGTCGTCCAGGCGCGTGGCGGCAAAGCCCTTTTCGACAAAGAGCGCCAGCGCCGCATCGAGGATTTCCTGCGGTCGTTCAGTGGGCGCGCGGCGTTGTTTGGTGGCTTTCATATAACTAACTTACCAGTCAGTTAGTTATAACGCAAGGCCCTCCTCAAGATTCCCGGGCCCAAGGTTCCGGGGGTAAAGTGGGGACCTGGAGGTCGCCCATGGACACTATCCTCGATGCTGCCGCGCGCCGTCCGCGCACGCTCGATGCCAAACCGGTCGCGCCGGTGCTGTTCGCCCACTTCGTGCTGCGCTCGTCGAATATCCAGCCGATGATCGACTGGTACTCGGCGGTGCTGAACATGCATGTGGTGAAGCGTACCGAGTACATCTGCTTCCTGACCTATGATGAGGAGCATCATCGGCTCGGCATCGTGAACATTGCCGGGCTGCATGCCGCCGACAGCAAGAGCTGGGGCCTGGCGCACGTCGCCTACACCTTCCGCAACATCGGCGAGCTGCTGTCGACGTACCGCCGGCTGAAGGCGCAGGGCATCGAGCCTTACAGGCCGATCCATCACGGGCCCACCGTGTCGCTCTACTATCATGATCCCGACGGCAACTCGGTCGAGCTGCAAGTCGATGTCTACACCACGAAGGCGGAGACGGCGGCCTACTTCCAGACCGACGCGTTCGGCAGGAATCCGATCGGTGTGGCGTTCGATCCCGAGGTTCTCGCCGCGGCATACGAAGCCGGCGCGCCTGATTCCGAGCTGCTGCGCCAGCCCGAAGGGCCGGCGGCACCGGGTCAGCCGCGCTAGAACAGCCAGATCAGGGCGGAGCCGCCCATCGCCACGACGGCGAGCGTGGTCAGTACGAGGATGCGATTGGCCGGGAGATAGGTCTCGCTTTCGATCGTCCGGCCGACGTAGCTGTAGTGCCAGAGCGCGCCGCACAGCAGCACGATGCTCAGGATGACGAGGCCGAGGCCGACGGTTTCGGCATGGACATTGGCGGCTCGCGATCCCGGGGCGATCTTGTGGATCTCCATGAGGAACAGGCTGAAGCGGTTGATGGCGACGCCCAGCGTCATCACCGCGATGGCGGTGCGGATCCACGCGAGAAGGGTGCGCTCGTTGGCGAGATGCTCGGTGACGTGCCGGCTCTTCGGCGGCGGATTTTCCACGGATATCTCCCCAGCGCCAAAGAAGAAGGGCGCGACCCCGGAGGATCGCGCCCTGTAGCCGTCCGTCAAGCCAGAGTTAGTTGTACTTGGCGATCTCGAGCCGGCCGACCTGGTCGCGATGGACCTCGTCCGGACCGTCGGCCAGGCGCAGCGTGCGCTGGTGGGCGTACATGCTGGCCAGCTTGAACACCTGGGAAACGCCGCCGGCGCCGTGGAGTTGCAGGCAGCGGTCGACGACCTTCGACGTGATGTTGGGCACCGCCACCTTGATCATCGCGATCTGCTGGCGGGCTTCCTTGTTGCCGAACTTGTCCATCGCCCAGGCGGCCTTGAGGACCAGCAGGCGGGCCATGTCGATTTCCATGCGCATGTCGGCGACATGGGCCTTGGTGACGCCCATCTCCGAGATGCGCTGGCCGAAGGCGACGCGGCTCTTGGCGCGCTTGATCGCCATTTCCAGCGCACGCTCGGCCACGCCGATGGCCCGCATGCAGTGATGGATGCGGCCCGGTCCGAGGCGGCCCTGGGCGATCTCGAAGCCGCGGCCCTCGCCGAGGAGGATGGCCGACTTGGGCACGCGGACGTTGTCGTAGACCACTTCGGCGTGGCCGTGCGGGGCGTCGTCGTAGCCGAACACGTGCAGCATCTTCACGATCTTGATGCCCTTGGCATCGCGCGGCACCACGATCATCGACTGCTGGCGGTAGGCCGGCGCGTTGGGATCGCTCTTGCCCATCAGAATGATGACGGCGCAGCGCGGATCGCCCATGCCCGACGACCACCACTTGCGGCCGTTGATGACATAGTCGTTGCCGTCGCTCTCGATGCGGCACTCGACGTTGCGCGCGTCCGAGGAGGCGACCGCCGGCTCGGTCATGGCGAAGCAGGAGCGGATCTCGCCGTTGAGCAGCGGCTTCAGCCACTTCTCCTTGTGCTCCTTGGTGCCGTAGCGGGCGAACACTTCCATGTTGCCGGTGTCGGGCGCCGAGCAGTTGACCGATTCGGAGGCGATCGAGGAACGGCCCAGCACTTCGCAGATCGGCGCGTATTCGAGATTGGAGAGGCCCATCGTGCCGTGGGTGTCGCCGGTCTCGCGGTCGGCGGGCAGGAACATGTTCCACAGTCCGCGCTTCTTTGCCTCGGCCTTGCACTCTTCCATGACGGGCGGGAGCTGCCAGCGGTCCTTGGCCTTCTCCATCTGCTCTTCGTAGACGGACTCGGCCGGATAGATGACCTCGTCCATGAATTTGTTGAGTTTCTCGACCAGCGCCTTGCTGCGATCCGAGTATTCGAAATCCATCGCTCTCTCCCTTTGTGCTGCGGCGGACTCTGGCCGAAAATGGGGGCAATGTGAACGGGCATTCAGGCCGCACCCGGGTTTCGGCTTGCGGACGGGATGATGGAGGAAGCGTAATGAAAATCGCCAGTTACCAGGTCATGACACTCGCGGTGCCGGAGGACGATCCGCTGGCCAACATGCCGGAGGACGCCAACCGCAAGCGGCCGACGGTGATCCTGCGCCTGCGCACCGACAGCGGCATCGAGGGCATCGGTGTCACGCTTTATGGCGGCCGCGTGACGCGCAGCCTGCATGCGATGGTGGAAGGCCTGTGCGCGGGCATCGTCGGCGAGGACCCGATGCGCAACGAGGCGCTTCTCGCCAAGCTGCGCGCCGGCGATACCGGCGGACCGGGCGGCATCTTCACCCTCGCCCTGTCGGCGATCGACACGGCGCTGTGGGACATCAGGGGCAAGGCGCTCGACCAGCCGCTGTGGCAGCTGCTGGGCGGCCATCGCGACCGCGTGCCGACTTATGCCTCAGGCTCGCTGCGCCGCGGCCTCACCGACAAGCAGACGGAGCAGGCCGCGCGCATCCTGGTGCAGAAGGGCTTCCGCTCGATGAAGACCCAGATGGCGCTGCCCGGCGATCCGACGCCGGCCGACGAGCTTCGCCGCATGCGGGTCGTGCGCGACGCGATCGGTCCCGACATTCCGCTGATGTGCGACATCAACCAGCGTTGGCGGCCTGAGCAGGCGATCGACATCGGCTCCAGGGTCGAGCAGGCGGGTATCGGCCTGTTCTGGCTGGAGGACGTGACGACGGCCGACGACTATGCGGGCCTCGCGCGCGTCACCGCCGCGCTCAAGACCCCAGTCGCGGGCGGTGAGTATGTCTGGGGCATCGTGCCGTTCCGTCACATGATCGAGGCGCGCTCGGTCGACATCGTGATGGTCGACATCGCTCGGGTCGGCGGTCCGACGCAGTGGATGAAGGTCGCCGCCATGGCCGAGGCCTTCAACCTGCCGATCGTGAGCCATGTCATGCCCGAAGTGCTGTGCCACATGGTGGCGGCGTGCCCGAACGGCCTCACCGTCGAATACATGCCGTGGATGCTGGCGCTGTACGAGGAGACGCCGGCGATCGAGAACGGCCAGCTGGTCCTGCCGGACAAGCCGGGCCTCGGCTTGAAGTTCGACGAGAAGGCAATCGCCAGGTTCAAGGCCTAGGCTCCAGCGGAGCCTTCCCCAGGGGGACGTGCTATATTGAGGTTATGAACGCAGACTTCTCTCTTGCGCGCGAATACAAGCGCCGCGTCGACGGGGCCTTCAATGGGCGCGTGGCGAAGGTCGTGCTCTATGGTTCGCGCGCGCGCGGCGATGCTCGGCAGGACTCCGACTGGGATATTGCGATCTTTCTGACGGGGGAGCCTTCGTCGGACGATCTGAATCGATTGGCCGACCTTGGAACCGATCTCCTCTACGAGACAGGGCAGTTCATCCAACCGCTTCCCCTTGCAGGGCGTCGTTTGGAGGAGGACAGCTATCTTCTGAGAGCGATCCGAACGGAAGGCATCCCTCTTTGAAGGAAGAAGCCAGGCAGCATCTGCAGCGTGCGCGTCGTTTGCTGGCGATGGTTGAAGCCCGCGCCGAAGTCGAACTTCCAGAAGTGATCGCTCACACGGCGTATTATGCGATGCATCACGCCGCGTTGGCTCTATTTGTCGATCGCGGATTGGCGCTGCCCAAGACGCACAGCGGATTGATCACCCGGCTTAGTCAGCTCGATCGCGAAGCGTCTTTGCAGGCAAAAGCAGAAGTCGGCCGATTGAGTCGGGCATTGGATCGTCGCCTGATTGCTGACTACGAGGCTCAGGACACGCTAACCGTCGAGCATGCACGTGCTGCGCGTAACGAAGCGGTCGCATTCGTTTCTTTCTGCGAGCGGCTGATCGGCGCAGCATAGCTCCGGCCTTGTCGAAGCTCGGATGTCGCTTCTTAATCCGGGCAAAGATATTCGCGGGAGAAACGCCATTGGACAGTGTCATGCAGGCGCCTTTTAAGCCGATCGAATTCCTCAGCCGCGACGTGAAGGTCGAGCGGCGGGACGACGGCACGATCGTGTTGCAGTCGAACCACCGGCTGAAGCCGTATGAAAAGCACGTGCCGGCCTTTCTCGCCAAATGGGCGAAGGAGGCGCCGGATCGCGTCTGGCTGGCGCAGCGCCGCGGGCCGGACCGCGAGTGGATGAAGCTCACCTACGCCGAGGCCAGGCGGCAGGTCGATGCGGTGACGCAAGCGCTGCTCGACCGGGGCTTCGGGCCGGACCGGCCGGTGATGATCCTGTCGTCGAACTCGATCGAGTTCGCGCTGCTGTCGATGGCCGCCATGCAGGCGCGCGCACCGCTCGCTCCGGTGTCGCCGGCCTATTCGGTGATGAGCCAGGACCACGCCAAGCTGAAATACGTCTTCGACCTCATCAAACCCGGCCTTGTGTTCGTGCAGAATGGCGAGATCTACGCCCGCGCGCTGGCGGCGCTCGATCTGGCCAACTCCGATTCGGGGGGCGTGCTGCTGGTCCATGTCGACAAGCCGCCGCCCAAGCTGCAGTCGCTGCCGTGGAGCGAGCTGGTGGCAACGACGCCGACCGAGGCCGTGGCGAACTCCGTGGCGGCGATCGAGCCAGGCACCGTGGGCAAGTTCCTGTTCACCTCGGGCAGCACCGGCATGCCCAAGGCGGTGATCAACACCCAGGAAATGATGTGTGCCAATCTCGCCATGAGCCAGATGGCGCGCACGCGGAAGCCCGAGGATCCGCCCGGCGTCATGCTCGACTGGCTGCCGTGGAACCACACGATGGGTGGCAACGCCACCTTCCAGGGCAACCTTGCCGACGGCGGCACGACCTACATCGACGACGGCAAGCCGCTGCCCGGCCTGTTCGAGGAGACGCTGCGCAACCTGCGCGACGTCTCGCCCACCTACTTCGCCAACGTGCCGGCAGGCTACGCCATGCTGGCGACGGCGCTGGAGAAGGACGAGGCGCTGGCGCGGCGCTTCTTCAAGAACCTCAATTCGCTGGCCTATGGCGGCGCCACCCTGCCGGACGATCTTTACACGCGCATGGAGACGCTGGCGGTCAAGTACACCGGCCATCGCCTGCCGTTCGTCACCGGCTGGGGCTCGACCGAGACGTCGCCGACGGCGACCACGGTCCATTGGGCCTCGGAGCGCGTCGGCCTGATCGGCCTGCCTTTTCCCGGCGTGCAGCTGAAAATGGTGCCGACGGGCGAGGAGGGGCGCTATGAGCTGAGACTGAAGAGCGTGATCGTGACGCCCGGCTATCATAAGCAGCCCGACCTCACGGCGCAGATGTTCGATGAGGAGGGCTTCTACAAGATCGGCGACGCCGGCCGCTTCGTCGATCCGGCCGATCCGAGCTGGGGCCTGATCTTCGATGGCCGCGTGGTCGAGGACTTCAAGCTGATGAGCGGCACCTTCGTGCTGGTGGGCACCTTGCGCACCACGGCGATCGCGGCGGCGACGCCGGTGTTGCAGGACGCCGTGGTCTGCGGCGAGGGCCGTGACCAGGTGGGCCTGCTGGGCTTTCCCAATATCGCCGCCTGCCGGCAGCTCGCAGGCGACACGGAAGCCAACCTCACGACCGCTGAGCTGCTGGCGCATCCGGCGGTGGTCGGCGCCCTGAAGAGCGGACTCGCCCGGATGAATGCCGCGGCCAAGGGCTCGTCGATGCAGGTCCGGCGCGTGCTGCTGATGGCCGAGCCGCCCTCGGTCGACGGTCATGAAATGACCGACAAGGGCTACATCAACCAGCGGGCCACGCTCGAGCGGCGCCGCGCCCTGGTCGAGAAGCTCTATGCCGGCGGCGAGGGAGTCATCGAAGTGGCCTAGACCGTGCATTGGCCGCAGGACAGGAGCGAGATGCAGCCCATGGAGCATTCGAACCCGGCCGAAACGCCCGAAAAAGACGTGCCGCTGCGCTACGACACAAGGCTGCTCGGGCGCATTCTCGGCGACACGGTGCGTGCCCAGGAGGGCGAAGCAGTGTTCGAGCTCGTCGAACACATCCGCCGTACCGGCGTCCTGTTCCATCGCGACGCCGACGAGGCCGCGCGGCAGGCGTTGCAGACCACCATGAGCGGCCTGCCGACCGATCAGTCCGTCCGCATCATCCGCGCCTTCGGCCATTTCTCGCACCTGGCCAATATCGCCGAGGACCAGCACCACATCCGCCGCACGCGCGCCTACGCCATGGCCAAGGCGCCGCCGCGGCAGGGCACGATGGCCTATGCGCTCGGCCGCGCCCGCAGCGCCGGCATTTCCCGCGAGCGCCTGCAGGCCTTCTTCGCCCACGCGCTGTGCAGCGCTGTGTTGACGGCTCATCCGACCGAGATCCGCCGCAAGAGCTCGATAGATCGCGAGATGGAAATCTCCCGCCTGCTCGACGAGCGCGACCGCATCCAGTTCACGCCGGAGGAGCTCAGGACCAACCGCCGGGCGTTGCGGCGCGCCGTGCTCACCCTGTGGCAGACCAGCATCCTGCGCGACACGCGCCTCCGGGTCATCGACGAGGTCGCCAACGGCCTCGCCTATTACGACCATACTTTCCTGCGCGCCCTGCCGGCCTTTTACGCCGACCTCGAGGATCGGTTGGGCGGCATCGATCCGGCGTGGCAGGACGTCGACGTGCCGTCCTTCCTGCGCATGGGCAGCTGGATCGGCGGCGACCGCGACGGCAATCCCTACGTCACCGCCGACGTGTCGAGCCAGACGCTCACCATGCAAAGCCAGCGCGCGCTGGGCTTCTATCTCGGGGAATTGCACCTGCTGGGCGGCGAGCTGTCGCTCGATGGCCGCATCGTGCAGGTCACCGAGGGATTGCGCGCCCTGGTCGAAAGCTCGCCCGACCGCGCGCCGGAGCGCAAGGACGAGCCCTACCGGCGCGCCATCGTCGGCATCTACGCGAGGCTTGCCGCGACCGCGTGGTCGCTCGACAGACTCGAGCCGCCGCACCCGCCGGTCGGCCCGGCGCCGGCCTATGAAACGGCTGGCGATCTGAAAGCGGACCTCGATACGGTCTACCGGTCGCTGGCAGAAAACGGCTCGGCCGGCCTGGCGCGCGGGCGCCTGCGCTCGCTGCGCCGCGCCGTCGACGTCTTCGGCTTTCATCTGGCATCGCTCGACCTGCGGCAGAATTCCGACGTGCATGCGCGCGTCATGGCCGAACTCGTCGAAGCGGCCGGGCTCGGTGTCGACTATGCGGCCCTCGCCGAGGGGGCCCGCGTAAAACTGCTGGCCGGCGAACTGGGCAACATGCGGCCGCTGGCGTCGCCCTATCTCTCCTATGCCGACGAAACGGCCGCTGAACTCGCCATGCTGCAGGTGACGGCCGATGCGCATCGCCGCTACGGCCCCGCCGCCCTGCCCAACTACGTGATCTCCAAGGCCGACAGCGTCTCCGACATCCTGGAAGTAGCGGTGCTGCTCAAGGAAGCGGGCTTGCTCCATCCGCGCGAGGGCCGGCTCGACCTCGACATCGTGCCGCTGTTCGAGACCATCGGCGATCTGCAGCGCTGTGGCCGGATCATGGACGAGCTTCTCGGCCTGCCGGCCTATCGCCGCCTGCTCGCCTCGCGCGGCGGCACGCAGGAAGTGATGCTGGGCTACTCCGACAGCAACAAGGACGGCGGGTACCTGACCTCGACCTGGGAGCTCTACAAGGCCGAGCTGGTGCTGATCGAAACCTTCCGGCGTCATCAGGTGGGCTTGCGCCTGTTCCACGGCCGCGGCGGTTCGGTCGGACGCGGCGGGGGCCCGAGCTACGAGGCGATCCTGGCGCAGCCGCCCGGCGCCGTGCAGGGCGCGATCCGCATCACCGAGCAGGGCGAGGTGATCGCCGGCAAGTATTCCAACGCCGAGGTCGGGCGGCGCAATCTCGAGACCCTGGCCGCCGCCACGCTGGAAGCCTCGCTGCTGGACGCGGACCGGCCGCCGCCGCCCGCCGACTATCTCGCCGTCATGGAGGAGCTGTCGGCGCACGCCTTCCGCGCCTATCGCGCGCTGGTCTACGAGACCGAGGGCTTCGACCGGTATTTCCGTGAGTCCACGGTGCTGGAGGAGATCGCCACGCTCAACATCGGCAGCCGTCCGGCGTCGCGGTCGAAGAAGCAGGGCATCGAAGATCTGCGCGCCATTCCCTGGGTGTTCAGCTGGGCGCAATGCCGCCTGATGCTGCCGGGCTGGTACGGTTTTGGCGCGGCGGTGAAGGCGTGGAGTGCGACGCGGCCCGGCGATGGCATGGCGACGCTGCAGGAGATGCACGACAACTGGCCGTTCTTCCGCACCGTGCTGTCGAACATGGACATGGTGCTGGCCAAGAGCGACATCGCCATCGCCTCGCGCTACTCTGAGCTGGTGAGCGACGCGGCGCTGCGCGGCCAGGTTTTTGGCCGTGTGCGACAGGAGTGGCAGGCGTCGATCGACGTGGTCTGCGCCATCACGCGGCAGAAGACGCTGCTGGAACGCAATCCGCTGCTGGCGCGCTCGATCCGCAACCGCTTCCCCTACATCGACCCGCTCAACCATGTGCAGATCGAGCTGCTCAAGCGTCACCGCGCCGGCGACACCGACCCCGCGGTGGTGCAAGGCATCCACCTCAGCATCAACGGCATCGCCGCCGGCCTGCGCAACAGCGGGTAGAGTCACCTTACGTCTTCTCCCCCGGCATCGGGTGAGATGGTGCTTGTAGCTTTTTCCGTCGTCCCGAGCGGAGCCGCCGGAACGGCGGCGCAGTCGAGGGACCTTTTCTCCTCAGCAAGGGCCGTCGAGGTTGAAGCAAGGTCCCTCGGCTCCGCTTCGCTTCGCTCGGGGCGACGGTGGACCTCCACGACCTCTGGAGGTGCGATGTCCGCCGGAACGGCCGACAAGTCTTTGATCTCAGCAGGTGATTCAGCCTCGACCAGTGCCGCCGGATGCGCGGCCGGCGCGTGCATTTTCGGAGTAGGCTTTTTCGCCTCGATCTCCATCTCCTTCAGCCGAATCTCGTGCGCCCGTTGCAACAGGCGCTCCTCGCGTGCCTCGGCCCGAGCGCGCTGAGCGTCCTCCAGCTTGAGCAGGAACATCAGCGCCCGGTCGTCGTGGATCACCTGTTCGCCGATCTGCTTGCCCCTATAGAAATACGGCCGCGTGCGCGGCTCGCCGGCGCGGAGCTTGAGGTCGTCGGCCTTCTCCCTGAAACGCTCGGCCAGGATCTCGTCGCAGCGGTTGCGGAAGCCCTCGAACTTGGCCCGCCAGCGCCGCACCGTGCTCTCGTCGACGCCGATGCGGGCGGCGGCCTCGCGATAGCTGCCGCAACGCTTGAATTGATTGAGGAAGCGTACCCGCTGGCGCCAGCCGCGCTGCGGCTTCGCCTGCGCTTTCGGCCCGTCCAGCAGCGCCCGCTCGATCGACTTGGGGGCCGCCTCAATGCGCGCCGCGCTTTGCCGCGCCTCCTCGGCCTCGCGCGCCTCGCGGGTCTCCTCGCGCGCCTTGGCCTCGAGCTCGGCCAGGGTCATGCCGCGCATGTTGGCGGGCGGCGTGAAATTCTTGCCGTGGAGCCTCGTGTAATAGACCGCCTCGGTCCAGCTGATGCCTTGGATCTGCGGGGCTTCGGGTACTCCGAACGGGCGGTTCTGATCGTAAAATGACATCCCCTTGCCCCTATTTTTGGGTCAACGACGCTATCTCCACATCACCTTCAGCTGAACGCCCCTTCTCACCTCCACTGGCTAGCCCAAGACACTTCGACACCATGGGGCCGAGTGAATTTGCGCCTGCGAAAGCCTGGGTGAGGGCCCTTAGCTTGTTACCCTCCGCTAAGCCTCCATCGCTGCAAAGCGCTTCAATAGGGTCTGTGGCAGGAGTTGGCATTTCATAATCCTCTTATCGCTGAGGTCTTTTACCAGGCATTACCTCTGTAAGTTGAGGAAATTTCACCTGATAAGAATCATAGGAACCTATCTGATAGGAGTCAATAGCCTATCCGAAAAATTATTCGTCAGCTTGTGCATGCCATCCGACCACCGGTGGAAAAAGTTGCCTCTTGATCGCCGCACTGTGCGAGCACATATGCCGGCGTGTGGGGCGAGGGTGTAGAGTTCGGCGAGGTTTGCCTCGGCGCATCGAGAGGCTGTGGGAGAGGTAAACCTATGAGTGCAAAAATTTCATTCTTCCCCGTCGACAACGGGGACATGACTCTTCTTGTGTTTGAAAGTGGTCGACGGGTAGTCGTGGATGTCAACATTCGGCAAGCCGCCGATGATGACGATGATGACGAGACCCCTGACGTCGCATCAATGTTGCGCGATCGACTTAAGCGTGACTCACAAGGTCGGCTCTATGTGGACGCCTTCCTGCTTAGTCATCCTGACGAAGATCATTGTCGTGGTCTGGACCGCCATTTTCATCTGGGGCCGACCGACACGTGGAAAAAAGCCGAAGACAAAATCATAATCCGCGAGATGTGGTCATCTCCGATTGTCTTCCGCCGGAAGGATCGCATCGGTGAAACCATCTGTCCTGATGCCGAAGCATGGCGGAAAGAAGCTCGGCGACGAGTCAATCTTTACAAGGCCTCACAGTCGAAATCGAACATCAACGATGGCGATCGCGTCCTGATCTTGGGCGAGGACATCGACCATAAGACAGATGGAGTAGATGCAATCCTTGTTCGTGTGGATGAACTCTTCAGCAGAATCTGCGGCGAGTCCGACTATTCGTTTGAAGTACGGCTTCTTGGCCCCTTACCTCCAAGCAAGGATGAAGAGGAGGAAGAACTGCTCGCTAAAAACCGATCGAGCGTTATTACTCAGATTCGATTTAGCGCGGATGGCGTTGCCGATGCATGTTTTTTCCTAACTGGGGGAGATGCTGAAGTCGCGATCTGGGAACGCCAGTGGGCGCGCCACTCAAAAGAAGCAGAGGTACTTCAGTATCACCTGCTACAGG